>Ga0066679_10000321_pt1 | contig 15270 bp, 14 predicted proteins | sample GraSoiAngelo_128_FD_62298 | JGI IMG/M metagenome (GOLD analysis project Ga0066679, IMG submission 62298) | Grasslands soil microbial communities from the Angelo Coastal Reserve, California, USA - 14_0927_12_20cm | ecosystem: Environmental > Terrestrial > Soil > Grasslands | place: USA... | reverse complement strand
CGAAAGTAGTCCGCCATGCGCGAGATCGCGCGCGTTCGCGTCCGCACCCGGTCGACCGGCTTGATCTCCTTGTCGGCGACGAGGAGCAGCGGCTTGAGGTCGAGCATCGTCCCGATCATCGCCTGGGCGCGGCTGAGCCGGCCGCCCATCTCGAGGTAGCGCAACGTGTCGAGGAGTGCGAGGACCCGGCTTTTGGGAATCCGGCCCCTTACAGCGGCGGTCGCGGCTTCCAGCGACTCGCTTTCGGCGGCCACCTTACAAAGAAAGGCAATTGGCATCGTCACCGTCTCGCTGTCGATGACCTCGACTTGGAAGCCTTCCACAGCCTCCGCGCCAAGCCTCGCCGCCTCGACTGTCGCCGACAGCTGGGCGCCGAGATGGATCGAGATGCACGCGTCGAAGTCGCGCGCCAATCGCCTGTACACGTCGGCGAACTCCCCAGGTGAGGGCGCCGACGTGGTCGGCAGCTTCGTCGCCGCGGCGAGACGCCGGAAGAACTCGGCGTCGGTCATGTCGACGCGATCGCGAAAGGTTTCGCTGCCGAAGATGACCTTCAGCGGGACCACTTCGATGCCATACCGATGGCGCCATTCATCCGGGAGGTCGGCGGTGGAGTCGGTGACCACCGCAAAGCGACGTTTTGAATTCACCGGGTCGGCGCTATTCGACCGAGAGGATGAACGGGTAGTGCTGCTGCCCGCCCTGCTGGATCTCGACCTCTAGGCCTGGGAAGGTCGAGCGGATTGCGGATTCTAGATTCGCCAGCTCCTCGTCGCTCGCGCCCTGGCCGCGATACACGGTCACCAGTTCGTACGCGTCGGGTCCGAGCTTGCCCAGCGCCTTGTTGACGACCTCGGCGTAGTCGCCGCCGGCAAATTCCAGCTTGTCGTTGAGCAGCCCGATGACGTCTCCCTTCTTCACCCGGAGCCCGTTCGAACGAGTGTCGCGAACAGCGTGCGTGACCTCGATGGTCTGCACGCGGGCAGCCTCGGCCTTCATCGCCTCGACGTTCTCAGGACCGCTGCGCTCAGGCCTGAAAGCGACTACGGCGGCGACGCCCTGCGGAACACTATGCGTCTCGATGATGTGAACCTTCTTCTTGGTCAGGCCGGGCACCTGGCTGGCGGCCAGGACGACGTTTCCGTTGTTGGGCAGGAGCACGACCTCGTCGTACGGCACGCCGTCGACTGCGGTGAGCATGTCCTGCGTGCTCGGGTTCATGGTCTGGCCGCCTTCGACGATGCCGTCCACGCCCAGTCCGCGAAAGATGTCGACCAGGCCGCTGCCGGCGACGACCGCCACCAGGCCGACACCGTTTGCGCGCGGCGGCCGGCCGGCGGCGCCCTCGCTGTCGAGGATTCGTTTGTGCTGGGTCGACATGTCTCCGACGTTGAGCTTCATCAGCTTTCCGAAACCGCCCGCGAGGGTGATAACGCCCGTGGGGTCGTCGGTGTGGACGTGGACCTTGACCAGCTCGGGCTCACCGACCACGAGCACTGAGTTGCCAAGCGCCTCGATCTCCCGGCGTATCAAGTCGACGTCGAGCGCCGTTCCCTCGATCAGGAATTCGGTGCAGTACCCCCACCCGCCTTCGGGCAGCTCGAGGGCGACTTGCGCCGCCCTTGGTTTGGCAGCGATGACATCGACGTGGAAAGATTCGGCCTGCTCAACCGTTTTCAGCATTCCCTCGAGGATGATCTGGAGGCCGAATCCACCGGCGTCCACCACGCCCGCGTCGCGCAGGATCTGGAGCTGGCTTGGAGTCTTCACCACCGCCGCTCGCGCACCGCCGGCGGCAGCGGCGATCACACCGGGCACGGTGGCGTCGGAATCGCTGGCGGCAGCCGCGGCGGCGCGCCCGGCCTCGCGCGCAACCGTGAGGATGGTGCCCTCGGTCGGCTTGTTGACTGCGCGGTAGGCTGCGTTGGCCGCCTCCTCGAAGGCTTCGGCGAGCTCTCTCGGCGTCAGCGAGCTCTTGCCCTCCACCGCCCGGGCAAAGCCACGGAAGATCTGGGAAAGGATCACGCCCGAGTTGCCGCGGGCGCCCATCAGGCTGCCGTGTGAGGCGAGCTTGGCGATCTTGCTGACCTCGGCGGCGTTCGACTCTCTGATGTCCTCGACAGCCGACTGCAGCGTGAGCAGCATGTTGGTGCCTGTGTCCCCGTCGGGAACCGGGAACACGTTGAGGCGATTCACCTCTTCGTGGTTGGCCGACAGCCAGTTGAGGCTGCCAAGCAGGGCCTGCTTGAACAGAGGCCCGTCCACCCCGGCCGGCCTACGCGAGGCCATGGATGAGCCCCACGAGCTCAGAGGCTGCGCCGCGAGTTCGCGGGGACCGCTTCACTCAGCGCCGCTCTTCCTTGACGCCCTGGACGTTCACGTTGACCTGCACAACAGGCACGTTCACCGCCCGCTCGACCTCGAACTTGACCGTCTCCTGGAGGTTATGGGCGACCTCGGAGATGCGCATCCCGTACTGCACGATCACGTAGAGGTCGATTGCCAAACCACCGTCGACCTCGAGCACGTCGGTGCCGCGATCGACGCTCTCGCGGCGGAGCAGCTCCGCCACCCCGTCGCGCAGGCCCCTGGCCGCCATTCCCGAGACGCCGTAGCAGCGCAGGGCCGCGTGGCCGGCGATGGCCGCGACGGCCGATGGAAACACCTCGATCCGGCCCCAGCGCTGGGCTTGACCGAGCGCGGTGGGGGTTCTCGAGGCCATGGAGAGCCCATGGTACAATTCGGTCACGCCCAAGTGATCTCGGCGAGCTTTGGCGTCTTCATTTCGATCAATTCCCCCGCTGAAGGTGACTCATGGCCAAACGATGCGCGATTTGCGGCAAAGAGCCGCAGTACGGACACCACGTCAGCCACGCCAAGAACCGGGTCAACCGGAGATTTGAGCCCAACCTGCAGATGGGCCGCGTGACGGTGGCGGGGCGTTCGATGCGCGCACGCGTCTGCACCCGCTGCCTCCGCACCTACTCCGCCTGAGCGACGGCGCGTTCCTAAGCTTCGGCTTCGTCGCCTTTCTAGTCACGCTGGCCGTTCAGTACAGCCTCTTTCACCAACTGCTGCGCGGCCCGCTCGTAACACGTGATGTCGCACGGATGCGTTCGGCGGTGGGCCGGTGGTTGAAAGTGGTGCTGGCCTGGCAGGTCGTTGTGCTGGCGGTTTCCGCGGGCTACGTCGCGCTGCTGAGCTCCGCCCACGCCACCGGCTATGCGTGGGTCGCGCCCGCTCTGGGTGCGGTTTTCGGCACCGCGATTCCGCTGCAGGTGGCGGTGTTCGCGATCCTCAGGGCAAGCCGTGGTTCTTAACAGGCAGGGTTGGCGAGCCCGGGGCCAGGCAAATAGGGTTCGCTCGTTCGCTCACAAGGAAACCCCAAGGGAGGGTGGGGGTTTGGGATGGGTGCTTTTCGTGTTGAAAGCCCTGAGCGATCAGCCGAAGTCGAGGCCGTGCACTTCGCCCAGCGTCTCGAGATCCTTGCGCAGCGCCGTCAAAACCCGCTCCTGTGTCTCGGCGCCCGGCACCACGCTCGAAGGGTCATTGAGGTCCTCGGCCAGATCCGGGCGCTCGACCATCTCGGCGAACAACAGGGTCCAAGCCCTCGGCACCACTTCGTAGATCGCATATCCCCCGCCCCCCAACGCCAGCCATCGGCCGTCGCACAGCTCGTGCGCGAGCTCGTGAAAAAGGCGCCCCACCCGCGGCCAGATCCGAGTCGAGGCTGCGATGTGCGCCAGCGGATCCAGGTAGTGGGTGTCGCAGCCATCCTGCGTCACCAGCACGGTCGGCTTGAATCGGCGCAGCAGGGGCGGAACGATTTTCTCGAATCCCTCGAGCCACGGCTCGTCCCACGTGAACGGCATGAAAGGCAGGTTCGCCGCGGCGCCCTTCCCGTTCCCCACACCGTGGTCCTGCGGAAAGCCAGTGCCCGGAAATAGGTACCGGCCGCTCTCGTGGAGGCTGATCGTAAGTATGTCGGGGTCTGCAAAAAAGATGTCCTCCACCCCATCGCCGTGGTGGACGTCAACGTCGACATACGCAACGCGGTGCCCACGATCCTTGAGCCACCTGCATGCAATGGCTGGATCGTCGTAGGTGCAGAAGCCAGAGGCGCGATCGCGGTGCGCGTGATGCAGGCCACCCGACGGGCTGAACGCGTGCAGCGCGGCGCCCCCGTCCACCGCCTCGGCTCCGATCAGGGTCGCGCCCACCACCAAAGACGTGCCTTCGTGCAGCTCGTCCGAGATTGGGTTGTCGGCGGATCCGAACCCGGCCGCTTCGATGAGCTCGACGGGCACCCTTCCACGCTGCGCTGGATCGCTCAGCTTGCGAACCAGGTCCACGTACTCAGGCGAGTGGGCCAGCTCTAGCTCAGCGATAGTCGCCCTCCGCGGGGGCAGGAGATGTGCGTGCTCGATGAGGCCGGTCGAGCGGATCAGGTCGACGGCAAGCTTGACTCGGATCGGTTGCAGCGGGTGCTGGTCCGACAGCCTGTGCTTCATCAGCTCGTCCCCATACACGAGCGCCACAGGTCCCGACATGGGCACGTAGGCTAGCAGGCGCATGGATCGTGACCTGTTCGAATCCGTTCCCAACTTCTCTGAGGGCAGCCGCCCCGAGGTGATCGCGCAGGTCGCGGGCGCGGCAGCACGAGCGCACGTGCTCGACGTCGATGCGGACGCCGACCACAATCGCGTTGTGATCTCGATCGCCGGTCAAAAGCACGACCTCGTCGACGCGCTGGTCGCCTCCGTCGAGATGGCCGTCGAACGGATCGACATTCGCGAGCACCGCGGCGTCCACCCGCGAGTCGGTGTCGCGGACGTGGTTCCGGTCGTTCCGCTCGGAGGTGCCACGCTGCGCGCCGCACGAGAGATCGCGCACGTGGTGGGCGATCAGATCTGGAGACGCACCCACGTCCCTGTCTACTTCTATGGATACGCCGAATCGAACACGCTCGCGGACATTCGCGCCGGTCGCGTAGCACCTGCACTGGGCGACCCCTCCCCACACCCCACGGCGGGCGCAGTCTGTGTTGGCGCGCGGCTGCCGCTGGTGGCATTCAACGTGCTGCTGCCGGATTTGGACGTGAACGCGGCGCGAGCCCTGGCTCGCTCGTTGCGAGAATCGACAGGCGGATTACGGGGCGTGCAGGCGCTGGTATTCCAGCTGCCGGGCGGCCGGAATCAGCTCTCCATGAACCTCTTCAGGCTGGGCGAGACGCCTCCCTCGGCGGTGATCTCGGAGCTCGAGCGTCGTGGTGTTTCGGTCGAGGCCCCGCAGATCATCGGTTTGTGTCCAGCCGCCGTGGCCACCTCGGCCGCATCCGGCCGACTCCTGGAGGCGCACCTTGCCGCAGCCGCAGCCCGAAGGGGTGCCGAGCTCAGCGCGGCGCAAGGCCATGACGAACACGTCAGGCTGGCGGGCCGCTTGGAGCAGACCGCGGACATGATCGGCCGCGCCGGCATCGAGCCGGAGCAGATGCTGAGCAGCGCGGAGCAGGCGGCGGCATTGATTCCCGTCCTCAAAGCGGCCGGCGTCCTCACCGATGAGCTCGGGGCAATGCTGCGCATCGCGTCGCGAGGACTTCGGATTGCGCTGGGGCCGGGAATCGTGACGAAATTTGCGACCCGGGTCCGCGCCCTGGATTGGAGGCTGGAACAGGCGGGTCGCGACTAGCTTGCGCTGAGGTTCTGGTCCACGGTGACGTTGCAGGCGCCGCCATTGACCTGGAGCTGGTAGCGATCGGTTGCGCTGTCATAGTCGCTTGTCAGTGCGTTGAGTGTGCCGACCGCGTGGCTTTGCCGGCCATCGAAGCTCAGGTTGACAGCACCCCCAGACACCGCAACAGATGTCGCGACGCCGTGCAGACGATGGACGTTCACCGTGAGGGCGCCGCCGTTGATCGTGATCGGCACAGTGCCTGAAGGACTGCCCACGCTGATCGTTTCGTGGCTCGCTCCCGTGTTCACTTCGATGCCGCTCACGTGGACGCTCGACAGGTTGAGGGTGTCGTTGGAAGCCCCGCTGTTGACGGCGATCTTCCACGGCACGCTGGCGTTCAGCTGCAGGCTCAGGGCGAAACGCCGATTCTGAAAGAACAAACCTGAGGTGTTGCTCTGCGAGATGTGCACCTCGCCGGTGGATGTGTCGAGACCCACGTCTGGTTTGCGGCCCGAGTACTCGATATGTGCCCTGAAGAGGTCGCCACCAATGGAGCTGGTGCCCTGCATGGTGATGTTCGCCGCACCGACGTCGATACGAACGCTGGCGTGATCGATGTTGCCCACCTTGGCAGTGGAGTCCATCGTTTGCGTCCCCGTCGGGATCGCGGGCCCCAGCGCCACGTATGCGGCGGCGCCGACGATGGCCACGAGCACGACCAGGGCGGCCGCGATCTCGGCCGTGGGGCCCTTCAGTGCGCGGCGCACGACTAGCTCGAGCCCGATCACGATCAGAATCAGCGGCCACAGATCCACCAGTCGATCCAGGCGTTCGGCCGGGACGAGGCCAGAGTTGACGAGCAGAGCGAAGACGCCGACCAGGATGAGTATCGCCGGCCAGAAGAAGCTGCGATACCTGTAGTTCATCGCTTCAGGTGCGGGCCCGTCGCAGGATGAGCCACAGGCCAAGCGCGACCAGCAGAAGCGGCCACACTAGATCGGCGCGCAGCCAGGTCAGCCAACCCAGGTTGCTGAGAAGAAAGTACACCCCGAGCACGATCAGCACTGCCGGCCAGAAATACTCTCGGCGCCAAAAACTCATGGCGCCGATTCTGACACGGACGGTTTCAGACTGGGGCAACCACTTCGAACAAGCCGGGCCGCTCCTTCCTCGCGGACTCGATCAGCTCAGATCCGGCGACCGTGGCCTGGGCGTGGCCTTCGTTCGACAGATAGGCCACCGCAATCCGCCGCAGATCGGCGGCTGAAACCTCCAGGAGGCGCTTTTTGAAGCGTTCTCGCTCCACCCGTGTGAAACCGGTGAGCCGGTTGGTGGCCTCCCTCCGGCCTTTGATGTCGGGAGATTCGAGGGGATCGACGTCGCCGCATGCGCCGAGGATCGCTTCCTTGAGCGTTTCGTCGGTGATCTCGCCTTCGATGACCCAGGCCGCCGCGCGATCGAAAGTGTCGTAGGTCCGAACCACTTCTGGGTCTCGGTAGGAAGCCATGTAGAAGGTTCCGCCGCCGATGCTCGCTTGCGCGACCGCCCCGTAAGCCCCGCCTTTCTCGCGCAGCTCGCGATGTAGGAATGTATCGCGGAGATAATTCGCCAGCACCAGCAGGGCGGGAGCGTCCGGATGCGTGTAACGGACCGTTTTGAACCCGCGAACGTTGAACGCCACCGGGAGCGGTGCGGTTCGGGCCTCCGAGGCCCTGGCGAGCGGACTCGGTTTCTGGACGTGGCCATCACTGATGCCGTCTGGCAGCGCCTCCACGAGCCCATTCAACCGCTCAGAGATGGGTTCGATCATCGACGGCTCGCAGGTCACGACAATGTGGATCGCGTTCCGGCGGAAGAGGGCCATGCGAATTTCCTGCAGCCTGGAGATGACTTCGCCCAGCTCGGCCTCTTTCAGTCGAGCGACCCGGCGGATCTCGTGCAGCATTCCGATCCCCTGCAACCCGTCGTTGATGGCACCTTCGGAGCTCAGCTTTGACGTGGCCCTGAGGATGGCGAACTGAAAGCCGTAGCCGGCTATCGAGCTCTCCAACCGCGTTGCGCTCTCGTCGATGATCTCCTTGAGCCGATGCGGTTCGATCTCCAGGCGCGCGGTCAGGTCGGTTAGCAGGTCGATGAAGGGGGCCACGTTGCGATCGAGGGCGCGGCCGGAGACCAGAAATGACTGCAGGTAGTCATCGCTAGCGGCGAGTGGCTGCACGGCAGGCCCGGCGCCGATGCCTCCCGTGACCGCGGCGATGCGGTTCGCGATCTGCACGTAGTCCTGGCCGCCGGCACCGGTCTGGGTGAACACCCGGCTGAAAAGTGGCAGCAGCTCCTTCAAATCGCTGGATAGGGCAGCGAAGTCACAACGGATGTCGAGGTAGGTGATGCCGTTGGTGGGTAAGGGAAAGAACTCCACCGCCGTATTGCCGATCATCGTTTCGCGGCTCTCCACTTCGTCAAATCGCATCGGGATGTCGGTGAGGGCGAGCGATGGCAGCACATCCAGGTCCTGCTTTGCCTCCTGTGCGGCTTTCAGGCGGAGCGCATCCGCCACGATGCGGGCACGCTCCGGGTCGGTGAGCCTGCTCTCGATCGCCGCCAGACGCTCGAGCTCGCTGTTGCGCTTAGTCTCCTCGAGGTCCGGGTTCGGTTCAAGCACAAGCAATGCGCGATGCTGGTTGTCCAGCATCTCAGCTGCAATGAGGTTCTCGAAATAGCGGCCTTCCTTGCGAGCCCGCTCCAGATGCTCGAGGTCGGCGTCGAGGTTCAGGGCACTGTACGGGTCACCGCCGAAGTAATAGGTGCCGAGAAAGTTGAACAGGACCTTGAGCGCATATGGAAACCCAGCGTTTGAACGTTCGCGTTTCTCGAACTCGAGCCTGTGAATCGCAGCATCAACCTGCCCTGCATCGACTCCATCAGCCGACAGTCTCTCGAGCGTCTCCAGGACAACACGTTCGACTCTGGGCGCGTCTGCGACCGCGATGCCCTTCAGGCCGGCCCCGAAGACGGTTTCCTTGAAATCGTCTTGATAACCACTGCCGTCAGCCAGTGCGCTGCCAATCTTGGAGTCGATCAAAGCCTTGCGCAACGGCGCCGCAGGATTTCCAAGCAGGACCTCTGAGAGCACCCTCATCGCAAGAAGCTGGAACGAGTCGGCGGCGGGCACGGTAACCCACGCGACCAGTGCCTGTCCCTTTCGTGAGTTGTCCTCGCCCGGAGGGGCGGCGTAGGGCTCCGACGATGTTGTGGGCTTGTCGAATCGCTTGACGTTGGGAATCGAAGTGTCGACCTCCGAGCGTTCGAAGTTCGCGAGCGCGCTTTGCTCGATGGCGGCGAGCGTTCGCTCCAGCGGCGTGTCGCCGTACGTATAGAAGTAAGCATTGCTTGGGTGGTAATGAGCGGCGTGGAAACGCCGCAGCCCCTCCCATGTCAGCTCCGGGATGTGTTCGGGTTCCCCGCCTGAGATGTTTGCGTAGGTGAGGCCTGGAAACAGCGTGCGCCCGAGGTTGGTCTGCATCGCGGCCTGCGGCGTCGCGAGCGCTCCTTTCATTTCGTTGAAGACGATGCCCTTGTAGCGAAGTCCGCTCGCAGGGTCGCCTGGGTCTTCGAATTCGAAGCGAATGCCCTCTTGCTTGAAGGCATCCTCCGAGAGCAACGGGAAAAAGACCGCGTCGAGGTAGACCTCCAGCAGGTTCATATAGTCCTTCGGATTGCGAGTGCTGAAGGGATACGTGGTCGAATCGGCACCGGTCAATGCGTTCATGAATGTCGCCAGCGACCGCCGGGTCATCGAAAAGAACGGATCGCGCACGGGGAAGCGCTTCGATCCCGCGAGCACAACGTGCTCGAGAATGTGAGCAACGCCCGTCGAATCCTTCGGCACTGTCGGAAACGCAACCGCGAATGCGTTGTTGTCATCGGTGCACTCGATATGGATGTGCCGGGCACCCGTTCGTTCATGGACGAGCTCGATGAAAGTCCCGTCGAGCCGTTCCAGAGGCTCGCGACGCACGATCGTATATCCGCCGATCATGTCCACGCCGCGCGTGCTGATACTTGCCATCCACACTCTCCATGACGCGCCGCGGTGATGTGGCGCCTTGTACGAAATGACTCCTGTTCCGATCGAGTCTTTGCAGTCTACGAGCGGGGCGCCTGTCGCTGTGGCGATAGGATGGGGCCGAATGGAATTCACATCGTCCGAGCTGGAGTTCCTCCGATCGCAGCGCGTGGGCCGGTTGGCCACCGTCGGTCCCTCTGGCTGGCCGCATGTGGTGCCGGTCATGTATTCGTTGGACGAATCCGGCGCCTTCGAGTTCGATGTCGATGGCGTAAAGCTGCGCAACCTGACCGCGGAGGTGCGTGCCGCGTTGGTCATCGACGCAATGGGACCCAAGCGAGGTGTCGCGGTGCAGGGTCGGGCCGAGCTGATCGCACCGGAGCGGGCAAAGTTGATTGGAGTGCACAAGTTCAGCTGGGGTCTTTGAGTCGACGCCCGCGACTGGCCGCCGTCCTTTGCCTGGTCCTCGGCTTCAGCGTTGCGTGCAGTGGCAGGTCGGGTGCCACGATCACGCCTTCGACGTCACCCAGCCCGTCGGTACCTGCATCGCCGTCGCCAGGACTGGGATTCGATTGGCCGGAATATCACCAGAATCCGGCGCGGACTGGAGTCGGGCCGGGCACCCCAGCCCTGGGCTCCCCCCGCGAAGCGTGGCGCACTCCCTTCGATGGAGATGTATATGCCTCGCCGTTGATCGTTTCCGGGCACGTGCTCGTCGCCACGGAAAACAACAGCGTCTATTCAGTCGACCTGTTCAGCGGGTCGGTGGTCTGGATGCAGCACCTCGGAGCACCCGTCGACGCCTCTTCACTCGCGTGTGGCGACATCGGCCCGGTGACGGGAATCACGGGCACCCCGGCCGTGGATGTAACTGCCGGCCGTCTATATGTCGTCGCCTTCTTGCGCGGCTACCACCACGTGCTGTTCACGTTGAGCCTCGTCGACGGGTCAGTGGTCGCCCAACAATCCGTTGACCCACCGGGATCCGTACCCGCCGTGCAGCAGGAGCGGGGGGCCCTTGCAATCGGCTACGGTCGCGTGTACGTCCCTCTGGGCGGACTGTACGGCGACTGCGGCAACTACCACGGGTACGTGGTCGCCGTCCCGGTGGCCGGCGGCGCGATGCTCGTGTATCGCACGCCTGTGGCTGAAGAGGCGGGCATCTGGAACCCCGCGGGCCCCGCGCTGGCCGTGACCGGTGCCGTCTACGTGGTGACCGGCAACGGGTCTTCGACCCGGTCGTTCGGCTACAGCAACTCCGTCATCGAGCTGACACCGGATCTGCAGGTGCGCTCGTTCTTCGCTCCGAGCAACTGGCAGGCCTTGGACGCAAGCGACTCGGACCTGGGCTCCGTCGGGGCGACGCTGATGCAACAGCTTGGCGTAGTGGTCACGATCGGGAAGCAGGGGGTGGCTTACCTGCTCAAGGCTGATCAGCTTGGCGGCGTAGGCGGACAGCTCGCGTCCCGTGCTGTGTGCGCGGGCGCTTGGGGTGGAACGGCGTGGTTGGGATCGATGGTGTGGGTGCCTTGCTCTGACGGCCTGGTCGCGCTTTCCATAACGCAGACGTCGATCGGCGTCGTGTGGCGAGCCGCACCCCACATGGCATCGCCCATCATCGCCGCCGGAGCTGTGTGGGCGATTGATGCCGATGCTGGTTTGCTCTACGCGATGGATATCTCGTCTGGCGCCGTGCTGTACAAGGCGAGCGTTGGGATGGCACACCACTTCAGCACGCCCGCGGCCAGCGAGGGATTCATTGTCGCCCCGGCCGGAAGGGCTGTGGTGGCCTTCTCGACCGCATCCTGAAAAAAGGTTAGACGCCCTTCGGGCCCTCCCTTCCTCATTTCGGGTCCCTCCCCCAACCCGCGCTCCGAACCGCCACGCAGAATACGAGCGAATTCAGGTACCCACAACCCAGGTTGTTAAGAAGCGACTAGCCCTGGATGCGCCTAAGCAGGTTCGCCATCTCGATCGCCGCTTCAGCCGCCTCGGCTCCCTTGTTATTCTTCGGGCCTGAGCGTGCGAACGCCTGCTCCTTGTCCTCAGTCGTCAGCACCCCGAATGCGACCGGAACACCCGTGTCGAGTTGAACCTGCATGACCCCCGCCGCCGCCTGGCTAGCAACCACCTCGAAGTGGAACGTCTCGCCGCGAATGACGCAGCCGAGGCAAACGATCGCGTCGTGCTGGCCTTTTTCGGCAAGCGTGAGCGCTGTCACCGGCAGCTCGAGCGCGCCGGGCACCCAGAGGACGTCGGGTTCGGCAACGCCCCTCGCCTGAAGTTCCCCCACTGCGCCGCGAAGCAACCGTTTGGTCACGTCTTCGTTGTATCGGGCGACTACCACCGCGATGTGCAGGCCGTCGCCACTCAGGTCCGGTTCGCTTCCTCTCTCTCCCACAGCGCGCCTACAGTAGGTGCCCGAGCTTGTCTTTCTTCGTCTTCAGGTAACGCTCATTGTGCGGGTTGGACTGGATAGTTATCGGCACCCTCTCGATCACTTCGAGGCCGAAGCCCTCGAGACCGTAGATCTTCTTTGGGTTGTTCGTCAGCAACCTGATCTTGCGAACCCCCAGGTCGTAGAGGATCTGGCTGCCGATGCCGTAATCGCGCTTGTCCGCAGGATGGCCAAGCGCCTCGTTGGCCTCGACCGTGTCCATTCCCCGATCTTGCAAGTTGTACGCATGCAGTTTGTCCAGGAGGCCAATACCCCGTCCCTCCTGGTGCCTGATGTAGAGAATCACACCCGCGCCATCAGCCGCGATCATCTCCATCGCTGCGTGCAACTGGGCCCCACAATCGCACCGAAGGCTGCCGAAAATGTCACCGGTCAAGCATTCTGAGTGCGCACGCAGCAGGACCGGGCGCAGCGGATCGATATCGCCAAGCACCAGCGCGAGATGATTCTCGTGCCGCAGAATGTCTTCATAGGCGTAGAGCTTCCAGAGGCGCGGTGATTCGCGTCCGATCGGGATCACTGCTTCAACTCGGCGTGCGACCAGCTTTTCGTTACGCCGTCGGTACGCGATCATCTGCTCAACTGTGATCAGCTTGATGCCGTGCTCGGTGGCGAATGCCTCGAGATCTGGCATGCGTGCCATGGTTCCGTCAGACTTCATGATCTCGGTTATCACGCCAGCGGGATAAAGACCCGCGAGCAGCGCGAGATCTACAGCTGCCTCGGTCTGCCCGGCACGCCTGAGCACCCCTCCGTCCGCTGCGCGGAGCGGAAATGTGTGTCCGGGCATCGAGAAGTCGGCTGCCTTCGCGGAGGGGTCAAGCACCTTTCGGATGGTGGCGGCCCGGTCGTAGGCGGAGGCACCTGTCGTGACATTGTCCTTGGCATCGATGCTTACGCTGAACGCCGTGCCCAGCCGGCTCGTGTTGCGCTCGACCATCGGCGCAATGCCGAGCTCGTCAAGTCGTCTAGCTACTACAGGCATGCACACCAGGCCGGATCCGTGACGGGTCATAAAGCTGATGTGCTCCGGCGTCACGAGCTGCGCCGCGACAACGAGATCGCCCTCGTTCTCGCGATCCTCGTCGTCGACGATGATCACGAACTTGCCGGCTTCAAAGTCGGCGATTGCCTCAGGGACAGTTGCCAGGCTCATGGCGCCAGTGCATATTACCGGTGCAGGTTTCGGGCGACGTATCGAGCAACGACGTCGGCCTCAAGGTTGACCACCGTTCCCTTGCGGTACCCGCCGGCTATAGTCGCCTCGAGCGTGTGTGGGATCAACGCCACCGTGAACGTGCCAGGTGGCTTGTCGACCGCCGCCACGGTCAGGCTGACGCCGTCCATGGCGATTGATCCTTTGACGGCAACGACCCTGGACAGGGCGGAAGGCAGCTCGACGGTCACCTCACGTCCTGAAGTCGCCAGGCGCACCGATCTGATTGCACTTGTAGCGTCGATGTGACCCAGTACGAGATGGCCGTCGAGCAGCGAATTCGCGCGCAACGGCAGCTCGAGGTTGACCTCGCTCTCGGGCGCCAAGGCGCCCAGGTTGGTCCTCCGAAGGGTCTCCGGCACGACGTCACAGAAAAAAACAGGCCCCCGCTTTTTGACCACCGTCAAACAGCAGCCGTTTACTGCGACGCTGCCTCCGATTTTCAGATGGCGGGCCACCCAAGCATGGTCGATTCCGAGGCGGCCGCCGTCCGCTTGCACGACCTTCGAGACTGCGCTAACGATCCCTGTGAACATCCACGTATCCGGTAATGAGAAGGTCATCCCCGAGTCGGGCGAAATCGATCTGTCGCATGTGAATTGCGTCCTTCAGGCGCTCGACGCCCTTACCACCAACCGGGCCGATAGCCTCGCGGCCTCCGATCACCATCGGCGCCACGTATGCGTAAGCCTTGTCGACCAGGCCCTGGTTGAAAAATGCCGCATGTACCTCGCTCCCGCCTTCGACCAGAAGGCTCAGGAGATTGCGCTTCCCGAGCTCTTCGAGCAGGGCCGGCAGCGAGACGCGGTCGCCGGCCTCGGTTGGCAGGCGCAGCACTTCGGCGGCCCCCACGCGCCCTGTCCGGGTGGTGGCGATTAGCGTGTTGGTCCCGACGACGCGCGCCGACTGTCGTATCCGCAGTTGCGAATCGACAACAATTCGAAGTGGTTGGCGCACATCCACGCCATCGAGTCGCACCGTCAGCTCGGGGTCATCGGCGATCACCGTGTTGATGCCCACAAGGATTGCGTCGTGCTGGTGGCGCAGCCGATGGCCATGGGCGCGAGCCTCATCGCCCGTGATCCATCTCGACTCGCCAGTACGGGTTGCGATCTTGCCATCCAGGCTCATCGCGAACTTGGCGCTCACGAAAGGCCTTCCCAAGAGGCGATGCTTGATGTAGAACTCGTTCAGCCTCCGCGCTCTCTCTTCGTGCGCGCCGATCGACGTCTCGACCCCGGCGGCCTCCAGCTTGGCGATTCCCGCGCCGCGCACGCGCACGTCCGGGTCGGCCATTGACAGGACGACTCTGCGCACGCCTACCTCGATCACCGCCTGGGCACAGGAGGGCATGCGGTGCGCATGCGAGCAAGGTTCGAGGTTGACGTACAGAGTGCCTCCGCGAGCACGTGCGCCTGCCGCGGCCAGAGCCTCTTCCTCCGCGTGAGGCGAGCCCGGACCTCGGTGGTAGCCCTCGCCGGCGACCAGGCCATCCGAGTCCAACACAACGGCTCCGACCATGGGGTTGGGGCTGGTGCGGAAGTCGGCTCGCGACGCCAGCTCGATGGCGCGCGCGGACCAGGTCAGGTCGATGCTCGGATCTGGATTCTCTGCCCGCAAACCCCTGGCAATATACGTTGCCCTTGAGGCTGCGCGGAAACCCAGGGGATGATCGACAACCGAATCAGGTCTATGAGATTCTCCAGCTCGCTTTCAGCGCTGGATCACGTGACGCGAACGACTCCTCAGGAATTGAAGAGTGAGTTATAGGTGAACAAGCCCTCGGGCTCTTAGTACCGCTCAGCTCAAGGGATTGCTCCCCTTACACCTGCGGCCTATCAACCTGGTTGTCTACCA
>Ga0066679_10000320_pt1 | contig 15283 bp, 12 predicted proteins | sample GraSoiAngelo_128_FD_62298 | JGI IMG/M metagenome (GOLD analysis project Ga0066679, IMG submission 62298) | Grasslands soil microbial communities from the Angelo Coastal Reserve, California, USA - 14_0927_12_20cm | ecosystem: Environmental > Terrestrial > Soil > Grasslands | place: USA... | reverse complement strand
CCATCGCGATACCGGCTTCCCGGAGGCCAGTGCAACGCGAGCGCTCATCCGAAGTAGCCTGTGGCGCAATCGTGATCCGTCCCGCGGCATCGACGCCGTACCCTCACCGCCGTCCGCTCGGATGGCCGGCCATCGCACTGATCCTCGTCGCGAGCCTCGCGTTGGGGGCGTGCAGCCAACCGACTCCCAGCGAAACCGCCGTGGCGGAACAATCCGGCAGCCTTTCCCCGAGCCCCAGCCCGTCGCCGATCGGCACCGCCATCGGAACGCCATCGGCGAAGCCGGGAGATCCGGCCCACCTCCGCCTCGAACCATTCGCCAGGGGCCTGGACCGACCGACCAATCTCACCAACGCCGGCGACGGCAGCGGGAAGCTGTTCGCCAACGAGCAGGATGGCGTCATCCGCGTGATCGGACCGGACGGCGCCGTCCGCGTCCAGCCCTTCCTGGACATCCGCAGCCTCGTGCTCTCCGGTGGCGAGCGAGGCCTGCTCGGGCTCGCGTTCCACCCCGGCTTTCCCAAACAGCCACGCATCTTCGTCGATTACACGCGCGTGCCCGACGGCGCCACGGTCATCGCCGAATTTCGCGCGACCACGGACCGAGCCGACCCCACCAGCCAGCGCGTCCTGCTGCTGATCCCGCAGCCGTTCGCGAACCACAATGGCGGGCAGCTGGCCTTCGGGCCGGATGGCTACCTGTACATCGGCATGGGAGACGGAGGCTCCGGCGGTGACCCCTTCGGCAATGGGCAGAACACGCACGCGCTGCTTGGCAAGATCCTGCGCATCGACGTGAACGGCCCTCCGGCCTCGGGGAAGGCCTACGCCATCCCGCGGGACAACCCCTTTGCCTCCGGCGGCGTGCGCCCTGGGGCGGGGGCGCCGGAAGTCTGGGCCTACGGCCTGCGCAATCCGTGGCGCTTCAGCTTCGATGCGGCCGATGGCGACCTGTACATCGGCGACGTGGGCCAGGGCTCCTGGGAGGAGATCGACCGGCAACCCGCGGCTTCACGCGGCGGCGAGAACTACGGCTGGAACGCCATGGAGGGTGACCACTGCTACCGCTCCGGCTGCGACCCGGGCCGATACGTCCAACCGATCGCGGAATACGGCCACGACCAGGGATGCGCGGTGATCGGTGGCTACGTCTACCGCGGGACCCAACAGCCGATCCTGCGCGGCGTCTACGTCTTCTCCGACAACTGCTCGGGGATCCTCTGGACCCTCCAGGTCGACGCGAGCCGGTTGGCCCCGAGGGTGGCCCTGGACAGCGGCGAGTCGATCAGCTCGTTTGGCGTCGGTGACAACGGCGAGATCTACGCGGCCGATCTGGGTGGCGGGATCTCCCGCCTGGTCGCCGCCTGAGCTTCAGATCGCTCCCGCCGCGCGCAGGGAGACCCACCGGTCCCGGCCAATCACCAGGTGATCGAGCAGCTCGATGTCCAGCAGGCGCCCGGCTTCGGCGAGCTCAGCGGTAATGCGAAGATCCTCGCCGGACGGGGTTGGATCGCCACTCGGATGGTTGTGCACCACGAGCACGGCGGCGGCGTTCCGCCGTACCGCGTCGCGATAGATCTCGCCGACGCGAACCGCCGACCCGGCCAGGTTCCCGACATACACCGTGGCCAGGGCGGTGACGACGTTCTTAGTGTTGAGCACCGCCACGCGCAGCTCCTCGCGCTCGAGGCGACTCATGGCGGGGAGCAGCCGCTCTGCGACGTCGCCCGGAGAACGAATGACCCAGCGACCGTCCGGGAGGGCGGCGGCACCCCGCCGTCCGATCTCGCAGGCTGAAGCCAGGGCCGCGGCTCTTCCGGGCGCGAGGCCGGCGCGGATCAGCTCGTGCGTCGTCGCCGATGCCAGGCCAGGCATCCCGCCCATCCGCTCGAGCAAGAGCGCGGCTTGCGACAGGCGTCGCCCGGTCGCGATCGCCAGGAGCTCGACGTCGCCGCAGGCCTCCGGGCCGGAACGCCCAAGCCTGGTCAGCCGCACCGCACCGTCCGTTTGCGCCATGCGATGGCGCGGACGCGCCTGGAGGGCAGCCATGGACGCAGTCTGCCGGCGCATTCGCTACCGGCTCCTTACTCCCCGATTACGCCATCAACGGCCGGAGACGAAGAAGAGCGCCAGCACCGAAGCGAGGTTGAACGCAGCGTGGATCCCGATGGTCGTGGCCAGGTTGCGGGTCCACGCGTAGACGGCGCTGAGCACGAAGCCGAGCAGGAGCACGATCACCACCGCGAGCGGCGTCCCGCCAGGCACGTGCGCCACGCCGAACAGCAGCGCGGCCCCGATCAGCGCGTTGCGCGTCCCGTATTCGCGTTCCCAGGCGTTGAACACGAAGCCCCGGAAGAAGAGCTCCTCCGCAATGGGAGCCAGGACCGCGATGGTGAGGACCGCAATCGGTACGGGGAGCTGCTGGGCAATGCTCGTCACCTCCTGCTGACCCTCCGGGTGGAGGCCCAGCATTTCGAGGATGGCGGTCAGAATGGCCGCCAGCACCTGCGCAGCGGACCAGATGAAGGCCCCGGCTACAAGACCGATGAGCAGCTGCCGCAGGCTGGCAGCGCCCAGCCAGAGCTGAACGCCTCGCAGCGCGCGAGGCAGCGCGACGAACAGGAGCAGCAGGGCGATGAAGCTCAGCGGCGTGAGCAGCAACTGCGCGGTCAGCCCTGTCGGGCTGGTCAGCGCGCTGAAGTCCCCGCCCGCGAAGGCGAACAAGGGAGGTACCAGCAGGAACGGCAGGCCCAGCTCAATCATCGCGAAGATCACGAAGATCGACGGCCCGCGGTAGCGGTCGGGCGGCAACATCCGGCGGCGGACGATCGAGGCGATCGCCAGCCACGACAGCCCGCCCATCAGCACCAACGCACCGATGAACCCGACCCAGAGCCCAATCGCGGGGCTGTCGCCGGTGGCGTTGCGGCCGAGGAGATAGGCGGCAACCGCGTCGCCCGCGATGGCCGCGGCGAACCCGATCGGGATCGCGATCCAACCCGGCCAGGACGGTGGCCCTGGTGCGAGCTCTTCGAATCGCGGACGGGTGCGCCCCCGGGGCAAGGCCTCGGTCAGCGGGGCGGCGAGGTCCCCTGGTGCGGGCGTGCCCGGCATGGGCGTGCCTGGCTCGGGCGCGCCGGGTTGGGGCGCGGCTACGGGAATCGGCTGCGGGTCAGGCGGCGGCGCAGGCTCCGACGGACGCGAGGCGTCCAACCCGTGTCAGGTGTTGGTCGCGCGACGGAGGGCGCCCGCATCGGGCGCCAGCTCGGGAACGCGTTCGGCGGCCGATGCGGCCGTCCGAATCATCGGTCGCTCGAAACGCTCGAGCTCCTTGCCGCAGTAGGCACACAGCGCCCAGTCCGGCTCCGCCAGGCGGGTGCAGGCCGGGCAGATGCGATGCAGTCGGGTTCGGCAGTTGGGGCAGACGAGCCAATCCGGGCCAACGCGCTGCCGGCAGGTGGGGCAGAGCTTGTTCTTTTCGACCTCGGCGAGGAGCGTCTCCTCGGCGAGCGAGCGCTCATAGACCTCGGCCAGCGATTCTCGCGGCCGGACGATGAGGTACAGGATCACCGCGAACACGAAGAGGAGCGGCGTGAAGAAGACGATCAGTGCGGCGGCGAAGTAGGGAAGGATCGGGTTCTCGGTGCGTGCCTGCATGTCGCGGAAGGCCCAATAGGCGGTACCCAGCCACAGCAGCACCACGTAGATGACGATGAGCTGCCCCAGCAGCTCCACGATGGGGTTGTGGATGAAGTCGTTCCAGATTTTCCCGGGATCCGGGAGGCCCTGAGGCATGCGCTGTGGCCCTTCTACGCTGATTCAGTCGGCTTCGACGGTCACCGGCGGTCGGTCATGCTAGCAGATGCGAGGTCGGGCAACCCTTGCGCGGCCAGGTTGGCCAGGGTGTCGACCAGCAGTCGATGCTCCATCGCAAGCACGCGCCGTGCCAGCGACTCGGCGTCATCGGTCTCGAGGACGGGTACCCGGGCATGAGCCAGAATCGGACCGGCATCGAGGGCTGGCGTCACCCAATGAATACTCACCCCCGACTCCGTATCACCGGCTGTCAGGACAGACCGATGGACCGCCAGCCCCATCATCCCGGCGCCGCCATGCCTAGGCAGCAGGCTGGGGTGGATGTTGATGGTGGGTCCCCGAAAGGCACCGAAGTAAGGAGCCCTCAGCAGCTGGTCGTATCCGGCCAGCAGCACGAGATCGCATCCCGCCTCGGCGAATGCCTGGCCGATGGCCGCATCCCGGGCGCCGGCGTCGGGGAAGTCGCGCCGCTCGAGCACACGGTGCGGGACGAGGTGCCGGTCCGCGACCTCCAGCGCGCGAACCTGCGGTCGGTTGGAGATGACCAGCGCCGGCTCGATGGCTCGCAGGCGTCCATCGCTCCAGGCGTCCAGGACCGCCTCGAGGTTCGATCCCCGCCCGGATACCAGGATGCCGAGGCGCACGTACGCGGCCCGGCTAGACGAAGGCGACCCGTGGCCGACCGCGGCCGGTGGCCACCACCCGGCCCACCACGCAGCCCGACGGGAGCGCCTCCAGCGCGGTCTCGACCTGGCTGCGTCGCACGACGCAGGTGAGCCCGATCCCCAGGTTGAAGGTGCGCACCATCTCCTCGTCTGGGATATCGCCTGCCTGCTGGAGCAGCGAGAAGATGCGTGGAACCGGCCAGCTGCCCGTCTCGACTTCGACGCCAAGTCCGTCCGGGAGCGTGCGCGGCACGTTCTCGACCCAGCCGCCGCCGGTGATGTGCGCGTAGGCGAGCACATCGCTGTGGGCCTCGCGAAGCGCGCCTCGCAAGGCACGCATCTCCGCGAGGTAGCTGCGGTGTGGGGCGAGCAGTGCGTCCCCCAGCGTCCCCTCGAGGCCTGGAGCACCGCGCTTCCAGTCGGCTTCGCCAAAGATCCGTCGCGCCAGCGAATAGCCGTTGGTGTGCAGTCCCGTCGACGGGAGGCCGATCAGCACGTCACCTGCGCGAACTCGCGCGCCGGTGATCAGGTCGGCGCGAGCGGCCGCGCCCACCACGAAGCCGGCGAGGTCGTAATCCGCGTCCTGGTAGAGGCCGGGAAGCTCCGCCGTCTCGCCGCCGACCAGCGCGACCCCATTTGCCACGCAGGCGCGGGCCATTCCTGCCACCAGATCCGCGACCTGCCCGGCCTGCAGGCGTCCGACGCCGAAGTAGTCGAGGAAGAAGAGGGGGTCGGCGCCCTGCACAGCGACGTCGTTGACGCAATGGTTGACGAGGTCCTCGCCCACCGTGTCGTGCCGGTCGAGGGCGATCGCGATCTTGAGCTTGGTGCCGACCCCATCGGTCGAGGCCACCAACACCGGGTCTGGCCATCGGTCGGTGTCGAGGCGAAAGAGGCTGCCGAAGCCACCGACTCCGCTGAGCACCTCCGGCGTAGTCGTGCGTGCCGCCGCCTCGCCGATGAGCTCCACTGCGCGGCGCGCTTCGTCGAGATTGACCCCGGCCTCACGGTACGTGCGCGCCATGCCTATCCGCGCTCCAGCGCGAACTTGTCCAGCTCGAGCGGGACATCGGTCGGATAGCGCCCGTCGAAGCAGGCGGTGCAGAACCCCTCTGCGTCACCGCCCACCGCCGCGAGCAGTCCCTCGCGGGACAGATAGCCGAGCGAGTCCGCGCCGATGGCGCGCCGGATCCCCTCGAGGTCGTTGTTGGCGGCGATCAGCTCCGAGCGACGGCCGGTATCGACCCCCATGTAGCAGGGGTACGCCATCTGGGGTGAGTGGATGCGGACGTGTACTTCGCGCGCCCCGGCCCGCCGCAGCATCGCCACAGTGGGTGCCGTTGTCGTGCCGCGCACGATCGAGTCATCGACCATGACCACGCGTCGATCGCGGAGCACCTCCGGCAGCGGGTTGAACTTCATCCGCACCGCCTCGTCCCGCGTCTGCTGCGCGGGCTGGATGAAGGTGCGGCCGACGTATCGGTTCTTGATCAGACCCTCGCGGTACGGCAGTCCGGACTCCTCCGCGTAGCCGATGGCGGCGGGAATCGCCGAATCGGGAACCGGGATCACCAGGTCGGCTTCCGCAGGATGCTCACGTGCGAGCTGGCGGCCCATCCGCAGCCGCGCCTCGTACAGCAACCGCCCGCCGATCACGCTGTCGGGCCGCGCGAGGTAGACGAACTCGAACACGCACAGGCGCTCGCGGCTGCCGAGCACCGAGGGGCGATGGGAGCTCACGCCTTCGGCGTCGATAGTGAGGATCTCCCCCGCTTCGACGTCGCGCACCATCTGCGCACCCATGGCATCCAGCGCAGCGCTCTCCGACGCGATCGCCCAACCGACGGGCTGGCCATCCGCCGAGAGCAACCGCCCCAGCGCGAGTGGCCGGAAGCCGACCGGGTCGCGGGCCGCCACCAGCGCGTCCTGGGTGAGCATGGTGAAGGTGTAGGCGCCGGTCGCCCGATGGAAGGCACGTTCGACGCGCTGCGCCCAGGACCGGCCAGGGGCATGCGCGATGAAGCGCGCCAGCACCTCGGTGTCCGATGCGGTCACGAAGTCCACGCCCTGCTCGACCAGCTCGTCGCGCAGCCACGGCGCGTTGGTCAGGTTGCCGTTGTGGCCGAGCATCAGCTCGCCGAGGTCACCGCGGGCGGGAACCGGCTGGACGTTCGGCAACGTGTTCGAGCCGGTGGTCGAGTACCGCGTGTGACCGATGGCGGCGATCGCCGGCTGGCCGCCGTAACCCGCCGCTTCTCCTCCCTCGAGGGCGTCGATCGTCTCCCTATCGAATACCTGGCTCACCAGGCCGAGCCGCTTGTGCAGGTGCAGCTGCGAACCATCTGTTGTGGCGATGCCGGCCGACTCCTGCCCCCGATGCTGGAGCGCGTGCAGTCCCAGGTAGGTGAGCCGGCCAACCGGTTGACCGGGCGCGTAAATGCCGATCACCCCGCACTCCTCGCGTGGGCCGTGCGGCTCGTAGGACGGCTCTATGCCAATCAGCTCGCGCAGGGATGAATCGGAAGGCGCCGGGGGCGTCGTGGCTCGATGGGAGTGCACCGCGGCGTGGTCCTGTGCGACGGGTGGTCTTGTCCGTCGCACCTGGGTCACAGTCGCCGGCCGGATCGGGGCACGACGGCATGATAGTCGTGACGGCCCACGCGGCGCGGTGCCCAAGGGCGCGGCGACCAGCCGGCGTGCGAGCCGCGACTCGAAGGTACCGGTCGAGTACTGCATCGGACCCCACTCGGGGATTTCGTGTGGATGCGACGCGGTGACCGGTCGCACCTCGTGACGATTAGCCCATGGCCCCCGGGAGGCGGCGCCCTCATTCTGCGGACGCACCTCACGCCGCAAAGGAACACATGCTCCGATTCGCCAGGGCTCTCGGGTTTCTCGCCCCGCTGGCGGTCACCCTTTGTGCCAGCGTGGTGCTCGTGCTGACGTCGGGCGGAGACGCCCTCGGGCGCTCGTGGGTTCTCAGCGCCGTCGTTCTCGCCGCCCTGGCTGGCATGACCACCACCGCGCTCGCGGCGTGGAGCTACATGGGCTGGCGCCTGAACCGGCTCGCAAAGGTGCTCGAATCGACCCTCACCGACGACACGCCCGCCGTCGTCAGGGAGGCGGGCATCCCAGCCGAGCGGCGGCTCGCCCGAGCCTTCAACGCGGCAGCGGGAGCGTTCCTGCAGTTCGAGGCCCGGGCCACGCACGATCGGCTCACCGGCGTCGCGAACCGCGAGACGTTGCTGACGGTGCTGCTCGCCGAGGTCGAGCGCGCGTCTCGCCACTACAAGCCGCTCTCGGTGGCGTTCATCGACATCGATCGCTTCAAGCCGATCAACGACACCTTCGGCCACAACAGCGGTGACGCCGTGCTTCGACAGGTCGCCGACATCATCGTCGACAACATCCGGCCGTCCGACCTCTTCGGACGCTACGGCGGCGAGGAGTTCATGCTGATCTTGCCGGAGTCGGTGCCGAGCGAAGCCGTCGAGGTCGCCGAGCGGCTCCGCTCCGTTGTTGCCCAGACGCCGCTGCAGATCCCGAACGGGCAGGCGGTCACCATCACCATCAGCATCGGCGTGGCTGGGGGCCGCGGTCACGAGCTACAGGTCGATGCGCTCGTCGACCAGGCTGACGCGGCGATGTACGCAGCCAAGGGACTCGGACGCAATCGCACCTATATGTATCGCGACCTCGACGACGCAGCGCCTGTTCGCCGTGCCCCGATCTCGCCCGAGCGGCGGGCGGCGGCCACCGCCATCGGCCAGTGGGCAAGCGACACGGCCACGGAGGCGCTGGCGTCGGTCCTCGCGCCGCAGCCGCACCATCGGGGGCGCCCCTCCGACATGATCGCCTCGCTGGCGACCGGCATGGCGCTCCAGCTTCAGCTGCCGCCGGAGGAGATCGAGCGGGTCCGGATCGCCAGCCTGCTGCACGACCTCGGCAAGCTCGCCGTACCGGCCGAGATCCTCGACAAGCCGGCGTCACTGTCGAATGGCGAATGGCAGGCGATCGGTGAACATCCCCGCATCGGCCAGCTGATCCTCGAGCAGGCATCGAGCCTGCGTGACGCCATTCCGGTGGTGCTGCATCACCACGAGCGCTTCAACGGCACCGGGTATCCCCACGGATTGAGCGGGCAGGAGATCCCGCTTGGCGCCCGGATCGTTGCCGTCGCGGATGCCTACCACGCGATGGTCCACGAGCGTCCGTACAAGGAGGCGCTCACGCACATCCAGGCCCTCCACGAGCTCGAGGCGAACGCGGGGACGCAGTTCGATCCGGACGTGGTCGCCATCTTCTGCTCGTTGTATGTCGACGGCGTGCCGCCGGATGGGCTGGAAGAGGTCTACCGGCTCCACGAACGCGCGCGAGGAGGGCTCAAGCGGCTCGATCCGCGCGCGGCGGCGGCCAGGCTCGCCGGCGAAGGGTTGGCGGCACACGACCACGGGCACGCTGAGCCAGCTCCGGCGCCTGAGGCCGAGGCGCCTCGACGCCGCACCCAGCGACGAGCTGAGCAGGTTCAGAACGCGGCTGGTTGATCCGAAGCCGCTAGAAGGGAGTCTCCCAAGCCTGCCGCAGATGCTGCAGCGAGATCTGCAGGTGTGGCAGCGGACCGATGCCAATGGCAAGGTCCTGTCCGGTCGCCCGTCCCAGGCGCAGAACGGGAACTCCTGCCGCCGCGGCGCCGGTCGCCAGTCGCTCCGCGTCCTGGGGCGCGACGCTGACCAGGGCGCGACCCGCAGCCTCTCCGTACAGCGTGGCGGACGGCCAGCGCGCGGCCGAATCGGGTAGGTCAATCGACGCGCCGCAGCTCGACGCGATGGCCATTCGGGCGAGCGCCACGCCGAGGCCGCCAACCGAGAGGTCGTGCGCACCGGCGACGATCCGCGCGGCGATGAGCGCGGGGAGCAATCGCACGACACGTGCCGCGGCCGCCGCGTCCAGCAGCGGCCTCCCGCCCAGCTCGCCTCGTCGCCACGCGTATTCCCCTCCTGCGAGGCTCGATGGCTCCCATCCCGGATCGCCGAGCAGGAAGATCTGATCGTCTTCGCGCCAGCTCATCGGCACGGCGGTCGACCGATCCTCGAGCAGCCCGACCATCCCGATCAATGGCGCGGGGGTGATCGGGCCTTCGGCCGTCTCGTTGTAGAGCGACACGTTGCCCGACACGATCGGAACGCCCAGCAGTTGACAAGCCTCGCCCACCCCGGCGACCGTCTCGGAGAGCGCCCAGTAGCCCGCTTCGGGCTCCGGAGAGCCGAGGTTCAGGCAGTTGGTTGCGCCGATGGGGGTCGCGCCCGAGCAGGCGACGTTCAGCGCCGACTCGAGGACCGCTGTCTCCGCCGCCAATCGTGGGTCGAGCGCCGCCAGCCTGCCCGGTCCGTCCAGCGCCACCGCCAGCGCGCGCGGGGTGCCCTTGATGCGCAGCAACGCGGCGTCCGCCTCGCCGGGACCGGCCAGGGTATTGGTCCCATTCATGTGGTCGTATCGGCGCCAGACCGGCTTGCGACTTCGACAATCGGGCGCCGATAGCAGCTCCAGCAGCCCACTGACCGATGGCGGCTCCGTCGCGAGTGGCGCGAGGTCCGCCGCGAGGCGAGTATCCAGGTCTGCAGGAGGTGCGGCGGGAAGGACATAGCGAGGCGCCTCATCGACGAGCGCCCGCCCCGAAAGCTCGCACGCCACCGCGCCCTGGAATCGGCAGCGCACCACCGGTTCGTCGATCACCCGACCAATCGCCACCGCCGGCAGCTCGAACCTGGCGAAGACCGATTGCACCTCCGCCTCCCGTCCGGCCCGCACCACGACCAGCATGCGTTCCTGCGACTCGGAGAGGAGGAGCTCCAATGGGTTCATGAGCGCCTCGCGGCGAGGTACGCGGTCGAGGTCGACCTCCGCGCCGCAGCCGCCCCTCGCCGAGAGCTCCGCGAGCGCGCACGTCAGACCGGCCGCGCCGAGGTCCTGCATGGCGACCACGGCATCCGAACGCGACAGCTCGAGGCACGCCTCCATTAGCAGCTTCTCGAGGAACGGGTTGCCGACCTGCACCGCCGGGCGGCGGGCGTCGCGATCCTCACCCAGGACCGTGCTCGCGAACGCGGCACCGGCGATCCCGTCGCGGCCGGTGGCCGCCCCCACCAAGAGGAGGGCGTTGCCCGCTCCCGCGGCGCGGGCGAGGGTGATTTCGTCGTGGCGGGCGACGCCCAGGCACATGGCGTTGACCAGCGGATTGCCGCTGTAGGACGGATCGAAGAACAGCTCGCCCCCGACGTCGGGGATGCCGACGCAATTGCCATAGCCGGCGATTCCGGACACGACGCCGTCGAACAGGTAGGAGTTGCGCGCCGCCGCGGCCGCATCGGTGCGACCGGTGGGGTCCTCACTCGTGTCGAGGGGCCCGAAGCGGAGGCCGTTCAGCAAGGCAATCGGCCGCGCGCCCATGGTGAAGATGTCACGGATGATGCCGCCGACCCCGGTCGCGGCGCCCTGGTAGGGCTCCACGGCGCTCGGGTGGTTGTGGGATTCGACCTTGAACACCGCCGCCAGCCCATCGCCGATGTCGAGTACGCCGGCGTTCTCGCCCGGCCCGACCAGCACGCGTTCACCCTGGGTTGGCAGCGAGGCGAGGAGCGGTCGCGAGTGCTTGTAAGCGCAGTGCTCGCTCCACATTGCGCCGAACATCGCCAGCTCTATGGGATTTGGCTCGCGGCCGATCAGCTCGACGATGCGACCGTACTCGGCGATCGTCAGGCCGTGCAGCTCCGCCGGCTCGGGGATGGCGGCAACGAGCGAGGGCGGCGCCTCGGGGATCAGGGTCAGCGGAGCGTTCCTCCGACGGCGCGATCCAACCCCAGCTCAGCCAGGAAGGCTCCGGTGGCGCTGGCGAGCATGCCGATCAGGAAAATCATCGCACCGCTTCCGGTGAGCGGCAGCCCCAGTCGATCGAGCCCAACACCTACACCCACCAGCGCGATCGACAGCAGGACCAGGTTGCGGTGGGGGACCTCGGGTACGATGTGCGGCAGGAAGACGACCACCAGCACGGCGATGAGGACGATGGTGAAGAGCAGGTTGATGCCACTGGCCAGGCCCCAGCTGCCGGTGTAGGTACCGGACACCGTCCAAGGCAGGAGCATCGCCGCCGTTCCTACCAGCACGCCGATGCCGATCAGCCAGCCGGAGAGCGTGGTCGGAGGCCTGAGGATCCCTTCCGGCCGCAGCGCTCCCGGACCCGGCGGGATCGGTGCACTCGTCTCGTGCGCCGGCGGGGTGGCGGCTCGATAGGCGGCTCCGCGTCGCCAGGGCGGGACCTCTGTGTCGTCATGACTCGGTGCCGGGTATGGGTACTCGGGCGTCGGAGGAGCGCCCAAGACCCCGGGGGCCACGGCCGGAGCGGCCCTCGTCGCATCGTGCTCCGGCGCGGGCTCTACCTCGACGGATTCTTGCGCGGGTTGGCCGCTCGCGGGCTGTGGAGCGCTGGAGCTGGTCGCTCCGGATGGAGAAACAGGCCAGTCTGGAGCGGGCGGCAGGTCCGGCTCGCCGCCGCGCTCGATCGGCTCACCGCACGTCGGGCAGAAGAGGGCGTCGTCGTCGACCTCCGTCCCGCAGTTGGCGCAGGCACGGGCCATCGGTCAGCTCCGCGCGAAGCGCGTGGCGCACCCGATGAGGACGATGAGTCCCGCCAGCAGGAAGATGATCCCGGCCGGGCTGATCAGCCGCAACACGGAGACGATGTCCGAGCTCCAGTTGCCGGCGATTTCCAACATCAGGAACATCGCGATGAGCCCGACGGCCCACAGGACGGCGACCACAAGGCCGATCATCTGCAGCCCGCCCGGCGCGGCTCGCAGGAACCCGGCGATCGCCAGGACCACGAGCAGCGCGACCAGGATGGGCGCCGCGGCCGCGAAACCGAAGTACGCCTTCTCCGCAATGCCCCCGCCGATGGCCGCGTACCCATTCCAGAACGCGACCCCGTATCCGCCGCTTGCGCCGAAGCTTCGTTGCCAGAGCGAGCCGTCGCCATAGGCGAAGGGCAGCACCCAGGCCGTGGCGATCCCGACCGCCCCGACCAGCAGGACAAGCGGTCCCAGCACCGCGCCTCCCGATGGAGCCTCGCGTGCCGAGGCCGCGGCCGGCGGCGGTGTGCTTGGGGCGGCGGGTGGAACGTAGCCGGGCGCCGGCTGCGCGCTGGCGCGCAGGTTCGCGCCACAGTTCTGGCAGAAGGCCACGCCGGCCCGATTGATCGTTCCGCAGCGCGGGCAGGCCTGCGTCCCCTGTGGCGCGCCGGGGCGCTCGAGCGTCGTCGCAACGCCAGCGGCAACCAGTCGCTGCCCGCAGTTGCGGCAGAAGGCGACTCCCGGGCGGTTCTCGGTGCCGCAACGCGGACATTGCGTGCTCTCGCCTACCTGCGTGGCGGGCACGGAATGCGCGGCTGCGCTGCTTGCCTCCGGCTCTGGAGCGGGCGGTGCTGGGTATGCCTCCGCCTCCTGCGGAGGCGGTCCCGCGCTCCCTTCGTCGGCGGACGCGGCGGTCGCGCCGGACGAGTCCGATGGAATCCCGGCGGGCGGCTCAGAGCCCGCGTCGGACGCCTCATCGGAGGAAGGGTCGGCCGCGTGAGACGAATCCGAGGGGACTTCAGCGGACTGCCCTCCACCCATCTCGTACACCTGCGTCTCGTCGCGGACGCCTTTCTGTGGCGAGTCCGAGTCGGGTGGCCGGGTCATCGAGGGGGCGTTTTCGAACTCCTCGGTCTCGCCACCACGTCCAGTGGTCTCCTGGGGATCTTGCTCGCCGTTTGGATCGCCGGGAGCACCGGCAGCGGCATCGCGCTCGCGGTCGTCGTGCTGCATCGGTCTAGCCTCCCATCCGGCCGCTCGGGGGGAGCCCGATCATAGCCGACGCTCGGCCGCGACCGGCTGCTCGCGCAGCCAGGCGGCGAGCGACCCCAGGATCGCGCGCCCGTCGCTGCCACCCATCTCTGCCTCCGCCGCGCGTTCCGGATGCGGCATCAGGCCGAGCACATTGCCCCGGGCATTCGTGATCCCAGCGATTCCCCGCACGGACCCATTTGGATTCGCGTCCGGCGTAACGCGCCCATCGGCCTCCGCATACCGCAGCACGACGCGGCCCGTCGTCTCGAGGTCCTGCAGCGTGGCGTTGTCCGCGTAGAAACGGCCCTCGCCGTGTGAGATGGGCAGGCGTATGGGCTGCCCATCGGACGCGGCCCCCAACCACGCGGGGCAGGATGCGGGCGACTCGACGCGCAGCCACTGCCAGTCGCAGCGGAACTCCAGGTGGTCGTTGCGTAGGAGCGCTCCAGGCAGCATGCCGGCCTCGCACAGGATCTGGAACCCGTTGCACGACCCGAGCACTGGGCCGCCCGAGGCGACGAAGCGCTCCACGGCGGCCATGATCGGGCTGAAGCGCGCGATCGCGCCCGTGCGCAGATAGTCGCCGTGGGCGAATCCCCCAGGCAGGACGACCGCATCGACGGCGGGCAGCTCGTGCTCGGCGTGCCAGACGCGACGCACCTCCCAGCCCACGACCGGCGCCACGTCAAGGAAATCTCGGTCGCTCCAGGTGCCGGGAAACACGACCACCGCCACCCTCGGCGCGCTCATGCGAGGCGTGCCTCCTCGCTCGGCTCGTCGTCCGCGCGAACCTCCCAGGTTGCGGTCTCCATCACTGGATTCGCCAACAGCCGCCGGCACATGGCCTCGACCTGCTGACGAGCCTGGTCGACCGCATCGGCCTCGAAGCTGACGCGAAGCAGCTTGCCGCTGCGCACCTCGCTCACCGAGGCGAAGCCCAGCGCCCGCAACCCGCTGGCGATCGTCAACCCCTCCGGATCGGCAATGCCCGGGCGAAGCTGGACGTGCACCTCCGCGATCCAGCGCACTAGGCGGAATCCCCGTCACTTCGCCATTGCCGGCGGGTCAGCCGCTCGTATGCCGTCACGTATCGATCGCGGGTCCCGGCGATCACCTCGGACGGTAGGGTCGGCGCCGGCGGCTCCTTGTCCCATCCCGAGGCCGCGACGAAATCGCGCACGTACTGCTTGTCGTACGAGGCCGGGCTGGACCCGAGCCGGTAGTGCGCCGCATCCCAGAAGCGGCTCGAATCGGGGGTCAGCACCTCGTCGATCAGCGCCAGCTCGCCGTCGATCCAGCCGAATTCGAACTTCGTGTCCGCCAGGATCAGGCCGGTCGCCTCCGCCCGCGAGGCTCCCGCGGCGTAGGCTGCCAGCGAGCGCTCCTCCAGCTGACGAGCCAGCCCGCTGCCGACCATTTCCGCGAGCCGATCGCGCGTGATGTTCTCGTCGTGGCCCACCTCCACCTTGGTAGACGGCGTGAAGATCGGTTCCGGCAGGCGTTCCGCCTCCTGCAGGCCGTCCGGCAACCGGTGGCCGCCGACCATTCCATCCCGACGGTACTCGGCCCAGCCCGACCCGGCCAGGTAGCCGCGCACCACGCACTCGGCGTCGATGCGGTCAGCGCGACGGACGAGCATCGAGCGGCCGGCCAGCTCCGGTGTTCGTGCCGTTTCGGGGAGATCGTCGAGGTCCGCCGACAGGAAATGGCTGCGGCCCAGCGGAGCAAGCAGCTCGAACCAGTACGCCGAGAGCCTGGTGAGGAGGGCGCCCTTGTCGGGAATCGGTTGATCGAAGACGACGTCGAAGGCCGAGAGCCGGTCGGTAGCCACCAGCAGCAGGCGTTCGTCGTCGACGCGGTAGGTCTCACGCACCTTGCCCCGATGGATCAGCTCCAGGCCCTCGACGGTGCTGGTCACCATGGT
>Ga0066679_10000319_pt1 | contig 15285 bp, 11 predicted proteins | sample GraSoiAngelo_128_FD_62298 | JGI IMG/M metagenome (GOLD analysis project Ga0066679, IMG submission 62298) | Grasslands soil microbial communities from the Angelo Coastal Reserve, California, USA - 14_0927_12_20cm | ecosystem: Environmental > Terrestrial > Soil > Grasslands | place: USA... | reverse complement strand
TCATTCAAGCATCGCCGGACCAGTCATGATGCGAAACACGCTCCCGCCGCTCGCGTCCAACGATTTGTTCGGCCCCGCCGTTAGTCGTCAGTGTACCAGATGGGATTGCGCCCTGATTCGTCAGCGTTTCCCGAGTAAGCGCGAGCATTCCGAAATGCGACGACAATTCGACCACGGTTGATGCATGTCTGAATGTCATTGCGCAACTGAGCAACCGGCAACGGATGCCCACCTTGCGAGCGCTTGAGTAATTCATATTCGAGATATTCATCGAAGCGAGATTGTGCCATTACATGCGTTCCGCCAGCGTCAATCTCCGCTTCCAGTACGAACCGCCGATTCGGTAAGTAAGCCATGCGAACGATGCGCTCCTTTTGGATTCGAGGAACTGAAGCGACCCAGAAGCCGGTCATCCCGTGGCGCATACCCGCGGGCTTGGACAGTACGTTACGAGCAACGGTCGATGTCCAGATTGATTTTACGTTGAATGCCATAGAAGTAACCTCCTTAGTGAATGCGAGGGGCCGAACTATGTATTATACCCAACCGTTGGGTATAAGAATCTTAGGCGGCGTATTATACCTCACACCTCTGGGCGTGCTGAGAGTTTTCAGATCATTCATCCATTGGACTCAATACGCCTTTTCCACCCCTATTCAACACATGCGTGTACACCATCGTGGTCTTCACGTCTTTATGTCCGAGTAGCTCCTGCACGGTTCGGATATCGTAACCCTTCTCAAGCAGGTGCGTGGCAAAGCTATGACGTAACGTGTGGCAACTTCCGTTTTTCGAAATCTTCGCTTTCTGGATTGCCTTTTTCATAGCAGTCTGGACGGCACTATCCGATAAATGATGTCTTCTTTGTTTCTCGCTGCGCGGATCGAGTGAGCGATTCGCCGCCGGAAAGATATATTGCCAGCCCCACTGCTTCGGCGCATTCGGATATTTTCTTGCCAGCGCATAGGGTAGAAATACTTCACCGTAGCCGGCGGCGAGATCTTCTTGATGGATGAGTTTGATCTTCTGCAAGTGCCGCGTGAGTGGTTCTTTCAAGCGTGTCGGCAACATGGTGATGCGATCTTTTTCTCCCTTCCCATCGCGGACGGTCACTTGCCCATAAGTGAAGTCAATGTCTTTGACGCGCAAGCGAAGAGACTCCATCAATCGCAATCCTGAACCATAGAGCAATCCGGCAATTAACCAATGCGTCCCTTCGAGTTGGCCGATGATTCGCTTCGTCTCGTCACGAGTGAAAACAACCGGTAGACGTTTAGGCTTGCGAGCGCGCTCGATGTTCGAGACGTAAGGCAGATCCTTCTTGAGCACATCGCGATAAAGAAAGAGGAGCGCACTGAGAGCGACCGTTTGAGTGGACGCTGATATCTCTTCCCTGACCGCGAGATGCGAAATGAACACGCGGATTTCCGCCTCGCCCATTTCGCGCGGATGTCTCTTTCGATGAAAGAGAATGTAGCGCCGAATCCACTGGCTGTAAGCGTGCTCAGTACGAATGCTGAGGTGGCGCATGCGGGCGACGTTGCGGACCTCGTCGAATAAGCGAGGCTTGGCGATGACCTGAGGCGCTGCCGTCATAGTAGTGATCGTGATAAGCGGCCGGCAAAATTTACTCCAATTGATTACCGATGAGAAGGCTTATCCGGTAGGCAAGGCAGGTAAGTCTGTGCTAAGCGGACAATAGGATGGATTTGCGAAAATAGATGCAGGGTCGAGGATTTTGGTCTTGAAGTGTCGCTGTTCTGAGAGGAACATTTGAACCTGATCGGGTGCTGACGCGCTGCGCGCTTGCCACCGGCTACAGTCTTTCATGCCTTCAGCATGAAGAAATGGAAATTAAGGAAGTCGCGGTAAGCCTCACCTCGGTCCTCTCCCAGAGGAGAGGAAGTAAGGAAGAGAGCGCAAATTAAAAATTGCAAATTGAAAATTGTAAATTACAAATTGAAAAGCGAAAAAAGCGAAAGGTGCAAAGGCAAGGGAACTGTTCGCGCTGCGCGCTCAATGCGGACAAGGATGTCCGCGCTCCGCAGGCATGGATGCCCGCGCTCCCAGCGGGAAAAGAGAATTGCAAAAATTGCAAAGCGAAAAAAGCGAAAGGTGCAAAGGCAAGGGAACTGTTCGCGCTGCGCGCTCAATGCGGACAAGGATGTCCGCGCTCCGCAGGCATGGATGCCCGCGCTCCCAGCGAGGGAAGAGAATTGCAAATTGAAAATTAACCATTGAAAAATGCAAATTGGCTACTCGTAACTCAAGGCATCGACGGCGTCCTGGCGGGCGGCGCGGAGCGCGGGATAAAGCGCACCGATTGAGCCTCCGATCAAGCCCACAACAAGCGAAATCGCGATCCACTTTGGCTCGACGTCAACAGTCAGAGTCGTCGAGCGCATCACCACAAAGCGCGCCAGCAGCGTGAGCATCACGCCAATGAAAACCCCGAGCACGCTCACCAGGATCGCTTCCTGCTCGATCACCCAGGCAATCGAACGCTTCGACATGCCGAGCGATTTCAGGATCCCGATCTGTCGCGTGCGCTCAGTCACGGTCGTGTACATGGCGAGCAGAATCACCAACATGCTGATCGTGGCGGCGACGCCGACGACGACTCGCAGAAAAATGTTCAGCGCCGGAACGCTCGACATGTAAAGCTCAGGCAGTTCGCGCGTGAGAATTATTTGATCGTCGGGGAAGCGTTCTTTGACGCGCGTGGCGACTTGTTCCTGCTGCGCCGGATCGTCGCAAGCGACCAGAATCGTGTTGCAGCGATTTTCACTGCCGACTTGATCCTGCATCGTTGCGAGTGGAATCTTCACTCGGCCGCCACCCGGCGGTTCATACACGCCGACGACTTTGAAGGGGCGCTCGTAAAGTTGGATTGTTGATCCGACGCTCACGTTGAGTTCCTGTGCAAACGCCGGATCGATAATCGCCTCATCGCCTTTCTGCAAACCGCGACCTGCTTTGATCGTTAAGTTGTTCAGCGCGACATATTGATCGTAAGGAATGCCTTCGATCAAGCGCGTGCCGAATCCTGACTCACTCTTATCAAGATGTTGCCCGATGGGAACGGCCGCGCGCACGCCGGGAGTCTTTGCGACATCGGCCGCGTGCGAGATTGGAATCGTGAATGATTGTCCGCCGCCGAGGCTGATTGAACCGGACGGACGCACAATAATTTGCGCGCCGATGTTCGCTTCACGCTTGCCGCGTTCGCGTAAAAGGCCGTGCGCCAAACCGACGGTGAAGACGACGAGCAGAACACCCAAAGCGATGCCGGCGATGCTGACTGCGGTGCGCGCGGGCCGATGAGCGAGATTTGAAAGCACTAAGCTGTCCATAAGTTTTTGTAGACGTGGACTGCGGTCGAGCACGCGTGCCCAGGCATTGGGCAGCGTGCGCCAGGTGATAATGAAAACTCCGATGACGGTCCAAAAAATGATCGCGGCTTTACGAACGATCGCCAGCGCGACACCGGTCGCCACCGTATAGCCCAGCGTGCGCAGAATGATTCCGTTGCCGGTTTCATAGACGCCAATAGTGCCGGGCACAAACGCGAATGCGAAGTTAATTACTTTCGTGAGCGATTCGATGATGTATGCCGCGCTCACGCGAGGAACAAGGCCGAGCATCTTGAGGGTAATGAAAACCTCGAGCACGCTGGTTACATGCGACGCGAGATCGAGAGCGATCATCGAGAAGAAGGCGCCGCGACGACGCTTGTAGAATCCGTAAACTGTTAGCTCGACGCGATAGATGTGATGGCGGCGCGTGCGCAGAAAGTTTGGGCGGAAGCCTCGGCGCGCGAGGCGATCGATCAGGTTCGTGAGCAGCGTGACGCGTTTGCGCGTGGCCATTGCCGCGGCGATCAATCCGAAGAAAGCGATTGACGCGATGACGATCAGCATCTCGCGCGCCACCAGCGGCACCGGATATGCGAAGAGCATCAGCACCGCGCCGCCAAAAATCACCAGCACGACCGACAAGTTGTAAAGCAGATTGTCGACGACTAGTGCGGGCACGCCGTGCACCAGCGGAACTCTCTTTCGCAGCAGCGCGACTTTCGTAGCTTCGCCCAACAAGGGACCGGCGAAGGTGAGAAAGCTCATCGATTCTCCGCCGAGGCGCGCGGCAAAAGCTTGCAGAAAACTGAAGCGGCGATGTTCGGGAGCAACCGACAGGCGCATAGCGATCGTGCGCAACACGTGCCGCGCACCGTTCGTGGCGACAACGATGAAGAAACCAAAGCCAACGCGGCCGAGTGCAGAGACGATTGGCTCGACGCCGACGACGACGCGGATTAGATAAAAGAGTACCAGCGCGCCAAGGAGAAACGCCACCAGCTGGAGCCAGGCGACAGAGCGTTTGGCGCGCGAAGGTTTGTTTACGGCGTGCGCGTAGGTGAGTTGCGAGTCTTCAGTCGCGAGTCTTGAGTCAGATTGCAATGTCATCCCCTCGGCGTCCGAACATGCTTCGCGAGCGCCATAGTTATTCGCGACACTTCGTCAAATATACTATAGAGTCTGACAAAGTCATCCTTGCTTAGGTAGCCAAGATCGAGAGCAACATAGAGGTGCGACTGGGATTCAGATACGGACGCGTGCGCGACATTTAAAAAATTAGCGAACTCTTTGTCGGAATGTCGCCCAAAGCCTTCAGCGATGTTGGCCATTACCGAAACACTCGCTCGCTGTCCTTGATCGCGCAGGCCGAAGTCCTTGGCGAAACTTGCTTTGGCAGTTTGCTTGTAAATCTCCCTTGTTGCTTCCCGGGCTTTTTGCCAGGCCTTGATGTCCTCGAACCTCTTAAACGCGGCCACTGCTCTATTCTCTTTCGTTTCAGATCCGCTAACGCTCACGACTCGTGACTCTTGACTCGCGACTCACAACTTCGGTGATCACACGACCCGGAAATTTAATAAAGCCACGCTTGTTCAGCGATTCATCGGGCTGATTGTTGCTTCCGATTCTTCCAGTTAGCGCCAGCACCGTCGGCACGACACTCAAACTGTCGTACGGCTCTGTGACCGCGAGGGCGCGCGGAATGCCCGTGTTCTCTCCGCCCGCGAACATCAGCGTCGAGTGCGTCGAGATGCGAAAGAGGGAACCGTGATTGCCGCCGGGATTGAAGCCACGCACATCGAAGTTCCAATGATTGTTCGCAAAGACCATCAAGTCGCTTTCGACCAGGCGTCGCTGGCGACGATGAAAATTGCGCAGCTCGTGTTCGTCCGCTGAAAGATTCGCGGCCTCCGGATCCATTCCCGGCGCGATGAATTGTGTGAACTGCTCATGCAAGCCAATCAATCCGTTAGAGTATTGCGTCTTGTGCAGCGCGTGCAACCATTCAATGTCCGTGTGCCACTGATCCAACCACATCGTGCGATCGCCGTCAGGCACGTCGAGGCGCGGATCTTCCAGCATTTTCAGCGGAAAACCGGATTTCCAATCAGCACGATCGAAATGAATGCCGCCCTTCGCGTCCTGTGTCAGATTCGCAATCGGCAAGTAGCGAAGTTGAAGTTGGCCGGTGGATTCTTCGCGCGGAAGAATCAACGCCTGGAAATCTTTGCCGGCGTAGAGCCATACCGGATCGTTGTCTGCTTTGAGATCCCCGGTCAAAGCCGGAGCGATCGAAGCGAGCGGAATTCGCGTGGCGATGAAATCGATCGGATGATTCGAAACGGCGGTCTGAACGTTGTTGCGCACGGCTTGCTCGTGCAACAGATCAAGATAATTGAGCCGAACGAAACTGCGATCGAGATCGACCGAGCCGTCCCTGTTCAGCGCCAATCCATCCTTCGACAGTCCGACGACGTAGTTTTGTAATTCGTAAATTGAGTTGCGCCGTCCCATAGAATCTTTCGGCATGAGGTCTTCGATCTTGAGCTTCATCGGATCGAAGTTTTCACGCTTGAGTGCGAGAAGAGTTCGCATCGTGGCGACATACTCGCTGTAACGCGTTTTGAATTCCGCCCACTGTTTCGACTGAATGCAAATGCGGCGCGCGTTGTCGTCGCGGCCGAGTTCTATTTCGCCGGGCGGAAACGTTTTGGGCTGAGCGAGACAAAGCTCGCGTTGCTTCTCAGCGGCGCGTCCAAGAGCGGCCAACTCCAGATCGAACTCATCGAGATCGTCTTGCCAATACTTTCGATCGCGATCGATGGCCGCAAAGAAAGTATCCGTCGTCGCGGCGCGCAGCTGTGGCGAGAGATCCTTTCGCTGCAGTTGTTGAAACAAGATGTGAATGACGTTCAGGTTAGTGTTTCGCAGATGCAGCCCGGCGCGTTCGTTGCCGTCGAAATCCAGCATTGCCGTCGGATATTCGTCGCTTTGATTCTTCAGATAGAAAGACTGTGAAGCGGCCGTCGTGATTGGCGGCACAAACGGGTTTATGCCTTTGACTGAATATTCCATCAGCAAACGACGCTTGGTGACCACGTGATGACCGCCGCCGTTCGCGCTGCCGAGCAGCTTCACGAGATTGAATCCCTGACTGATTACTTGTTCGTCGGTGTTGAAACCGTGATCGGAAACGATCACGAACGCGGTGTCGGCGGCCATCGGACTTTGTTGAATTGCGGTCCACAGGCGGCCAATGAGCGCATCGACCTCCTGGAGCGTGTGCAGGTGCGAATCGCGATCGTTGTTGTGGTGCGCGTTATGATCGAAAGACATCATCAGCAGATCGAGATAGCGAACGCGAGGGTCGTTCAGCTTTTCAATCATCTCTCGCTCCTCCTGATCGAGGATGATATTGCGCGTTTCTAATCCGGTAACAAACTCAGCAGCGAGGTCAATCGGGTGGCGCAGGAACTTTGATTCGGCAGCGCGCTGAAGCAAAGCGATCGGGGCGCCGCGGCCGTAGAGTTGCGAACCAACCTTTCGCTGATAATTGTCGTAAGCGTCAATCAGAATCGGCACGCGCATGGTGTCGAGAACTTCCGTGCCGGGCATGTCGACGTTGCCGCGCGTCGCTTGCTTCGCGATGAAGGGGAGAAAGTTAAGATAATCGTACGTGTGCAGAATATCTCGATCGAATTCGACGTTGCCTTTGATTTGCAGGTGTTGGCCCGTGTCGAGCATGGACCATGACGGAGCCGAGAGGCTCATCCCGCGCACATAAAAATTGGTGATGCGCGTGCCGTTTGCATAGAAAACGTGGTCGAACCAGGGCAGGCGGCTTTTGCCGGTGAGCGGATCGCGTTCGCGCGCGAAGCGATCGATCATCTCGTAAGGCAGGCCATCAACTTTGAGGATAACGACGCGCCTGGTTTGAGCGGAGGCGGGAAGTACGCAAAAAGTTGGCGCAACGAGTAGCAGAATCGAAATCAGCCAACGTCGCCAGGCAAAATCTGCAATTTTCATTTTGCAATTTTCATTTTGCATTTCTAATCCAACTTCTACACCGTGGATGGAAAACTGAAAATTGAAAAATGCAAATTGTTCTTACGGCGATCCTACCTGACTCAACACCGCGCTTGCTTCCTTTGGCTTAATTCGCGAGTCAGCGGCCACCGCTTTGCGCAGCCGATCGGCGATGTCTTTTCTCAATTCTGATTCCGCCGCCTCCTGCTGATAGGCTCGCAGCAGCTCGGCCCGGGCCGTCTGATTGTTGATTTTCGACAGTGCGTCAAGGCACAGACGCCGCGCATCTGCATCATTGGTCTTCCGAAAAATTGCCGCCGTGGCTTTCGCCGCAGAGCTATTCGCTGCGCTTCCTTGCTCGGCCAGGAATTGCAGCGAACGCTTCACCATCTCGATGTCCCAGGCAACTTCGGTCTGTGGTGAAGACTTTGCAACCTCGGCCAGAAAGCGGGTGTGACGTTCCACGCGACGCGCATTCTCGAGCCGCACGTACAACTCGGGTGTTGCTTTCTCGCGATGCACATAGCGCCCGAACGTCAGGACGTTGCCCAAATCAAGAAAGATGCGCGCGGCGCGACCATGCGCGAGTGGCACCATCTCGGCGCGCCGATCGCGTTCGATCTTCGCGGACAGGCCATCAGGTCGGCGCGCGAAATCAATGAGCGCGTCGTACTGCTGACGTGCGAGTTGCACCTCTTGCTCGTTGTTGTTATTGAGCGGGTTGAGCGAAACGTTTTGAATCCGCCGTTCGATTTCATCGCGCAGCTTTGCATCGAGGGTCGAGTTGAACGACAGCAACAACTTCAACTGGGAATAACCGCGGAGGCGCGTCGGCTGATTCACGTCCATGCCGCGACGGCCACTGAGGAAGTCAAAGAGGCTCTTGCCGGCAAAATACGGCAGGTTGCCAAAGTTTGAGAGCGAGAAAATGTTCTTCGTCAGATCGCTCACGATGCGTCGGGACATCTCGCGCTTTTTCGGATTCAGGCTGTCACGAAAATCGACGAGCAGCGCCGGGATCTTTGGATGGTCGAGACCGTAAATCGCCAACGGAATCATCTCGATTGGCCGCGCATTTGGATCGTTTCCTGTCGTCGGCCGGCTATCGCCATCCAGGTACCACGTGCGCGAATAGCCGGTCCAATTTCGTAGCCGATTGTCTTTCCAGGGACTTGAGATGTTCAGAAATCGATCGTGAAAGTCGCGGTTCGGCTGGGCTTGCAAATCAGGCTTGGCAATCCAAAGGGTCGCATGCGTAGCGCGACCGTCGGGCATCGTCAGCGGCTCGAAATACAGTCCTTCAGCTTCCGCGCGCTGGCGCAGCAACTCCCAGTTGTGACCCGCTTTGTCGACTGAGGTCATCGTGTGCTTGATTACTGTCTCCGCGAATTTATTCGGGCCCAGCAAACCACCGAGGGTGTTGTTCGAAAGGATCAAACGCGCGCGCAGCTCGAGCATTTCTCCTGGAGTAAATGCCGACGTGAGTTCATAAAACATCGGTGTCGAGGTGTCGGCGACGACGGTGTTTGTGCCTGAATTTTCAATTGCGGTCCGCGAGTTGAGAGCGAGCAACTCGTTTTCATCGCGCGCTTGCTGTCGCAGCTTTTCATAGGTATCGAGGATCGACAGCGCCTGCATCACGTGGCCCGATCGATAATCGCTTGCGTTACGGCGATAGGTGCGCGTCGATGCTTTAATAGGAATGCCATAGCTATCGAGAAATACACTCTGCATTCCAGCCCAGAAAAAACGATTCCAAGTCTGGCGGCTGGTATTTGCGAGATCGAGGATCGGCTTGGGCGGATCGTTGGACGCGTGACTTTGATTTCCGACGTGCTGATAGAGGAAGGGAATCGCGGACGCTATCCGTTTCATCAGATTCGGTTGCGCGCACGTCAACATCCAGACGTAGCGCAGACGATCGTTGTCGGGATCGGCATCAGATAAAGTATCGCGGATGACGCTGATGAGCGGCACTTCCGGCGACGCAGACGAGTTCGACGATCGCAATCCATCCAGTCGCCCAAAGATCGTCAGCAACTCGGCGCCGCCAACCAGCGGCATTCGCTCGACCCTAAATTGAGTCTCGTTCGGCTTTGATGAATCAAGATTCTCCGCATCGTCCTTTGGCGTAGTCATCCCGGTCGTGGCGGATTTCGAATCAGTCGACGACGAATCGGTACGTGGCGACGCGCTTATGGGCGCGGCGATCTTCGTCGACTCAGGATTGATGAGAAACTGCTTCGCCGTCTGGGCGGGAGACTCAAAGCACCACAGCGCCAGACAAAGAATCGAAAGTGCGGGGCGAAAGGTCATTATCGGCTAAATAAATCTGACGAATTTTTCAGGCACTTGGATAATCCACGCTCACTTGAACGCTGCAAATGGAGCGATGTTCCGGCACACATCTAAATCGCTAAGGGTGTTTCCCAAACCATCGTGCAATTGAGCAATGACTATGCCGCGATCTCAGCGGCCACCGGCCTGCTGCGTCGCTGCCACTTCTTTTTGCTCGGTTTCGGGAGTGGGGGGAGCGGTCCAGCCCGACTTTTCGAGCAAGCCAATTCCAAAATGAATCGGCACCGCGAAGTTTGATGCAGTGTTCTCGGTAAAGATTGCAAACGTGATTCCGATTACTCGACCCGATGGTCCAAACAATGGGCCACCCGATCCTCCTTCGCCGGTGCGCGCGTCGTACGCGATTCGCTTTGCATCGAGATCGGTGATGTTGCCCTGGGTTTGCAGCGGCTGAATGTGTTTCGTCTGCGCCAAATAAGTCAGTAACGATTCAGCGGTGCTGTAGCGATTCTGGATTCCCTGCGCTTCAGTCGGATCCAGCATCGCCAGCAGACGATCAGGGCCCGAAGGATAACCCATTGTCACGACGATCCTTCCGACTGCAACTGAATCGGAACTCTTGTCCAAAGGCAGCACCGGGACCTTCGGCGGCATGTCTTTCGGATCGATAGTGCATATGGCAACGTCTTCGCCGGCGGACGCTTGTTTGTATTTCAAGGCAATCGGCTGAGTCACGCCGGGAAAGAAAGCCACTAACTTTTTCAATCGCGGTTTGCCATTAACGGCGCTGCTCAAACTTTGCGCGCGTTCATCAGCCAACCATGGTTGGACGACATGGCGATTGGTAAGAATGAAACCATCGCCAGTGTGAAAGCCGGTGCCCACAAATTCGTACTCGGCGATCGCGCCGCGACCCTCCGGCGTCAGCACTGGCTGCTCGCCGCCGTTCTGAATGGTTCCGCCCTGTTCGTTAGTTTGCGTTTCCGGAAAGCGCAGCGGTCTTCCTGTGCCCGCCTCGACGAACATATACGAGCCCGAGATTAAACAAACACCGCTGCCATAATTTACGCGGAGCACCTCGCCAAGTGAAATTGTCTTGATGACCTGGTTGTTGGATTCGATTACTTTTCCCAGCTGCTCGTTCGCTTTTTGCATCTGCTGTTGCTGCGCAATGAGGCGCTCTTGTTGCTCGGCGATGACGCGACGGTTTTTGCGCGTTTCGTTGAATTGCGCGAAGCCGAGGTAGAGCGCGCCGACGACGGCGAAGATAATTATGGCGAAGAGAATGATCTTCGTGCTCGGATTGATTTCGCGAACCAGCTCGCGAGTAAATTCGCGCAGGAAAATTTTCGCGTCGTCGCGGCGCGCGGTCGCCGAAGCTTCCATCGCCGCCTGTTCGATAAACGGAGCAACATGCGTGCTGCCTCTACGCCCCGGAACCAATGCGGCATTGGCGGCAATCGGAAAGAAATGAATCGAAGGTCCGGACGGCCCGATCCAAATTTCATCGCCGTCGCTGATGCTTTTGTTGGGCTTGATTTCGCGGCCGTTCAGCTTTACATCGATCGAAGGATCGGCGCTGGTGATGCGGTAAGTGCCGTCAACGCGGGTGACTTCGATGACGGCGCCATCACTTGGAGAACCCGCGGCTTGGGGTAGGCGAATATTGACGTCGCAATCCTCGCTTACGCCGATGCGCACCCGATCGCCCATCACAACTTCGGTCGTTCGATCGTTCAGCGAAGAGACATGTATCACCAAGCCGTTCGATTCCCGCGGCTGCCGGGCCTGAGTGATGTTTCGAAAATTCTTCACGTGAATATCAAATTAGGCGCCCGCATCCGATGACCGCCGAATTCAGATGCGGTCGGTCAGGCGGTCGCCCGTTCGGATCAATCTTACAATGAATCGCATTGCGCGCAAAGATTCCAAAATTCAAGAACGCTCTGGGCGTCGAAAGCTTGCGCGTCTTCAATCTACAGACGACGCCGAACGACTTCGTGTTAGCATAAAGAGCACGATGGCAATACCGGATTTTATCGAAAACTTTGAGGAATTGTGCGATCTCGCGCCAGTCGCAACGGCGCCTATCCGGCATCATGTTTTTGTCTGCACCGGAAAGTCGTGTTCGGCGCGAGACAGTGCTGAAGTACGCGACGCGTTTGAGCGCGAGCTGACGACGCGCGGAATTCTTTTTGGCAAAGCAGCGAAGGGAAAAAATCCGAAAGGAAGCGTCATTCTAACGGAATGCGCTTCGGTGGGATTTTGCGCGATCGGCGCAGCAGTGATGATTTATCCAGACGGCGTTTGGTACGCGCAAGTGCGATCTTCAGACGTGCCGGAGATTATTGAAGAGCATTTGATGAATGGTCGAGTGGTTAAGCGGCTGGCCTTGATGAAAGTTCCCGCTGAAGGCGAGGTTCATCAGTCAGAAAGCACAGCAGAGTGGGAGACGTAGGCCATATCCTGCCCGCAGACTTGCATTTCATTTTTCCTGGTGTGATTGAAGAGCGCTATTGAAATCTATACGGCGGCGGGACCTCTCTGATCGTGCCGGGCGAAAACATGAAGATTCCCATTTCGTACTTGATGCGATGAACGCAATTCGGTTGGACCACGATGTTCATCTGATTAAATCCGCACGTCGACATGAAGAGGTAGTGAAAGAAAATCTTCACGTTGTGCATGCCGGGTTCCAGTTGAAAGTTGTGCTTGCCCCACGGGCGCCGGTTCGCGACGCCGTCAATCACGATCGTCGGCGTGCAGAGATAAAGAAAAAAAGAAAGCGGAAAGAAACTGGTTTCTATTTCAAGGCCGGACCATGGTTGTTGTTGTGCGGACATTTCTCCTCCGAATTAATAAAAAGGGAACCATTACTCAGTCTGTTGCGTCAGCAGCGGATCTTCCAGAGCCGTCTTAACCGGATCAAATCGCGCCCACGACAGGAGCAAAGTGATGGCGCTGTCGATTAATCGCTGGGCTCCTGCGATTTCCCTGATCCAACGATCCAATTTATCGCTCACCCACCAGTTGTGAGCGCCCTCCGACTCTGAAATTGTTTTTGTCACGTACAAAAGTAAGCCATCGAGCACGGGCGGCAATTCCTCCACTTGATCCCTTGGGTCAACGGCCTTTCTTATTTCGGCCGCGGATTGTACGAGCTTGTAAGTCTCAGCGGCCTCGATTTTCAGTCGGTTTAAAACGTCGCGCGCGTTTTCATCAGCCCGGTTAATCCTGTAGTCCGCCTCATAAGTCGTCGGAAAGCGCGGGAAGGCTGGATTGGACAATGGCGAGTAATCCAGCGGCGGGTCGTAGCCCTTATTGGCCAAGGCGCTCTGATAAGAGTTTTCCGAGTCACGGTAATTGCCCAACATCTCGGCAAACAGCGCCAGGGCGTGCCGGAGCTTTGTAAGTGCGTCCAGCAGAAGCAATCTACGCTCGCCGGTCAAGATTCGCGCCGCATATTCTTCCAGATCGGTTTTTTCGATCTCACCGCCCTCGGCCAGACGAACCAGGCCGGCGCGTTTGACTTGAACGTATTGCTCCGGCCTCACCTCTCGGAATATCTGAAGTGCTGAGTCAATCACGCCGCGGCCATCTGTAACGAGCGCAATCTTGTCGGCCAACGGTGGACTAAACTTCATAACATCCTGGTGGGTTACGTGATGCCAAATCGGTAGAATCACACGCTCCTGGTAAATCTCTCTATTGATCAAACCGCGCAGTTCGTATTCGGTCCACTTTTTTCTGATAAAGTTTGGACTGATTACGACAGCGCCGTATTTTGAATTGGCTAATCCTTTGTCGAGCGATCGCGATAGACTGTCCCCTAGATGCAAGCTGAATTCGTCATACCACACTTCGAGACCGAGGTTCCGCAATGCCGTGGCCAGCGGTCGAACAAACTCATCCTTGTCCTCGGAAGCGTGAGAAATGAAAATGTCCCAGCTTTTATCGGTATCGGTCATAAACAGACCCCGCGGAGTTACAGCTTAGTCATGCGAGCTCGGAAACCTCACGTTTCAGCGTCGAAAAAAAGCAGCCGCCAAAGGAAGTACCACGCTAGGATGCATGAGCAGCGGCGCTCGCCTTCCAACGCAAAACTGGTTTACGCGCAGCGGCGGCTTCGTCTAAGCGGCCGATGCGCGTCGAGTGTGGCGCGTTCAGGACGAGTTCCGGATCTTCGACGGCTTCCTTTGCAATCGATCGCATCGCATCGATGAATTGATCGAGTTCCTGCCTCCCGACTGATTCAGTCGGCTCGATGAGCATCGCTCCCGAAACAATCAGCGGAAAGTAAATCGTCATCGGATGAAAGCCGTAATCAATCAAACGCTTGGCGATGTCGAGCGTATGCACGCCTTTGCGTGCTTGCCGTTTGTCGGTGAACACAACTTCGTGCATCGGATCGCCGTTGAATGGCTTGTCATAATCTGAAAGCAAACCGTGCGCGATGTAACGCGCGTTCAGCACGGCCGTCTCGGTGGCTTCGCGCAGACCGTCGTATCCGTGCGTGAGAGTGTATGCGAGCGCCCGCAACATCATTCCATAGTTGCCCAGAAAGGCCTTTACGCGGCCAATCGATTGCGGGTAGTTGTAATCGAGTTTGAATATCCGGTCGCTACCGCTCGCGGTACTGACGATTCGGGGCACTGGAAGAAATGGCTCGAGCCCTTTTGTGCAGCAGCATGGACCAGAGCCGGGACCGCCTCCGCCGTGCGGCGTCGAAAACGTCTTGTGCAAATTCAGATGGATGACATCGACACCCATGTCGCCGGGCCGCGCGATGCCCACCAGCGCGTTCATATTCGCGCCATCCATATAAACCAGGCCGCCCGCGTCGTGGACGATGCGGCAAATCTCCTGAATGTTTCGCTCGAACAAACCGAGAGTGTTTGGATTCGTCAACATTAACCCAGCCACGTCGCCATGCGCGCACAGCTCACGCAAATGATCGAGATCAGTTAATCCTTCGGCAGTCGATTTGATCGTCTTGACGGTAAATCCGGAAAGATGAGCAGACGCGGGATTGGTCCCGTGCGCGGAATCGGGAATAAGCATCGTGCGGCGATTCGCCGATTCTTCTTTGCCGTCGCGCGCGTCGATGAACGCGCGAATGATCATGATGCCGGTCATCTCGCCGTGCGCGCCCGCGGCCGGTTGCAGCGATACGCCCGGCAAACCGGTTATCTCGGCGAGGTGTTGCTGAAGTTCGTAGATTACTTCCAACGCGCCCTGCGATTCTGATTCAGAAGCGAGCGGATGAAGATTCGCAAAGTCCGCGATGCGCGCGACCTTTTCGTTCAGCCGCGAGTTGTACTTCATTGTGCACGAGCCGAGTGGATACATGCCCTGATCGATCGAATAATTCCACGTCGACATGCGGGTGAAGTGCCGCACGACGTCGACTTCAGTGACCTCGGGCATGCCGGCGAGATCGTCGTCGCGCTGAAATTCGCGCGGGATGATTTCATCGAGCGATAATTCATCAACGTCGAGCGCGGGCAGCATAAAACCCGCGCGGCCCGTTTGAGAACGTTCAAAGATCAGCGCTTCGTTGGGACTGAGGTGAGTAGTTACCTTATTAATCATTACGATTGAATAATTG
>Ga0066679_10000317_pt1 | contig 15305 bp, 14 predicted proteins | sample GraSoiAngelo_128_FD_62298 | JGI IMG/M metagenome (GOLD analysis project Ga0066679, IMG submission 62298) | Grasslands soil microbial communities from the Angelo Coastal Reserve, California, USA - 14_0927_12_20cm | ecosystem: Environmental > Terrestrial > Soil > Grasslands | place: USA... | reverse complement strand
CGAAAGAGGACGCGCGGCGTCGAATCGATACGGGCGTCGTGACCGGAGGGATGATCCCGAAGCTGGAGGCGTGCCTTCGGGCGCTCGACGGCGTTCCCCTGGCGCACATCGTCGACGGCCGCACCCCCCACGCGATGCTGCTCGAGCTCTTCACGGAGTCGGGCATCGGGACGATGGTCACCCGTTGATGGCGTTAACGGGCGGGGTTGCCGGCCCCCTGGCGTCGCCATATTCTGCGGCCCGCACAAAGTTGCCCCAAGAGGGTGGGTGGTGGGTTGGTGGATGGTTTTTTAAGGACGCGTCCTTTTTAAAGGACTTGTCGCGGCGGTGACCACTCCCGAGCTCGCCGACCGCTACCTCATGCAGACAGGCCGCCGCCTGCCGGTGACTTTCGTCCGCGGCCACGGCTGCCTGGTCTACGACGAAACCGGTCGCGAATACCTCGATCTTGTCGCCGGCATTGCGGTCAACCTCCTCGGCCACGCCCACCCGGAGGTCGCCGCGGCCCTGGCCGCCCAGACGAAGGCCCTCATCCACACCTCCAACCTCTACTACACGCAGCCTCAGGTCGAGCTCGCCCGCCGCCTGGTCGAGCTGTCGTTTCCATCCCGAGTCTTCTTCTGCAACTCAGGGGCCGAGGCCAACGAGGCCGCGATCAAGCTCGCCCGCAAGTGGGGTACTCGGAACCGTGACGGGGCGTTCCAGATCATCTCGACGCAGGGCTCGTTCCATGGCCGCACGCTCGCCACCATCACCGCAGGGGGCCAGCCCAAATACTCCGATCCGTTCAAGCCACTGCCCGACGGTTTCGTCCATGTCCCCTACAACGACCTCGACGCGATCAAGGCTGCCACCGGAGTGAAGACGGTCGCCGTGATGCTCGAGCCGGTTATGGGCGAGATCGGCGTCGTGCCCGCCCGCGATGGCTACCTCGCCGGAGTCCGCAGATGGTGCGACGAGCAGGGCCTTTTGCTGATCCTCGACGAGGTGCAAACCGGGCTCGGTCGTACCGGTCGCTGGTTCGCGCACCAGCACCACGGCGTCACACCGGATGTGATGACCCTCGCCAAAGGCCTTGGCGGCGGAGTTCCCATCGGGGCCTGCCTGGCGGCGCCGAAAGCGGACGTCTTCGAACCCGGCGATCACGGCTCGACGTTCGGCGGCAACCCGCTCGCATGCGCCGCAGCCATAGCCGTCCTGTATGTCATCGAACGCGACGGCCTCGTCGGGCACGCAGCCGAGATGGGGGAGGTGCTGCACAGCGCCATCAGCGGACTCGGGGGTAAAGAGGTGCGCGGCCTGGGCCTGATGCAGGCCGTTGAGTTCTCCGAGCCGCGCGCGAAGCCATTTCAAAACGCATGCCTGGAGGCGGGCCTGATCGTGAATGCGGTCGACGACAACTCGATCCGCTTCGTGCCGCCGCTGATCATCACCGCCGAGCAGATCGATCGCGCGCAGCAAGTCATGCAAGGCGCCTTGAAGTGACCGTCACGAAGGGCGAGCGGCATCGCGCCATCCTCGCCCTCGTCAACCACGGCGCAGTGCACACACAGCAGGAGATCGCTGAGGCCCTGGCGCGCCGCGGGCTGCGCACCACGCAGGCCACCATCTCACGCGACATCCAGGAGCTCGGCCTGGTCCGCTCCGGCGCCGGCTATCGCAGCGCCGCCGCATTGGTGCGCGAGCTGGTCCTCTCGGTCGAGGTCGTAGCGCCGATGGCCGTGATCAGAACGCCTCCGGGCACTGCCAACCTGGTCGCGCGCCGAATCGACGAAGCAGCCCTGCCTGGTGTGGCAGGCACCGTGGCCGGTGACGACACGATCATCGCCGTCCTCCGCCGGCCGGGCGCCGGCAAAGCACTCAAGGAGCTGCTGGCGAATGTCGGGTGAAAAGCTGGTCCTCGCGTATTCGGGCGGGCTGGACACGTCGGTCGCGATCAGATGGCTGAAGGACCAGGGGTGGGACGTGATTGCGTTCACGGTCGACCTTGGAGAGAAGAAGGATCTCGACGCCATCCAGGCGCGCGCGCTGAAGACCGGCGCTTCCGCCGCTTATGTCGCCGACGGCCGGGCGCATTTCTTGCAGCTCTTCGTGTGGCCGTCGCTCCAGGCGGGCGCCGTCTACGAGAAGCAGTACCCGCTGGCGACGGCGCTCGGGCGTCCCCTCATCGCCGCGATGATGGTCGAGGTCGCCAGGCGCGAAGGCGCCAGCGCAATCGCCCACGGCTGTACCGGCAAAGGCAACGACCAGGTGCGCTTCGATGTCGCGACCGCCGCGCTTGCGCCGGAGCTGAAAGTGGTCGCCCCCGTGCGCGAATGGGGCATGAATCGCGACGATGAGATCGAATACGCGACCAGGCACGGTATCGAGGTTCCGGCCACGGTGCGCTCTCCCTACTCGACCGACGAAAACCTGTGGGGCCGCTCGATCGAGGCCGGAGTGCTCGAGGATCCGTGGGCCGAACCACCCGCCGACGTCTATTCATGGACGCGCGATCCACGCGACTGTCCTGACGAGCCGGCTTACGTCGAGGTTGGATTCAAGCAGGGGCTGCCGGTTTCGCTTGACGGCAAGGCGGTCGCTCCGATCCACCTGGTCACCGCTCTGAACCGGATCGGGGGCGAAAACGGCGTCGGGCGCATCGACCACCTCGAGAATCGGCTGATCGGAATCAAGTCGCGGGAGATCTATGAGGCGCCCGCGGCGGTCCTGCTCCTCCAGGCCCATCAGGCTCTCGAGGACATCACGCTGCCGAAGGAGGTGGCCCGGTTCAAGGACCTCGTCGCCCAGCAGTGGGCGCAGATGGTCTACGACGGACTCTGGTTCAGCCCGCTACGCGACGCCCTCTATGCCTTCGTCGCCGAGACCCAGCGCCACGTCACCGGAGACGTGCGCCTCAAGCTCTTCAAAGGCTCGTGTCAGGTGGTCGGGCGCAAGAGTCCCGCCCAGCTTTACCAGCACGCTCTGGCGACATACGGCAAAGGCGACGTTTTCGACCAGTCGGCGGCCGCCGGCTTCATCAAGCTGTGGGGCATGGGCGTGCGCACCGCCGCGCAGGTCCAGGGCCGGTTGCAGGACCGCGAGCTCAAGGGCCTCCTCGGCGACGTCAAGAGGCTCGCGCCATAGCGAAAAAGGGGGGAAAGATGTGGGGCGGCCGCTTCGAGCGCCGCCTGCTCCCCGAGCTGGAGCGCTTCTCGTCGTCGCTGGAAATTGACTTCGAGCTGTACCCCGTCGACATCGCCGGCAGCCTGGCGCACGCCCGCGCGCTGGCTCGCGCAGACATGTTGTCGAAAGCGCGACTGTCCGCCATCGAGCGCGGGCTTCGGAAGATCGAGCGCGAGCTGGACGGCGGTACATTCGAGTTCCGGGAAACTGACGAGGACATCCATACCGCGATCGAGCGCCGCCTGACCGAGCTGACGCCGGCCGGCGCCTACCTCCATGCGGGCCGGTCCCGCAACGACCAGGTCGCCCTCGACCTCCGTCTCTACAGCCGCTGGGCGGCCTCCCAGCTGGTTGCCGCCGTGGCCGGGGCGGTCGACGCCCTCGCCTCCCAAGCTCGAGAGCACGCGTCATGGCTGATGCCCGGCTACACGCACCTCCAGCGAGCGCAGCCGGTCACGGTCGGTCACCATCTTCTCGCGCACGCGGAGCCGCTGCTGCGGGACGCCGAGCGATTTCGGCACGCGTACGACGCGGCCGGCGAGATGCCGCTTGGCTCCGGCGCGCTCGCCGGCACCACGCTTCCGATCCGTCGTGAAGGCATGCGTAGCGAGCTCGGATTCGACCGGCTGAGCCTCAACAGCATCGACGCAGTTGCCGATCGCGACTTCGCCCTCGACCTGATCTATGCGTGCACCTCCGCCTCGATTCACTTGAGCCGGCTTGGCGAGGACGTCGTGCTGTGGGCGAGCTCGGAGTTCGGTTTCGTGCGGCTGGCCGACGAGATCTCGACCGGCTCCAGCCTGATGCCGCAGAAGAAGAACCCCGACATCGCCGAGCTCTTGCGCGGCAGGAGCGGCCGCGCGTTGGGCAGCCTGGTCGCGCTGGCGAGCGTCTTGAAGGGACTCCCGCTGGCCTACGACCGCGACCTGCAGGAGGACAAGGCGGCGCTGTTCGTGGCTGTTGACAGCACCCTCGACTCCTTGCGGGCCGCCGCGCTGCTGGTCCAGCACCTCGCCTTCGATCGCAACCGGCTGGCCGCCGCGGCGGCCGACCCCAACTTGCTCGCGACCGACGCCGCCGAAGTCCTGGTCGCGGCCGGCAAGCCGTTCCGGCATGCCCACGAGGAGGTGGGGAAGGCGGTTCGGGCCGGCAAGCTGGCGCCACCCTGGAGCGCGGACGCCTCTCTGCGCAAACGGACGGCCGTCGGCGGGCCCGATCCCCGCCGCGTCGCCGCCCGGGCCACCGCCGTTCACCGCCAGGCCGCGGCATTGAAGACCTGGAGCTCGAAGCGCCCTCCCGCCCTCCCGAAGTAGAGAGCCAGGCCCGTCCACTAAAGTTCAGCCGGTGCTCCTCGCCGTCGATGTCGGCAATACCAACGTCACGCTCGCCCTGTTCGAGGGGGAGCGGCTCGTCGCCGACTGGCGGGTCACCTCACATCGCGAGCGAACCGCGGACGAGATGGCGGTCGAGCTGCGTGAGCTGTTCAGCCTCCGCGGCTTTGAGCTGAGCGTGGTCAGCGGCGTGGTCATCTCGAGCGTGGTGCCCAACCTCAACCCCGCGTTGATCGAAGCGTCGCGTCGTTACCTGAACTGCGAGCCGGTCATGGTCGGACCCGGCGTCAAGACCAGCGTCCGAATCCGCTACGAGAACCCGAAAGACGTGGGCGCCGACCGCATCGCAAACGCCCTCGCGGCGTACACGAAGTACGGCGGCCCGGTGGTGGTGATCGACTTCGGCACGGCGGTGACGTACGACGCCATCAACGCCGAGGGTGACTACCTGGGCGGCGCGATCGCTCCTGGGGTCGAGATATCGCTGGACGCCCTCGTCTCGCACACCGCCATGCTCCGGCGGGTCGAGGCCGTCGCCCCGGATTCGGTGATCGGCCGCAACACCGTCACCTCCATCCAGTCCGGCCTGGTGTGGGGTTTCGTGGCCCAGGTCGAGGGGATGGTCGAGCGCATGGTGGCCGAGCTGGGCGGCAAGGCCAAGGTGGTCGCCACTGGCGGCCAGGCCGCCCTGGTTGCCGGCCTCACCAACGTGATCGAGGCCACCGACCCCCTGCTCACCCTGGACGGCCTGCGCTTGATCTACCTGCAAAACGCTGACGGTGCCCGACACTAGTTACTCGGTGCGAACAGCCCAGTCGTTCCACGTCTACCTGGCGCCCGGCCCGCCCAGCACCGAGCTGGCGGCGGTGCTCGCGGAGCTTGGGCTGGACGGTCGGCCGCTCGAAGATCCCGCCAACGTGATTCAGCCCGCCCTGGTCGTGGTCGGCCCTGGCCAGAAGGCGCCCGAGGGGCTCGCCGACATCGCCTTCGCGCCGCCGGCGGACGCTCCTCGTTCCGCGATTCGGGAGCTGTTACGCATGGCCATGGAGAACGTGGCCTTGAAGCAGGCGGTCAAGCAGCTCGAGGAGCAGGCGCGGCGCCAGCATCGCCAGTTCGAGGAGCTGAACCGGATCGGCATCGCGCTCTCAGCCGAGCGCGACATCGGCAAGTTGCAGGAATTCATCCTCACGACGATGCGCCAGCTGACCAACGCCGACGGCGCCAGCCTGTGGCGCAAGACCGTTGGGGAGGATGGCTCGCCGCAGCTCTTCCTGGCCTCGAGCCAGAACAACTCGCTTGCCAACACGTATCAGGCATTCACGGTTCCCGTCGACGAAAAAACAGTGGTCGGTTACACGGTCACGGTTGGCTGGAGCCAGGTTTACGAAGACGCGTACAACCCGCCGCCCGGGAAGCCGCGCGGAGGCAAGAGCTTCGACCAGCAGTTCGGGTACCGGACCAAGTCGATGCTGACGGTGCCCATGCGCAACTACAACAACGAGGTCGTTGGCGCGGTGCAGCTGATCAACGCGAAGCGCCGTTTCGAGACGAAGCTGACGGTCGACAACGTTCCCACCGAGGTCGTCAGCTTTCGGCCCGAGGACCTCGAGATGATCGAGTCGATCGCCAGCCAGGCCGCCGTCGCGCTCGACAACAAGAGCCTGCTCGATTCGATCCAGGCGCTCTTCGACGGCTTCGTGCAGGCGAGCGTGACCGCGATCGAGCAACGAGATCCGAGCACCGCCGGCCATTCGGGACGAGTGGAGTCGTTGACAGCGAGCCTCGCCCGCGCCGTCACCGAGATCGAGACCGGCAAGTACCGGGACATCTTCTTGACCGACGACCAGCTCAAGGAGCTGCGCTACGCATGCCTCCTGCATGACTTCGGCAAGGTCGGCGTCAGAGAGCACATCCTCATCAAGGCCAAAAAGCTCATGCCAGGGCAGCTCGAGGTGATCCAGGCCCGCTTCGAGTTCGTTGAGCGTTCGGTGCAGCTGAGATACGCGACCGAGAAGCTGGAGGCGATGCGCAATGGCGGAAGCGCAGCGCCGGCGTTATCCGACATCGACCGGCGCCTGGACGACGAGCTGGCGCGCCTTGGCACCTGGATTCAGGACATCGTCGCCGCCAACGAGCCGACCGTGATGCCTGAGGACAAGGCTTCGACGCTGGAGTTCTTGTCGCAGCAGACCTACCACGACATCTCAGGTCATCCGCATCCGATGCTGGATCCGCAGGAATTCCGCTTCCTCTCCATTCGCAAGGGGACCCTAGATCCTCAGGAGCGCCTGGAGATGGAATCGCACGTCACGCACAGCTTCCATTTCTTGACGAAGATTCCGTGGACTTCGGTAATGCGGGGGATCCCCGAGATCGCCTACGGCCATCACGAGAAACTGGACGGCTCGGGCTATCCGCGAGGGCTGACCGGGGACCAGATCCCGCTGCAGGCCAAGATGATGACCATCTCCGACATCTACGACGCGCTCACCGCACAGGACCGGCCATACAAGCGGGCGGTGCCACGCGAGGTGGCGCTCGACATCCTCCATGCGGAAGCCGCGGACGGCAAGCTCGACAAGGACCTGCTCGACGTCTTCGTCAACAAACGCATCTATCAGGTCACGGCGCCCCGATGAGGATCAAGTTCTGGGGCACGCGGGGAACCCGGCCGACGCCGGGCAAGAGGACGCTGCGCTACGGCGGCAACACGACCTGCCTCGAGGTTCGCGACAAGGATGACAACCTCATCATCATCGACTCCGGCTCCGGCATCGCCGAGCTGGGTGGGGGCTTCGGGCAGGCCGAGCCGCTGCAAGCGCACCTCCTCATCACCCATACACACCTCGATCACATCCAGGGCTTTCCGTTTTTCCCGCCCGCATTCGTGCCGGGCACGCACCTCACCATCGTTGGGCCCGCGGGTTCCGCGAAGTCGCTGCAGGCCGCATTCGCCGACCAGATGGATCCGGCGTACTTTCCTGTGCGCCTCGACCACATGCCGGCGGAGATGGAGTTCATCGAGCGGAACCCAGGAGAGACTTTTGAGGTTGGTGGGCTGCGCATCACGCCGCACCTATTGATGCACCCGATCCCGACTTTTGGTTATCGAATCGACGAGGGCTCCACACGTTTCGCGTTTGCGACCGACAACGAGATCGCGATGTTCGCCAACAACGAGAACGGGAGCCTGAAGGACCTGGCCGCCTGGTGCCAGGATGCAGACTTTCTGGTCCACGACGCGCAGTACAGCCGGGAGGAGTACAAGACGCACGCGGGCTTCGGGCACTCGACGTACGAGGAGGCGCTGTCGCTGGCCGAGCATGCTGGCGTCCAGCAGCTGGCGTTCTTCCACCACGACCCTGCCCATTCGGATACCAACATCGACGCCCTCATCGAGGAAGCGTTGGGCAACCACCGGCAGTCGGGCGGCACCGATGTGGTCGCATTCCCGGCGGCCGAGGACCAGGAGCTGCTCCTTTAGCGTCCGCCGTGGTCCCTTAGTCTTTCTCAGTTGTGCCTGAGGACGAAGAAGAGCCCGAGGTAATTCGGGACCGGCGCAAGAAGCTCGAGCGGTTCCGCGCGGCCGGGATCGACCCGTATACGCGCGGATTCAAGCCGACGCATTCGACGGCGGCTGCCAAGGCGCTGCTGGGCGAGGCCGAGCGGACTGAGCCCGTCGCCGTCGCGGGCCGGCTGATGGTCAAGCGGCTCATGGGCGGCTCCGCGTTTGCAGACCTGCAGGATGAGGCCGGGCGGCTCCAGCTGTTCGCGAGCCGTGACATCCTCGGCGAGCGCGACTTCGACCTGTTCGCGGACCTCGACGCGGGCGACCTGATCGGCGCGAGGGGGCCGATGTTCCGCACCCGCCGCGGCGAGATCACCCTGGAGATCCACTCATTCCAGCTGCTCACCAAGTCGCTTCGACCGCTGCCCGAGAAGTGGCACGGGCTCAAAGACGTCGAGATCCGCTACCGGCAGCGCTATGTCGACCTCATCGCGAACCCCGAAGTCCGCGACGTCTTCCGGGCGCGGACCAGGATCATCGCCGCACTGCGCGGCCTGCTCGAGGCGCGTGGCTTTCTCGAAGTCGAGACCCCGGTCCTCCAGGAAGTGCCGGGGGGCGGTCACGCGCGTCCTTTCGTGACCCATCACGAAGCGCTCGACCGCGACCTCTACCTGCGCATCGCGCTCGAGCTGCACTTGAAGCGCCTGCTGGTCGGCGGTTTCGAGCGCGTGTTCGAGATCGGGCGGGTTTTTCGCAACGAGGGGCTGTCGCCGCGTCACAACCCAGAATTCACGATGCTCGAGTCTTACGAGGCCTACGCGGACTACGACGACGTCATGAATCTGGTCGAGGACATGATGGTCGCCGCCACGGCGGCGGCGGGCCGCTCGTCGACGGTCACCTACCAGGGCGAAGAGATCTCGCTGGCGCCGCCGTTCCGGCGGGAGCGGATGGCCGACCTGGTGCTCGAGCACACGGGCAAGCAGGCGGCCGGCACGGAGCTCAACGACCTCTTCGAGGAGCATGTGGAGGCCAAGCTGCGCGAGCCCACCTTTGTCACCGACTACCCGATCGAGATCTCGCCCTTGGCGCGCAAGCGCGATGACGACCCGCGTTTCGTGGAGCGGTTCGAGCTCGTCATCCTCGGCCGGGAATATGCAAACGCGTTCACCGAGCTGACCGATCCGATCGACCAACGGCAGCGCTTCGAGGGGCAAGCGGCGCAGCGAGCGGCCGGCGATGTCGAAGCCCATCCGATGGACGAGGACTTCCTGCGCGCGGTCGAGTATGGGCTGCCGCCCTGCGGCGGCCTGGGAGTGGGCATCGACCGGCTCGTGATGTTGCTCACCGACCAGCCATCCATCCGGGACGTCATTCTTTTTCCGGTGATGAAGGCCGAGTCATAGATGCTTCCACTGGAGCTGATTCGCAAGGACCCCGAGCGCGTGAAGCGGGCTGCCCAGCTCAAGGGCGAACCCGCGCCGATCGACGAGATCCTGCAGCTCGACGAGAAGTGGCGCGGGCACCTGCATCGCGCGGAAACCATCAAAGCCGAGCAGAACAGGTTGTCGAAGGAGTTCGCGCAGACGCGCGACCCGCAGCTCAAGGATCGGCTGCGTGAGATGGCGGACCGGGCCAAGGCAGATTTGGCCGAGGCCGAGGCGGTCAAGCGGCAGCTTGACGACCTGCTGCTGCGCGTCCCCAACCTCTTTCACGAGTCGGTGCCGGTGGGCGAGAGCGAAGCCGACAACGTCGTCTTCCGCGAATGGGGATCGAGAGTGGAGCTCGGTTTCGAGGCGCGCACCCATTTCGATCTCGGGGAAGCGCTTGGCATCATGGACTTCGAGAGGGCAGGCAAGGTGGCCGGCTCGCGGTTCGCGTTTCTCATTGGCGAGGGCGCCCGCCTGGAGCGAGCGCTGGCCCAGTTCATGCTCGACGTCCATACCCGGGAGCACGGCTACATCGAGGTGCTGGCGCCGGTGCTGGTCAACAGCGCCTCCATGACCGGCACCGCCAACCTGCCGAAGTTCGGGGACGACGCCTTCAAGGTGGAAGGTCAGGACCTGTGGCTGATCCCGACGTCAGAGGTGCCGTTGACCAACCTTCACCGTGACGAGATCCTCGACGCCGACCAGCTGCCGCTGAAGTACACCGCGTACACCCCGTGCTTTCGCTCCGAGGCCGGGGCGGCGGGCAAGGACACTCGCGGATTCATCCGCCTGCACCAGTTCTCCAAGGTCGAGATGGTCAAGGTCACCAGCGCCGAGCAGTCGATGGAGGAGTTCGAGAGGCTCACCGCCGACGCCGAGGACATCCTGCAGCGGCTGGGCCTGCATTACCAGGTGATGGTGATGTGCACCGGCGACATGGGTTTCGCGCAGTACAAGAAGTACGACTTGAACGCGTGGTGCCCCGGACTTGGGCGATACCTCGAGGTGTCGTCGTGCTCGGTGTTCAACGACTTCCAGGCCATGCGGGCGAACATGCGCTACCGCCCGGCGCGCGGCGCCCCGCCTCGGTTCGTCCACACGATCAACGGGAGCGGTCTGGCGCTGACGCGCACGATCGACGCGATCCTGGAGACGTATCAGCGACGGGACGGGACGGTCGCCGTGCCCGAGGTGTTGAGGCCGTACATGGGCGGTCTCGAAGTCATCGGCGAGCGCTGATTCCTAGAATCCTTGGTGCCCGGAGGGGTGGCCGAGTCCGGTTGATGGCGACAGTCTTGAAAACTGTTATAGGTGCAAGCCTATCCTGGGTTCAAATCCCAGCCCCTCCGCCAAATCCACGTATGCGAACGGGACGCATCTTGGAGGCGCTGGTCTTGCTCGGCATTCGCATCAAGCTCGGAGCCTCAGCAGTCTCGTGTCACCGACTCCGGATGGTGCACGCGATCTTGACCCTATCCAGCTGCAGCCAATCGGCAAGCTGTAGCAGCCCGGCGCGGGTCGCATCGACGTCTGCTTTCGTGGTGCCGCTCTCCATGTGAAGCGCGGGCACGGACAGGATGCTTGTGTTGCGGTCCGCCTTCACGTCGGCCTTTCCCACGAGACGCTCGCCGTTCAGGACCGGAAGCACGTAGAAGCCCCACCTTCGTTTCGCCTCGGGCACGTAGATCTCGAGCTTGTAGTCGAAGTCGAACAATGCCAGCGCGCGGGCACGGTCGTAGATGAGCCGGTCGAATGGCGAGAGGAGTGCGGTCCGACCCTGGAATGACGTTTCGAGCAGGCCAGGGTGAACGACCCAAGCGCCCGGGACGCCCTCGATCTCCACGGGCGTGCCGATGCCACCAGCCGCTTTGGGTCGCGCGATGCCCAACGAACGCAGGCGCCGCTCGGCCAGGATGCGGTTCGCCTCGGAGGCGGCCACCGGCGGCAGGTGCACCGGAAGCACCCGCTCGGCCAGGTCCCAGAAGCGCTCGCTGCCTTCGCGCCGGGAAATCGCGATATCTCCACGTGCGCTCATGAACTCGAGCATCTGGCTCACGTTGCGGTTGTGCGTCCAGCCGCTCGACTTCCACGGAACCTGCGCCCTGTCCTCGATATCTCGCGAACGAACGGGGCCGCGGGCCTTCAGCTGGGCACGGATGTATTTCCGAAACGAAGCGTTCTTGACGATCCAGCTCTCGACGGACCTGTGCCGTGCATAGGCATCCTGCGGCAAGTTCCTCGATGACCGGTACAGCGGATAGTCGGCGGCGGGGTACACGAAGGCTCGATGCTCGAAAAGCACGCGGTCCTGGAAGATCAGGCGAGGCAGCTCGCCTGTCTGAAACGTGTTTCCCAAGCGGCTCCATAGAACGAGATGCTCGCTGCGCGCCACGGCGGCAGTGGGATCGAGCTGGACGTACCCGAGCTTGGAAATCGTCTCGAGCACATCGTGTGGACGCTTGGCATCCAGCAGTTGCGCTGTAACCGCGATTTGTCGCGCCCGTTCGCGGCTGAGTCGAATCACGAAGTGAAACCGTAACGAAACGTCGGTTGGCGACACGAGTGGAGGATGAGCATCGTGCTGTTCTCCAGCCGGACGCCGTGGCCGGAGGAGCCGTCCACATATCCTGGGCCACGGGTGGTGAGAGAACCGACCGATCCAGATCTCGAAGCGCTCAGATCAAAAGACGAGGCTGCGTTCGAGGCTCTGATCGGGCGCTATCACGGGCCGATGATGCGGCTGGCCATGACCTACCTTCGAGATCGCGGCGCTGCCGAGGACGCGGTCCAGGAGACCTGGCTCACCTGCCTCAAAACGCTGGATCGATTCGAGGGCCGCTCGTCATTGAAGACCTGGATCTTCGGGATTCTTCTCAATGTCGCCCGCTCTCGTCGGCGCAAGGAGTCGCGAATCCTGCCTTTCACGTCCTTGTTCCGGCGCGAAGGTGGGGACGACAGGGGCCCGACGGTCGACCCCCGCCGCTTCGGAAAAGATGGGATGTGGTCGACACCTCCAGACAGCTGGAGCAACGTGCCCGAAACGAGGTTGCTCGATCGGGAAACTGGGGAGAAAGTCAAGGCCGCCATCGAGCAGCTGCCCTCTAAACAGCGCGAGGTCGTGATCTTGCGCGACGTCGCCGGCTTCGAGGCCGACGAGGTGTGCGCCCTACTCTCAATATCACAGGCGAACCAGAGGGTCCGGCTGCATCGCGGCAGGGCGTCGGTGCGCAAAACCCTCGAGGAGTACCTGAGGTGACCTGCCGCGAAGTGGTGGAGCTGATGACCGATTACCTGGATGGCTTCCTGTCGCCCGCGGACCGCGCGAGGTTCGAGGACCACATTCACGGCTGCGACGGCTGCCGCGCGTATCTTGCCCAGCTGCGGACCGCGCGGTCGCTGATCGGCAGGGCCGCGGACGAGCCAGTTCCCGAACCGCTGAAGGCCGAGCTGATGAACGCGTTCAGGTCATGGAAGTCGAGCTGAGCTAACCGCGCTTCCGCCTCCCGCTATCTTGTGCGGGATGCGGCTTCGCATTGGAGGTGCACTGCTGTTGCTGGTGGCGGGCCTCGTCACCTTCAACTACTTCCGCCCGATACCGGCGGTGGCAGCGACGGCATCGGTTCCGACCTCGACGACTTTGCCGGGAACGCCACCGGTGCTGCCCTGGCCGAAGCCAGGCTCGGGTGCTATCGCCATCTCGGGCCTGGGCATGGTCGCAACCTCCGGAAATGAAGCTCCGATGCCGGCGGCCAGCGTCGCCAAAGTGATGACAGCTCTGCTGGCCCTCGAGGACAAGCCGCTCAAGCTCGGCGACCCGGGTCCGTCGATCGTGATCACCGACGCGGACGTCCAGGCTTATCTGGCCGACAACAACGACAAGCAATCGGCAGTCGAAGTCCGCTCGGGAGAACAGCTGACCGAGTTCCAGCTTCTCGAGGGGCTGCTGATTCCGTCAGCCAACAACTTTGCCTTCACGCTGGCGAACTGGGATGCGGGTTCAGTCGACAGGTTCGTGGTCAACATGAACAAGCGGGCCAAGGAACTGGGCCTGAGCCACACCAAGTTCGCTGATCCGGCCGGCGCGAACGCTCAGACGGTGAGCACTCCAAGCGACCTCGTTGCCCTGGGCATGTTCGCCATGAAACAGGAAGTCCTCGCCCAGATAGTGGCGAAGACATCCGCCAAGCTGCCGGTCGTGGGCACTGTCTTCAACGTGGATTACGTCCTCGGACAGAGTGGGCTCATCGGCATCAAGACCGGTTCAGGCTTCAACCAGGGCGCCAACTTTCTGTTCGCCGCGTCCATAACCGTGGCGGGCTTCACCAAAGTCGTGTTCGGTTGCGTGATGGGGCTGGCGACGCTGGCCGATGCCTTCACGGCCGCGAAGTCGCTGATCGCCGCCGTGCAGCCGATCCTGATCGTCAAGCGAATTCTTTCCAAGTACCAGTCAGTCGGCAGCTACGAGCCTCCATGGGGCGGTCACTCCGAACTCCTATCGACCACCAATGTCGATCTCGCCGAGTGGCCGGGTATGGTCCTGCGGCAGAGCCTCCGGGCACCGGCGCTCAACGTCAGCAAGCCACTTCCTTCTGGGACCGCCGCCGGCGTGCTGCACATCGTGCTTGGCGACTACAACCTCGACGTGCCGCTGAATACCTCGGACTCGCTCTACCCACCCGGGAGGTTCTGGAGGCTGACCCGAATCTAGCAAGGTCTTCTTGTTACGTGGCCGCGCGATGCGGCGTTTGCACGACAGGAGGATCGCAAAATGCAACCCACTCTCCGCACTGTCGTGGTCTCCGTTGCCGTCGGAACGCTCTGCGCGCTGACCGCAGCTCTGGCCGTGCTGGCAATCGGTAGCCGGCCGACCATCCTGCTTACATCGCCCTCGGCAACGTCCGGAGGTACGCTCGATGCCGGCGTCATCTCGAGCGGCGATGCCATCGTTTCCAAGCGACCTGACCTCGCCCTCATCTCGGTTGCGGTCGACTCGCAAGCGCCCACAGCCACGGCCGCTCAGCAGGGCCTGGCGACCAAGGCGGCGAAGCTGATCGCCCGCATCAAGGTACTTGGTGTTGCCGACAAGGACATCAATACCGCCGGCTACTCCATCGGACCGAACTACACGCCCAACGGCACCATCGACGGCTATCGCGCCAACGAGCAGCTCCTGCTCAAGTGGCACAACGTGGACACGGTAGGCAAGACGCTCGACGCCTTGGTTCAGGAGGGCGGCGCGACGCAGATCGGGGTTGGCTTCACCCTCGCCGACTCCAAGGCGGCCCAGGCGGAGGCGCGAAACCTGGCGATCGCGGACGCTCGGACGCGCGCCCAGGCGATGGCCACCGCTGCCGGGGTCAAGCTAGGCAAGGTGGTGCGGGTCCGCGACGTGACCAGCCCGAGTTACCCTTCGGCGGGGTTTGCGTCAGTCAACGCCGGCTCCGCCAGCCAGGTCCCGGTCGGCCAGCTGGACGTGCGGGTGTCGGTGGAGGTGGCATTCGCGATCGACGGCTGAGGTTTGCTCGCCTAGGCGGAACCCGAGACCGGCGCGTTGACTTATCGTCCCGGCCATGATCAAGCTCTATCCGGATCGCACGGTTCCCGCCCTGCTGCGCGTGCTGGCCGACCTCGTCACGATCAGCTGGGCGGTCGCCTGGGGAGTCCTGGGGTGGTTGATCTACAAGACCGTGATGGGCCTCGAGGTGATCGCCGACGGGCTGACGAACACCGGGATGACGTTCAACAGCTGGATCACGTCCTTTCGGAATGCGATCCCTGGTGGGATTCCGGGCGTGACGCAGTTCTTGATGAACGTCGCCGACACGTTGCGCAAGTACTCTGGCGACCCACTGGTGGCGGGCGGGCACCAGG
>Ga0066679_10000315_pt1 | contig 15352 bp, 20 predicted proteins | sample GraSoiAngelo_128_FD_62298 | JGI IMG/M metagenome (GOLD analysis project Ga0066679, IMG submission 62298) | Grasslands soil microbial communities from the Angelo Coastal Reserve, California, USA - 14_0927_12_20cm | ecosystem: Environmental > Terrestrial > Soil > Grasslands | place: USA... | reverse complement strand
CGAGCGGGAGGGTGCGGTTGGCTTCGGCCAGGGTGAAGTATTTCCGCGGCACGAGAACAATCTACTGGGTGCGGAGTGGAGAGTAAGCGGCTAAGGGGCTAAGGTGCACAGCGGTTGCGAGGTGTCAGGACTGCAATGATTCGCCCCGTTCTCGACGAATCTGGTACGCCATTTGTCGCCTCCCCGAGTTATCACAACGCATGCCTAACTACCGAACCCTCAAGGTGTGGCAACACGCTCAGCGCCTAGCGCTCGAATGCGCGAAAGCAGCTAAGCGCTTCCCGCCTGAAGACTGCAACGTGCTGAAGGCGCAGCTGCTACGGGCCTGTTACAGCGTCCCGCTGAACATTGCGGAAGGAAGTGGTCGTAAGGGACCACGCGAGTTTCGTCGCTTTCTCGATACTGCGAGGGGCTCACTGGCCGAGACGCAAACCGCACTCGAGCTCCCCAGGGAGCAAGGCTTCGTCGACTCAACGGAGTACGAACGGATCGAAGCAATCGCGACCGAGATCGCGAAAACGCTCTGGGGGTTGCTTCGGAAGATCAGCGATAGCGCAGTCTATCCCGCTCCCTGACGCCTCCCCGCCCACTTCGCACCTCTGCCGCTTAGCCCCTTACTCCCCACTTACCTCTACTCCCGTACTATGACGATCCCCTGAATAAACTCCGGATGCGGAATAAACCCCACCACCCGTTTATTCCCGTCCACCACGACTATCGTCGAGCGGATATGTGTGTCTTTTTCATCCAGCCGCTCGATCCTGTATCCCTCGAGCTCCGTATCGAGCGTCACCACGACGGTATCCTGGCGCGCGTGCGTCTGCACCTTGCAGGTCTTCGGGTCGTGCCCCGCCGCCACGCACTCCATCACGATGTCGCGGTCGGAGATCGTGCCCAGGTAGCGTCGATCCTTGGGGTTGTCCACCACCGGCACGACGGAGATGTCCTTGGCGCGCATCAACAGCGCCACCTCGGCGCTGGTGGCGCCGGCCGCGGCCACAACGGGTTCGGGGATCATGATTTCGCGAGCGAGCATGGCGCGTAATGTATCAGCCCGGCCGCGAGACGCTATGTTCATGCCTGGGAGCCGCCATGCCAATCTCGCCACGCGACCTCCAGGAGCTGGTCACCACCGGCGTGATCGACGCCGGTACCGCCGAGCGCATCGCCGCCCACTTCGCGGGCGCCGGCGCTGAGCGGCCCCGTTTCGACCTCACGCACACCGCCTATTACCTCGGCGCCCTCGTCGTGATGTCGGCCCTGGGGTGGTTCATGAACGAGGCGTGGGCGCGCTACGGCGGCTGGGTGCTCACCGTCATCGCCGTCGCGTACGCAGCTGCGTTCACCGTCGCTGGGGAGTCCCTGTGGCGCAAGCCCGGTCTCAGGCAGCCCGGCGGACTGTTGTTCACCCTCGCGGTCTGGATGACGCCGCTCGCGGTGTTCGGGATCCAGTACGCGTTGGGATGGTGGCCGCGCGGAGCGCAGGTGAGCTATCAGGATTATTACCCTCGAATCAGCGGCAGCTGGGTCGTCATGGAGGCAGCCACGATCGTAGCCGCCATCGTCGCCCTCAAGCTGCGGCCGTTCCCGTTCCTCACTTTCCCGCTGGCCTTCGCCCTGTGGTTTCTGTCGCTCGATCTGGCCGACCTGCTCATCGGATCGCACGGGCTCCTTGCCTTCGAGCAAAAGCAACTGATCACGCTGCTGTTCGGCGCGACCGTGCTCGGCGTGACGTATCTGCTCGACCACCGCACGGACGAGGACTACGCCTACTGGCTGTACCTGTTCGGCCTCGTCGCGTTCTGGGGCGCGCTGACGTATGACGGAGTGGGAACGTTCGGGTACTGCCTGATCAACCTGGGACTCATGCTCGGGGCGGTGTTGCTGCAGCGCAAGACGTTCATGGTGTTCGGGGCGATCGGCGTGTACTCGTATCTCGGCCACCTGGCGTTCGACGTGTTCAGAAACTCCCTGCTCTTCCCGGCGGCCCTGACTGCGCTCGGGGTCGCGATCATCGCCGCGGGCGTCTGGTACCGGAGCCGCGAAGCCGCGGTGGAGGCCGCCCTGCTTCGCATCCTGCCGGGCGCTGTGCGCCGAACGCTGCCGCGCTACCGGGTCGTCTGAGCGAGCGCCACGCGGGTCTTCTGGTATCCCGCCTCGAGGTAGCGCTCGACACGGTCCACCGCGAAGGTCGCCTCCCGCTCCGCCACGGCCCGCACGACGACCAGCCGAGCCGCGTCTTTCGGCCACGCGGCGATCGCGCGCTCCGTCTGCGCCGCCATCATGACCCGGATCGCTTCGCCGTGCGCCCGTACGAGCGGTGGGATCGCGGCCTTCTTGTCCGCCGGCGGCTCGTCGAACCCGGGGCCCACGTCCACCGCCACCACGAGATCCGCCGGGATCCCCCGCGCTACGTCGATCGGCACCACGCCCCGTAGGCCACCATCCCCGAGCCGGCGCGCGTCGATCACTTCGGGCGGGAAGTACAGGGGGAGAGCGCAGGATGCGTACAAGGCGTCGACGAGCGGCGCATCCTGACCGAGCGCGCCGAACAGCACCAACTCACCCGAATCGAGATCCGTGGTCGTGACCGTGAGGGGGACCTGTAAGTCGGCGAAGCGCGTGGCCGGAACGAGGCGCGCAATGGTGCGCTTCAGGGGCTCGGGCTTGAGGATGTTCCCGGCGAACACCCCCTTCGCGAGCGACCAGGCGTCGAGCGCGGCGAAGTCTTTCTTTTGGAGCGACAGCGCGATGTCCACGACCCGTTGGGACGTCGACCCGGCAGCGAGCGCGGCTCCGATCACCGCACCCATCGAGGTGCCGACGATGTGAAAGGGCTGGAGACCGGCTTCGAGGAGCGCTTTCCAGGCGCCGGCATGGGCGAGCGTTTTCGCCCCGCCGCCCCCGAAGACCGCCACCACCCTCACCACGTCCCCCAACACCTAGTGCGGAATGCGGAGTGCGGAATGCGGAATGTCAGGGGGAGCTTCGTGCGGCGGCTCGACCTCCCATTTCAACTCCGCACTCCGCACTCCACACTCCGCACTCATTCTCCAGCTCCCGTATCGTATCTGCGATCCATGACTCGAGTGGCACGCCGTTTCGAAGCGCGGTCGTATCGCCGCTTCTCGTCGGCCGTCTCGGGCACGATCGGCGGCACCGCGGTGGGCACGCCCTGGTCGTCGAGCGCGACGTATGTCACGTAGCACGAGTTCGTGTGCCGCCGCACTCCCGTGAGCACGTTCTCGGCGATGATCTTGACGCCCACTTCCATGGAGGAGCGGCCCGCGAAGTTGACGCGCGCGTACGCGGTCAGGAGCTCGCCCACGTGGATCGGCTCCTTGAAGTCCACCTTGTCGACCGACACGGTGACGCACGGCTTCGAGGCGTGACGGATCGCGGCCACGGCGGCCACCCGATCCACGAGCGACAGGATCACGCCGCCGAACACGTTGCCCATGATGTTCGCGTGCTGCGGCATCATCAGCTCGGACATGATCGTTTCGGAATCGCGGGGATGCTTGGGCTGCATCAGTAGTCCACCGGTCGCAGGTAGAACTCGCCGATCGCCGTCTGGGACATCATCGCCACGGTGGGGAGGCGACGTTTCCAGTGCGTCGACTCGAGCCGGCCGGCGACTTTCGCGACCTCGTCCGGCGTGAAGCCGCGCGCCACCACTTCCGCCGGCTTCATGCCGCGGATCAGATAGTACAGAATGCGGTCGACCTTGTCGTAGCTGATCCCGTAGTCCCCTTCGGTGGTCTGCCCGGGGACCAGGTCGGGCGTGGGCGGCTTGCGGAGTATCACCTCGGGGACCCCCACGTGGCGCGCCAGTGCGCGCACCTGCGTCTTGAACAGATCACCCAGCGGGTTGACGGGCGGTGTGTCGTCGGCGTGCCACGTGAAGTAGCCGAGCAGGCGCTCCGACTTGTTGCTCGTCCCGATCGGCAGGGCTTTGTCCTTGGCCGACAGGTCGAACAGTACGATCATGCGCTCGCGCGCCATCACGTTGCCCCGGCGCGTGGGATCGGCGCCGCCGTTCTGCTCCACCTGGGAGAGATAGCCATCCACCGCCGCGGTGATATCGATCGTGACCGCCTCGATCCCGAGCGTCTGGATCACGAGCAGCGCGTGGTCGAGGCTCTCCGGCGAGGACGTGCGGTACGGCATGCGCACGCCGATCACGTTCTCTTTTCCGAGCGCTTCCACCGCGAGGAAGGCGGTGAGCGACGAGTCCACGCCACCCGAGAGCCCCACGATCCCCTTGGTGAACCCGCGGCGCCGCACGACCTCGTCCTTCAGGAAGCTCACGAGCCAACGGCGCGCCAGGTCGGGGTCGATGGCGAGGGGATCTCCCTCCTCCACTCCCTTTCCGACCACGTGAAGCCGGGAACCGGGAAACGGGACACGGGAAACGTCGGTCCCGTTGGTCGCGGGATCGAATGGCACGACCGCGCGCTTGCGTTTCCCCTTTCCCGTTTCCCCTTTCCCGAGGTTTTTGATGAGGTGTGGCAGGTTGACTTCCAGATCGGCCAGCAGCGGCGCCTCCGCTCTCGCCCTCGTGATCTCCTCGAAGTCGACGTCGTAAGTCAGCACCGCCTCCTCGAACAAGGGCCCGCGCAGCACGATCTCACCCGCCGGGCTCACGACCACCGAGCCTCCGGGGAAGCCCTTGCCACCCTCGAACCCCACCAGGCTCGCGAACGCCACCCACACGCCGTGCTCGTCGGCGATGCCCCGCAGGATCCGCTCCCACCGCACCACGCTCGCCGGCAGCCGGATGCCTTCCTCGTCCATCCCCGTGCCGCGCGCCGGCGACGCACTCGGCACGATGACCAGCTGGGCTCCCTGGAGCGCGGCGATCGTGCCCGAGATCGAGTGCCACGCGTCCTCGCACACCAGGATCGCCACCCGCCCCCACGACATATCGAACGCCCGGATCTCGCGCCCACGATCCACGAACCGCTCTTCGTCGAACACCCCGTAGGTGGGGAGGAACACCTTGCGGTGGACGTGCTTGACACCGGGTGAGGCGTTGCCGGAAGAGGCGTTGCCGAGCGAGGCGTACAGACAAGAGTTGTAGAAGTGGTTCTGGAAGACCTCGTAGAACCCCACGGCGACGTCCACGGGCGGCGCCTGCGCCGCCTCGTGTTGCAGCGTGAGATCACGGAACAACGTCCCTGCCGTAACCGCCACGTCGCGCACGCCGCCCTCCACGAAGTAGCCCGACGTAGCGGTCTCCGGAAAAACCACCAGGTCCACCGGCGGGTCGAGCTCGGCGACCTGCGCCAGCACGCCGCCGATCTTCTGGAGATTGGCGTTGTAGTCGCCCTTGGTCGGGCGGAGCTGCGCGATGGCGAGGCGGGGCATGCGAAAAAGATATATGTTTCAACAGGCGATGGAGTTCGCCTTCAACCGCCCGGCCTTCGTTCGCGGGCTGATGACTCCTACCGGAACCCCGACGGCAGGAGTCTTGTAATGTCTGTGAGTCCGCTCAACGACGACCAGCAGCGCCGCCTCAGCACCCATCTGCGATTGCTCATCTCGGATCTGGACACCTTGGCCGACTCACCCGAACTTGGCAGAGAGGCACCCGAGTTCGCCCGCCTCGACCCCGGGGTGGAGACGTTGCGCCGGCGGCTGGAAGCGCTCGCCGACGCTGCCGCGCTGCTTCCCGGCGACGAGTCATGATCGCCTACATCACCCTCGGCGGCATCCTCGGCACCCTCGCGCGATACCTGATGCAAGGCGTGATCCAGCCCCGCGCCGGCACATTCCCCATGGGCACGCTGGCGATCAACATCGCGGGGTCGTTGCTGCTCGGCTTCATCATGCGGTTTGCGACCGGCTCAACGGTGATCTCTCCGGAGCTGCGGGGCGGCTTGACTATCGGGTTCTGCGGCGCGTTCACCACCATGAGCACCTTCAGCTATGAGAGCATGCGGCTGCTCGGCGACGGCGAGTACTGGTACGCCGGGGTCTACATGGGCGGCACCATCATCGGCTGCCTCGCAGCGGTGATCGCGGGGACGGCATTGGCAAGTAAACTGCTGTGACAGGAGGCCCCATGCCTCATCGATTCAAGGGTGAACGCACCCTGATGCGCATCTTCATCGGCGAGAGCGACAAGTACCAAGGGAAGCCGCTGTACGAGGCGCTGCTCGAGAAGCTCCGCCACAAAGGGTTCGCGGGCGCGACGGTGCTGCGCGGAGTGGCCGGGTTCGGCGCATCGAGCGTGGTCCACACCGACAAGGTGCTACGGCTCTCGCTCGACCTGCCGCTCATTATCGAGGTGGTGGAGACCGAGGAGACGATCCAGTCGATCCTGCCCGACCTGGACGAAATGATCGGAGGCGGGTTGATCACCCTCGAGCGAGCGCGGGTGATTCTGTATCGGCCGGGGGACGAAACGAAGGCGGTAGAGGGCGGTAGAGGGCGGTAGAGGACGGTATGGGAGAGCGCACAGCCTCTACCGCCCGTTACCGCCCTTTACCGACCTCTACCGTCCAGCTCAGCCCGTACGACACGACCAGCAGTGCCACCGCCCCGGCGACGAGCTTCGGCTGCGCTCGCACCGTCCCCACGAGCAGCGCCGCGTACACGGCCACGAACAGCAGCGGGATCCACGGATAACCCGGCACGCAGAACGGCGCCGGTCCGTCGCGCGCGCGCAGCCGGAACAGCGCGATCACGGCCCAGGAGTCGATCACCAGGACCTGGACGATCGCCAGCCCCAGCAGCAGCTCGAACGTCCCCGTGGCGGCGAGTGCGATGGCGAACACGCCGATGGCGAGCATCGCCACCCACGGCGTTCCGCCCGCATTGACTCGCGCGAGCGCGGCCGGGGCGAGGCCGTCGCGCGCCAGGCCGAACAGCACGCGCGGCGTGACGAACACGTTGCCGTTCAGGGACGCAAGCACCACCAGCAGCGCCAGCCCGGCGACGAGCGCTCCGCCGCGCGCTCCGACGAGGGCGGCCATGACATCCGCGGCCACCAGGTTCGACGCGGCGATCCGCTCGAGCGGCAGCACCTGGAGGAACGCCGCGTTGAGGGCGAGATACAGCGCGGCGGTGGCGGCGAGGCCGCCCAACAACACCCGGGGTAGCGTGCGGCTCGGGTTCACCACTTCGCCGGCGATCTTCGCCAGGTCGGGGTAGCCATAGTAGGTCCAGATGACCGGGTGCGCCGCCAGCGCGACCGCGACCCACACGCCCCACCCCGCCGGCGCGCCGGGAAGCGCGCCCCCCCCGTGCCAGCCCGCCCCCGTCCCGCGCGCGAACGCGATCGCCACCACGCCGCCCAACGCGAGCAGCTTCGCCGCAGTCACCACGTTCTGCACCCACCGCCCCGACGCGACGCCCACCAGGTTGATCGCTGTAAACAGCGCGACCAGCCCCGCGCCGAGTGGGGCAATGAGAGCGGACGGCCAGCCGGAGAGCCGCACCAGGAACTCCCCTCCCGCCACGCCGATCGCGGCGATTGCCACACCATTGGTGCCCAGGGCCTCGACCCATCCCGTCACGAAGCCGGCGCGCAGGCCGAACGCCTCGCGCACGAAGGCATACTTGCCGGCGGCGCGTGGTTGGCGCGTGGTGAGCTCGGCGAAGCACAGGGCGCCGAGGAACGCGAGCGCCGCGCCCAGCACCCAGACCACGAAGGTGAGACCGGGGCGGCCGAGTCGCGCCGCTACGATTCCGGGAGTCCGGAAGATGCCGGCGCCGACGGTCATCCCCACGACCATGGCTAGCCCGTCGGTCAACCGCAGCGAGCGCTTGAGATCGGTCATTCGGGACGGGACGTGTGCACGGGGGAAGAATGTGCATGCAAAAACGTAGGGGCGCAGCACGCTGCGCCCCTACATCTACAGTTTCGCGCCTACATCTGCCGAGCGGATGCTTTCGTTACGGCCGGCGGCGCGACCCTCCGCCGCCGTTGCCGTGGTTTCCGCCCCCGCCCCCGTTTCCTCCCCCGCCGCGGTTCGCCGGAGCCGCCCGACCGCCGCGGTCACCACCGCTCGGCGCGCGCGGTGCGCTCCATCCACCGCCGCCACCTCCGCCCCCGCCCCCGCCCCCGCGCCGTTCGGGCTCGCGGGCCGCCGGCTGAGAGCGGTCGCCGCGATCGCGGCTCGGGACTGCGCCGCGATCACCGCGGTCACCGCCGTCACGGCGCACCGCATCGCGCTCGCGTACCGGCGTCGTGTCGGGGCGCCGCCGCGTGATCAGCGTGCCGTCGGGGACGCGGAACCCCGGGCCCACGCCACCCACCGAGCTGTTCGTTCCGGACCGGTCCCTGAAGGGCACCTGGAAGCTCGTGCCTGCGCGCACGCGGTTGATGAACAGGTTGCGTGGGCGGTTGGGGAACCGGAATCCGCCGCCATAGAAGATGAACGGCCGATACCCGAAGCCGAACGCGAAGCTGTAACGGTACGGTGCGTAGAAGAACGGATCGTAGCAAGCGAACGGATCGTAGAAGAATGGGTCGTAGCACATGCTGTACAAGCCGTACCCGTACGGCGCGCCCCAACCGTAGCCGAAGCTCGCCCTGTAATGGGGATAGTACGAGTCGTAGTACGCCCGCGCCGACGAGACCACGTACGTGACGGCGTCGTAGTCGAAGCGCCCCTCAGTGGTCATGCGCTGCACCATGTCGAGCAGCGCCGCTTCTTTGTCGTCTCCCGCCTGGCGCGCGTCGAGCACGCGGTAGTCCCAGTGGTCGCCGCGCACGAACTCGTCGAACTTGAACGGTGTGGTGGACCGGGCGGCGAGCACCAGCCCCGAGCCTTCGCGGTCATCCACGAAGAACGCTTCGCGATCACCCCGGCCGCGCACTTCGATGGTCTCGTGGCCGCGCACGAAATTGTCGTTCGACGGATCGAGCGGGAACAGCACGCGCACCCGCCCGTCGGCGTCGGCGCGGAGCACGAGCACATAGCCGTCCTCGGCCAACTTCACGTTGACCCGGGCCTTGTCGCCGCGCTGGAAATAGTTGTCGTGATTGAGCCAGACTTTGACCGGTGGATCATCGGTCCCAGAAACGACGAGCGAGAGCAGCAGTGGGAGCATCATGGGGCTATCCTCTATATAGCTAGCACAGCTAACGGATCAAGAACCATGCCGGTTCCAGATTGACCCTCCGCAACCCGCTGCTGTTAAGCCCCGCCCCGTTATGACCCTTATGACCCCTGTGGGAGACACGGGTTGTCTCCTAGCGAGACGCCTCCTTCCCGGCATCCGGGACAAACAGGCTCTGGCCGAACCGGCTCTTGCCGTATTCCCCGATCAGCCGCTGGGTCTCGGGTGCGACCAGGAAATCGGCGAGCGCCTGGCCGCCGGCGACGTTGATGCGAGACGCGTTCTTGGGGTTGAGCTCCAGCACGTGGTAGACGTTGTACAACAGCGAATCGCCCTCGACCATGGGGACGAGCTGCAGCTTGTCGCGCCACGTCAGATAGGTGGCCCGGTCGGTGAGGGTGTACGCGTGCTTCTCGTCGGCGAGCTGGAGCGTCGCGCCCATCCCCTGCCCCGACTCGATGTACCAGCCGTCTCGCGGCGGGCTCGAGAAGCCGGCGCGCTTCCAGCACAGCTGCTCGCGCTGGTGGGTGCCGGATTGATCGCCGCGCGAGACGAACGGGGCGCGCCGCTCGACAATGCGCCGCACCGCCGCCACCGGGTCGCTCAAGCCCCGTAGCCCCGCCGGGTCGCCCGCCGGGCCGACGAAGAGAAACTCGTTGTGCATCACGAGGCGACGACGCACGAAGTAGCCCGAATCGACGAGCGCGCGCTCGGACTCGGGCGCGTGCGATAGCACGACGTCCGCGTCCCCGCGACGCCCCATCGCGAGCGCCTGCCCGCTGCCCACGGCGATCACTTTCACGGTGTAGTGCGTTTGCCGCTCGAACACGGGCACGAGCGAGTCGAGCAGCCCGGCGTCGCGGGTGGAGGTCGTCGTGGCGAGGATGACAACGGGAGACTGGACGGTAATGGGCGGTAGCGGCCGGTAAGGGGCGGTAAGGGTTATCGCTGCGAGACAGCCCCATACCGCCCAATACCGCCCGTTACCGCCTGTTACCGCCCGCATCACCATCTCGCCTGCAACTGCACGATGACCCGGTTGTTGCTCACTGACGGGCCCTGCTCGTCGAACGCCGTGTACTCGAGCTGCAGCTTCAAGTCTTCGCCCGAGAAGAAGTACTGCGCTCCGCCGGTGTAGCCCGTGATGCGGTTGGCTCCCACGCGGTCGTTCGGGTCGAATTGCTGCACCCGGCCGACGAGCTGGAGCTGCTTGGGCATCACGGCGTAGGCGCCGAGGGCGTACCAGCCCAGCGTCGTCACGTTGGCGAGCGAGCGGTGCCGCGCGAGGAATTCGCCCCGCACGGCGACGCGGCCCCGCTCGACCCACGCTTCGGCGTCCCAGGTGGTGGTGTCGGGTTTCGTGGCGGCGGATACGCCGGCGTACACGCCCTTCGTGGCGCGCACGACCGCGCGCCCCATATAGAGGAATCGTTTGTCCCGGTTTGCGGCGCGGTTGATCCCGTCGCCGTTGAAGACGCCGCCCTGGAGCGCCACCGTTCCGGCGGTGTTCCACTCGAGCTTGACGCCCACATCTCGGTTAGGTGAGAGCGAGTCGACCGCCATGGAGCGCTCCGGCAGCTCGAGCGCGGTCGAGGAGCGGAGGAACTCGGCGGACATTGGTGTCTTCGACTGGCCGATCGTGGCGGACCAGAGCCGATGGGTGAGGGCGAGGTAGAGATCGGTCGCGGCGACGGTCGACGGCGTCGCGCCGGTGCCGCCACTGCGCAGCTCGGCTTGCACCTTGTAGCTCGCCCACGGTGTGAGGTTGCCTTGCGCGCCGACGCGGACGCGCCGCAGGGAGAAGACGGCGGAGTCGCCGATCGACTGGAAGCGAGCCTGGACGTAGCCGGTGAGCTTCGGTGTGGTCGAGACCGACGCCGGCGTTTGCGCAGGCAGTCGCGCCGCTGCACACAGCGTGAGGACGACGATAACGGATTCCGGGCGCATGGGCGGCGAAGCTAACGCCCGATCTACCGATAGGCAATATGGTGCCTATCGGCGCACGATCTTTCGAAATGCAACGTCGCCCAAGCGCATCGCTTCGCGCCGCCACCGTGCGAACAGCTTCACCAGCCGCCGGGCCTGGGGCGTGAGACGGGCGCCGCCGCGGGTCGAGCCGCCCCGCGTGGTGGCCAGCACCTTGGCGCCGAGCACGCGCTCCATCTCGCGAATGCGATTCAGGCAGGTGCGATAACTCCAGCCGACTTCCCGCCCGGCAGCACGGATCGTCCCGGCGCGATCGACGGCGTCGAGAAAATGCAGGTAGCGCGGCCCCATGAGAAACGCCCCGTCCCAGTCGAGCCACAGCTTGTGGTGCGGCTTCAAGTGGGCGCGCAGCGAGGGGCGGCGAGACGGGGACATACCGGTCGGCACGAGGTAGATTGAGCGGCGAAAGGTAGCCGCGGCCACTCCAATGAGCCAACTGCTCGACGCCATCGCCGGCGTCCCCAACGCTTGCGAGCCGATCCACGGGATCGTGACGGGAGGGCAGCCCGCACTCGAGCACCTGGCCGCGCTGAAGCACGCCGGGTGCGCGGTGGTAATTGATCTGCGCGAAGCGATGGAGCCCCGTCCCTTCAAGACGCCCGACGCGCCGGTCCAGGCTGGTCTCGAGTACCGCCACATTCCGGTGGGGCACGGCGCGGTGAGCGACGCGACGTTCAGCCGGCTGCTCGACGCCGTGCACGAGCTCGCGGGCAAACGGCTGGCCTTCGTGCACTGCTCGAGCGGGAATCGTGTCGGGGCGGGCCTGCTTCCTTATTTCATCCTGGAACAGGGCCTGGAAGAGGAGGAAGCGGTCGCTCAGGCGATGCAAGTGGGGCTGCGCAGCGCCGAATTGATGGAGCAGGCGCTAGAGTACGTCAGGAGCCGTCAGGGGATTTGACGCCCTCGCGAGACGTTTTCATGTTACGTACTTCGAGTAGTTTTCACGGGTTTCTATGCCAGTACATTCTCATTTCGCTGATCTTGCCGTCCTTGGTCTCGCAGAAGATCGCCCCGCGGGCGTCCACCCATTCGCCGGTGCGGCGCCGGCGGTAGGTGCAGCGGAACTCGGTCGCGAACCACGGGCCCGCGGCGTACACCTCGCCGGCCTTGAACGTCACATCGGCCTGGTTCTGCGGGACATCCTTCCAGTAGGCGCGGATCGCGTCGAGGCCCGCGCTTGGGGCGCTGAACGGGGTCTCGAGAAAGACGGCATCGGGCAGGAACACGGCGGTGATCTCGTCCACGGCACCGCGCTCCCACCCGCGGCCAAACGTTTCCAGCAGCTCGCGATAGGCCTCGGCCATGGCGCCCAATATACGTGAAATCGGGAACCGCCGGTCGGGATGGATGGTAAACGAACGCACCCACACCAGGAGGACAAAGATGATGAACCGCATCCTCGCCACCACCGCCGTACTGGCCTGCTGTGCGCTGCCGCTCGCGGCGCAGGGCCACGCAACGACGGCGGGCGACGAGATGACGATCACCGCTCAGGTGGTCGACTTGAACTGCAACACGACGAACGGCGCGTCCGGCGCAGGCCACAAGGCATGCGCCCAGGCATGCGCGAAAGCGGGCGTGCCGCTCGGGCTGCTCTCGAGCGACGGCACGATGTATCTGCCGGTGAGCTCGAAGCCAGGCGATCCGCAGAACTCCAAGCTCCTGCCTTTCGCGGAGACCAAAGTGAAGGTGACGGGCACGCATCGCTTCGTCAGCGGCTTGCACACCATCGAGATCAAGACCGTCTCGGCCGCGACCTGATGCGGCTGGGGCTGGGGAGGGGCGTCGTCCTGGCGGCGGCGCTGCTCGGCTGCCGCCCGCCGGCGCCCCCTTCCAGCGGCTTCACCCTCCTCTTTTTCGGCCGCTCGCCGGCCGCGTCCCTGGGCGGCCTCTCGTGGGCGCCCGATCCCGAGCATGCCCGACTGGTGGCCTTCGATCGTAGGCTCAAGGTCGCCCGCCGGATCACGCATCCCCGCCTCGCCACGCCGATGGCCGTCACGCCGCTCGGCCGTTCGCAGCTGCTGGTCACCGAGCGCACCGGCGAGGGCGTGGTGATCGATACGGCGGGGGGGGGCCGCGTGGTGCGCGAATGGGAGAGTCCGGACGTCGCGTCGTTATACGCCGCGAGCGGCGGCCACCTGGTCGCCACCCGTTCGCCGTACTACGTGCCTCAGCTCGCCACCCCGGAGCCCGACACGGCACCCCTGATTCGGATCCTCGATACCCTGGGACGTCCCACTGGAGGACTCGCCACCATCCGCCGGCCGGCGACGCCGTTGCTCGACTACGTCGTGAACGCGGGCGCCGTGGCCGTGGGGTCGGACGGGGCGGTGTACTTCGCGCCGCTGGTGCGCGACGAGATCCGGAAGTACACGCCCGGCGCGCGACTCGCCTGGACCACGAAGCGCGGGCTGTTCCAGAGCGAGCCCGATCCCGAGTTCCTCCCCGCCAACGGGACCGAGCTGCGGCTCAGGAAGGCACTCGTGAACATTGCGCTCGCGCTCGGGCCGACGCCGCCAGCCCTCGATGAACGGCTGTACGTCCTCGGCTCCGACGATTCCGCCGCGACGCGGCTGCGCCTGGACGTGCTCGACCCGGCGACGGGCGCGATCCTCGCGACCCGGCATCTCGGTCCCCACGAGACGGCGGTGGCGCTGGACGCGAGCGGCGCGCTCGCCGCGTTCGATGCGGATTCGCTGATCGCAAGCGCCGCTGAAGCGGCGCCCGCTACACGGGAGCTTTTCGGCCCGCCGTTCGCCCTGCCCGACCTCGCGGGCGACACGGTCACGCTGGCCCGGTTCCGTGGCAAGGTGACACTCGTGAACTTCTGGGCGTCGTGGTGCGACCCCTGCCGCGAGGAGTTCCCGCATATGGCGGAGCTGTACCGTGACTTCGACCGCAAGGACTTCGAGATCGCGGGTGTGTCGGACGACGTGGACAAGGGGCAGATGCTGGCGTTCGTGCGTCGCTACCGGCCGCCGTTCCCGATTCTGGTCGGGGGCGGCCGCATGAAGGAGGTCTATCACTATCGGGGCCTGCCCTACTCAGTGCTGCTCGACCGGCGGGGTCGCCTGATCGAGCGGATCTTCGGCTTCGGCGGAGCGGAGGAATTCCGGAAACTGCACGACACTATTGCAAACGAGGTTCGCGTTCCCTAGCCTTCAGTTCGTGACCGACCGTACGCTTCCCCCGTCCGCCGTCCCCCTTCCGATCATTATCGACTCCGACCCTGGCATCGACGATATGCTGGCGTTGTTGCTGGCGCTGGCGTCGCCGGAGCTGGACGTCCGCGGTATCTCCGTGTCCTACGGCAACACGACGGTGGAGAACGCATTCCGGAACGCCGTCGCGATCCTGCGGCGCGCCGGCAAGCGCACGACGCTCGCCGTGGGGGCGCGACGCCCGCTCAAGCGGCCGCTCGCGGTGGCCCGCGATACGCACGGCGAGTCGGGCCTCGGATACGCGGAGCTGCCGCCGTCCGGTGTGATCCTCGACTTCGTGAAGTCGCTCGATCGCCTGCTCGCCGAGCAGCCGGAGCCGGTCACCCTGGTGACGCTCGGCCCGGTCACGGGCCTGGCGCTGGCGCTGCGGAGCGATGCGGAGATGGTGCGGGCCAAGGTCGGGCGGCACATCGCGATGATCGGCAACATCGGTGCCCAGGGGAACACGACGAAGTATTCCGAGTTCAATGCCTGGTGCGACCCCGAGGCGCTGGACATCGTGCTGCGTGCCGAGCTGCCGACGGAGATGGTGGGCCTCGACGTCACTCGCGAGATCGTGCTCGCCCAGCACGAGACGACGCGCCTGCAGCACGCCGGAGCGCCGCAGGCGCGGTGGATCAACGATGCGCTCCGCTTCTACATCGAGTTCCACAAGCAGCAGGAAGGGCTGGATGGCTGCATCGTGAACGACGTACTGCCGATCGCGGCACTCCTGAAGCCCGCCGCGCTCACCTTCGAGGAGCAGCTCCTCGTGGTGGGTCTTGACGACGCAGCGCATCGCGGTCACACCCGGATCGATCCCCACGGCTCGCGGGTGAAGGTCGCCACGCGGGTGGACGTGGGGTTGGTGCGTCCGCTTCTGTCGGAGCGGGTGTTCCGCTGGGCGGTGCACCAGACCGCGACCCCAATCGTATCGCAGGAGGCGGGCGTGTGACGACGATGCCCGGGAAGGTCGCGGTGATCGGCGCGGGCGACATCGGCTGCGGTTGGGCGGCGCTGTGCGCGTCGGCGGGCTGGCCGGTGCACGTGTTCGACGCCAGCGCCCACGGCCTCGAGCGCGCCGCCGCCGAGGT
>Ga0066679_10000308_pt1 | contig 15473 bp, 14 predicted proteins | sample GraSoiAngelo_128_FD_62298 | JGI IMG/M metagenome (GOLD analysis project Ga0066679, IMG submission 62298) | Grasslands soil microbial communities from the Angelo Coastal Reserve, California, USA - 14_0927_12_20cm | ecosystem: Environmental > Terrestrial > Soil > Grasslands | place: USA... | reverse complement strand
GTGCAGGTCTCGTTCGAGACGCCCTACGCGCCGTTCCTCACCTACGCGGCCGCCGGCACGCTCAGCATCGTCTCGCCCAAGGCGGTGCGGGAGACGGGCGATCTGGTCCACACGCGTCCGGTCGGCACCGGCCCCTTCATGATCAAGGACTACGTCGCCAAGGACCACACCACCATGGTCCGCAATCCCGCCTACGCGCGGAAGGCGCCGGGGAGCGAGCACGCCGGGCCGCCACCGCTGGAGGCCGTCGTCTGGAAGTTCATCCCCGAGGCCGGCACGCGCGTCACCACGCTCGAGAGCGGCGAGACGCAGGGCGTGTACGCCGTCCCCGCCCAGTCGCTGCCCCGGCTCGAGAAGAACCCGGCGATCCGGATCGAGAAGGCGCCGTGGCCGGGCGTGCCGCGGATCTGGCTGCTGAACGTCACCAGGCCGCCGCTGGACGACGTGAAGGTCCGCCGCGCGATCAACTACGCCGTCGATCGCGAGGCGTTCCTGGCCACCGTGTTCAAGGGCACCGCGCTCAAGGCGTCGTCCCCGCTCACCGCCGTCATGCTCGACGATCCCTCGCTGCGGCAGGCCTATCCGTTCGATCAGGCCCGGGCCCGGGCGCTGCTCGCCGAGGCGGGCTGGCAGCCCGGCGGCGACGGCCTCCGGAGCAAGGCCGGCCAGCGCCTGGAGATCGTGCTCAACGCGATCGAGTACGGCGGCGGGCCCGATCCGACCGCCCAGCTCATCCAGTCCTCGCTCCACGAGGTCGGCATCGACGTCAAGATCAAGGCGCAGGCGCGCCCGCCCTGGTACGAGGACAACTATCGCTGCGCGACCCACGGGCCCGTGATGTTCCTGCGCGCGACCGATCCCGACGGCGTCTTCTCGCTGTTCCACTCCTCGCTCGTCGGCGCCAACTTCAACTGGTCGTGCGTCAAGAACGCGAAGCTCGACGGTCTGCTCGAGCAGGGCCGGCGCGAGTCGGACGCGGCGAAGCGCCGGGCGATCTATCTCTCGATCGCCCAGCTCGCGCTCGACGAGGCACTGACGGTGCCGCTGGTCGACGAGCTGTCGGTGTGGGCGTTCCGGACCGGCGTGCAGTCGGTCAAGTACAACTTCAACGCCTATCCGATCCTGGGCGACGCCACCCTGCGCCGGTAGCGCCGCCGGCGAGGCCCGCGCGTGCTGACGTGGGTCCTCCGGCGGATCCTCGCCGTCGTGCCCGTGCTGTTCGGCGTGACCCTGGCCGTCTTCAGCATGCTCTTCCTCGTGCCCGGCGATCCCGTCAAGATGATGCTCGCCGAGTTCGTCACCACGCCCGACCAGATCGCCCAGATGCGCGCGCAGCTCCACCTCGACGAGCCCGTGCTGCGCCAGTACGGACGCTTCGTCGCCAGCGCCGCGCGCGGCGACCTCGGCACCTCGATCCGCAGCCGCCGGCCGGTGACGACGGAGATCGGCGAGAACGCCGGCAGCACCGCCCAGCTCGCGGTGGCCGCCATGCTGGTGGCCGTCGCGCTCGGCGTGCCGCTGGGGCTGCTGGCGGCGCTGGCGCGGAACTCCTGGCTGGACGTCGCGTCGATGGGCACCGCGCTGCTGGGCGTGTCGATGCCGAGCTTCTGGCTCGGGCTGCTGCTGATCTTCGTCTTCTCGCTGCACCTGGCGTGGTTTCCGGCCACCGGCGGCGGCGACCTGCCGCACCTGGTCCTGCCGAGCGTGACGCTGGGCACGATCGCGGCGGCCATCATCGCCCGGCTCACGCGCTCGAGCATGCTGGAGGTGCTGGGGCAGGACTACGTCCGCACCGCGCGGGCCAAGGGGCTCGGCGGCTTCGCCGTGGTCGTGCGTCACGCGCTGAAGAACGCCCTGATCCCGATCATCACGATCTTCGGCCTGCAGTTCGGCAACCTGCTGGCCGGCGCCGTCATCGTCGAGACCGTGTTCAGCCGGCCCGGCCTCGGGCGGCTCATCGTCGGCGGCATCCTGTCCAAGGACTTCCCGCTCGTCCAGGGCGTCGTGCTGTTCGTCGCCACGGTGTACGTGCTGATCAACGTGCTGGTCGACGTCGCCTACGCGTACGCCGACCCGCGCATCCGCTTCGGCTAGCCGCGACCGGGGACGGCGGTGAGCGTGGCGCGGCGGTTGGCGCGGCATCGGGGGGCGCTGGTGGGCATCGTGATCCTGGCGGTGCTGGCCGTCCTGGCCTTGGCGGCGCCGTGGCTGAGCCCGCGGGATCCGATCCGGACGGCGCCGCGGGCGGCGTTGCAGGCGCCGGGCGGGGCGTACTGGCTCGGGAGCGATCAGCTCGGTCGCGACGTGGCCAGCCGGGTGCTGCACGGCGCCCGGATCTCGCTGACGGTGGGGCTGATCTCGGTGTCGATCGCGGTCGGTCTGGGCGCGCCGATCGGGCTCGTCTCGGGATTCTACGGCGGCCGCCTCGACGCGCTCATCATGCGCGTCATCGACGTGCTGCTGGCGTTTCCCGGCATCCTGCTGGCGCTGGCCATCGTGAGCGTGCTCACACCGGGACTGACCAACGTCATGCTCGCGGTCGGGCTCTCGGCGGTGCCGACCTACGCGCGCCTCGTGCGCGCCACCGTGCTGTCGGCGCGCGAGAACCTCTACGTCGAGGCGGCGCGCGCGCTGGGCAGTCGCGACCCCGCGATCCTGCGCCGCGACATCCTGCCGAACGTCGTGGCGCCCCTCGTGGTGACGGCCACGCTCGGCCTCGGCACCGCGATCCTGGCCGCCGCCGCGCTCAGCTTCCTCGGCCTCGGCAGCCAGCCGCCGCAGCCGGAGTGGGGCCGGATGCTCAGCGAGGGGCGCGACTACCTGCGGGAGGCGTGGTGGATCTCGACGTTTCCGGGCCTCGGCATCATGCTCACCGTGCTCGGCATGAACCTGCTGGGGGACGGGCTGCGCGACGTCCTCGACCCGCGCCTCGAGGCCTAGCCTGGTTAGGCGCCGAAGATCACACGGGTCCCCGTGGACGGCATGACGAGCTTTCTCGGCATCGTCGTATGCACGGCCATGATCGTGTTCATCCCACTGCAGTGCATGGGGATGACGTAGTCGGGGTCGATGTCCTTGAAGGCCTCCACGGTCCTGGCCACGATCTCGTCCGACGCCGGCGCGAGATGGAAGCCTCCGACGATGGCGTGCACCTTCTGGATCCCGGAGGCCTGCTGCGCCTGGCGGACCGAGTTGATCACCCCCGCATGACCACATGACGTGATGACGACCAACCCGCGGTCCTGCACGTGGTAGACGGTGGCATGCTCGCCCCGGAAGGTGTCAGCGACCAGATCGCCCGGCTTCGCTTCGACCTTCGTCGCTCCGAAATGGCTCGCGCCGCACGCGGAATCCATCGGTCCGGCGACGAGCCGAGCGACGGCGGGCGGCTTCTCGAAGTCGGTGACCCGCGCGATCTCGCCGGTGACGAAGGCGTGGCCCGCCACCACGGCCGGCTGCGTCGCGAGCACGACCTTGAGGCCGCGCGCCTCCAGGCCAGGGCGATCGAGCGTGCCGTAGTCGACGGAGCCGGCCGGGGTGACGACGACGCGATGGCAGAAGGTATCCTCGCCGCCCGCATAGAGCGTGAGGCCGGGCTTGAGCTTGCCCTGCGTGAGGCGGGCGAGATCGGGCAGCGCGCCGTAGTGATCGAAGTGACCGTGACTCACGATGAGCGCGTCGGCCCGCGCCGGATCGACCTTCAGGAGACCGTAGTTGTTGAGCAGACTGCCCTGGGTGGCGGCGAAGTCGAGGAGGATCTCGCGCCGCTCACCGCCGCGCACGGATTCCAGATGGTAGGCGAGGCCGTGCTCGAACAACAGCAGCCCCTTGGGGTCGAGTGCCGCCCGCTGGACGGTGATGGTGTCGAGCTTGCCGCCCCTGGCGAAGGCGTCGTAGACGTTGTCGACAACGTTGGTCATGACGAGGCGGTCCACGGTCGGAACTCCCAGCGTCTGCGCGGCTCCGGTGCCACGGGCGGCCCGACTGATGCCGCCCAGCGCGAACACCCCACTCGCAACGGCCCCCAGCCGCAGGAACTGTCGGCGCTCCATAGAACACCTCCTCGGGTCGTCGGGAGCCTACCCCACGTTCGAATCGAATACCATCGCTGTGATAGCATCCAGCCCATGAGCCTCCCGCTGGCGCCCTACACCGTCATCGACCTCACCCGCGCGCGATCCGGTCCCACCTGCGTCCGCCAGCTCGCCGAGATGGGCGCCAACGTCATCAAGGTCGAGGCCAAGGAGCAGGAAGACTTCACGCGGGACGAGTTCGACTTCCAGAACCTGCACCGCAACAAGCGGTCGATGACGCTCGACCTCAAGCACCCGCGCGGCGTCGAGGTCCTCAAGAAGCTCGCCGCCCGCGCCGACGTGATCGTCGAGAACTTCCGGCCCGACGTGAAGCACCGCCTCGGCATCGACTACGAGGCGCTCAGCGCGATCAACCCGCGGATCGTCTACGCCAGCATCTCCGGCTTCGGCCAGAGCGGCCCCTATCGCGACCGCCCCGGCTACGATCAGATCGCCCAGGGCCTCGGCGGTCTGATGTCGGTCACCGGCCTGCCCGGTCAGGGCCCGGTGCGCGTCGGCATCCCCGTGGCCGACCTCACCGCCGGCATGTTCCTGGCGCACGGCGTCCTGGTGGCGCTGCTCGAGCGCGAGCGCTCCGGCAAGGGACAGTGGGTGCACACCTCGCTGCTGGAGGCGATGGTGCGCATGCTCGACTTCCAGACGACGCGCTGGCTCATCGGCAAGGAGATCCCCCCGCAGGCGGGCAACGATCACCCGACCGGTATTCCGACCGGCGTGTTCAAGACCGCCGACGGCTACATGAACATCGCGGCCTCCGGCCAGCACATGTACCGCCGCCTCTGCGAGGCGCTGGAGGTCCGGCACCTGATCGACGATCCGCGCTTCGGGACGCCGCAGGATCGCTCGAAGAACCGCCAGGCCTGCAACGCCGAGCTGGAGAAGGCGACCGTCACCCGGACCAGTGCCGCGTGGGTCGAGATCCTCAACAAGGCCGGCGTGCCGTGCGGCCCGATCCTCAACGTGAATGAAGTGTTCGAGGACGAGCAGGTGAAACACCTGAAGCTGGCCGTCAAGATCCGCCACCCGCGGCTCGGCGAGCAGGAGGTCCAGAACCTGCCGGTGACGCTGTCGCGCACGCCGGGCAAGGTCGTCTCGCCCTCGCCCGACCTCGGTCAGCACACCGACGAGATCCTCGGCGAGCTCGGCTACTCCCGGGAGGACATCGCCGTCCTCCGGCGCGACAAGGTCGTCTAGCCCCTCGATTCCGCCCGGATCGCCGTGCTGGGACGTATACCCGTGCGGCGATGGTCATGCGAAATCGCGAGGCCGCCGGGTTCCTGCTCTCGATCCTCTTCGTCGGCCTGGCCGCGCTGCGCGACGTGTACTTCGGCGGTCTCTTCCAGCGCGTTCACCCGCTCGTCGTCGCCGTCGTCGCCTTCGCGCTCTGTCCTCTCGTGTTCCTGCCGATGGCGCTCCTCCGCGACCGCGCCGGGCTGACCGCGCTCCTGCGCCGACCGCGCGAGCTGCTGTGGATCAACGCGACGACCGCGCTGGCCTGGCTGTCGTTCTTCCACGCCCTGCGCCTCGCCGAGCCGGCGCTCGTGCAGGTGATCTTCTTCGGGATCGGGCCGCTCTCGGTGCGCTGGCTGGATCGGCTGGTGCCCGGCGCGACGGCATCGGCGCCCACGCTCGGCGAGCGGCGGCTTCACGTCGGCCTGCTGGCGGCCCTGGGCCTGGCCGCCGCCGTGATGCTGTGCGGCCGGTCAGGCCTCGGGCCGCAGCCCCTCGGTCGGGTCGTCGTGGCGCTGGCGCTGACGGCTGGCGGCGGCCTGGCAATTTCGCTGAGCACGCTGCTCTGCCGCGTGGTCAACGACGCCGGCGTGCCCCCGGCGGCCGTGATCGGGCTGCGCTTTCCCCTGGCGGCGGTGGCCGGCGCCGGGCTGGCGACGGCGCGCGGCGACGTGCTGGCCACGGTGACGCCGGACCTGGTGCCAGGCGTCGCGCTCGCCTCGCTGGCGCTGATCGTGCTGCCGAACTACGTGAGCCAGATCGGCATCGCGCTCGCCTCGCCGCTCACGGTACGCGCGGTCCTCGCCGTCGGGCCGGTACTGGTGTTCCTCCTCGAAACGCTCGAGGGACGACTGCCGGCGTCGCCGTTCACGCTGCTCACCTGCGTGATCTACGGGACGTTCGCGCTCACCACGGCAGTCGGGCGGCTACGGCAGGAAGTCGCTGACGAGCCGACGCACGGCCGGCGCCGCCAGCGGCGCGACGTGGGACTGGGCGCCGAGCCGCTCGGTGGTGGCGTAGTGCCAGCCGAACGGCGCGGCCGCGTCGGCGATCGGGTCGCGATACACCTCGAGGACGCGGTCGACCAGGTTGAGCGCGACGTCCGGTTCCGGCTCTGACCGATCGTCCAGCGCCACCGGACCCTGGGTCCGCACCAGCCAGCGCCGGCCGGCGTCAGCTCACCATCGCGTACGTGCGCTCGATGTTGGCGAGGAGGCCGGCGCGCCACGGCCGATAGTCGGGGTAGGCCGAGAACGGCTTCTCGTAGGCGGCCGCCAGCGCGCCCGGCACGCGCTGCTTCACCTCGTCGAGCGTGGCGCCCGCCGCCGCCTCGCGACGCACGGCCTCCACCATGTCGTGGACGTAGCCGCGGAAGGTGCGGAGCCACTCGCGGCCGGCCGGGTCGCCGTGACCCATGATGATGTGGGTGAAGTCGAGCTGGGCGAGCCGGTCGAGCGTGCCCACCCAGTCCTCGGGGTAGCCGTCGCCCATGTACGGCGTCCAGCCGATCACCGCGTCGCCGGTGATGACGACCTTCTCCTTCGGCAGGTAGACGAACACGTCGCCCTCGGTATGCGCGCGGCCGAGGTGCAGCAGGTGGATCTCGCGATCGCGGCGGTAGAGCTTCATGGTCTGCTCGAAAGCGATCGTCGGCAGCGCCGGCTTCAGCGCGCGCACCTCGGCGAAGTACGCTTCGGCCAGGCGCAGCTCGGCCTCCAGCTTCGCGCGCTCGGCGGCCGAGCCGGCGGCGGCGATCGCCGTCGTCAGCCGGGCGATTTCCGGCGGTGAGAGGCGCACATGATCCTGGATGCGCTTGAGGCCCTTGCGGAGCATCGCCTCGCGCGTGATCTGGTTGGTGACGATCTCGGCGCCCGGGTACGCCTGCGGGTAGACCTCGTTGCCGTGCCAGTGGTCCCAGTGAAAGTGCGTGTTGACGACGTAGCGCACCGGCTTCGTCGTCAACTGCCGCAGCCGCTCGACGACCACCCGCGCCGCCGACGGCTTGGAGTGCGTGTCCACCACCACCACGCCGTCGTCGGTCTCGATGATCGCCGTGTTGCAGTTGACCTTGTAGGCCGGCGCCGCCACCGCCGCCCACACCCCATCCGCCAGCTTCTTGATCTCGAACTTCGCGTCCCCGGGGTCCGGACCCTCGTGCGCGCAGCAGTCCATCGCGACGCCGCTGCCTACATCTTGCGGCGCGCCGCTTGCCTCTTGGTGAGCATCCCCATCTCGCGCCTCAGCTTCCGCTGCATGGTCTTGATCGCGCGCTTGGCGCGCGCGATCCGGACGTCGAGCTTGGCTTTTCTCCTGCGAAGGCGAGCACCGGCGCGGCTGGCTCGAGCTTTCATTGGTCCCTCCCTGAAGAGATTGTCGCTTACTCGGGTCCGAGTCCCCGCCAAAATTCCGCCGATCCCTCACCGGCCGGGAGCCGACGAGGCCAGGGCGAAGAGCATCCAGCTGACCAGCACGACCGCCGGCGCCGCGCCGAACGGGATCGCGTAGGAGCCCGTGAGGTCGTACAGAAAGCCAGCCACCGCCGGGCCCAGCGCCGCGCCGCTGCGCCACCCGAGCGTCAGCACCCCCATGATCGCGCCCAGCGCCCGCACCCCGAAGAGGTCGGGAACGACGCTCGTGATCATCGTGTCGCACGCGGCGAAGCCGACGCCGAGGACGACCAGCGCCGCCAGCAGCCCATCGCGCGACGGGGCCCACGACAGCCCGGCGGCGGCGACCAGCTGCGCCAGGTAGCCGAGCCGGATGGTCGTGATCGCGCCGAGCCGATCGGACACCGCGCCGGCCGCCAGGCGCCCGCCCACCGCGCCCACGCCATACGCCGTCAGCGCCAGCGAGGCGGCCGCCAGGCTGATGCCCTGATCGCGTGCGAACGGCACCACGTGAACGGACACCATCAGCGCCACGCCACCGAGCAGGAGCCAGGCGACGTTCAGGCACCACTGGCGCGGATCGGCCAGTGCCGCCCACAGCGTCACGCCCGGCGCGTGGACCACGGACGCGCCCGGCGCGGCGGCGCGCCGCCGGAGCAGCGCCGGCGTTTCCTCCGGGCGGGGCAGGCGCACGGTGAGCGCCGACGCCACCGTGACGACGCCGCAGCCACCGCCGAGCACCGCGTAGGCGGCCCGCCAGCCGACGTGCGCGATGAGCCACGCCGCCAGCGGGCCGGCCGAGATGTAGCCGAGGTTGAAGCCGACCAGCACGAGCGCCAGCGCCAGGCGGCGCCGCTCGTCGAACCAGTGCGTGACCGTCGCCGCCGCCAGCACGTAGAAGCTCGACATCCCGATGCCGCCCAGCACGCCGACGAAGAGGTAGAGCTGCCACAGCGCCCCGACGATGGCGACGAGCGCGAAGGCGGCGCCGGCCAGCGCGGCCGTGACGACCAGCATCACGCGCGGGCCGTGACGGTCGGCGAGCGCGCCGACACCGAAACCGGCGAGGCCGCCCAGCACCAGGTTGATCGAGAGCGCAGTCGCGAGCGCGCCCCGGCTCCAGCCGAACGTCTCCGCCAGCACCGGCAGGAAGACGCCGTAGGCGGCCAGCGGCGTCGAGATCCCGTACGTGAGGACGAAGAGCGCGAGGACGATGAGCCACCGCCGGGAGGCCGGACGCACCCTGACAGTTAAGCACATTGGGTGTATAAATGAGCCCCGCGGTCGAAAACCTTGAAGGAGAGGACGACATGGCTCAGCTGAGGATCCCCCTGGACGCGCAGCGGTTTTCCAAGGGCCTGACCTGGAAGGACTACATGGCCCAGATGGGCGACACCCGGGCCCGCACCGAGGACAACTACAAGAAGTCCGAGCTCACCGCGGAGGAGCGGAAGTTCTTCAGCGGCGTCAGCAACGTCAAGTACGTGATGATGCTCGCCGAGAACTGGTGCGGCGACGTCCACCGCAACTCGCCGCTCATCGCCCACGTCGTCGACGCGGTGCCGGGCGCCGAGCTGCGCGTGTTCTTCCGCGACAAGGAGACCGACCTGCGCGACACGCTCCTGAACAACGGCTACCAGTCGATTCCGGTCGTGGTGTTCTTCGACAAGGACTGGAACGAGATCGGCCGCTGGTACGAGCGCGCGCACGCCGCCACCACCAAGGCCGCCCAGATCCGCTCGAAGACGCTCGACGGCGTGCCGAAAGAGCAGCAGGACGCCGCCATGGCGGAGTTCCGCAAGCAGGTACAGGCCGCCTACGACGAGCCGGGCGGGCCGCTCTGGCGCGCGGCCGCCAACGAGGTGAAGCTCGTGCTGGAGGCGGCCGCCGCCCGCAAGTAGGCGCGGCCGCTCCGTTCCCCGAACGGCGCCGGATCGTCCGCGGCCCCCGCGGACTCCTCCGGCGCCGTTCCCACACCAGGAGGACACCGTGGAGCTCAAGGGACAGGTCGCCATCGTCACCGGCGCCGGCCGCGGGATCGGCCGCGCGACCGCACTCGAGCTGGCCCGCCTGGGCGCCGACATCGTCGTGGCCGAGCTGGATCCGACCAGCGCCGACGCGACGGCCGCGCTGCTGAAGGACGTCGGGCGCCGCGCCCTCGTCGTGCCGACGGACGTCACCAGGCGGCCGTCCCTGACCGCGCTGGTCGAGCGGACGCGCGCCGAGCTCGGCCGGATCGACATCCTCGTGAACAACGCCGGCATCTACCGGGCGGCGGCCACGCTCGACGTCACCGAGGAGCACTGGGACGCGATCATGTCGATCAACGCCCGGGCGGTGTTCTTCGCCAGCCAGGCGGTGCTGCCCACGATGATCGCGCAGAAGCGCGGCTCGATCGTCAGCCTGGCCTCGATGGCCGGCAAGATCGGCAGCAAGACGAACCTGCCCTACAACGCCAGCAAGGCCGCCGTGATCAGCATCACGAAGAGCCTGGCGCTCGCCCATGCCGCCGACGGCGTGCGCGTGAACTGCGTGTGCCCGGGCTTCGTCGAGACCGACATGTGGGCGCTGGTCGCCCGCGACCAGGGCAAGCTGCTCGGGCAGACACCGGAGGAGTTCACGCGCCAGCGCGAGAAGCAGGTGCCGCTGGGGCGCATGGAGAAGCCGGACGACGTGGCCAACGTGATCGCCTTCCTCTGCTCGAGCCGGGCCGCCTACATGACCGGCCAGGCGCTGAGCGTCGACGGCGGTCTGATCATGCACGGCTGACGCGGACGTCGAGGAGCGCCACGGCTTCGCCGGGGAGCTCCGAGCGTTTGGGGGTGGGGGGGCCATTCGGGGCCCCCATTGGAGACAGATGCACGACCTGGTGATCGACAACGCCGTCGTCCTCGACGGCCTCGGCGGCCCGGCGCGCGCGGGCGGGGTGGCGGTGGCCGGCGGACGCATCGCCGCCGTCGGTCACGATCTCGGCGCCGCCCGCCAGCGCGTGGACGCGCGCGGCCTCGCGCTCGCCCCCGGCATCGTCGACATCCACACGCACTACGACGCCCAGCTCACCTGGGACCCGTTCGCGACGCCCTCCACCGCGCTCGGCGTCACCACGGTGGTCATCGGCAACTGCGGCTTCACGATCGCGCCGTGCCGGCCGGCCGATCGCGACCTGACCCTGCGCAACCTCACCCACGTCGAGGGCATGGCGCTGGAGGCGCTGCGGGCCGGCGTGCGCTGGGACTTCGAGAGCTATCCGCAGTATCTCGACGCCATGGAGCATCGCGGCGTCGTGCCCAACGTCGCCTCGTTCCTCGGCCACTCCTCCCTGCGCACCTACGTGCTCGGCGCCGAGGCCACCCGGCGCGCGGCGACGCCGGCGGAGGTCGCCGAGATGCGCCGCCTCGTCCTGGAGGCCGTGCGCGCGGGCGCCGTGGGCTTCGCCACCTCCACGCTCGAGCAGCACAACGGCGAGAACGGGATCCCGATGCCCTCGCGCCTGGCCGACGAGGCGGAGCTGCTGGCGCTGACCGGCGCGCTGGGCGAGGCCGGGCGCGGCGTGTTCATGCTGACCAAGGGCATGACGTCGAGCATTCCGTGGCTGGAGAAGGTCGCCGCCGCCAGCGGACGGCCGGTGATGATCGCCGCGATGTTCGTCGATCCCGGCGATCCCGCGCGCGTGTTCCGCGAGCTCGGCGAGATCGAGGCCGCGCGCGGCCGCGGCCGCGAGCTGTGGGCGCAGGTCGGCTGCTTTCCGCTCGGCATGGAGTTCACGCTGCGCCATCCCTATCCGCTGGAGGCGTTCCTGGCCTGGCGGCCGGCCATCGAGGCGGCCGACGAGGCGGCCTACCGCCGCGTGCTGGCCGACGCCTCCTTCCGCAAGCGGCTCAAGGACGAGGCCGCCACGCCGGGCGTGCCGAACCGGTTCAGCTACAAGACCTTCGCGCACCTGGCCATCGCCGACGTCCGGCGCGCCGAGCATCGCGCGCTCGTCGGCCGGACGATCGGCGCGCTGGCGAGCGAGTCGGGCCGCGACCCGTTCGACGTCTTCCTGGACTTCGGTCTGGACGGCGAGCTGGACGCGATGTTCGACTGCAAGCTCTTCAACACCGACGAGGACGAGGTGCGCCGGCTGCTGCGGCATCCGCACGCCGCCGTCGCGCTCTCCGACGCCGGCGCCCATCTGTCGTTCCTCTGCGACGCCGGCTTCGGGCTCCACCTGTTCGGCCACTGGGTGCGCGAGCGCGGCGACCTGACGCTGCCGGAGGCGGTCAAGCGCGTCACGAGCGACGTGGCCGCGGCCTATCGCGTCCCCGAGCGCGGGCGGCTGCAGCCGGGCGCGTGGGCGGACCTGCTGCTGTTCGACGCGGCCACCGTCGGCCGCGGGCCCAAGCGCCGCGTCAACGACCTGCCGACGGGCGCCACGCGGCTGGACACGCCGGCCGTCGGCGTCCACGGCGTCTGGGTCAACGGCGTGCGTACCGCCGACGAGCGCGGCGTGCTGGCCGATTGCGGCCGACCCGGCCGCGTGCTGCGCGAGTTCACCGCCTGAGGAGCGCTGCATGACCTACGAGTGCCTGCTCTACGAGGTGAAGGACGGCATCGCCACCCTCACGCTCAACCGTCCCGACCGGCTCAACGCCCTCGGCGGGACGTTGCGGGAGGACCTGTTCGACGCGATCACCCGGTCCGCGGCCGATCCGGAGGTCCGCGTGATCGTCATCACGGGCGCCGGCAAGGGGTTCTGCGCCGGCGGCGACGTGAAGGCGATGAACGAGGCCAAGGAAGGCCAGCGCCCGCGGTCGCTGGCCGAGAAGATCGCGCCGGGGCGTGATCGCACGCTGCTGGCGATGCGCGATGCGCCGCAGCCGATCATCGCCGCCGTCAACGGCGCCGCGGCCGGCGCCGGCATGAACCTGGCGCTCGCCTGCGACCTCCGCGTCGCGTCGAGCGCCGCGCGGTTCTCGCAGGCCTTCGTCAAGCGCGGCCTGCACCCCGACTGGGGCGGGACGTACTTCCTGCCCCGGATCGTCGGCATGGCCAAGGCGTGCGAGCTGATCTTCACGGGCGCCATCATCGACGCCGCCGAGGCGCTGCGGCTCGGCATCGTCAGCCAGGTCGTCGCCCCCGAGGAGCTGCTGCCGACCGTGCAGGCGCTCGCCCGCACCATCGCCGCCGGCCCGCCCATCGCGATCCAGCTGGCCAGGCGCGCGCTCTATCGCAACGCCGAGGCCGATCTCCGCTCGGCGCTGGAGTTCGAGACGTTCGCGCAGAACGCGTGCTTCGAGACGGAGGATGCGCGGGAGGGCATCCGCGCCTTCGTCGAGAAGCGGCCGCCGCAGTTCCGCGGGCGCTGAGGCGATGCGCGTCGCGACCTGGCGCGGCGACACGCGCTTCACGCTCGATGAGGCGCCCGATCCCGCCGCCGGCCCCGGCCAGGTGGTCGTCGCCGTGCAGGCCGCCGGCATCTGCGGCACCGACATCCACGCCACGCAGGGGTTGTTCCCCTGGAGGCCGCCGCTCGTGCTCGGCCACGAGTACACCGGCGTCGTGCGCGACGTCGGCCGCGGGGTGAGCCGCCGGCTGATCGGCCGGGCCGTCGCCTGCGAGCCCTCCTACGGCTGCGGCGCGTGCACCGCGTGCGAGGCCGGCCGCGTCAGCCAGTGTCCGCGGGCCACCCGCGTCGGCGGCTTCGCCGAGCGCGTCGCGCTGCCGGCCGCCTGCGTCCATCCGTTGCCGGCCGGGCTCGATCCGGTCACCGGCGCGCTGACCGAGCCGGCCTCCTGCTGCCTGGCCGGCCTGGAGATGTACGCGATGCCGCGCGCGGCCACCGTGCTCGTCCTGGGCGGCGGCATCATGGGCCTGCTCACGATGGTGCTGGCGCGTCGGCGCGGCGCCCGCCGGCTGATCCTGTCCGACCCGCTCGAGGAGCGCCGCGCCATCGCCCGCCGCCTCGGCGCCGGTGTCGTCGTCGACCCCACCCGCGAGAATCTGCGCGAGCGCGTCATGGCGCTCACGGGCGGGCGTGGGGCCGACGTCGTCTGCGAGGCGGTCGGCAAGCCGGACCTCGTGGCCGAGGCGCTGACGCTCGTCAAGCCGACCGGCGTCGTTCAGCTCGTCGGCGTCAGCCCCAAGGATGCCCGCCTGCCGCTCGACCTCTGGGACCTCCACTTCCGCGAGATCAAGCTCCACGGCGCCTTCGGCCGCGGGACCGCCTTCGGCCGCGCGCTGAAGCTCATGCCGACGCTCGGCGTCCGCCGTCTCGTGACGGCGAAGTTTCCGCTGGCGCGCATCGCCGACGCCTTCGCCCACGCCAGCGCCGGCCGCGGCGCCAAGACCGTCGTCACGCCGGCCGGCGCGGGCTAGCCTCCCCGTTCACACGCTCGCGCGGCAGTACGCGTAGAGCGCGTCGTAGGCCGGGAACTGCTTGGCCATGTTGTCGTGGTCGTCCTTGGCGATGGCCTGAAATCCCGTCGCCAGCGCGTAGAGTCCGGCCGACTCGGGCGTCAGCTGCCGCGCGTCGGTGTCGGCGCCCCGCACGATCTGGGCCAGCGCCTGAAGCGCCGGGTCCTCGAGCCGGTACTTGTCGAGGAACGCGTCGAAGGAGCAGCGCTCGCCGTGATGGCCGAGCTCGACACCGGGGATGTCGTACGGGGTCGCGGCTTCGCGCTTGGCGACGTCGAGCACCTGCTCCTTGGGCACGAAGAGGAACGTCGCCTGCCGGTCGATGAACCGGGCGATCAGCCAGGGACACGCGATCCGATCCACTCGGGCTTTCTCACGGGTGATCCACTTCATGGCTCGCTCCTGTTCTCGTCTGGTGTCATTGTCTACTCCCTCCGGCTCGCGCCCGCGTAGAGCCCTTCGAAGAGCGCGAACCCGTGACTGAGCACCTGGTGGTCGTCCTCGGCGGCCGCGAGAAACCCACGGATCGCCAGGTCGATCCCGCGCGCCTCCTCGCGTGCGAACTTGCCGTCGCGCAGATCCGCCTCGTGGACGATCTCGGCCAGGCGGGTCAGGCGCCGGTCCCGTATCCCGAGACGCTTGACGAGCGTCTCGAACGTGCAGTCGTCGCCCTCGTGGCTGAGCTCGGCCCCCGGCGTGTCGAACGGGATCGCCTCCGGCGGAAAATCGCCGGGCGGGGCGAACACGAACGCGGCCTCCGGGTCGATGAACCGCCGGATCAGCCACGCCGAGGCCAGGCGGTCCACGTGGGGCCGGGGGCGCGTCACCCAGGTCCGGCCTCGGAGGTTCCGCAGATCCAGACTCCGCGGCGCGGGTCGATGCGGGCGCTCGGCGGGACGTCGCTTCATGTCGATGGCCTCCCTCAACCGCTCGACCTCGGCGCGTCCGGGCGCCTCGAAGAAGTCGAGCTCGCGAATGCGCTCGTGCTCCTTGTCCAGGCGGAGGATCTCCGCCTCGATCCGATCGCCGGCGGCGGCGCTCTTCTTCTCGATCGCCTGCAGCGCCCGGCGGTAGCGGGCCGCGAGCGCCCGGTACTCCGGATTCCTCGCCTCGTGGAAGAGGCGGATCACGTCGGCCGAGGTCATGTTCTCGATCCGCTCGACGCGCACGAGCGTGGCGTTGGCGCCGGCGCGCTGGATCTCCTGGGCCAGCCACTGGAAGTGCTCGTAGTGGTCCGGCGTGTCGGGCAGCAGGTAGACCGTGCGCTTGAGCGGCACGGCGCCGAGCGCGCGGAACCGCCGCCACACGCGCACCCTCAGGCTCGACGGCGTCGGAGGCAGCGTCACGATCAGGAGCAGGAGTCCGG
>Ga0066679_10000305_pt1 | contig 15492 bp, 10 predicted proteins | sample GraSoiAngelo_128_FD_62298 | JGI IMG/M metagenome (GOLD analysis project Ga0066679, IMG submission 62298) | Grasslands soil microbial communities from the Angelo Coastal Reserve, California, USA - 14_0927_12_20cm | ecosystem: Environmental > Terrestrial > Soil > Grasslands | place: USA... | reverse complement strand
GCCCGCCATCTCCGTCGTCGATCCGGATCAGCTGTACGTCCGCGCGTCGCTGCTGCTCGATCACGCCTGGCTCGGGCTGGCGTGGCACCCCGACGGCAAGCGGCTGTACGTCTCGGGCGCCGCCAACGGCACGATCCACGAGCTGCGCTGGAACGAAGGTCAGCTGACGCGGTCGGTCGATCTCGTGATCGGCCGTCCGTTCGAGCCGGCGATCCAGTGGGACGACATGATGAACCCGACGTCGCGAAATCTGATCGGCGGCCTCGCCGTCAGCCCGGATGGCAGCCGGCTCTTCGCCGTCGACGTCGTCGGCCAGACGTTCAGCGCCGTCGATCTCGCCAGCGGCCGCGTGGTGCGGACGGTCCAATTGCCCGCCGAGCCGTACACCTGCGTGGTATCGCCCGACGGATCGACGCTGTTCGTGTCGGTCTGGGGCGCGGCCGGCGTCATGATGTTCGACACCTGGTCGCTCGATCCGATCGGTGAAATCGCGACCGGCGAACATCCAAACGCGATGGCGATCACCCGGGACGGCAAGCGGCTGTTCGTCGCGTGCGCGAACACGAACGCCGTCTGGGCGATCGACGTCGCCTCACGCCGCGCGTCCGAGCAGATCTCGGTCGCGATGTTTCCGAACGCGCCGCCCGGGTCGACGCCGAACCACGTGAGCCTGTCGCCCGGCGATCAGCGTCTGCTCGTCGCGAACGCCGACAACAACGTCGTCGCGGTCGTCGACGTCTCGAAGCCGGGCGCGAGCACCGTGAATGGGTTCATTCCAACCGGCTGGTATCCGACGGCGGCCATGTACTCGCGCGACGGCCGTCAGCTGTTCGTGCTGAGCGGGAAGGGACTGACTTCGTCTCCCAATCCTCGCTTCGTCGATGCGCACAGCACCGTGCCGGGCGGCGAATCTCAGTACGTCGGCGCGATGCTCACCGGCACGTTGTCGGCGCTGCCGACTCCGGATCGCGAGGCGCTCGAGACGCTGACGAAGATGGCGTACACCGTCACGGCGTATTCCGACGAGCACCGGCTCGCGCCCGCCGGCGCGCCCGCCGCATCGCCGATCCCGAAGCGCGTCGGCGACCCGTCGCCGATCAAGCACGTGTTCTACGTCGTCCGCGAGAACCGCACCTACGACCAGGTGCTCGGCGATCTCGATCGCGGCAACGGCGATCCGACGTTGACGCTGTTCGGCGAGTCGATCACGCCGAACGCGCACGCGCTCGCGCGCGAGTTCGGCGTCATCGACAACTTCTACGTCGACGCCGAGGTCAGCTACGACGGCCACGAGTTCTCGATGGCGGCGTACACGACCGACGTCGTCCAGAAGTTCTGGCCCGCCAACTACGCGCGGCGCGGGACGCCGTTTCTCGGCGAAGGTCAGGGCGGGAAGCGCAACAAGTACGGCGATCTCGCCGCGCCGGCCAACGGTTATCTCTGGGATGCCTGCATCCGGCAGAACGTGAGCGTGCGCAGCTACGGCGAGTTCGCGAACTGGGCCGACGGCAAACGAGAGGATCGCCTCCGCGGCAAATTGAAAGCGGTCGCCTCCGTCCCCGGGCTCGAGGGGCGCATCAACGCCGATTACGCGCCGTGGGAGCTCGAGATTCCGGACAACCGGCGCGTCGACGTGTGGCTGAAGGAGTTCACCGCGCACGACGCCCGCGGCGCGGTGCCGGCGCTCTCGATTCTCAGGCTCGGCGGCGATCACACGCTCGGCACGCGCGCCGGCCGGCCGACGCCGCGCGCGATGGTCGCGGAAAACGATCTCGCGGTCGGCCGCGTCGTCGAGGCGATTTCAAAGAGCCGCGTCTGGAACGACTCGGCGATCTTCGTCGTGGAAGACGACGCGCAGAACGGACCGGATCACGTCGACGCGCATCGATCGATTGCCATCGTCATCAGCCCGTTCTCGCACCGGCGAGTCGTCGACGGCACGATGTACACGACGTCGGGCGTCCTGAGGACGATCGAGCTGATTCTCGGTCTGCCGCCGATGAGCCAGTACGACGCGGCAGCGACGCCGATGTACAACGCGTTTCAGGCGACGCCGGTCGCGACGCCGTTCGTCCACATCGCGCCCCGCGTGCCGATCGATGAGAAGAATCTGCCGACGGCCTGGGGCGCAGACGCATCGCTGCGCATGGATTTCAGCGAGCCCGATCGGGCGCCCGAGCGGGAGCTCACGGAGATCATCTGGCGGTCGATGCGAGGTCCGGCGGCGGTGGTCCCGCCGCCAGTCCGAAGTGGATTCGTCCGCCGCGCTGACGCGGACGACGACGACAGGTAGCGCGAGGCTTTTAGCCGAGCGAGGCTTTCAGCCGAGCGATTCCGTCAGCCGCCAGACTGTAGCCGAGCGACACGGTCAGCAGAACCGGGACGCTCGCCTAAAAGGCTCGCGCTACGCTGTGGTTACCACTGAACTTTCACCCCAATCTGCACCTGACGCGGATCGTAGGTCGAGGTGATCGTGCCGAATCCGCCGGCGCTCCGATTGCCGTTGGGCGGCGTGAAGTTGACGCGATCGAACAGATTGAACGCTTCGACGCGCAGCTCGACGCGCGACTCGCCGGCAATCCGCACGCGCTTGACCGCGGCGAGATCGATCGACCAGAAGTTCGGCCCGCGGACCGTGTTGCGCCCGGCGTTCCCGAACGGCTGGCTCGGATTGGTCGGAATGACGACGCAGTCCTTGTTGAACCAGTTGGTGATCGACTGCGATCCGGATGCGGCGTACGGATCGCATGTGACGTTCGGCCGGTAGTTGTTCGCGCCGCGGAAATCCTGCTGGATGCCCGACACCTGAAATGCCGCCGCGGGCGAGTAGACGAGCGTCACCGGTTCGCCGGGCGTCACGGTGTTGATGCCGGCGAGCTCCCAGCCGCCGACGATCGCGTCGAGCGCCGGCGACATGTTGGCGCCCCACGCGCGCCCGCGTCCGATCGGCAGCGACCAGACGAAGCTCGTCGTGCTGTTGTACGGCTGGTTGTACGCGCCGATGCCGTATTCCGCGCCGAGGTTGTTGAAATCCTGCGGCGCCGGGAAGTTGCCGTTCTGGTTCTCGAGCGACTGCGCGCCGTTGTCCCTGGCCCTCGACAGCGTCAGCGAGCTGAGCATCGTGACGCTGCTGCGGAGCCTCCACTCGTATTTCAGCTGCACCGCGTTGTAGCGCGATTTGCCGCCGTTGAACACGTAGGTGATGTCCGAGAACGTTGGAATCGGCCTCCGCGCCTGCAGCGGGATTGTGCCGGCCGCGTTGTTCGGACTCGCCTGGTTGTAGTTGCCGATGAGCACGAGGTCGTCGGCGGCGTTGCCGACGTAGGCGGCGTCGAACAACATGCTCGGTCCGAACGCGCGCTGCACCGATGCGAACCAGCTCTGCACGCGCCCCGAGTGGTAGTCGCGCGGGATGAACGAGATGTTCGCGGTCAGCGGGTTGAACGTCGATGGATCAGTCAGGCCAGCCGGATATCCCTGCTCGGTCGTGCGGAAGCTGGCGTCCGCCGGGTTCGTCTGATTCACGACGGCATTGATCACCTGCGGACCGTTGATCGGCAGCAGGTCGGCGGCGCCGGTGCGCTGATTGTGAACGTAGCCGATGCCCCATCCGCCGCGGAGCACGGTCTTCGGCATCAGCGAGTACGCCAGTCCAAGCCGCGGTCCGAAGTTGTTGCGATCGGGATTGACGAGCGCGCGATCGCTGATCGATCCGTCCTTGGCGAGCAGCATCGTGCGCGACGCCGGATCGAAGTTCGAGAGCACGTTGCCCGCTTCCCACATCGGCGTCGCGTATTCGTACCGCAAGCCGAGGTTCACCGTCAGCTTGTCGTTCAGCCGCACATCGTCTTGCAGGTAGGTGAAATGCATCTGCCGGCGAATCTGCGCGACCAGCGCATTGCTCAACGCGTACTGCGCGCGCAGGCCGAGCATGAAGTCGGCGAGGTTGTAGATGTTGTTCGCCGCCGCGCCTGCGGGACGCGTGAACTGACCGGTGTAGCTGTCGCGGCCGTACAGCGGGTTGACGTCCATGACTTCGACGTCGATCTTCTGGAACTCGTATCCCGCCTTCAGCGACTGCCGTCCCATCGTCCAGGTGTAGTTCAGCTTCGGGTTCCACACCGTCGGGTACTGCCACTGCGGGTTCGTCGCCTGGCGACCGAGATCCGAGTAACCCGTAATCAGTTGTGTGGGCAGGCCGCCGCTGATGCGCGCATCGGTCGGCAGGCCCGAGATCCCGAAGGCGTCGAGCGCGCTCGTCGATCCAAGCGCCGGCGGATTTTTTCCGCCCTGCGTGTTCGACCAGCCGAAGCGGACCTCGAGCAGTGACCGATCGGACGGGGTATACGTGGCGCCGGCGACCAGCTGCTTGTTCCGCGCGTAGATCGTGCCGTTGCCCGCGCCGCCCGACGGCAGCGGCAGCAGCGCCTGATCGACCGTTTCGAGATCGCGCCAGCCGTAGCGCCCGAACATCGACGTCGTCGGGCTGATCTGCAGATCGATCTTGCCCCCCGCCTTGTTCGAGTGGTTCGTGAAGTCCTGAAGGATCGAGTAGTTGTTGGCTGCACCGGGAAGATTCGGATCGGGCAGGCCGCTGAGCACCTTGCGCGCCAAGGCGGTCATCGGAATCGAGGTGCCGGCGGCGTACACCACGCCGGTCCGCGGATCGCGAATGTCGACGGGCAGAACGCCCGATTTCTGCGCAGCGGCTGGAATCGTCCCAAAGGATGTGACCTTGCGATCCTGGCGGAACCCTTCGTAGTCGCCGAAGAAGAACGCCTTGCTGCGCACGAGGGGTCCGCCGACGACGCCGCCGAACTGATTGCGCTGGAGCGGCGGCTTCTCGCCCGACGGCGGCGTGAAGTAGCCGGTCGCGTTCAAGGTGGTGTTCCGGTTGAACTCCCACGCGTCGCCGTGCAGCTGGTTCGTGCCGCTCTTGTACGACACGTTCACCGTCGCGCCGGCCGCGCGCCCGTATTCGGCGCTCTGATTGTTGGTGACGACGCGGAACTCGCCGACCGCGTCCGGCGGCGGCTGCATCACCTGGTTCGAGAAGCCCTGATTGCTGGTGCCGTACGCGTTGTTGTCGACGCCGTCGATCAGGAAGTTGTTGAAGACGCTGCGGAGGCCGTTCACGTTGAACGCGCCCTCGCGCGGCGTGCCGTTCGTGCTGCGGTTCAGCGCTGACTGGCGGACGCCGGTGGTCAGCAGCGCGAGCGCCGAGTACTCGCGCCCGTTGAGCGGGAGCGCCTGCGTCTGCGCGCCCGTGATGACCTGCCCGCGCTGGCTCGTGTCGGTTTCGATGAGCGGCGAAATGCCGGTGACGAGAATCTGCTCGGAGATGGCGCCGACCGCCATCTGCAGATCGACGCGCTGCCGCGCCGCCACCTGCACCTGCACGTTGTCGGCGAGCGCGACGGCGAATCCGGATTTTTCCGCAGTCACGATGTAAATCCCCGGCCGTACCGTGACGAACTCGTACAGTCCTTCGCTGTTCGTCGTGCGCGTCACCGACACACCGGTGGCGGTGTTGGTCAGCGTGACTTTGGCGTCGGGAACGACGCCGCCGGATGCGTCGCGGACGACGCCGACGACGGCGGCGGTGTCGAATTGCGCACCCGCCGAAGCGGCGAATGCGAGCACAACGAGCACGACCAGAAAGAGTCGCAGCCTTCTCATCGGTTCACCTCGAACGAAGGAGAACGTACGTTACAGTCGGGATGTAAATTCGGTTGATGCCGTCGATTCGCGCCGGACAGGTCGTCGCATTCTACCTCTGAAGTAACACGCAATTTACATCGGCGTAACGGGCGTGACGCGCGTGCCACGTAGCGTCACGGTATCGTGGCCGCATGAGACCGACGCGCCTGGCTGGGTCCCTCGCTCTCGTCATGTGTTCGGTTCGGTTGGCTTCAGCTCAAATCACTCCCGCAGCTGGTTATACCCCGCCCGACGACACGCCCTCGATCAGGGTCGGGGCGGTCATCTATATGGACTACACCTACCAGCAGAGTCCTGAGACGACCGACGCCGACGGCAACACCGTCAATCCGAGCAGCTTCAACGTCACCCGCAGCTACATCAACATCACCGGCAACGTCTCGCACATCGTCGCGTTTCGCATCACGCCGGACGTCGTCCGCCAAAGCGCCCTGTTGAACGTCCCCGGCAGCAGCATCTCCAACGACAGCCTCGTGTTCCGCATCAAGTACGCCTTCGCGCAGTTCAACCTCGACGATTGGATGGCCAAAGGCTCGTGGCTGCGATTCGGCATTCAGCAGACGCCGCTCCTCGATTACGAGGAGGGCATCTACCGTTACCGGTTCCAGGGGACGACGTTCACCGAGCGCGAGGGCTTCTACAACTCCGCCGACGCCGGCGCGTCGTTTCACTACAACTTCCCCTCGAACTATGGAGAGGCTCACGTCGGCGTGTTCAACGGCGAAGGCTACGCGAAGACCGATCCGAACGATCGGAAGGCAATCGAGATCCGCGGCACGGTGCGGCCATTCGCCTCGGGCGCCCCGATTCTGCGCGGCCTCCGCGTCACGGGGTTCTATTTCGGCGACAACTACATCAAGGACGCCGAGCGCACGCGCGCCGTCGGACAGGTGACGTTCGAATCGACCTATCTCAACGCCGGCTTCGATGCCATCAAGGCGCACGACCAGACGTCGGTGACGAGACCGAACGTCGAAGCGAGCGGCTGGTCGTTCTGGGCGACGCCGAAGACGCCGCACGGGTGGGAAGCGCTGCTCAGATACGATCAGCTGCAGCCCGACTCGCGCGTCGACGGCCAGGCGCGCAAGCGCACGATCGTCGGCGTCGCGTACTGGTTCCCGCACCAGGGTTCGGTGTCGTCGGCGATTCTGCTGGATTACGACGGACAGACGTTCGACAACTTCACGCCTCCGGCATCGGCGCAGAAACGAATCGCCGTGCACGGGTTGATCAACTTCTAGGAGAGCAACATGACCACGATCAAGAGAGTCGGGCTTGCAGCCGCCTGCGCCTCGGCACTGGTCGCCGGCGCGTCGACCGCCGTTCAGATCAACGGCGCCGGCGCGACGTTCCCGTATCCGATCTACTCGAAGTGGTTCGCCGAGTACAACAAGCTCCACTCCGACGTGGCGATCAACTACCAGTCGATTGGATCGGGCGGCGGCGTCCAGCAAATCACGAAGCAGACCGTGTTCTTCGGCGCCAGCGATATGCCGATGACGGCGGAGCAATTGCAGTCGGCACCCGGCAGGATCATGCATTTTCCGACGGTGCTCGGCGCCGTCGTTCCCGTGTACAACATTCCAAACGTGAACACCGAGCTCAAGTTCAGCGGCCCGATGCTCGCCGACATCTTCCTCGGCAAGATCACGAAATGGAATGACGGTGCGATTGCGAAGTTGAATCCCGGCGTATCGTTGCCCGGCACCGACATCACCGTCGTCCATCGCGCGGACGGATCCGGTACGACGTACATTTGGGTCGATTACTTGTCGAAGACGTCCGAGGAATTCAAGAAGAGGGTCGGCGTCAATTCGTCCGTCAACTGGCCTACGGGCGTCGGTGGGCGGGGCAACGAGCAGGTCGCCGCGCTCGTCAAGCAGACGCCGGGCGCTCTGGGGTATGTCGAACTGATTTACGCGCTGCAGAACAAGATCAGCTACGGTCCGGTGCAGAACATGTCGGGGGAGCTCGTCAAGGCATCCGTGGAATCGGTGACGGTCGCCGCGGCGGCTGCGGCCAAGCAGATGCCGCCCGACTTCCGCGTGTCGATCACGAACGCGCCGGGGAAGGGTGTGTACCCCATCTCGTCGTTCACGTGGCTCCTGCTGTACGAGAATCCCAAGGACAAGGCGCAGAGCCAAGTCATGGTGGACTTCCTCAAGTGGGCGCTCGGCGACGGCCAGAAGTACTGCGCCGAGCTCGGATACGCGCCGCTGCCGCCCGACGTCGTGAAGCTCGAGCTGGCCGCGCTCGCTAAGGTCAAGACGTCGTGACTGAACGATCGCGTGATTTGACCTTCCGAATCGGCACGGGCGCCGTCGCGCTCGTCGTCGTGCTGATCGTGCTCGCGATCGGCGTCGAGCTGACGCGCCAGTCGCTGCCGTCGATTCAGAAGTTCGGCTTCAGTTTCTGGCGCACCGAGATCTGGGATCCCGTCGCGGGTGAATTCGGCGCGCTCCCGTTCATCTGGGGCACGCTCTACTCGTCGGTCCTCGCCCTGCTCATGTCGACGCCGATCGCACTGGGCATCGCAGTGTTCATCTCCGAGCTCTGTCCCGCCGTGCTGCGGCAGCCGCTCGTCTTCCTGACCGAGCTGCTCGCCGCCATTCCGTCGATCGTGTACGGGTTATGGGGGATCTTCGTCCTCGTTCCAGCCGTCCGGGCAATCGAGACGTCGATGCCACACTCGCTGCGGCAGCTGCCGCTCTTCACGGGTCCGCCGCTGGGCCTCGGCATGCTGTCGGCCGCGCTGATCCTGTCGGTGATGGTCATTCCATTCACCTCGTCGGTGTCGCGCGAGGTGCTCCGATCGGTGCCGATCGCGCAGCGTGAGGGCGCCTACGCGCTCGGCGCGACGCGGTTCGAGGCGATCCGCGCCGCGCTCTACTACGCCCGCACCGGCATCATCGGCGCCATCATGCTCGGCTTCGGGCGCGCGCTCGGCGAGACGATGGCGGTCACGATGGTCATCGGCAACAACCCGCGGATCTCGACGTCGCTGTTCGCGCCGCAATACACGATGGCCGCGGTCATCGCGAACGAGTTCACGGAAGCGGCCGATCAGCTGTACCTGGCCGCGCTCGTCGAGATGGGTCTCGTCCTGTTCGTCATCACGTTGATGGTCAATTCGCTGTCGCGGCTCCTCATCTGGAGCATGACGGGGAGCCTGGCGCCGTTGCAGGAGGCGGCGGCGGCGCCGGCGGGCGGGGCGGCGGCGTGACGCGCACGCGTCGCCGCAAGCTGCTGTCGTCGCTCTTCGTCGCCTTCTGCGGATCGGCAGTGGTCGTCGCGCTGACTCCGCTCGCCTTCGTGCTGTTCTTCGTCGTCTCGCAGGGCGCGCGCGCGGTCAACCTGGAATTCTTCACGCACATGCCGACGCCGGTCGGCGAAGCGGGCGGCGGCATGGCGAACGCAATCGTCGGCACGCTGATCCTGACGAGCCTGGCGGCGATGATGGCGGTCCCCATCGGCGTGATCAGCGGCGTCTACATGTCCGAATATGCCGGGACCCGGTTCGCAGCCCTCGTGCGGTTCGCCGCCGATACGCTGAACGGCGTTCCCTCGATCGTCATCGGTCTCTTCGCCTACGCCGTCGTCGTCGTGCCGTTCAAGCAGTTCAGCGCGCTCGCCGGAGGGTTCGCCCTCGGCACGATGATGATCCCGATCATCGCGAGAACGACGGAGGAGCTGCTCCTGCTCGTGCCGGGCTCGATGCGCGAAGGCGCGCTGGCGCTCGGCGCGACGCGCGCGCGCGCCGTCTTCAGCGTCGTGCTCCCGGCGGCGCTGCCGGGCATCATGACCGGCATCGTGCTCGCGCTCGCGCGCATCGCGGGCGAGACGGCGCCGCTGCTGTTCACGGCGTTCAACAACCGTTTCTTCAACATCAGGCTCACGCAGCCAATCTCGTCGCTCACCGTCCAGGTGTTCACCTACGCCACGGGACCGTACGAGGACTGGCATCGCCAGGCGTGGGCCGGCGCCCTCGTGCTCGTGACGATAGTGTTCGCCTGCTCGCTGGCCGCACGCTTCGCGACGCGGCGGCTCGAGCGCATGCACGGCCGCGCGTAGCCGGTTATAGTAAGACTGCCGCATGTCACGCGTTCGCTGCCTGGCAAACGTCCTTATCGCTTCCTTGCTCATCGTCCCGGCTGCCGCCCGCGTGGCGCAGGCGCTCGATCCGGGCCGCCACGCGTCGGCGACCTCCAGCTTCAGCAAATCGGCCGACGTGCCCGACCCCGTCGTCATCGTACGCGACGTGTCGTGCACCGCGATTGACATCGACGCACTGCTCCACCCGATCGCGCGGTCGGTCGTCGTGTTCGGCGATCGGCTGCCGGCGTTGCCGGATCCGCTCGACTTCGATTTCCTCCGCGGCCCGCCGTTCGCGATAACGCTCGGTTGAAAGCCGGCTCACCGCTCGCCTGAAAGACTCGCGCTACAGCGGCCGTTGTAGCGGCGATGGCTTCAGCCGGACGCAGCGTAGCGCGAGCCTTTCAGGCGAGCGCACCAAAGCCTCTCTCCAACCAATCGTGGTTTTCAGCCGGATCGACGATCCGGCTTGGGGTGCTCATGAAACGTGTCGTGGTCATCTGCGGCCTTTCGCTCGCGGCGGCGTCGGCGTGTTCGCGCCCGCACGCGGAGACGCGTGCGTCGTCGGAAGCGCCGACGGTTGCCGTCGCACCCGTGTTGCGCGGCGACGTGTCGCAGGTGCTGAAGGTGGCCGCGGAATTCCGGCCGTATCAGCACCGACCGGACGAGGCGACGCTCGATCAGGCGCTGGCGGCGATCGAGCGGAACGCGCGCGTGCAGAACCGGCTGGTCGACGACGTGCTCGACCATGGCCGCCCGCGCAGCCAACCATTGGCCACACGACCGGCTCGGTGCATTAGAAATGCTCAGCGTCTGGGGAACTGATCGGGATTGTTCGTGAACAGCGCGTCGATGCCGAGATCGTACAGAAAATGCGCCATCTCGTCGCGGACGCTCGCGAACGTCGTCTTCTCGTCGGCGCGGAAGGTCCAGCACGTCACCGTGAGGCCCAGCGCATGCGCCTGCTTCACCATCTCGGGATGTTGAGCGACCAGGCTCTTCTCGGGCGCGACGCCGGTCGCGAACGTCTTGATCACGCGCAGGCGCGGCTCCGAGACGTCGCCGTCGCGCTCGACGAGCAGCACGCGCGGAATCGACGGCAGCTCCTTCGCGACGCGCCGGACCGCTTCTTCGTCGAACGATTGGATGATGACGGGCGTCGTCTTCAGCGACTCCGGCTTGTCGAGGCCGTTCTTCCTGATCACGTCGACGAACAGCTTCACCTGATCGACGTGGCGCGACCGGTACAGCTCCGGCGACTTCAGCTCCGGGTACAAGCCCGCCTTGCCGCGAACGAGGTCGATTGCTTCCTGAAACGTCTGAATCCGCTGCCCGGCGAAGGCCGGTTTGAACCAGCTGCCGGCGTCGAGCCGTTTGATCTCCTCGAGCGTGAAGTCGTTCGCGAGCCACGGCTCGCGCTGCGGAAACACCTCGGCCGCATTCGTCGTTCGCTTCAGCGCGTCGTCGTGCAGGCAGATGAGCACACCGTCTTTCGTCACCGCGAGATCCGGCTCGACGAACTCCGCGTGCTGCTCCATGGCGAGCCGGTACGCGGCCGCCGTGTGTTCCGGCGCGTAGCCCGACGCGCCGCGATGCGCGATGAGCTGCTTGCGCGTTTGCGCGGCAGCACCGGCCCATGCGAGGACGATCGTGACGAGGATGGCGATGAGCAGCGGCGACAGCCGAAAAGAGAGCATCACGAACGCGGATTATAACGGGACGCGTAGCCCTCGCGCGCGATGCAGGCGTCGACCTTCGCGCCGGACGGCGTCACGGATGTCGCGCACGCGGCCAGGCGGCTGATCGGCGGGATCGTCGAGCGGCCAATCCTCGCGTTTCATTCCGGGCACGATCGGGCAGGGGCGATAGAAGCGTGCGGTTGCTGGTTGCTGGGGTTGCTGGTCAGCAAACCAGCAACAGAATTATCGAATCGCAAACCAATTGAAGTTGCCAACCCCTCCGGTCGCGCCGTTCGTATCCATCACGACGCGGATCACCTGCTTCCCGGCGCCGAGTGCGACGCCGCGCTTGCTGATCGTCGTCCATGCCTGCCACCCGCCCGTGTTCGGGATCGTGAGCGGACCGGTTTTGTCGACGCCATTCACCTCGATGTGAAAGGTGCCGCCGGCGCCGTTCGACGCCACGCGGAGGTCGATCGTGAACGTGCCCGCGGTCGCGGCACTGATGGTGTAGTTCACCCACTCACCCGCTTTGACCCATCCGAGGTAATAGCCGCCGCCAGTATCGTTCGCGGCGGCGATGTCGACGTTGTCGGACCGGTACAAGCCGCCTTTGTTGCCGGGCGTCGTATCGTGATAGCCGACGCCCTCGCCGCCGGTATCGTAGTTCTCGAACTGCACGGTGAACGTCGGCGCGGGTGTTGGCGCAGGCGTCGCGTTCAACGCAGCATCGAGCGCCGTGAAGTCGACGCCGATGTCCTTGGCGTCGGTGGACGCGTTCTTCGACAGGCTCGTCGCCACGAGGTGATAGTTCGCGGCGCCGATGTTGACGAAATCGGCCTGCCACTGCGCCATCGTCGGGAAATCGTTGCCGGTCGGATACTGCGTGGCCGCCGCGCCGCCGAACGCGTTGCGCGCGACGATCGCGTTCGGTGTGTAGAAGCGGAGGCCAGCCGATCCTTCGCCGACCGCATCGCCGAACACGCCGTACGCGTTGTCGCGCAGCAGGTTGTTCGTCAGCTGGAATCCGTAGATCTGGACCGTGGACGTCGGCGTGTAGCCGCCGTAGATCAGGATCGTCGCGCTGCCATTGTTATCGACCGTGTTGTGATCGATGGTGACGTTCCTCGGTCCGCCGCCGATGATCGCGAACCGCGCGGCCGCCGCACCGTTCGGTATCGACCACGCCGTCGACACGTCGTAGAACAGGTTGTTGCTGATCGTGATGTCGCTCGTCTGCTGGCTCGGCCGTCCGTCGTCGTACCCGCTGATACTGAAGCCGCCAGCGACGTGCCGCACGATGTTGTTCCTGAACACGACGTTGCGAACGATCGTCCACGGCGCCGTGCCGTCCTGGTTGCGCGGGGTGAACAGCACGGCGTAGCCCTGCTGCGCCGCGACCCAGCTGTTCTCGATCACGTTGCCTTCGACCACCACGTTCTGCGCGTTCTTGAACTCGACGAGGTTCTTCACGGTCCACGACTGCATGATCCACGACGTCGGCTTCGTGATGTAGTTGCGCCGGATCGTGATGCCGGTCGCGACGAGGTTCGGAATCGACGGATCGGCGCCGCCGAACATGATGTTCTCGCCGGCGCCTTCGAGGTAGTTGTTCTCGATGAGAAACGGGCCGGGACCGTTCCAGCTGCCGATCGCCTGTGCTTCGTTCGCGCTCTTGAAATCGGCGAAGTAGGAGTTGATCACATCGGTGTCGCCGCTGTTCAGCGCGACGCCGCGCCGCTGGCCGTACGTCGGATCGCCGTGCAGGTAGCAGCGATCCATCACGAGGTGGTGCGGCACCGCCGCCATCGTGTTCTGGCTCGTCCCCGTCGCGCCGAGCTCGACCAGGTTGGCCGCGCCGTTCGAGACCCTCGGCGCGAACTCGAGGAACAGCAGCCGCCAGTAACTGGCGCCGGCCGTCGTCCTCATCGCGGGTCCGTTCGCATCCGATCGGATCCTGGCGAGCAGCGGCGCATAGTTCGGCGTCATGCGCGTACCGGCCGGGGGCAGCGATGCGTCGGGCGTGGACGATCGGATCGTGATGTAGCTGGTGCCGCCCTTCGCCGGCAGCTCGTAGTTCCCGGTGAACGTCGCGCCGGCTTGCAGCACGATCGTGTCGCCGGGGACGGCGGCTCTGATGGCGGCCTGCAGATCGCCTCCACTGTTGACCGTAATCGTCGCGGCGCCACTCGGACGCTCGGCGAGCAGAGCTGCGGCAAGACACAACACGACAGACGAGGTACGCCTCAAAGGAATGCTCCTGTTGAACCTGACGGGTTGTGTCCTAGGGGACGGCAAGGTGCGCGCCACGAGAGAGTCGGATCGATTTGCAGCCTGTTCTCGTGGGAGAGCGCTCGAGGCGACGGTTGTGATGCGGGAGACTACTGAACCGTTTGGAAATACCTGCCCGTTCGGCTCGAATGCTTCGACGTTCGAGGTGGCCCCGTCGAATCGCTGAGTTCGATTCTCAGTCGATCAGACGTGGGTGCCCGCCCGGATGACGCCGTCCTTCGGTACGATGACGACCCCGTTGCGGATGTAGTAGCCGTCGCCGTCGGCCTCGTCGACGCCGCGTTCGTTCACGAGCCGCGCACCGTCGCCGATTCGAGCGTTCTTGTCGACGATGACGCGGTCGAGCACGACTTCGCGGCCGATTCCGAGGCGCGGATGTTCGCCGCGAACCGTCGCGTCGTCGTCTGCCTCGTAGAAGTCGGCGCCGAGCAGGACGGACCGCCTGATCGTGGACCCGTTCTGGACGTTGGTGCGGATGCCCACAATCGACTGCTCGACGGTGCACCGATCGAGGTAACAGCCTTCGGCGACGATGGCGCCGCGGATGGCGCAGTCGGCGAAGCGCGCGGCCGGAAGAAACCGGGGGTGCGTGTAGATCGGCCGCCGCGGATCATAGAACGTGAACGGCGCGCCCGGCTGCGTGAGCATGACGTTCGCGTCGTAGAACGACGCGATCGTCCCGACGTCGGCCCAGTACCCGCGGAAGAGATAGGAGTTCACGCGGTATCGTCCGAGCGCGCACGGGATGATCTCCTTGCCGAAATCGGTGCCGCCGTCGCCCGACAAGAGATCGACCAGAACGTCGCGCGAGAACACGTAGATGCCCATCGACGCCATGAACGGCCGGTCCGGCGTGTGGCCGGCGAACGTGGCACCGGCCGGAATGCTGCGGCCAATCTCGTCGAGGCGGTCGCGCTTCGGCTTTTCCTCGAACGCGACGATCTGCCCGCCTCGATCGAAGCGAAAGATGCCCATTGCCGACGCGTCCTCGATGCCGACCGGCTGCGCCGCGATCGTGATGTCCGCCCGGCGATCGCAGTGCGCGTCGACCAGCTCGCTGTAATTCATCCGGTACAGGTGATCGCCGGCGAGAATCAGGTAGTAGTCGGCGTCGTAGCGGGTGAAGTGGCGCATCGCCTGCCGCACGGCATCCGCCGTGCCCTGATACCAATTCGGATTGTCCGGTGTCTGTTCGGCCGCGAGGATCTCGACGAAGCCTTGGCTGAAGAGGTCCATGCGGTACGTCTGCGCGATATGGCGGTTGAGCGAGGCGGAGTTGAATTGCGTGAGTACAAAAATGCGACGGATGTCAGCATGCAGACAGTTGCTGATCGGAATGTCAATCAACCGATACTGCCCGCCGATCGGCACGGCCGGCTTCGATCGATGGTGTGTGAGCGGAAAGAGGCGAGTGCCCTGACCGCCCCCGAGGATGAGCGCCAGCACGTCGTTGTTCACGGCGATCGCGGTACGCAAAGGGTACACCCGCTCGCCTAAAAGGCTCGCGCTACAGATGTCTAAAAGCGTCGTGACGTGCGCTTTCAGCCGAGCGGAACCGATCTGCTACAATCCGCGGGTTTATGGCCTTCCGATTGATCCCGCGTGAGGAGAAGTTCTACAAGGACTTCCAGGCGCTCGCCGACGAGTTGAAAAAAGGCGCCGCGCTGCTCGAGGCGATGCTCGCGCCGGAGCGGCCGGTGTGGGACAA
>Ga0066679_10000304_pt1 | contig 15533 bp, 11 predicted proteins | sample GraSoiAngelo_128_FD_62298 | JGI IMG/M metagenome (GOLD analysis project Ga0066679, IMG submission 62298) | Grasslands soil microbial communities from the Angelo Coastal Reserve, California, USA - 14_0927_12_20cm | ecosystem: Environmental > Terrestrial > Soil > Grasslands | place: USA... | reverse complement strand
TTTCCAGCCGGCCAGGTGCAAAGCCGGACATGACGCCGAAGATGGGCACGATTATCGCGCCGATGAGCATGAGCAACGCGCCTTGCTTCACTCCTCTCCGGCGCGGCGAGATCGTTTTCTCGCCCTCCGGAGGCTGATACATCGGCAGCATTCCGCCATGAGCCAGCAGATGCATTGCGCCTTCCAACGAAAAACCGCAACGCGAACAAAATCGCATCGAGTCAGTCGCTTGCTGTTGGCCGCATCGTGGACAGTACATAAAATTAGTTATCAGTTTTGAATGTTGAGTTTTGAGATTAAGACTTCAACAACCTCAAGCGATCAAATGCCTCGCGCGCGTGAAGCTGATGATGCCTTGCGCGCACCAGCGTGTCCAGCAAAACTGAGAGAAGTTGCGTCTCTCCCTTTGGCCCGACTATTTCTTTCAAAAAATCTTCATCGCTTTTGAAGAGAGCGAAACCACGCTGTCGCGTCGCTTCGACTTCATCGAAATACGCCAACAACTTTTCGCGCGTCATTAAGGTTTCGGGCAGCGTCCACTCGAACGGATCGTCCCACAGGTTGGCTGTGATGCCGCCGAAGGTTTGCTCGACGACTCGGGCGCTCTTCACGACATACTCGCCGCACGAAAGGATTGATGAATCCATTTCGTTTGGTCGTCGATAGATCGATTCGGGTGTCAGCTCCTGAATCAATTCGCGCCAAACTGAATAGACTTGAGCGAACTGCTGATCGAACCAGGTGATTAGCGCGCCCATCCAATCTTCTTTACGTTAAGGCGCCGAGGCGCAAACTGAATTGTAGAGTCACGACAACTTCTTCTTGACCGTTTCACTGACAAATCGACCCTCGGCGTTCTTGCCCGCGAGCTTCGCCATTGACGCTTTCATCACCGCGCCCATGTCCTTCATCGAAGTCGCGCCCGTTTCCGCAATCGCCTCGACGACGGCTTGTTCAATCTCTTCAGCAGAAGCAGCCTGGGGCAGATATGATTCGATGACGGCAATCTCGGTCGTTTCTTTCTCGGCCAAATCCTGTCGGTTAGCTTTCTGATACTGCTCGACTGAATCGCGACGTTGCTTCACCTGCGAACGCAAGAGCTTCAGCACGTCTTCATCGTCGATCGGCGTGCCGCTCTCCTTTTCGCGATTCATGATGGCCGCTTTCACCATGCGCAGGGTGGACGTGCGCGACGCGTCTTTCGCTTTCATCGCGGCGGTCATATCGGCGACGATTTGGTCTTTAAGTGTCATCCGTTTCTCCGTGCCGCATACTCTAGCGCATCCCGCAAAACTTCGCTAAGATGCAGCGCACTGTCAACTTAAAAGCGATCGAAAGAGTCGGGAGCACGGAAACAACTGCACCTGATTGGATCGAAATACGTTCGGGCGTGAAGGCTGGGCAGAGTGTGACCGTCGAACCAGGAATCTTCGATCAGGCCAAATGCCAACCATAAGTATCTGATCACCAAACAAGTCTTATGCGAAAGCGACTTCAAATCCAAGGACTCGTTGACCTCGCGCCGCTGCTTCTCATAACTGGTTTGCTTGCGGCCGCTTGCTTAACTTCGACAAATCAAGCTGCGCCGGCAGCTCAGGGTAAGGGCGGCGAGATCAGCGCGAAGCCAACGCCTACTCCTTCGCCAAAAGCTTTGCCGCGGCCAAAGCCTTCCGTCGGAAAGACAACGTCGCCGCCGGCAAAGTTCACTAATCAATACCGGATGGAATTCGTCCTCGTTCCCGCGGGAAAATTCATGATGGGCTCGGCCGATGGCGGGACTGAAGAGAAACCAATCCACAGCGTCACGGTTGCGGGTGCGTTCTACATCGGCCGATATGAAGTTACCCAATATCAATGGCGCGCCGTGATGGGCCGAACTGTGAGCGAACAAAAGCGGTTAGTCGATCAGACCAACTCTGTCAATCCACCCCGTCGACTTGCCGGCGAAGGCAACGAATATCCGATCTATTACGTGAGTTGGGAAGACGCGCACGCTTTCTTGCAGCGAATGAACGCGTTGAATGATGGCTATGTCTATCGCTTGCCATCCGAAGCTGAATGGGAATACGCGTGCCGCGCTGGAGGGTCAGCAGATCGTCCATCCGATCTAAACCCGATCGCCTGGTACAGAACAAACTCGAATGACTCCACCCAGCCGGTGGGAATGCGAAGAGCAAACGCGTTTGGGCTTTACGACATGCTCGGAAATGTTTGGGAATGGTGCGAGGATTGGTTCCATTCAAATTATTATGGCGCACCTGCTGACGGCAGAGCCTGGTTGACTCAAGCCGAACTGCAGGAACATGTTTCGCGCGGCGGTTCATTTTCGACGCGGAATCTGGCCTTTCTGCGCTGCGCTGCGCGCGGTGCAGAGACGCCCGAAAATCGCGATTTTGAAACCGGCTTTCGCGTAGTGGCGGAAAAGCGTTGAGGAAATTATTCGAGCCTGGTGCTTTCAGTTTCTCGTGGCGCACCCGTTGCGCAACCTGCTTTTCCGATCTCAACCCGCCGACAATTTAGCTTTGCCATTCGAGGCCCCGAGATGTTTGCGCAAGTATCTTCCCGTGTGTGACTCCTTCACCTTCATGATCTGTTCCGGCGTTCCGGTCGCCACCACATAGCCGCCGGCGTCGCCGCCTTCGGGTCCCAAATCAATTATGTAATCCGCCGTCTTAATCACGTCGAGGTTGTGTTCGATCACGAGTAGAGATCCGCCCGCATCGATCAAGGCGCGAAACGCGGCGAGCAGTTTGTTGATGTCGTCAAAGTGAAGGCCCGTTGTGGGTTCGTCAAAAATGTAGAGGGTCTGGGCACCAGCGCGTTTTGATAAGTGCGCCGCGAGTTTCACCCGCTGCGCTTCACCACCGGACAACGTCGTGGCTGATTGGCCCAGCCGCAAATATCCGAGACCAACTTCGTCCAGCACACGTAAGCGATTCGCGATCTTGTTGATGTCGCGAAAGAAAGTGATCGCTTCGCGCACGGTCATGTTCAGCACGTCGTGAATGTTCTTGCCACGATAGCGCACGTCGAGAACCTGTTGTTTGAAACGCGTGCCTTTGCATTCCTCGCAGACTAGTTCAACATCCGCAAGGAACTGCATCTCGACCGTGACCGTGCCGTCGCCCTGACAAACTTCACAGCGTCCACCGGGAACATTGAACGAAAAGTGTGAGGGATCGAAGCCGCGCGATTGGGCTTCGCGCGTGTTGGCGAACGTCTCGCGAATCGCATCGTAGACCTTGATGTACGTAACCGGATTCGAGCGCGGCGTGCGCCCGATTGGAGATTGATCGACGAGGATCACTTCGTCGATGTGCTGCGTGCCATCGATCTTTTGGAATGCGCCGACATGTCCCTGCCACTCACCCTTTTGCTTTTTCAGACCTGCGTAAATGCAGTCGTGGATCAGAGTCGATTTGCCCGAGCCGCTGACGCCCGTCACACAAACCAACATGTCGAGCGGAATGTCGACATCGATGCTCTTCAGATTGTGCTCGCTCGCGCCGCGAATCTTCAGCCGTTTTAGTTGCAGAGCCCGGCGATGCTTCGGCTCTTTGATCTCGACTTCTCCGCGAAGATATTTGCCAGTGAGCGACTGCGACTCAGAAATCAACCCCGGAAAATCGCCTTCGTACATCAAGCGGCCACCCAACTCGCCCGCGGCCGGGCCAATATCGAGAATGTGATCCGCCGAACGAATCATGTCTTCGTCGTGCTCAACCACCAGCACCGTGTTACCGATGTCGCGCAAATTATGAAGCAAACGAATCAAGCGATCGTTGTCGCGCGGATGCAAACCGATTGACGGCTCGTCCAGAACGTAGAGCGCGCCGACGAGCGACGAACCAAGATTGGTCGCCAGCCGAATTCGTTGAGCTTCGCCGCCCGACAAAGTCGAAGCCAAACGGTCGAGCGTTAAGTAATCCAAACCAACTTCCACGAGGAACTTCAGACGACGGCGCACTTCGAAGAGCACGCGATCGGCGATCGCAGATTGCTCAGGCGTCAGTTCGAGCGCGTCGAAAAAGACGGCGGCATCTTTGATCGAGAGTGACGAGATTTCGGGCAGCGTCCGTCCGCCGATGCGCACATCGCGGGCTTCTTGTCGCAAGCGGCCACCCTCGCAGTCGGGACAGAGCGTGTAACCCCGATACTTCGACAGAAAGACGCGCACGTGCAATTTGTATTTCTTCGTTTCAAGAAAATCGAAGAAGCCGCGCACCCCGCTCCAGTCGCCTTTCCCGTTAATAATTGCGTTCCGTTGCTGTCGGTTCAGATCAATGAAGGGGACGTTCATTGGAATCTTTTCCGATCGGCAGAAGCTACGCAGCTCGGACTGCGCCCATTCGTATTGCGGCTTGGTCCAGGGTTCGATCGCGCCTTCGCTCAGCGTCAGTCCCGGATTTGGAATCACGAGATCCAGATCGAGTCCGATCGTGTTGCCGAATCCCTGGCACGTGGGACAGGCGCCGAATGGATTATTGAAACTGAATAGCCGCGGCTCAGGTGTCGCGTAAACCGTGCCGTCGTACTTGCATTCGAAGCGTTCTGAGAATCGAAGTCGGGTTGGCGAGCTGTTCGGATTCAAAGTCTTCTTGCCCTCTCCCTCTGGCAGAGGGTTGGGTGAGGGGTTTACGACGCTATGGCCCTCACCCCCAACCCCTCTCCCAACGGGAGAGGGGAGACTAAGTTCGACAACAGCCTGTCCGTGCCCTTCGCGGAAGCAGGTCTCGAGCGAATCAACCAGCCGCTGCCGGACTTCAGGTCGAGCCATCAGCCGATCGACCAACACGTAAACGCCGTCAAAATTTTCGCGTTGATAATCATCAGGGGTTGAAAGGTCGATCTGCTTTCCTTCGCACAGCAATCGCGTGAAGCCGCGTTGCATCAGGCTCATCAAGTGCGCAGTTATGAGATGATGCGAAGACGCGGAGCCAGAGGCGCGCGGAGACTTACCGTTTCGTCTCGTCTTATTCGACGCACCATTCCCGCTTGATGACGTTATCTTCCCTGAAGGTTGGGCTTCTGGCACGCTCATCCCCGCGCTCGCTGGAAACAAAACGTAAAAGCGCGTGCCTTCGCTTAACTCACTCAGGATTTCGTCGGCGGCCGATTCCGGCGAGTCTCGATGCACTTCGCGGCCGCAGGCTCGGCAAATGGTCGTGCCGACCCGCGCGTACAGCAAACGCAGGTAATCGTAAATTTCAGTTTGCGTGGATACGGTCGAGCGCGGGTTTCGGGTTGAATTCTTTTGGCGAATCGCGATTGCCGGCGCAATGCCGCGAACTTCGTCTACGTCCGGCTTATCCATCCGCTCGAGAAATTGGCGCGCATATGCGGACAGCGATTCGACGTAGCGGCGCTGACCTTCCGCGTAAATTGTGTCGAATGCGAGCGAAGATTTGCCCGAACCACTGACGCCCGTCACGACCGTTAACTGGTTTATGGGAATCGAGAACGAGATATTCTTGAGGTTATTGACGCGAGCGCCCCGTACTTCGATAGCTTCCTGGGTCATTGCTGATTGTGACGCGAGCCACATAGACAAGAAAATCGCGTGTCTCGCAAACCAGACATGTTACCACCTCGGGACGGAACTGTCAGTTTGCCAATGGCCCTAACAAGAGCTAGCCAACATCGCTGGCAACAGCGACGCAATTTCCTTCATCTGAAAGGGGTGTTACCTCAAAACTCGCTGCTATAATTCGGGCAGCCATTCACTATTCGGAAGGAAGACTATGCGATCTCTCGTTAAGAATTCGTTCAAATTCGCTTTGTTGGCGGCGCTAATATTGGTAGCCGCCGTGTTTGCCTCAGCCCAGCAAACGACCGCCGATGCAAAAGCACCGACGATGACCGGCGCAAGCAATCTGAGTCAGGCGCAGATCGACGAAATCATTCGTAAGTTCACGGCGAAAGAAACAGAGTTCCGGCGCGCGCTGAATTCTTATGCCTTCAAACGCGACGCGTTGATTCAAACGATCGGCATGGGCGGCCAGGTGACCGGCGAGTATCATCGCGTATCGGATTTCACCTTCGACGATCAAGGTAACCGTTTCGAGAAGATCAATTTCTTTCCGATGCCGTCATTTCCCGGCGTAACGCAGGAGGACATTGAAGACCTCGGCGGCGTCAATCCGTTCGCCCTGGAAGCGGCGAGAATTAATCAATACAGCCTCAAGTACGTCGGCAAAGAGCGCATCGATGAACTCGATCTATACGTGTTTGACGTCGCGCCGAAAGTTACTCCCGATGCGAAGAAGACGAAAGACCGATTTTTCATTGGCCGGATTTGGGTGGACGATCGCGATCTTCAAATCGTGAAATCAAAAGGCAAGGCCATCCCGGAAACAAAGAACAATAAGTTTCCCGTCGTCGAGACCTATCGCGAGCAGATCGATGGCAAGTACTGGTTTCCAACTTACGCTTACGCAGACGACGATTTGGTCTATGACAATGGCACAGACATGCGCATTCGCATGCAGGTTAAATACACCAACTTCGTTGTTGGTCGCGGCAAAGTCACGATCACCGAAATCGGCGAAGCAAATCCCGAACAGATCAAACCCGACCCGACTTTGACGCCGCCAACGAGCCAAAGCAAGCCGACATCAACGCCCGGGACGCAATCGGCTTCCAACGCAACGAACGCCGATGGTGCTGAACCTGGTGATGCGGGAATCTTAAACGAGCGGGCGATCGACTTACCGAAACCAGTCTATCCTCCGGAAGCAAAGAAGGTTCACGCGGCGGGGCAGGTACAGGTCAAGGTTCTGCTTGATGAAACCGGAAAAGTGATTTCGGCGCAAGCGGTCTTTGGCCCAGAGTCTCTACGCGCCGCGGCCGTCGAAGCTGCGCACCGCGCGCGCTTCAAACCTACAATCGATAATGGCGTGGCAGTGAAAGTGTTCGGCGTGATCACTTACGATTTTGTGGCGCAATAAGAGGCGTTAGAGTACCGACTTTAGTCGGCGATGGTCTGATTCAACAAAGCCCGACTGAAGTTGGTACTCTAACAATTGCTTTCTTACTTAACTCTTCGCTGTGAAAGCTTCTCGATCCCCAGCTCGTTCATGATCATCGTCTGAACTTGTTGCACGAGTTGATCGAGATCTTCATCGTTCTTCACCCACGAAGTATCGACGGGCGGCATCATCACCATTTCGATCGTTCCCGGCCAGGCTTCACCAGTTCCCTTTCCCATAAGCCTGTCCGCATTCTTCAAAGCGATCGGCGCAATCGGCACGCCAGTTTGCACGGCCATGTGAAACGCGCCTTTCTTGAATGGCAGCATCTCGCCCGGTTGCGCGCGGGTGCCTTCGGGACAGACGCCGAATGAAATCCCAGAGCGAAGACGTTCATTCGCAATCTTCAAAGTTTCAACCGCGCGATCGCGATTCGATCGATCGATCGCAATGACGTTCACAAAGCCCATTCCGTAGCCAAGAATCGGCGCCTTCAACAGTTCTTTCTTCGCCACCATTCCCATCTTGCGCCCGGTAAAAGCAAACAGCGGCGCCGCGTCGAGATACGATTGATGATTCGAGACAAATACGTAAGTCTGATTCGGATCGAGATGCTCGCGGCCCGCGACCTTCACCTTCACGCCCGTGAGTCGCAGCCAGTTGCGCGCGCCCCAGTTGGCCCACCAGTAAATCCAATCCTGGCGCTTAAACAAAATGCCGAGCAGCAAGACGGGAGGCGCAAAAATTAACAGCAGCGCGCCGGCGACAAACCACGACCATGCAAACAGTAGCTTGCCAATGATCCGGTTCCCCGGTCTTGTGCTAGACTTCGCCGCGTTTTCAGCCACTGTCTGCCCAATCAATTCTTGAGAAGGTGATTCAGAATGCATCGTCGCGCACGCGCCCAACATGAATGTCGTCGAACGAGCGAAGAATTTCGCCTAAGTGAAAGCCGCGTTAGCGGCGAAATATTTATAGAACCGCAGCCGGTCTCCGTGATGTCTTCGATCGAGACGAGATGCGCGTCATCTCGTCTCAATCGAAAAGTTGAAGGAAAGATCGTCCGTTTCTATAGATATTTCGCACCTACGGCGCTGGCGATCCTCTTGTTATCGGCATCGCCGATTTTCTCCGGTGCAGCACTAGCTCAACGTCGCACCCAAGGCGCAAGCTCGTCCTCGATTCCTTCACCGCGATCGGTGCTTGGCTTTAACCCCGGCGACGATCGCACCATTGCCGACTGGAAACAGATCACCGATTACTTTGCCCGTCTGGTCCGAGCGAGCGACCGCGTGCAGGTACAAACGATCGGCACATCGACGCTCGGCCGTCAGATGCTGGCGGCCTTCATCAGCGCGCCTGAGAATATCCGCAATCTGGAAAAGTACAAAACTATCCAGGCGGCGCTCGCCGATCCGCGCAAAGTCCCGAACAACGGCGAGCGCGATCGCTTGATGGCCGAAGGCAAAGCGGTCGTAGTTATTTCCTGTTCGATTCACTCGACCGAAATTGTGGCCTCGCAAATGTCGATGCAGCTCGCTTACAACCTGGCAAGCGCGAACGATCCGGATACGCTATCAATTCTTCACAACACGATATTGATTTTGATTCCGTCCCCAAATCCTGACGGCGTGGACATCGTCGCGAATTGGTATCGCAAGACCTTGGGAACAGCGAGCGAAGGCAGCAGTCCGCCGGAGCTCTATCATTTTTACGCCGGTCACGATGACAATCGCGATTGGTTCATGCTGAATTTGAAAGAAACGAAAGCCGTCACCCGTCTGCTCTGGAAAGAATGGTTTCCCGAAATTATTTACGACGTGCATCAGCAGGGATCGAACGGCTCCAGATTTTTCGTGCCGCCTTTCTACGATCCGCCGAATCCGCACATCGCGCCTTTATTGCTGAGGCAAGTCGGATTAATCGGCCACAAAATGGCGGCCGATGTTACCGCCGCCGGATTCAAAGGGGTGCTAACCAACGCGCTTTATGACACCTGGTGGCATGGCGGATTTCGCACCGCGCCCTACTTCCACAACTCGATCGGAATTCTGACCGAGGCGTCGAGCGCGCGCATCATGTCCCCGAGCACTGTCACGCGTGAGCAGCTTGCACGCAGCGGCACGCGCGGCATGCGCAGCGCGATCGAAGCGACCACGAACTTTCCCGATCCATGGACGGGCGGCGAATGGCACCCACACGACATCATGCAGATGGAATTGATCGCGTCTCATTCGATGCTGTCCCTGGCGTCAAACTATCGCGCGGATTACCTGCGGAATTTTTATGAGCTGGGAAAGGCGAGCCTCGCATCAACGCCGAGCAGCGAACCCCTCGCTTATCTGGTTCCGGCGGGCCAGGGTCGTGATGAGAATGTCGCAAAGATGATCGGCGCGCTCGTCGAACAGGGCGTTGAAGTGTTTCGCCTGGACAAAGAATTACACGCCATCACCGGTACGCAATTTTTGCGAAAGCTGCCGGGCAGCGGTCAGCAGATTAACATCCTCACAAGCATCGTTGGCGGCGTGCCGGAGGTTCCTGCCGGCAGCTACATCGTCTTTCTGAATCAGCCGTATCGCCAGAATGTTCTTGCTTTGTTTGAGCCGCAGGTTTATCCGGATCGGACCACGGCAACCGGCGAAGCTGAGCGGCCTTACGACGTAGCAGGCTGGACATTGCCGATGATGATGGGCGTCGAGAGTTCGGCCGTGATGTCGATTCGCGAACCGGCGAATGAACGAAAGCTCACGCTGATCAAAACTGAAAATGACGTGCGAAAGGATTTTGCTCTTCCGCTTTGGATCAGCGACAAGTCGCCGATTACGAACCCAGCAAAGCCTGGAGTTCGCGTTGCGATTTATCAAAACTCGCGCGCCGGCAACATGGATGAAGGCTGGACGCGATACGTCTTCGATACGTTCAATGTGCCGTTCGATTCCGTGCGTGAAGCGGCGATTAACGATGGGAGTTTTCGCGCGCGATTTGACGCGATCGTTCTGCCTTCCGAGCAGACACGCGCTATGCCGGACGCTGACTCCTCGGGAGATGAAAGCGCCCGAGGTATTAACGACCGAGGCTTTATCAATCTCGCTCGCTTCGTCGAAGACGGTGGAACACTGATCTGTTTTGATGGATCGTGTGGACAGTTGATCAAGCAATGGAAATTGCCGCTGAAGAATGTTCTCGAAGGCGTGCGCTCGTCAGATTTTTACTGTCCCGGATCGATTCTGCGAATTGACGTTGACAATTCAAATCCCGTCGCGCGCACAATGTCGAAAGAGGCGGACGCTTACTTCATCAACAGCTCGGCGTTTGAACTCACGAGCACGCCAAATCCGATTTTCGATGCGCCGCAAACTCCCTTGGCAACAACCGTGATTGCGCGATACGCGAAAGAAAACGTGTTGCGCTCAGGTTGGCTGCGCGGCGAAGATCGAATCAAAGACAAGATCGCGCTGGCCCAAGTCACGATGGGCAAAGGCCGCATCGTACTGTTTGCGTTTCGTCCGCAGCACCGCGGCCAGACATGGGGAACGTTTCCGTTTATTTGGAACGCTATCAATCTGAGTTCGGGGCATTAGCCCGACCGTAAGAGAGGCTCAGTCTCTTCTGCGGGTACTTTATTGTTTCGATTATTTGCGAGCCCTCCTAACGGTCGAGCTAGTGCACCAAGTTACTCAACCGGAACGTTGCTCAAAAGCGCTCCCAGTGCTATCTTCACTTCGTCGATTTACTCTCCCCATTTCTCTCTCCGAGAAAATCCGGTAATCGCAATGTGAATTGCGCTACAACTACCCTGCGGCTTGATCGCATCCAACCGCCCGTAGTGGCCAATTGCCGGCAATCGCCTCTCCGACAGGAGTTTTCGCCATGAAGAGATTTACTGCCCTCGTGCTGGTCGCGTCTTTCGTACTCGTCACCGCACAAATCGCGACATCACAATCGCGTCCGCGCCGGGTTGGAGCGACGCCGCCGGTTCAGCAATCGGATCAGCAAAACCAAACTCAATCTCAGCCGGATTCACAGCCGTCGACTGACGTCGTGCGTCCGTCACGGCCGCCAGTTTTGGGCGGAGCTACTCGCGATCCGAACGAGCAAAAACCGGCGACTCAGCAGAAAGATGCCGGACCGGAAGAAGTTGGCGAGGGTGATGTCGTGAAGGTCGAGACGACGCTGATCAGCATTCCGGTGAGCGTGATGGACCGCGACGGCAAGTACATTCCCGATCTGACAGAAAAGAATTTTAGAGTTTGGGAAGATGGCGTCGAACAGAAAGTCGCTTACTTTCAATCGACCGAAAAACCTTTCACCGTCGCCTTGATGATCGACACCAGCGGCTCGACTCGATTCAAGCTGGAAGAGATTCAGCAGGCTGCGATTACCTTCGTCGATCAGCTCCGCGCTGATGATCGCGTGCTGGTTGTATCATTCAGCGACAAAATTCGATTCCTGACGCCGCAGCCAACAAACGATCACAACACGCTGCGCAACGCGATTCGCCAAACCGAACCCGGTAACGGCACTCGTCTCTACGACGCAGTCGATCAAGTCGAGAACCAGTACTTCAATCGGATCGAGGGTCGCAAAGCGATCGTCCTGTTCACTGACGGCGTTGACACCACGAGCAAACACGCAAGTTACGAAAGCACCGTGCGCGACGCGGAAGAGCTCGGTGCGCTGATCTATCCCGTCGAATTCGACACGTCGTCGGACATGGGCGTTTGGGGCGGCGGCTGGCCCAACAGCGGCGGTGGTCGGCGCGGCGGCGGTTATCCAGGCGGTGGCGGCGGAGGCCTTCTCGATATTCTTGGCGCGATTCTTGGCGGTGGGAACGGCGGCGGCAATTATCCGAATGGTGGCGGTGGAAACTATCCGAATGGCGGCGGTGGAAATTATCCGAATGGCGGCGGGCGCAACGGACGCCGCGGCGGTGGTTCGCCGGGCGCGGGTTGGCCCGGTGGCGGCTCAGGAAACAGTCGCAGTGAATACGAACTCGGCGACCAATATCTGCACGACCTGGCTCGGGTGAGCGGCGCGCGGCTTTACAACGCCGAGCAACAGAATCTCGACTACGCTTTTCGATCTGTCGCTGAAGAATTGAGACGGCAGTACAGCCTCGGTTACTACCCGAAGAACGCTCCACAGCCCGGTGAGCGGCGCAATGTCAAAGTGCGCGTCGATCGAACTGAGCTGGTGGTGCGCACGCGCGACAGTTACGTGTTCCAACCGGGAGCGAATACTTCAGCCCAAAGCAACACGCAACCAAAGCCACCAGTCTTGAAGAAAGATTTTTCGGGAACGTTCTGAAGTATCAGAGAGTCCGACCGTTAGGGAGAGCCGCGCTGAATGCCACTTGCCTTCCCTCAGGGTCGGGCTTCTGCCACTTCACACTACTGTTCCATCCGGAATCAACCCGTTCTTAGGCACGATGATGATGCGATCACGGATGTAATACATTCCATCTGGACCGTCTGCCTCTTCCGTTCCCGCCTCATTCAACAATCGCACGTTGGTTCCGATGCGCGCATTCTTGTCTATGATCGCGCGTCGAACCACAGTTCCTTCACCGATGCCCACGCGCGGACGACTCGCCTCGCGATCGCCAAGCATGTCTTCCAGACTCTGGTAGTAATCCGCGCCCATCATGTATGAGGCTTCGAGCTGCGCACCTTCTCCGACACGGCTGCGCAGACCGATCACTGAACGGCTAATCTTCGCGCCGTTGATTATGCAACCGTCGCTGATAATCGAATCTTTTATCTCGCAGTTATCTATTTTTGAAGGCGGCAAATAACGCGAGCGCGTCAACAATGGCGCCGCCGCGTCGAACAAATTGAAAGGCGGTATCGCGGAAGTCATGTCGAGGTTGGCTTTGTAAAAAGCCGCGATCGTCCCGATGTCTTCCCAGTACCCGTCGAAGAGATAAGCCTGCACGTTATGTTTGTGAATACTTTCGGGAATCACTTCTTTGCCAAAATCCAAACGCAAAGTGTCCTCTGCCAGAACTTCTTCCAGCCGGTCATACTTGAAAACATAAATTCCCATCGATGCGAGGTACGGGCGCGCGCGCGCTTCGTCCGCTGATAAGCCCAACGAAGTTGTATCAACCTGCATTGCTGCCAGCGTCTCGCCGGTGGGTTTTTCGCGAAACTCGATGATGCGACCGGCGTTGTCGACTTTCAGAAGGCCAAACTCGCTCGCCGAATCAGGCGGGATCGGAATCACTGAGACGGTGATGTCCGCATTCGTCTCGAAATGCCTCGCGAGAAACTTTCGATAATCCATGCGATACAAATGGTCGCCCGAAAGAATCAACAGCGTGTCGATGCGCCAATCGCGAATGTGCGGCAGCACCTGGCGCACCGCGTCAGCAGTTCCCTGGAACCATTCGCCGCTTTCGGGAGTTTGTTCCGCCGCCAGTACTTCGACAAAGCCATCCGCGAAAGGAGAGAAGCGATAGGTCGTCGCGATGTGTCGATTGAGCGACGCGGAGTTATATTGCGTCAGCACAAACATCCGAATCACATCAGAGTTAATGCAGTTCGAGATCGGAACGTCGACGAGCCGATACTTGCCGCCGAGCGGCACCGCGGGTTTCGATCGGTGCGAAGTCAGCGGGAAGAGACGCTTGCCGGCGCCGCCACCGAGAATCACCGCGAGAAGATTTGGTCGAGATGCCATATAAGTTGGGGCGAGGATATAGGGAAAGGGAGCACGCTTTCAAGATTAATCGAGTTCGCCATTAGATTCGTCATGCTAAGATTTGCCGAATCATGACCCGCAACCGCCTCGAAGCGTTCAGCGATGGAGTGATCGCGATCATCATCACGATCATGGTGCTTGAGTTGCGCGTGCCCGTCGGAGCGAGCTTCACGGCTTTGCGTCCGCTGGCGCCTGTCTTTTTGAGCTACGTCCTCAGCTTCGTTTTTGTCGGCATCTACTGGAGCAACCATCATCACTTGCTGCAGATTGTTGAGCACGTCAACGGCCGAGTCCTCTGGGCGAATCTTCATCTCTTGTTTTGGTTGTCGTTGACTCCGTTTGTAACGGCGTGGATGGGCGAGAATCATTTTGCCGAATCGCCCGTAGCGCTTTACGGCATGGTCCTTTTGTGCTCGGCAATCGCCTATTTCATCCTCACGCGCGCGCTGCTTTCGATACACGCTCGAGATTCGTTGCTGGCTATTGCGTTGGGCGCAGATTTCAAGGGCAAGATTTCGATGGTGATTTATTTAGTCGCGATCCCACTCGCGTTCTTTAGGTGGTGGCTCGCCTATGGTCTGTATGTTCTGGTCGCGGTGATGTGGCTGGTGCCGGATCGAAGAATCGAAAAAACAATCGCGCACTAGGTGTCACTACTGCCCACGCTTCGCGAAGTATCCCGGCCGATAACGCAGCTTCAATTTTTCTTTCGCAAGTTCAGCATTAGCAATTTCGATCGTCATCGTACGGTACTTGCCATCGTGCGCCTTGTCGGTTGAAGAGTAGGCGACGAGATACTGCCAGCGCAGCTCTTGCTCGATCTCCTGGAACGCAGCAAGCAGATCGGCGTTCTTCTTTGGGAAGAACGCTCGTCCGCCGGTCTTCTCGGCGATGTTCGTGAGCGCGTTTTTATCGATACCGTCGTATCGCTTGTCACCGATGCCAATCGTATAGATAACCGTTTCGCTTTGAATCGCCTGATCGATGGCGGTGCTGCGAGAGACGCGGCTGCTCGTGTCCTGGCCATCGGTCAACAGAATGATCGCGCGACGGCGTTGCGTCATGCTGCGACCGAGAACGTTGCGACAAGTTAGCGCCACCGAATCCCAAATCGCGGTCGATCCCTCACGCGGCGGCGCAATCGTGCCCGGGCCTGAAGAGATACCACCGAGCGACGGCGCCGAACCAGTGTAAGCAGGAAAAGCGACTTCGACCGCTTCCAGCGCCCGATAGATCGCGATTACATCGCGCGTTAGCGGCTGCTCGAGATGTGCGTAACCTTCGAATGGAATAATTGCGGCTTGATCTTTTTCAGAGCGAATTACGTTTTCGATGAAAGTCCGCGCGGCGCCCTTTTCGTCCGGCAACGTTCGCTCTTCGGAAATGGACACATCGATTAAGAAAGCAATGGACAGCGGACGATCGGTTTCGCGCTGAAACGTAAAGACCGTTTGCGGCACGCCATCTTCGACGACACGAATGTCATTCCGATGAAGCGTCGTGATGTAGCGATTGTTCTTGTCGGTCGCGGTGAAAAGCAGATTTGTGAGATCGGTTTCCGTGCGGATAACGTCGACGTCTTGCGGCTGAGGAGGAGGCGTGGGCGTTGGAGTCTGAGCCTTGGCAGTCGCAGCTAAGGCAACCATCAAACCAAGGACGAGATTGAAAACTGAAAATTGAAAAGTGCAAATTGCAAATTTGGATTTAAGTGCGGTCCCGCAACTCTTTCGATGTTCGTGGGGCAGTCGTTGACCGAGATGCGATCGGCAAGGCGTCACTTTGCAATTTTCATTTTTCAATTTTCAATTTGCAATAACAATAATGCGCTGCTGGGAATTAGTATGTCGCGGATACGCGACCATT
>Ga0066679_10000299_pt1 | contig 15583 bp, 12 predicted proteins | sample GraSoiAngelo_128_FD_62298 | JGI IMG/M metagenome (GOLD analysis project Ga0066679, IMG submission 62298) | Grasslands soil microbial communities from the Angelo Coastal Reserve, California, USA - 14_0927_12_20cm | ecosystem: Environmental > Terrestrial > Soil > Grasslands | place: USA... | reverse complement strand
TCTACCAAAACTACCTGACTAAAATTGGTACTCTGACCCTGCTAAATTATGAGTCACCTGAAAACAACTTGAGCCGAGCAAATCAATCGATTCCGCTCGGCTCTGCTTTTTCTGCCTGCTGCTTTCTGCTTACTGCCTACTGATTTTTTTGGTAGCGCATACGGGACTCGAACCCGTGATCTCTGCCTTGAGAGGGCAGCGTGTTAACCAACTACACCAATGCGCCGTGATTCGGATTATAGAGACGCTAGAGTTCACCCGCAAGTTCGACCGCCCGATGTGCTCCGCATCACATTTACTGGGAAACGGCGCATGTTATACTCCGCGTTCGCAATTCCTAGTTCATCCGATTCGGTGACGCTGGCTAGATCCAAATGAACATTGCGGTAGTGAATGAAACCGGGTCAACGGAATCGCGCGTCGCGCTGATGCCGGAATCGGTGCAGAAGCTCGTCGCCGCGAAAGCGTCCGTGTCAATCGAAAGCGGCGCAGGACTCGGTGCCGCGCGCACCGATGACGATTACGAATCGGCCGCTGCTGAAATCGTTTCTGATCGAAACGCTTTACTGGCCAGGGCGGATGTGCTGGTCACCGTCAATCGTCCTTCCGCGGATGATTTCCAAAAGTTGAAGAAGGGCGCGGTCGTGCTCGGATTTCTGAGACCCCTGGATGAACCTGCGAAGTTAACTCCAGCCCTGGAAAATGGATTGACGACGTTCTCGATGGAACTTGTGCCGCGCATCACACGCGCGCAAGCCATGGACGCGCTGTCATCGATGGCGACGGTCGCGGGTTACAAAGCGGTGCTGCTCGGAGCCGATCGAATTCCGCGCATGTTTCCTTTGTTGATGACCGCGGCGGGCACGGTGCCGCCGGCGCGCGTGCTCGTGTTAGGCGCGGGCGTCGCCGGCTTGCAAGCCATCGCGACGGCGCGAAGACTGGGCGCGGTGGTTGAAGCGTACGACGTGCGCGCCGCGGCCGGTGAGCAGGTGCGTTCGCTGGGCGCGAAATTTTTGGAAGTCGATCTCGGCGGGATTCAAACCGAAGACAAAGGCGGATATGCAGTTGAGCTTTCGCCGGAAGCTTTGCAGCGCGGCCGCGATCTGATCGCTGAACAAGCAAAAAGCGCCGACGTCATTATCACGACTGCGCAGGTGCCGGGTCGACGCGCGCCCGTGCTGATGGATGAGAACGCCGTGAATGGAATGAAGCGCGGTTCAATAGTTATCGACCTCGCTGGGGCAACTGGAGGCAACGTCACACTGAGCAAGCCCGACGAGAATGTCGAACGCAATGGTGTCACGGTTCTCGCGCCTACAAACTTGCCGGCGACTGTGCCCGTGCATGCCAGTCAACTTTATTCACGCAACGTGACATCGTTTTTGACTCTACTGATCAAAGACGGCGAGCTGCACGTCGACATGGAAGACAACATCGTCGGCCCATCGTGCGTGACGCACGAAGGCAAGTGGATGAATCAACGCGTGGCGGCGGCGATGGGCGCAACTTGATCGAAACAAAGACCGGCAGCCATGACTTTTCTATTCTGGAATCTAAATCAGAAACCACTTCAAGAAACCATCGCCGCAATCGCGGTCGAGCATGATATAGACGTTATCATATTAGCTGAGTGCAAAATTCAAGTCGCCGATCTATTGGTAACGTTGAATGCAAAAAGAGTACGGAAGTATTCGTTGACCTTTAGCGCTTTGGATCGGTTGCTGATCTTGGCCCGCTTACCTCGAACTGCTATTCAGCCATTGGCGGATACCGGGTTTCTTTCAATCAGACGATTGGTTCCTCCCGTTGGTGTTGAGATACTTCTCGTCGCGGCTCATCTGTCGAGTAAACTCTATCAAGAGTCCGAGGACCAATCGTTGACGGCAACGCGATTTGCGAGAAAAATTGAAGAGCAAGAAAGCCATGTTGGCCATCGGAGAACAGTCATCGTAGGCGATCTCAACATGAATCCTTTTGAAGCGGGAGTCTCCGCTGCCGAGGCATTACATGCAGTAATGGACAAGAGAACAGCGCTAAAGATATCTAGAGTCGTTGGGGGTGAGGCGCGATTTTTCTTTTATAACCCGATGTGGGGAAGAATGGGAGATTGCTCCGAAGGGCCACCAGGCACGTATTATCGTCAGAGCAATAGACAAGTGAATTACTTCTGGAATACTTACGATCAAATCTTATTACGGCCTGAATTGATTAACAGATTTCGCGACGAAGCATTCAAAGTGGTGACGGTTGTAGGGGCGAAGTCTCTCCTTACGAACGAAGGAATCCCTGACACAGTGAGTGCATCAGATCATTTACCGATCGTATTTGCGTTAGATCTTTCAGAGATCTAAAGAAAGGAAACGGCATGAACACCGAAAATCTTTGGGGGGACCTACCTAAATCGGGGGATCTACGAACACCCGTGAGCATATTGCGAGAGCAGGCGACGATCCTTGGCGACCAAACAAATAACGTCTTGGTTGGAGACGTGATAACCACACAAAGGGGCGGCAACATCGTGTCAGAGTTCGAAATCGTTGCTCCGGCACTCGACAATTACCGAGTTACAGTACTCACCATTTCTCACGATATGACTCTGTATCCCTTACTAGTCATTCGCCACCTAGGCGGGAGTAATGTCCAGTGCCCGGATGAAACTTCGTTCATAGCGGTCTTAAAAGAAACTCTTTCAGGAAAGCGCGTCCACCAGATCGTTAATTCACTATTATCTCAGAGTAAGGCTGCTTAAAATCAGGAACCTAATGTCGCCAACAAACATCATTACCGCCCTTTACGTCTTTGCGCTTGCCGCGTTTCTTGGCTATCAAGTCATCTCGCGCGTGCCGCCGCTCTTGCACACGCCTCTGATGTCGGCGACGAATGCGATCTCAGGCATTTCGCTGGTCGGATCGATTGTGATTGCAGGCGGCACCGGGCCGCATCACAGCAAGGTCGCGATGGTTCTTGGATTCATTGCAGTTGTTTGTTCGACGACGAACGTGGTCGGTGGCTTCGTAATTACCGATCGCATGTTGAGGATGTTCAAGCGCAGAGAAACAAAGAAATAATCCACAGATTTCGCAGATTACACAGATAAGAAACATCGGCCACAAAAAGGCACAAAACGCACAGAATGAAATCAAAACCGAACGCAAGTTCTTCACTGAAATTGATCCCGAGCCAGGAATTTTCATTTTGAGCCTTTTGTGCTTTTTCGTGGCTAATTCTTTTTTCGAATCTGTGAAATCTGCGTAATCTGCGGATAGATCGTAATGAACTGGCAAACATACTTCATCGAATTTAGTTACCTGCTTGCTTCGATCCTTTTCATTCTCGGATTGAAGGGCTTGAGCCATCCCGAAACCGCCAAGCGCGGAATGCACATGGCCGAGTTCGGCATGATGATGGCCATCATCGGCACGCTCATGCACTTCGAGATCGTCTCCTACACCTGGATCATCGTGGGCCTGCTACTGGGTTCGACGCTTGGCGCAGCGATGGGTGTCTGGGTGCCAATGACTGCGATGCCGCAACGAACTGCGTTGTCGCACGCGTTCGGCGCGTTCGCGGCGGCGCTGGTCGGAATCGCGGAGTATTACAGCTACACGCATGGCTTCAAGCCGCTGGCAGAGTTAGGCCAGGTGAAGATGGGCGCGATGGGTTTCGAGATCATGCTCGGATCGCTCACGACCACCGGCAGTCTGATCGCGTTCGGAAAATTACAGGGAATTGTGCCGGGCAAGCCGCTGGTCTATCGCGGGCAGAACATCTTCAACATGACTCTGCTGGCGGTGACTATCGGGCTGTTCATCTATCTGATCTTCGTGCCAACGGCAGTCATTCCGTTTTACGTGATGCTGGGGCTGGCATTCGTCTTCGGAGTCTTGCTCGTGTTGCCGATTGGATCGGCGGACATGCCAGTCGTGATGTCTCTGTTGAATTCGTACGCGGGACTCGCTTCGGCGGCGACGGGATTCGTGCTCGGCAATAACGTGCTGATCATCGCGGGAACGCTCGATGGATTCTCAGGATTCATTCTCTCAATTCTGATGTGCCGCGCGATGAATCGCTCGATCACGAATGTTTTGTTCGGCGCCTTCGGAAGTGCGGCGACAGCGACGGCTGGTGAAGGCGAACAGGGCACAATGCGCGAAGTCAGCATGGATGATGTTGCCGTGCAACTCGCGTACGCGAGCAAGGTTGTGTTCGTGCCCGGTTATGGTTTGGCAACGGCGCAGGCGCAGCACGCGGTGCGCGAGTTGGCGAACGTGCTCGAAGAGCGCGGCGTGATCGTGAAGTACGGCATTCATCCTGTTGCCGGTCGCATGCCCGGTCACATGAACGTTTTACTTGCGGAAGCGAACGTGCCTTACTCACAGCTTTACGAACTCGAACAAATTAATCCTGAACTTTCCAGCACAGACGTCTCGGTCGTCATCGGCGCAAACGACGTTGTGAATCCCGACGCGCGCGACAATCCATCCAGCCCGATTGCCGGCATGCCGATCATCGAAGTCGATCGATCGAAATCCGTGATCGTCCTCAAGCGCGGTCAGGGCAAAGGTTTCTCCGGCCTCGAAAATCCTCTATTCTTCAAACCGGTGACGGGGATGCTCTACGGCGACGCGAAAGACACGCTAACGAAGTTGGTCGGCGCGGTCCAACACGCGTAACCAAATCCCGCATTGGCGCGTATAAATAAACCGACATCATGCTTAAGACACTAAAACTCTATTCGCTGATCGTTCTGGCGGCGCTTTCGCTCGCGCTGCCGACGACTCTTGCGCAACGCCCAGCGGCTCGCGCCAGCGCGCATACATCCGTAGTCATTATCAAAGCGCGCGGCGTCGACGCGATAACCGCGGCACTGTTGCGCAGCTATCTTACGTTCATCGCGTCTGATGAAATGGAAGGACGCGACACACCCTCGCGCGGGTTGGACACGACCGCGAAATTCATCGCGATGAATCTTGGCCGCTGGGGCTTTAAGCCCATGGGCGACGAGGGAACTTTCTTTCAAAAGATCGCCCTGCGGCGCGAGGCGGTCGACGCGACCAAGACAACGGCGCAGATTAACGGAAAAGATTTTGTTGTCGGCGAAGACTTCCTGCCGAACTCGGTCGCGGCGACACTGACCGGACCGTTTGTGTTTGCCGGCAATGGCTGGGTGATCAAGTCGAAGAACCTTGATTCGTACAAAGGCGTCGACGTGAAAGACAAGGTCATGGTGGTTGTGGGCAGCGGATTTCCGCGCGGAGTGACACGCGCAGACCTCGCTGGCCAGATGGGAACCGATTGGAGCAGCCCCGGCGTTTACGCGCAACAGCACGGCGCCAAAGGCGTGCTGGTAATCCCGGATGCGAACGCGTTGCTAAGTTGGGAACAGCTTAAGCAGCGCGCGATGCAGCCCGCTCGTTCGGTCGTCGAAAAGTTCACTTCCCAACCGAGCACGCCGCCCGTTCCCAACATCGTGATGTCCGTGAAAATGGCGAAGGCCCTGTTTGATGGCGAAAAAGTCGATGCGGTCGCGCTCGCGAACGGCCAGGACGTTCCGGCTTTCGATCTTAGCGCGGACAAGAAAGTTACGATTACCGTGGCGGTGAAGAGCGAACATCCGGCCACTCAAAATATAGTCGCCGTTTGGGAAGGCAGCGATCCGGTTTTGAAAAATGAATACGTCGCGGTGGGCGCGCATTACGATCACATAGGCATCTGCGCGCCGGGAACTGCCGATCCGATATGCAACGGCGCCGATGACGACGGCTCAGGGACTACCGCTCTGCTGGGAATGGCCGAGGCGATCTCGCACGCGAAGCGACGACCGAAACGATCGGTCTTGTTTGTGTGGCATTGCGGCGAAGAGAAAGGTCTGTGGGGCTCGCGTTACTTTACCGATTACCCCACGATCCCGCTCAATAAGATCGTCACGCAGCTGAACATCGACATGATTGGCCGGAGCAAAAAAGAAGGCGACACGAATCAACTCAACAAAGATCTGTCTGGGCCGAACACCGTTTACGTGATCGGATCGAAGATGATGAGCACTGAACTAGGTAACTTAAGCGAAACGGTGAACAAATCGTTCCTCAATCTGACGTTTGACTATCGCTACGACGATCCGAACGATTTGAATCATTTCTTTTTCCGTAGCGATCATTACAACTATGCGCGCAAAGGCATCCCGATCATTTTTTATTTTGACGGCGTGCACGAAGACTATCACCGCCCCGGCGACGAGCCGCAGAAGATCGATTATGACAAGATGGAGAAAGTCACGCGCACGGTCTACATGACTCTGTGGACTATCGCCGACCTGCCTGCTCGTCCGAAAGTCGACAAGCAATTGCCGGCGCAACTAAATCAGCGATAGGGGTAAATAAACTCAGGCATTATTCAAAATTCTATTCGTAGTCTTTAGAGTCACCTGAAGCGTCGAAGCCGGTAATTATTTTGCCTTCGGCTGAGGTTCATATCTACTGCTGTCTTTGAAGGCCACCTCTGCCATTTCCTTGAGTACTGCAAGCAGCTTTTGATCATTAGTGCGAAATGATACTTCACGAGGGCTTTGGCCGTAGTTGTAAAAAGAAAAGATCGCCTCGTGCTCGTCACGCATCCAAAGAAAAACCGGTAATGGGTTTTTGGTTTCGCTAATCTCAATGTTGTACTGAGCAAGTTCCCGCCGAAAGTTATCATTGTTCTCGTGGATCGGATTATAAAAATTGTCCATCGTCTCGGGCTGGGGTTTGTTCCTCCAATAGGCGAAGTAAGTTTTATAGCTGTCTCTCTCCCGAAGCTGATTAATGTCTGTTGTGCAGAATTGCTGTTTGGCGTGAGACATCCTGGTTGGATCATCATAGGTGAGCAGCCTAATACTTATCTTACTATCCGGTGAGGCCAAGCCTTCTAGTTTAACTTTATATTTTTCAAACCCACCGGGGTTCGAGAAATGGCCGTAGGCAGGAGTATCGGTAACGATCCAAAGGCTGCCAGTGGTTCGGTCCATTAGATCAATGATGGAGGGCAAGTTCCTAGGGAAGGTATCGACATATCGGGTAGATATCGATCCGGAGATTTCCTTAATCTCTCGCAGATGCCATAAGCCCACACCTAACGCGACGAGAGCAAGAGCTAATCCAACCTTCTCTGCATCCAGATACCTTAGGAAGTTCATATCTAATCTCTCCGAGGCGACGACCATTTGTTTAGTCGTCGAAAGGCTGGATCAAGAAGTGTGCGCCGATAATCGCTCTGGGAACCAGCTCATTTGTTATGCACCAAAGCAAGCATTCACCTGCTCCATGCCGCCAAAATTCGCAAACGCCACCTGACCATTGCTGTTTACTTCGTCGAGAGATCTTGGCTTCCCGTTTCCAGAACCGGGAAATACAACGTAAATCAGATCGGCCGCAGGGCCTCCGGTCTTTGGATTCTTTTTGACCTCCAAAGCGGCCGCCAGAGCGATCGAACCCTCTCCGAGTTTCTTTTTTGGCCCTACATCCGCAAAAATTGCAAACGATGATTTGTTGTTCTTCTTATTGATAACTGCCGCAAAATCTCCGAGCTTCGCCTTGCCGTTTCCGATCAGCCCTGAAGGAAGCACTATGTACGGAATCTCCACAGAGTCTACGTATCGTCGGGGGTCGGTCTTCTCTTTACTTGTGTCCTCCAGCGAGGTCATCGAAACAAAGAAACCGGGGGCAGGATCGTTTGGGCCCTGTATATGTGGTTTTCCATTAACATGAACAACCGCAAACGGAAAACCGTTCGCCTTGAAATCAAGAGCGATCTTGTCGTTGGTGGGATGGTAAGCGCGAGGGGAACCATCAGCATCAATCTCAATATCCGCGCGAAAGAACAAGGCGCTCTTGCCCTTAAGTCTGAAGACCTTCGTGCCACCTATTGTAGCTACAGTTTCCTTGTCGCAGTTCATCAAAGCCTCCTTTCTGAAGTTAACTTGTTCGGCTCGGCGCTGGGTCACCCGGTCGGCTTGATTCAAAAATGAGCGTGGCTATTGTTCTTCTTGAGAGCCAGACACAAACCCTCGTTGCAGCCATTCTCCATCATTAAGAAAGGCCGACCATGGAGACATTTTAGGAACATGCGCTTGGCTAGGCCGTTGCCTGAAAGTGCATACAGTCAGGCTTTTTGAAGTGCCCGCCCCACCGCCAACCCGCATCCTCGAATATCTTGACGACCTCCAAGGGCATCATTCCTTTTGATGGGTCATGCTTTTTGTTGAACGGGTTCTTGTCGGGATCTATGTCGATAGCGATTCCCCACGCATGATCACTTAGGCGCGTGCCTCCAGTGATGCGCCGAAAATTGAAGCAGCCACCAAAAAGATGCATGCGAGCTTTGCGAACTTCGTCCAGCGAGCCGAAGTGCGCAAGTATGCTTGCGAATACGCTTGTCAGACTATCGGCTACCTTTTTATGGCAGAGAACCCGCGTTACTTCGGTACCCGGAGGGAAAGCCAAAGTTAAAGGATAGGCGGGCGTGATTCTAGTCAAGTGTTCGCTTTGCCATTCCGCTGTCGGTCTTCCATCTGAACCGAGAATGTGTTTTGAGTAAAACGCCTCGAGGTCCGACTGCTTGTCCGCAGGCTTGAATTCAGGGAAGTTCATTCTGAGGCTCCTTTCTAATGCATGTTTTCAGAGAGTTACACCCTCCGTAACTTGTCGACCATTGAAGCCGTCAAAGGGTGACTGCCAATCTCGGCTGGCGCGAAGAGGATGCGGGTTTGGTCGCAGGCTCCGGGAACCAGCCTGATAAGAATCTCGAGTTCCTATTAATGGTTTCGAGTTAGTTGAACTCGGATTCAGTAAGTGCGCTTGCGAGGTGGGCGAAGCATATTCCTGCTCAACTTTGAAGTCAATAGAATTCTCCAGAAGGAATGTATCGGAACTGGGCTTCTGCCGTCTCGTACGAAGGTAGATAAGCAATTGCCGGCGCAACTAAATCAGCGCGCGAGCGGGTGAACGCTATAGGGCTGCCAACTCCATGTTGTGATTCATGATTGCCGCGGGCAGCGCGTTTTCGATCGCCCTGCCTGCTCCCTGGTTTACGGCGGGTACGTCTCTCCAGGATTGCCCAGGACCGCCATGAACCCGGGGTCCTTATCCTCATAAAACACTTGCAGATCATTTTCTGTTGGCTTGGCCTGTGCGGGATCCCATAGGCCTCTTATGATGGGCTTGGCATCCTGATTGAGTTGCAATGCGTGTTGGACTGCATCTAACGAATTGTCACGCGCAGCGTTCTTCTTCTGCTCATCAGGCTTTGGCGCCCGCTTCTCGAAAGTGTACTGTTGAGCATACGCGCAGGCCAGGTAAAACCAGACGCGCCAATTGTCCATCCCGAAGCGCTGCTTATATTCGTCCGCTTTAGCGATCGCATACTTGAATCCGGTTGGCATCGGCTGATACAGAAAGGCATGTATTAGTCCTTCAAAGAATTCAGGTCGATCACGCGTTTGTCTCTCAACGCGATTGAATTCGCGCGTTAGATAGATCCTGGTCCACAAATAGCCCAAGAGAAAACCAAAAATGGCGAAATAAGCCATGATCGTCAGAACAGTTGCCGGCGAGACTTTCTGATCTGCGAAAGCCGATGACATGTATTCGACAAGTGCTTTAATTCTCGGGGGCATCTTGGACAACTGCACCAATCCGACGCCGACGATTATCTTGGTCAGCCAATCGGAGATCTGTTCGAGATTGGTGTTGACACCTGAATCGCTTTGAGAGGCTGTAGTGCCGTCCGCAGCCTGCGGCTTCTGGACCGTGCGCGGAATGCCGAAAAGAAAGCCGATAAAGATGCCACAGGCCAAAGATGCGCCGGCGACGAGCAGACCTACAGCGAGGGACTGCGGAAATGCCGGGCTCTTCGCGGAATAGACAATCAGGATGCCGATACCGGCAACGATCGCCAGCCCCTGATAGAAGGTCCATCTTACTTCGCCGTCATTATCGATAATGAGACTTGTGAATTTGGCCCACAGGGTAGTTTGCCCATTCAAACCATTCGCCATGGAAGATCACCTCCAATATCTTGAGTTACACAAAGAAATGTTTAGCGTCGCACGTACAAAGTGCGAAGACGCGACTGAGTCAGTTTTAGGTATAAGGCATTGCGAGGTGCGCGCAGATTAGTCCCGCGAAGCAACGAAGTCAACAAAAAATTTCCAATCGTGAAGAGACACCTGTTTCCTCTACGCAGACGGGTCGTCGCCTCTTTCTCGTTGGTCGATACTGCGGCACTCCCGGCACAAGACAGAGCCGGCGGGTTTCGTCGATGTTAGGTATAGAGTCTCGCTTGTGGCGGGACGATCGATGACGATTGGCACTACTCTCAATCCGCACAAGGTAGACGTGGGATTCGCCGCGTCAATAACCAGATGAAACACGCCGATTGAGGAACTTGTTGCGTACATGCGCAAACCCCCCTCAGGTAAAGCGTCGTCGTTGGCAGGAACGAGCCAGGCCGGGGAAGAGTCTGTCGACAAGTCTCCAAGGACCTGACTCGTCTGCTCACAACGACGGTGAAGCACCGGTTGTCATAACCAGTCCAGCGTAGCTGAACAGAGTTGAGGAATTCTTGAGTTCGTCGCGGACTGCGCGCCGGGAGCGTTTCCCCAATTATCGCGCGGGCTGTTCGCTGCGCTTTGCGCTACAATCTGCGGCTTGCAAAACGGGCTAAATTCCTCGACTGAACGATTCAAGTCGCGTTGGCAGACCCTCGCGTTACTAGCCCTCGCCGAGCTGCTGGGCATGTCGCTTTGGTTCAGTGGTTCAGCCGTTGTTTCGGAATTAACAAGGGAATGGAATCTCACCGGAAGTACGGCGAGCTGGTTGACGCTCTCGGTTCAGATCGGCTTCGTGTCGGGAACCTTGCTGAGTGCGCTTCTGAATCTTCCAGACATCATCAGTCCCCGGCATTTGTTCACAGTCACCGCGATAGCCGCTGCCATCGCTAACTGCGCATTCGGTTGGTTCGCGCACGATGCCTCAGCCGCAATTCCGTTGCGGTTTCTAACCGGAATGTTTCTGGCTGGAGTCTATCCGCCGGCGATGAAAATACTCGCGACCTGGTTTGGTCGTGGACGCGGCCTCGCGCTGGGAACGCTGATCGGAGCGCTGACGCTTGGCAAAGCGACGCCGTACTTGATCAATGGAATTGGAAGCACGAACTGGCGCTACAACGTAATGTTCGTATCGCTGCTTGCGGTCGTTGGCGGACTGCTGGTGCTGATCTTTGTGAACGATGGTCCATTCGCTTTGCCGGCGGCCCGATTCGATTGGAAGCAAGTTGGGCGAGTCTTTCACAATCGTGGCGTGCGACTGGCGAACCTTGGTTACCTCGGTCACATGTGGGAGCTGTATGCGATGTGGACGTGGGTTCCGTTCATGATTCGCGCGAGCCTGTCCGCTCGCAAAAGCGATCCATCGTTGGCCGAAGTTGGATCGTTTCTCGTGATCGGTTGCGGCGCGATCGGATGTGTGGTCGCCGGCTTAGTTGCGGATCGAATCGGCCGCACGGTTGTGACCTCAGCCGCAATGGCGATCAGCGGTAGTTGTTGTCTCTTAATTGGATTTCTGTTTGGCGCGAATCCAGTCGCGCTCCTAATCGTCGCGGCAATCTGGGGCGCGAGCGTGGTCGCAGATTCAGCTCAGTTTTCAGCGTGCGTGACTGAGCTTGGCGATCCGCAATATCTTGGCACGGCCTTGACGATTCAGACGTCTCTCGGGTTTCTGCTAACGACGATCTCAATCGAATTGATTCCGCATGTTGAAAGAATCGTGGGATGGCGCTACGCGTTTGCGGTTCTCGCTCCGGGCCCGTTGTTTGGCGTGATTGCGATGTTAAGACTGCGGATGCTGCCGGAAGCTGAGAAGATTGCGCAGGGAAAGAAATAGTCTGGAGTCCTGGAGTCTAAAGAGTTAAGTGTTCTAATGAAAGGTTCAATTAACTTTCAACGGAGTAAGACATGATTATTGTGACGACTGGCACGCCTAAGACTCCAGACTTCGCACTCCAGACTCCAGACTCGCAAGCTACCAGCTTGCGGTACATCACCATCTAAGCGTTTAATATACGAAAGAATGATCGGCGCGAAACTTGGGAATTACCGAATCCTCGAGAAGATTGGCGCCGGTGGTCAAGGAACAGTTTATAAAGCGACCGACACAAAGCTTGGCCGCCCCGTTGTCATCAAAGTCCTTCCGCCGGAACTAACCGTCAAAGAAGCCAACCTTAAACGATTCGAACGCGAAGCCCGACTGGCTTCGGCGCTCGATCACCCGAACATCTGCACGATTTTTGATTTGAACGAAATCGACGGCGTGCATTACATCGCGATGCAGTTCGTCGATGGCAAGAACGTCCGCGACTTGGTGAACGGACGGCCGCTCGATTTCGCCAGTGCGCTTTCGATCACAATTCAAGTTGCCGATGCGCTGGCCGCGGCGCATGAACGCGGCATCATTCATCGTGACATCAAGGCCGGCAACGTGATGGTCACGCCTTCAGGCCAGGTCAAGATCCTCGATTTCGGTCTGGCGAAATTGGTTGATGAAAGCATGAGCCCGGCGGGAATCCATCACACGGATCTCACCGAAGTTGGAATTCCGTATGGCACAGCGACCTATGCTGCGCCTGAGCAGGCCCGCGGCGAACGCGTCGATGCGCGCGCCGATATTTTTTCGACAGGCGTTTTGCTTTACGAGATGCTGACCGGCATCTGGCCGTTTCAGGGAAAGACGAGCATCGATGTGCGGCACGCGGTGCTTCATGAAGATCCGCGGCCGCTGAATGAAGCGCGACCGGGCGGCGCTCCGTGGCAATTGCAAGTGATTCTCGATCGATCGCTCGCGAAAAATCCGAAGGACCGATATCAGAAAGTTGGCGAGCTGCGCGACAATCTGCGCGCCGTGTTGCGCGAAATCGAAACCGGTGGACCGCAAAACTACGAGCGCATCACGCCGGTTGCGCCGAAACACATGGCCGGCAGCGGCCGCATGGGGCGCGCGTTGCGTTGGTTGCGCAATGTCACCAGTGATCGACCTTCACAACCGCGCGAGTCGAGCTTTGAGCGCCCCGTTCACGAAACGCCGGCGACCAGTATGGGAGATCGCGAACGCAAGAGCGTCGCGATTCTTCCATTCAAAAACGTCGGTAACGATCCGCAGTCCAGCTTTTACGAATTCTCTTTGGCCGATGCGGTCATTACTGAACTCGCCCGTGTGCGTTCGCTCGTCGTGCGTCCTTCCTCTGAAATCGTCAGGTATCAAAACACGCAAGTCGATCCGCGGCAGGCCGGTCGCGAGATGAGCGTTTCGGCGGTTTTATCGGCGGGCTTCCTGCGCGCCGGCGATCGGATTCGTGTCACCGCGCAACTGGTCGATGTCGACTCGGGAGATTTGCTCTGGAGCGATCGCATTGACGCCGACGCGACCGACATCATTAATGTTCAGGATACGATCACGCAGGAGATTTGCGACGGGCTGCGGCTCGAGCTTTCGCCGGACGAAAAAGATCGTCTCGAACAAGGCAAGACTGCGAACGCCGAGGCCTACGAGGAATACCTGCGTGGCCGCGATTCGCTGGGCCGCTACATTTATCACACGATCGCGCGCAAAGACGTCGACGAAGCGATCGAACATTTTCAGCGCGCGACTTATATAGATCCTTCGTTTGCACTTGCGCATTGTGGTTTAGGCAGCGCGTACGCGAATCGCGTCAGAAAAGGATTCGGCGAGACCGACGATTATGCGAATGCGCAGGAAGCTTTCGATCAAGCGCTCGCGATCGATCCGCATCTGTTGGAAGCGCGCATGCACATGGTCTTCATTCATCTTGCGCAGGGTGAAAAGCAGAAGGCGCGGGCAGAGGCTGAGCAACTTCGCCGCGAAAATCCGAATGATGTAGGCGTGCATTTCGTCAGCGGCGTGCTGGCGCGGCTCGACGGCGATCCGGAACGAGCCTTGCGATCTTTCGAGCGCATGGTCCGTTTGAATCCGGCAGAGCAGGTCGTCGCTGCTTATAATCGCGCGCGAATTTTTACGAGCCAGGGGAAATATGACGAAGCTTTGGCGGAACTCGACAGGGGCGCAGCGGTCGAACCGGACCATCCGCTGATCAAAACATTCCGCGCACGCGCGCTTTACTATCACGGCGAACACGTGAAGGCCGCGGAAATTCTCGAACAAGTGCTGGAGCAACAGCCCCAGCTCGACGGCATTCGTCCCATTTACGCGACGTTCTTAAGCGCGCTCGGATTCAATGAAGAGGCGCGCGCGCAATTGACTGACGAAGTAAGAAAGACCGCAGACACCGATCACGACGTTGCGTATTGGTTGGCGTCGGCGTACGCGATGGAAGGCGAGCGCGACGAGGCTTTGCAATGGTTGCGCCGCGCAATCGCGTTAGGCAACGAAAACAAACGCTGGTTTGAAAGAGATACGAATTGGGATTCGTTGCGAAATGATCCTGAGTATCAGGAGATCATTGGATCGATCAGCACACCGGCGACCGAGGAGCATTGAGTGTCAGAAGCCCGACCGTTAGGGAGGGGAACTCTCGCGACAGCAGCTCTTGCTTACGCGCGGGTTTCTGACACGATCATTCGTATCTTAAACACTCAATCGGATCCAGGCGCGCGGCTTTGCGCGCCGGCCAGACTCCAAAGATCAATCCGACGCCGACGCTCACACTAATTCCCGAGGTGACCGCCCACAGCGGAACCGATGCGGGCAGGCTTGGAATCAATAACATCACCAGTTTGCTGGTGCCGATCGCCAGGATCACGCCGAGCATCCCGCCCAGAAACGTCAGCGTCATCGCTTCAAACAAGAATTGATTCGTGATGTCGCGACGGCGCGCGCCGAGTGCCTTGCGTATTCCTATCTCCTGCGTTCGTTCAGTTACGCTCACCAGCATGATATTCATCACGCCGATGCCGCCGACCAACAATCCCAAACTGGAAATCGCGATCGCAACCAATCCGATCATCGCGAAGATGCTGTCGAACTGCTTGACGAAGTTGTCCGCAGTCTTGATATCGAAGTTGTCCGGATCGCCGAACTTCACGTTGCGCCGGCGGCGCAGAATGTCTTCGGCTTGTGTCAGCGCTTCAGTCAATTGACCGGAGCGCGCTTGAATCACAAACAGAATCCAGCCGCGGCCAGGCGCAACTTTTTGCGCGGTGCGAAACGGAATCAGCACGGCGTTGTCTTCTTCGTTCTCGCCAAAGAAGCCGGCTTTGCGCTTCTCCAAAACGCCGACGATCTCAAAATTGTAGCCGCCCATGCGCACTTCAGTGCCGACGATGCTGTCTTGCTTTCCAGGAAACAACGCGTCGGCGGCATTTACGCCGATGACCATCACGTTGCGCCGCTGCTCTTCGTCTGAGTCGGTAACGAAGCGGCCTTCACGAATCGTGATATTAACGATGTTCGCATAGTTTGGCGTCACGCCTTGCGTGTTTCCCCAGCGATAGTTTCGGCCCTGGTAAGTTATGTTGTCGTCGAATGGCCCGCCGTTGTAGCCGACGTTCGGCGCGCAAACAGCGAGGTCTTCAATCGAG
>Ga0066679_10000288_pt1 | contig 15675 bp, 19 predicted proteins | sample GraSoiAngelo_128_FD_62298 | JGI IMG/M metagenome (GOLD analysis project Ga0066679, IMG submission 62298) | Grasslands soil microbial communities from the Angelo Coastal Reserve, California, USA - 14_0927_12_20cm | ecosystem: Environmental > Terrestrial > Soil > Grasslands | place: USA... | reverse complement strand
TTCGAAGCCATGAGGCGGCTGATTTACAGTCAGCTCCCTTTGCCACTCGGGACACTCCCCCAGGCTCAACCGGCATCAGAATCCGAAATCGCGCTACCCGCGATGTCGGATCAGCCATTGAGACGTGAAGACCGCGGGGACCTGTTCACAGGCGCTCGCAGTCGGGCGCGTTTATGGGCGAAGCGGCAGGGCAAAGTCAACCAACGCGATCCGCCGATTGGCGGGGCTTTTGCCGCCCAAATTGCCATAATCCGGAACCCGTGACACAAGCAGAACCTCATGGGCGATCGCGACCGAAAACCGCAGTTCCGCCGTGGCGGCAAGCCGTTCGACAAGGGCGCTTCCGGCCGCCGTCCGGCTTGGCGCGACCGCGAGGCACGGGCGGACGCGCCAGTCGTTCTCTATGGCTGGCACACGGTGACGATGGCGCTTGCCAATCCGCAGCGGCGGATCCGCAAGCTTCTCCTCACCGAGAACGCCGAACGGCGCCTTGCCGAGGTGAATATCGATACCCGCATCGCTCCCGAAATCGTGCGGCCGGGCCAGATCGACCAGCAACTCGGCCCGGACGCCGTGCATCAGGGCCTGCTCGCGGAGGCCGATCCCCTGCCCTCGCAGGATATCGAAACGCTCGCGCCGGAAGGCATGGTGCTGGTGCTCGACCAGATCACCGATCCGCACAATGTTGGCGCGATCATGCGCTCGGCCGCGGCCTTTGCGGTCAGGGCCATCGTCACCACGGCGCGCCACAGCCCGGAAGCGACCGGGGTGCTGGCGAAGGCAGCCTCCGGCGCGCTCGAGCTGGTGCCGCTGGTGAGCGTGCAGAATCTCGCCCGCGCGCTGACGGCGCTCAACGAGCGCGGCTTCATGACGGTCGGGCTCGACAGCCAGGGCAGCGAAGATCTTGGCGCGGTCGCGTTGCGCCAGCCGCTCGCGCTGGTTCTGGGCGCCGAAGGCAAGGGCCTGCGCCAATTGACGCGCGAGACGTGCAGCGTGGTGGCGCGGCTCGACATGCCCGGCGAGATCAAAAGCCTCAACGTCTCGAACGCCGCCGTGCTCGCGCTTTACGTCGGCGCCACCAGGCTCGGCCTGATGGGCTGATTCAAAACGACAACGCCCGCTCGCGGGCAAGCGAGCGGGCGTTGCATATTTAGCCGATCACGCGATCAGTAATAACGGCGCAGCACCGGGTAGCCGTAGTGATAGCTGTGATGCCGGTGGTGATGCCGGCGATAGCCGTAGACGGCCGGACCTTGGGGCACCGCGCTTTCCTGATAGGTCGGATACGGCGCGAACATGCCGGGACCGGAATAGGTCGGGCCCTGATTGACGTAGTAATATTGCGTGGTCGGCTCGGCCAGCCGCTCATAGACCCAGCCACCGCAGCCGGTGTAGCAGCCGATGCCGACAACGGTCGGCACATAGGCCGGTGCGCACCAGGTGAAGCCGCAAGCAAAAGCCGGTGCCGCACCCGCGGTCATCACGGCAAGTGCCGCGACCAATCCTGAAATCGTCTGACGCATTACTCTCTCCTGTAGGCCTTGTGCTTGTCGGCGCAAATTAGTTCGGAAGCTTCCTGGGCGCGCGGGGACGGAAATCGTGCGGTGGGCCGTAGAAATTCTGCGGCACACCGTCGCCTTGCGGCGCGTAGATGATGGGCGGCGGATTCAAGGGGACGTCGGGCTGCGCCGGCTGTTGTGCCGATTGCGCGGACCAGGATTGAAAATAGGTCTCCGCGGGCTGCGGCAGCTTGCGGTTCGCCGGCGGCTCGATTTCGAGACGGCCGTAGCCGGGCGCATGCCCGGAGCTCGGATAATAATGTCCGACATTGGGCGCGTAGTCGACGTAACGGCCGCCGTAAATGGTTGGCTGAAAATGGATGCCCTTGCCAAGGCCGAAAGTACCTTCGACGACCGCATAGGACACGTCGATGCCGTTAATGATGACGGGAACGCCGGGACGCCCGGGAATGACCAGATCGAAACCCTCGCTGGCCAGAGCCGGCGACGTCATTGCGATCAAAAGAGCCAGCGCTGCGCGCAGCTGCATGGGTTGGGTCCCGGTTTACGCTTGCGAATCTATCCGATGGCGTAACGCCAAAGGTTAAGACTGCCCTCCAAACTGCCGGTAAGCCTAACGCGCAAGGGGTGGCCGTCCGTCAAATGCCCGATATCGCGATATCTAATCGTTAACGCCGCACTCAGACCGACGTGGTTTCGACGATGGTCACGATACCGATCGCGATGGTAACGACGCCGACGGCGCCCTGCAGACCGCGATTGGCGGATGTCAGCCAGCGCGCGGAGACGGCGAGCGGCACCGCGATCACGCTCGACAGCACGCCCATCCCGATCATCGAGCCGATGCCGAACAGCGCGACATAGCCGAGCCCGATGGCCGGACTTGTCGCCTGCGATACCGCGAGCACCAACAGCGCCGCGGAGCCGGCCGTGCCGTGCATCAGTCCCACCATTAGCGTGCGCCAGCGAAAACCGTGGATATGCTCGTGCGACGCACGGGCGTGCGGAACAGTCTGGTTGGCATGGCCGTGCGCGTGGACGTGAACGGTGCCGTCACTATGGCTGTGGCGGTGAAAGTGCACGCGGTCGCGGCCAAGCCGCCACAGCACATGGACGCCGAGACCGACCAGCATGATGCCGACGGCGGTTTCCAGCGGCCGCGACCAGGTCTCGGGGATCGCCCGTCCGAGCAGGATCGCCGCGCCGGCAAAGGCGAACAGCGTCAAGGTGTGGCCGAGGCCCCAGGTCAGGCCGTGCTTGAGGATATCGCCGATGTCGGTGCGGCGTGCGGCGATACTCGATACCGCCGCGATGTGGTCGGCCTCGAGAGCATGCTGCATCCCGAGCAAAAACCCTAATCCCAGAGTTGCGAACATCGCCGGCCTTGCGCGCTTGAAGATGTTGGAACTTCACATCGGTTTGAAGTTCGCGCAACCGGATTCGGAACCTCACCTCTGTTTGACATCGTGACCGCAAATTGCGGAACGTCCGCAACGCGCTCGCGGTTGGCCTTTGACCCAAGCAACGGAGAGACCAATGACGAGATTCAAGGTTCTTGGCGCTGTAGCGGTTGTCGCCTCCGCGCTGGCGAGCCCCGCAATGGCCCAGCAGGTCGTCTACAACCCCGGCTATTGCGCGCAGTTTTATCCGAACGCCAACTGCCAGAACAAAGGACCCGGCAGTCCTTATACCGGCGATTATCAGCGACAGCTCACCTACCACGGTGGCGTCAAGTCGCGCGACGCCAATGCCGATTGGAACTACGGCTGGAACGATGGGCGCTATCGTTCAGGCTTCTGGCCCGGCGACGTCGCAGCCGGCGTGGTAGGCGGCGCGGTTGGCACCGCAGGCGCCATTGCGACCGCCCCGTTCCGCGGCGATTCCTATGCCTACTACGACAACAGCGACCGCGGCCGGTACGGTCAGAGATATGCCGAACGCAACGGCTTGGTCTGTACACCGGGCACATGGTTCAGGGGCGACGATGGCCGCCGGCACCGCTGCCGGTAAGGTTTACGCCCAGCGGGAGCGAAAAAAGGCGGTCGAACGGCCGCCTTTTTCGTGCTCTGTGGCGGACGAAAGCGGTCGCTGGGGTTCTGGCCCTTTGCGGAGGAGTCTGGTATTCGAGCGGCCGACGATCGGTCCTGGCCTGTTTAAGTCGGCAGTCCGATCGCGCTTTCAGTGCGCCGGTTTAGCTCAGCGGTAGAGCAGCGGTTTTGTAAACCGAAGGTCGGGAGTTCAATCCTCTCAACCGGCACCATGAAATCAAATAGTTAGCTAACATCCTCCACTGACTTGTCCCCAAGCTGTGCACAGCTTCTGCGCCGGTCGATGCGCTCAACGGGGATACCGGAGAGCCGTTGGCGAGGCGGTTCTTTCATTCAATATCTTGGTTTCGTTGTGGGGACTTACAGCGAATTGGAACTATGGCGATCGGTTCCGGTTGTCGGACCGGCTTTGGCTTGGCCGATCGATGTTTGAGAACCTCACTTGGCGCAATGTCGTCGTCTTGATCACCGCCCTCACGATAGCGGGCTGCCTTATTGCATCGGGTATCATCATCGCAACCGACCCTGCCGTCCGGCACAAGGCCGCAGCCACTCAGAAAATTCACCCGTTCAAGGTCGAACGCGCCGCGCGAATTGATTGGTAGAATTGGCAAAACGGTTCGACAGGAAATGACCACCCGTTTTAGGCATCCAGGCTTTGCACCATGACCGATGAACAGCTTGCAGCCATGCACAGGTTACTTGCCGAGTACCATCGCAGGCTCGCCAGGCAAGCGTTACTCGATATCGTCCAGCAGTATCACTCCGATCTTGCCCAGCGGCTTTCCGACGAGGCCGTGCTCATACCAAGGCGGACGGCGGTCGTGGAGCGCCTTCACGAACGCGAACAACAAAGAACGCACGATAGCGAGTGAACCGCCTCATCATCGTGGGCATGCCGCTGATCGCGGCGATCTAGCATTTGCTCGTCATCGAGGGCGTGGAAGTTCAACCGCGAGAGGGCTCGACATCCGGAGGCTGCGGACTTCGGTCGCGCGGAGGTACAGCCTCATCAATCCGGGATAGGTAATCAGCCGCTTTCCCGACCAGCGCAGCTGCAAGGTTAGGGTCCGCCGTTTTCCTTGCGACGCCAAGAAGTGTGGCCGCCTGCCGCACAAGATAGCCTCTGCCGACCATGTCTCCTCCGGCTGTCTGACTACAAAAAAATGCATAACTCGGGGATTCGTTCCGGCCAGCACTATTCGGGCGGCTTGAGTTCGCTGGAAAAGAGATAATGATATGAGTCTGCGGCATGACGGAGCCTTTCCTCCTTCTTGAGGGCCTCGGTTCGCTCGGGGCCGGGCGGCATGTTCTTGAGCCTTTGCCTGGCCTGACGGAGTTGCTCCATGACGCGTTCGCCTAGTGACGCGGTTTCCTTTCTGCGCAGCATGGGAAGCTCCATCGATTCCTGCCGCGCGATTCAATCGTCGCGCTTCTCCGCTAGTTCCAATCCGTCCACTGGAATTAGGGCAACCCCACTTGCATGAGATCTGCGGAACAAAGCTACCGTTCCGCTCTTCTAAGCAAATGAAACATCGCGACATCGAATACACCCTCGTTCAAGGCGTCGGACGGCACATCTGGAAATGGTCGGTCGTGCTGGATGGCAGCCCTTCGGCGACAGGTCAGACCATGACGAAGGCTGAGGCAGTGTCGGAAGCGGAGCGCGCCATTGACCGGGCGCTGGCCCTCAAAAAGATAAGACTGGTCTCGCCCAAAGCCGAGGGTTCTGGCAAAGGAACTTCGTGAACACAGCGGCGTTCCGGCTTCAAGGCAACCCTTCGCATAGGGTCAAATTACATGGACAGAAAAGCCGAGGAAGCAACCGAAGGTCAACGCAAAACCGTCGTCATATTGTCGGACCGGTCGCGCGAGATCATCCGCCTGTTTGAAGAACGACAGCGCCAACGCCAACAGGTTGAGCAAGACCCAGGGCTGCATTCGTTTTCGCAACTTCCGAGCAAGAGCTGACGCGCGCGACATGCGCCTCGGTGCATGGCTATTGTGCTATCGCGACGTGCAGTTATCGCTGCCAAATCCGCCGTGTTGTGAGACCGCAAGGGGCCGAAAGGCGCGCCCAAACGTAGAAGCGGCCCCGGTGCTCTGTATGCCAGGGCCGCCAACCTTGGGAGGTTTTCTTCCGGATCCACGGGCATCGGGGGCCTTTGACCGGAAGCCTGACTCTATGCCGCATAGCGGATGTTCGTTCCAACGACCGCCTGTCTTCAGCGCCGATCGATCAGGGCGTAACGCTTACACCATCATTTCTTCTGAACTGCTGTCATCCTTGAAGATCGTTCGCAGCAACCGCCATAGCTCGCGGTGCCCGGCAGTTTGGCCGCCTTGCTTGAGGTAGTCGGCAATATCCATCGTCGCTGTTTGGATTTCGATCGTCCCATCGACGCTCGCGTCTAAATGGGCCACTTCGCGCTCGACATATAAATTTTTCGCGTCGGTATCGAAAACGAGCGTACAACGATCCGCGTGGGTGATCTCGGGGCCTTTCACCTGACGATACAATTCGCGTCTTAGGAGAGCCATTTTCTGCTCCTGTCAGAAGTGCTGACTTAATCGCCGGGCTCAATCATAGCAGCCCTTGCGATCACGCGGGAGCGTATTGGCTGCAACTAGCGCTCGATCATCCAGCGATATGCTTTGGCGCGGTCCCGGCGGGATTTCGGCACCGCTTCCGGTGATCTCGGTGAAGCGATCGCATCATGCCCAGGCGGACAAAGATCGTCGGCCCGTCACGCCCGGTGCTGCTGCGATCGTGATTTGAGCGATCCCCTCGCAAACACAGCCATGCCAGCGCGGTTCGCGCCCGCGAAGTCAAGCGCTCGTCTTATTCTAATGTTTTGTCTTGTTGGAATAGACCAATGACTGATCTTCAAATTCCTCAACCGGGAGCTTGTTTGCGCCGGTGGCGCTCTGGAGTTCCTGCAGCGATGGCATGCCGACAAGATGATCGGTCGAGCGCGAGTGCGATCGCAGCATGGTGGTCGCGGCAGCGAGCAGGGAAATGGCAGCAAATGCAGATATCGTCAGGAGCTTCATGGGGAACTCTCCGTTCGGTTTGAGACCGTGGAAAAGTTTGCACCCTCTTGGATTAGATCGAGCCGCGCTGCACGACTGTGAGCTGCTTCACACGTCTTTCTTTTTGGCTTCTTATGGTCGGCTCTCGCGAATGAGAAGCAGCCGGTTCCGCTGCTCCGGTGGCTGCACCTCAAGAGCTACCTCTGCGCAATGCAGAGCTTGCCGCCGAATGATCACTCCTTGGAAAAATTCTCTCGCGCCCGCGCGCCGCCCCTTAAAGCCGCACGGCGGAGGTCGCAAAGGCCTGCTCGACAGGTTGTTGAACCCGATTGAGGATGCCGACGGCCAGGGCGGCGACAATCGCCGCCGCGATGCAGGCCAGCAGAAAGGCTTTCATGACGTTCACCTCAACGAGTTGAAATAGGCGATTTGCAAAAGTCCTGCGGCCGGGAATGCACAAGCCCGTCCGCAAGTAGACATGGAATGCCAGCTTCGTGGCCTTATTCTGCTGCAGTTGCCGCCGGCTGCGGGCGCGCGTCGTTGGCGCCGGTCCGCGCATTTTCCTCCTCGAGCCAAAGCCTGTGGTGTTCCTTCGCCCAGTTAATATCGACGGTTCCACTGCCCATCGCCTCGAAGGCCCCCTCCATGCCGACGGTGCCGATGTAGATGTGCGCCAGCATCGCTGCGACAAAAAGTACTGCGACGACCGAATGCACAATCTCGGCAAGCTGCATCCCTTCGATGCCCGACAGGTAGAACGGGAACATCAGCTCGTAACCGGTGCCGGCCACCGCGGCACCGCCGATCACGACGATCCAGTAGATCGCCTTCTGGCCGGCATTGAACCGGTAGGCCGGCGGATGATCGTGACCGACCAGTCCGCCGCCTCGCTTGAGCCAATCGACATCGACCTTGTTCGGGATGTTGCCGACGATCCACATCAGGAAGATCAGCACAACGCCGATGGTAAAAGGAAAGCTCAGATAGTTGTGGGCGTATTTCGCCCATTGCGACCATTCGGAGAATGCTTCGAAGCCGATCAGCGGCAGCAGCAACGGACGCCCGAAGGTGATGTTCAGCCCCGAGATCGCAAGAATGATGAAGCATGTCGCCGTCATCCAGTGCACGAAGCGCTCGAACGCGGTGAAGCGTACGATGCTGCGCCCCGAGCGGCCGCTCTCAAGCCGAACCATGCCGCGGCTGAGATAGAAGATCGCGAGCATCGCCAGCATGCCGAGGATGGCGATGCCGCCGATCCATCGCAGCGTGACGTTGCGGAATTCCCGCCAATCACGGCCGGCCGGCTGTTCGAGGACGCCCGAGCGCTGGTCGGGAATGCTGACGCGCCCCTGGACCCGGTTGAGTTCCTGCAGAAGCTGCTGCTCCTTCACGGAGCTTGCAGTCGGATTAACCTGCTGCGCGCCGGAGGGCGTCGACGTCGCGATGATCAGCAAGAACGCGCAAGCGCCGAGAACCAGACGGAGATATTTCCCGAAAAACGCCATCAGGTTCCTCCCGATATTTCGTCCGCTCGCCGACGTCTCGCCTCAGGATTCGATTGTCTCGCGGTAGGCTGTCTTCCAACCCCAGGCTCCCGAGCCGTAGCCGCGCTTGGTCACCCGCTCCTTGTAGATCTGGGCAATGATCTCGCCATCGCCGGCAAGCAGCGATTTGGTCGAGCACATTTCGGCGCAGAGCGGCAGCTTGCCCTCGGCGAGGCGGTTCGCGCCATACTTCTCGTACTCTTCCTTGCTGCCGTCGGCCTCGGGGCCGCCGGCGCAGTAAGTGCATTTATCCATCTTGCCGCGCGAGCCGAAATTCCCGACCTTGGGATATTGCGGGGCACCGAACGGACAGGCGTAGAAACAATAGCCGCAGCCGATGCACAGGTCCTTGGAATGAAGCACGACGCCGTCGGCCGTCGTATAGAAGCAATTCACCGGGCATACCGCCGCGCAGGGCGCGTCGGTGCAGTGCATGCAGGCCATGGAAATCGAGCGCTCGCCCGGCTTGCCGTCGTTGATGGTAACGACGCGACGCCGATTGATGCCCCAGGGCACCTCGTGCTCGTTCTTGCAGGCGGTGACGCAGGCATTGCACTCGATGCAACGGTCGGCGTCGCAGAGAAATTTCATCCGAGCCATGTGCGTTGCTCCCGTTATGCCGCGACGATCTGACAGAGGGTGACTTTTGGCTCCTGCATGCCCGTCGCGGGATCATAGCCGTAGCTGGTGATGGTGTTGGCGCTCTCGCCGAGCACGATGGGGTCGGTGCCCGCAGGATAGTTCTTGCGAAGATCGACACCGCCGAGCCAGCCACCGAAGTGGAAAGGCATCCAGGCAACGCCCTTGCCGACGCGTTCGGTGACCAGCGCCTTCATCCTGGCGCGCGAGCCGTTTTCGGCGCCGCTCACCCAGACCCAGCCGCCGTCCTTGATGCCGCGATCGGCGGCATCGGCGGTACTGATTTCGATGAACATGTCCTGCTGCAGTTCGGCGAGCCACGGGTTGGTTCGTGTCTCCTCGCCACCGCCCTCATATTCGACGAGACGACCGGAGGAGAGGATCAGCGGGAATTGCTTCGCAATCCCTCTCTCCACCGCCGCCTTCTGGACGGAGAAGCCGATGTTGGGCATTCGGAACTGCTTGGCATCGGGCAGCGTCGGATATTTCGAAACCAGCTCGACGCGCGGCGTGTAGATCGGCTCCCGGTGAACGGGTATCGGATCCGGCAGTCCAAAGGCGTTCATCCGCGCCTTGCCGTTGCCATAGGGCACGCAGCCGTGCATCAGCGCCACGCGCTGGATGCCGCCCGACAGGTCGAGCGACCACGACACCGCATCGGGATTGGCGGAATTGACCTTTGTAATGGTGGCCATTTCCGCTTCGGTCAGATCCTTGTCCCAGCCGAGCTTCTTCAGCACGGCAAGCGTGAATTCCGGATAGCCGTCCTTGAGCTCCGAATCCCTGGAATAGGAGCCGTCCGCAAGCAGGCTGACCTTGCGTGTCGTGCCGTCGGGAAGCTTCTCCTCGCGTTCGATACCGAACCGAGGGCGGAACGTCCCCCCGCCATCCATCACGGCGAGATCATTGTTGTAGAGCAGCGGCGTGCCGGGATGGCGCACTTCGGGCGATCCCCAGCAAGGCCACGGCAGGCCATAATAGTCACCGCCGACTTCCGGATCGTCCTTCGGCGCCCGCATGGTCACCAGATCGAACTTGCTCTGGTTCTTCATATGGGCCTTGAGGCGCTCCGGCGACTGCCCGCAATAGCCGGTCGACCAGCTGCCGCGGTTCATCTCTCGAAGCACATCCTCGGCTTCCGGCAGATTGTTCTCGACCTTGATGTTCTTGAACATCTTGTCGGCGAAACCGAACTTCTTGGCCATCAGATAGATGACTTCGAGGTCATCCTTGCATTCGAACACCGGCTTGACGATCTGCTCGCCCCATTGCAGCGAACGGTTCGAGGCGACACGCGAGCCCTTGCACTCGAACTGCGTGGCGACCGGCAGAATGTAAACGCCGTCCGTGCGACCGGCCTCGACGGCGAGCGACGCCCAGGTGGTCGGATGCGGGTCGGCGATGACCAGCAGTTCGAGCGCCTGCAATCCTTTGAGCGATTCCGGGATGCGCGTGATGCTGTTGCTGGCGTGTCCCTGCACGAACACCGCCTTGATATTGTCCTTTTGCGCGACGTCGGCCTTCGGCAGGATCGCCGCATCGAACCATCGGGTCAGCGGGATGCCGGGTGCTTCCATCAGTTTCTTGTCGTCGAAGCGCGAAACCAGATAATCGTAATCGACTTCCCAGACTCGCGACCAGTGCTTCCAGGCGCCTTCGGCAAGTCCGTAGTAGAAGGGCAGCGTCACGATATCGAGGCCGACATCGGTAGCGCCCTGGACGTTGTCGTGACCACGGAAAATATTTGCGCCGGTTCCGGGCTTGCCGACGTTTCCGGTGAGCAGGAGGGCAATGCAGCTCGCCCGCACGTTGGCGGTGCCGACCGTGTGCTGGGTCTGGCCCATGCACCAGATCAGCGTCGCGGGCTTTTGCGTGGCGAACATCTGGGCAACGCGCTCAAGCTGCGCGCCGGGCACGCCGCTGACGCGTTCGACCTCGTCCGGCGTCCACTTCTCGATCTCCTTGCGAACGTCGTCAAAGCCATAGACGCGTTGCCGGATGAACTCCTTGTCCTCCCAGCCATTCTTGAGGATGTGCCACATCATGCCGTAAAGCACGGGAATATCGGTGCCGGGACGAAGGCGTACATAGTCGGTCGCATGCGCGGCGGTGCGGGTCAGGCGCGGATCGATGACGATGAAATTGGCCCTGTTCAGCTCCTTGCCCTCGAGCAAATGCTGCAGCGATACCGGATGAGCCTCCGCCGGATTGCCGCCCATGATCACGAGGGTCTTCGAATTCCTGATATCATTGAAGCTGTTGGTCATCGCGCCGTAGCCCCAGGTGTTGGCCACGCCGGTGACGGTCGTCGAATGGCAGATACGCGCCTGATGGTCGGTGTTGTTGGTGCCCCAAAATGCGCCGAACTTGCGGAACAGATAAGAGGCTTCGTTGGTCATCTTGGCCGAACCGAGCCAATAGATGGAATCGCTGCCTGACTTCTCGCGAACCTGGAGCAGCTTGTCGCCGATCTCGTTCACCGCCGTATCCCAGGAGACGCGCGTCCACTGCCGGTTGACGAGCTTCATCGGATAGCGAAGCCGACGCTCGCTATGGACCAACTCGCGCACCGAAGCGCCCTTGGCACAATGCGAGCCACGGTTGATCGGCGAATCCCAGCTCGGCTCCTGCCCGATCCAGACCCCATTAAGCACTTCGGCGGTCACCGTGCATCCGACGGCGCAATGCGTGCAGACGCTCTTGCGGATGGCCGCGCCGGATGTGAGCGGCCCAGCGGCCGCGGCCTCCGCCTTGCGGACGCTCCCGATCGGCAGCGCGCTCAGCGCGGCCAAGCCGCCACCGGCAAGGCCGGACCGGCGCAGGAATGCGCGGCGGTTAAGCCCGCCGGCTTGTCCGGACAAAGCGGATGCGACTGATCCGCGGGATGCAACCTCTGAACGCTCGTGTTGTGTTCTCTTGATCAGCACGGCCGCCTCCCTCAAGCAGGATAACGATTGACGCGGTAATACGCTTTCACGTGATCGGTTTCCTTGTAGCGCGCCTTGCGTTTCTCATCACTGTTCTCGCTGTCAGCCTGCGCGGGCGCAATCAACGGTGTCGCCAGCGTTGCGCCGGCGCCAACCGCGCCGACCCCAACCTTGCGAAGGAAATCACGTCGGCCAGCGGTTGCTTTCGTGTCATTCTTCATCGTTTCTCTCCCAGACCAAACGTCATTGGTCAGTTCGCAAACGTAAATGCCTCAGCTTCGATTTCCAGAAACCGCCGGCCGAGCGATCCCACCGACCGGTAGAACTTGGCGCTCGCTGCGCTCTCCATGTCGGCGAACAAGCGGCCCATCCACGGCGCTACATGCTTTTCAAAAAACGCGCGCTGTACTTCCGGCGAGGCCGGGAAACGGCCGGTGGCAAGGCCCGCCATGATCTCGCACAGCGTGGCCGCATGATCCTCCGGTTCAAGGTTGGTCCCGGCCCGCTCGATGCCGAGCGAGGCGAGATCCCCGCGCAAGCGCGACAGCGGCCGCTCGTGGAGAAAGCCGGTCAGGTAATAGGACGCGTAAGGCAGCAACTCGCCACGCCCGAGGCCGACGAACAGATCGAAATATTCCCGCTCGACCTCAGCGGTCAGGGCTGTCGATGCGGCCTCCGCCAGCGCGGCATGGGCGCGACCGAGTGGCGTGGTATCGCCTTCCAGATTTGCGATCTGGCCAAGCAATGCCGTCGATGGCGCGCAAGACAGCAATGCGGCAAGCAGCGCGTATTCCCGAGTGCGGGCAGCATCGAGGGGATCGATGGCATCATCTTGCACGGCTGGCTCGCTATAGAGATCGGGGCGCAGTCGTTGGCGCGACACCGCGGTCGCGGCCTCGACGGCAATCACCCGTTGGGCGGGCACCCTCCTCCAGTTCGAAACCGAGGGTTGGGCAATGCCGATCTTCCGGGCAAGCTCGGCTACGCCGCCCGCCGCATCGATGGCACGATCAAGGCCCGCATCGCGCACGTGGACCTCTCATCCACCCAAAGGTGTCCAAAGCGCTTGATTATTTTTCGCCGGGGAAGACTAGGCTTCGGTCGGGAACCGGTCAATTGATCGACATAGCCTGAGGCTATAATCTTTGGTCGAAAGCTTAGCGGGGCAGCGCGGCCCCATGTGTGCGACGCCGAGCCGAAGTTTGATCGCTCTCAACGCTCCGCGGCGATTCCAGTTGCACTGCAATAGGAGATGGGGACGAGTCAGGCGAAATCTCTTTGGCAGCACCTACCTCGGCGACGGCCTCCGAGGTACGCAATTCCGATGGCGGTTCTTGGTCTGAATCAACCGATTGGCCGGCATCCTTCCGCTCTGCGACTGCGGTCGTAAGACTGTCCACGACGCTGCGCGCACGCCCAACAATGCCGTCAACCAAGGTGGCAAGCTGTTCTTTTGAACAATCGAGCGGCCCGAAGCCGGGCATCGCGTTTGGGTCGTTGAAGTCCCACGCGTTCTCAGCGAGGCCCACGAAGTCGCGGATGGCCGGATCGGCGCACCAGGCGCGACGAAGCGCCGCACGGCTCAACTCCGGCGGGATGCCGCGGCGCAGGAATGCCGTGATGTCGGTTGTTCCCGTGATTGATTCGATCGAGGGCAAGCTCGACAGGTCCACCTCGACATCTTTTGGATGTGCAGCCGCGGCAGGTGGCGGCGAGTTCGGCGGCGCCTCGGCTTGCTCCGGCGGCGGCGGAGGTTCCGGCGGAGCGTCAACGACGGCCCTCGCCTCGTGCTTGCGGCGAGACCAACGGGCAAGGAATTCTTCGTCGCTCATTCGTGACCGCCTTCATCATGCTGACGCCGCGCGAGCGCTTCGGGATCGGCGCGGCGCCGCTCGCGCTTGACGAACTCCCTTTCGACGTGGTGCTCGGCAACGAATTTTTCAATTGCCTCACGAAGCATTACGGGCATCGGCACCGCTTCGACGAGATTGGCGCCGGCTTCCGTAAAGGCTTCGCCTTCCGCCGGATCGGCGGTGACGGCCGCGAGCGCATAGGGCCAAGCACCTTCCGAAGGGCTCAGCACGACCCAGATGCTCGGCGCGCCGGTGGTGAGGTTCTCACGGTAACGCGCGGTCTCGGAGCGATAGAGATCAACCGCGGCACTGCCCGCATAATAAAGGGTCGCCTCCTCCTGCTCGCGCAGAACCGTCCACGGTTTCATCTCGGGCTCGTCGGGCAGAACGCCAATGCCGCGCCAGACGAAATCGATCCAGGGCGAGTCCGCCTTGCGGCGTTCGACCACGACGCCGACGGCGATACGCAGCAATGGTACGGCGGCAGGGCTCAACTTGCAGCCTCCAGGTGCTTGATCGGCAATCCCGTCAGAAGGTTTTGCGGTTTCATCCGCAAGTTCAGGTCCGGCGTCATGGCCGTGATCAGATACACGGGCTCCTGCTCGACGACCTCGGCCACCACGGCAGCATCGCTAAAGCTGAGGCGAAACAGCGCCAGCACGCGGCCCGCGGCCTGCTCGTCCAGCGCTTCACCGCGCCAGAGCCGGTCGCCGATCCCGGTGGCCTCGGAATCGAGCCCAACGTACCAGGTGAGCTTTGCATCGCGCAATTGAGTGAGCGGCTCGATCGCCACATCGATTCCGAGCAGGTGGGCAATCCAGCGCGTCATGGCTTCTGCAAGTGCCGCCGGTCCGCGCGTTCCGGCGGTAAAGTCGAGACCCATGTCGAATTGGTCGCAGCGGTGCCAATAGTGCTCGGCGTTATCGGCGTCGAGAACGTCGATTTGCGTCTCAGTGGGCGCGCCCAGCATCGACATCAGGGACAACACCGGCGTCATCTTGAGCCCGCCAATGATCTCCTCGTCCCCAAGAAGCAACGACTGCTCGTGCAGCATGATCCGCTGCGGCCGGAAGAACAATTCAGCCGCGCGCACCACGAAGGGGTCGTCGCAGCCGTCCAGCGCGTTGCGCAGGATCACATGAACGAGCTGATTGACGAACAGGGGCGGCAACGCGATCGATCCCGAGCGGACCAGCGCGAGATAGGCGGCTTCCAGTGTCGGATGCCGCAGCAAGAGGTCGCGGAAGGCGAGCACGAATTGCCAATTCTCCCGCGCATCGGCATCGGCGATCGCGGCAATTTCGTCGACACCGGACGGCCGGCGCGGGTCGGCGAGCAATTCGCGGTGTAGTCTGCATTCGACCGCGCAGGCGTCTTCAGGCGGCATCAGCTCGGGACGCGCGAAATAGGCCTTGAGAAATTCATCCGTCACCACCAGCCCGCCATTCGCATTGCGATCAAGCAGATGATGGCCGCAGGAAATCCAGAAATCCTTCATCGGCGGCGCGGCTCCAGGCTCATATCGGCAAGCCTAAGATCGCTGTCCGGCTCCGGGTCATCCTCGACCTCCATGAACGAGAACGCGTTGCGGTGGCCGCTCCCCTCCTTCAGCTGCAATCTACGGAATGACTCGCGGACCTCGCCATCAGTCGCCGAACGGTGGACGGCGATGAGAGTACTGACAGGATGCGTGCAGAGCTGTTCCACAAAGGCGACTTCCTCTTCGGCGGCAACGCGCGCGATTGCAAGATCCGGCGCGCCGAAGCGGTCGACAAGCTGCGCGGCCAGAAGTTCCACCAGGTCTCGGCGATCGTCCTTCGTCGCGTGGACGATCTGCACCAGCGTCGACCAGCCCCACGACCGCACCCCAAGAAAGCCACTGCGGAACGCCGACCGATCCTTGCCGGTCAGCCCGGCCGGATCGCGGTCGTAGAACCGGAACGCGCCCGATACGGCCCAGTCCCCAGGCTCGGCCGCCGCGTCGAACACGAACGTGTCCGATGGATCGAGCGCGATGGTGCGCAGGAGCTTCACAGGCGTGGCCCTCCGAGCTTCGGATCGAACCACGACGGCGCGGCCAATGCCGTGAGCAGATCGTGCCGCTCGGCCTT
>Ga0066679_10000287_pt1 | contig 15702 bp, 11 predicted proteins | sample GraSoiAngelo_128_FD_62298 | JGI IMG/M metagenome (GOLD analysis project Ga0066679, IMG submission 62298) | Grasslands soil microbial communities from the Angelo Coastal Reserve, California, USA - 14_0927_12_20cm | ecosystem: Environmental > Terrestrial > Soil > Grasslands | place: USA... | reverse complement strand
ACGACTCTTCCCGAGCCGCTGTAGGTCGCGAAGGAGATAATCCACAAGATCCGCACTCAACGTATTGCCGATAATGTCATGGCGAAAAGGTTGATACCAAGCCTGGTGAAGCTCAGATCGCAAGTCTTGGGGGCCCAAGCCCCAAGCGACGACGCTCTCAGATTCAAACGAGGTTCGCACCAGGATTTCATGCCGAGCGGCTTCTTCGGTTTTCTCAAAAACAAGCAAATGGAATAAGAGCGATGGCAAGATCTCCTGGTCCGCAGTTTTCCACTTTTGCGTCAATGCAAAAAACGGACTTAGATGAGAATAGCGATGTGCTTCATCAGCGAGTAGTTGGTAAAAGTCGCGTGAATAGCATCTGAGAATCCGAGCCAAAACAGATACGCGCGTATCCATCAAGAATACGTAGAGTGCCGGATTCGTATGGTAGTTGTCGTGCTTTTCGAAGGGACCGTAATGCGATTCAACTTTGATCCACTTGCTAGCAGAGACATATCTGTGGGTCTTTTTCTCTATGTCGTGTGAGAAAGGGCCGTGCGATAAATCATGAAGGAGAGCGCCCAGGCTTATGAGCACACGCTCTACTTTGCTAATTTCTAGTATTTCAGTTTTGTCACCCCGACGTTCTCGTCGGAGACTCGCAAATTTTGCATTGTTGCGATTCAACCCATCGATGAGCCGTTTTGATACTCCGCACGTTCCAATACAATGTGCGCCCCGCGTATGATTGGCGGTGTGGTAAACAAGGTCAACGAAGCCGAGCTGTCCTAGCCTAAAAAGGCGTTGGAATTCAGGAGAGTCAACAACTTCGCGTTCGAGCGGGCTGAGGAGTATTTGGTCATGGACATCATCTTGAAAGGCCGAAGAGTCATCAAATGGCGAATCTTGGAAGATTTGCTCACGAAACAGTGTTAAGTTTTGGCGAACCACGGTTACTCCGAGGGCGGTTTTGGTCAGTGATTGTATTGGCAAACCCGAAATTACTCAAGCTGAATTCCGCGCCGCTCTGTTTTTTGTGGTGAGTGATCTGCGGAAGTCGTGTTACCTAACAAACGCACTTATCGCCAATGCCTTTCCGTCGGTAATCACACTAATTGTTCCGCTCTCGCCGGTCGTCATTACCGTCGCTCCACTAGCCCGCCAACGTTCAACCACTTCCTTATTGGGATGGCCAAAGATCGACGTGCGCCCGACGGAAATGATCGCAAGCGAAGAATGCGTCGCCGAAACGAATGGTTCGATTGAGGACGTTCGACTGCCATGATGCGCCACCTTCACTACGTCCGCCTGTAATTCCGCGGACTGTTTTAGCAACGCTGCTTCGGTTTCTTTTTCAACGTCAGCCATAAAGATAAACGTCTTGTCACCATAGCGAAGGCGCAGGACCAATCCATCGTTGTTGCGATAGGGCGAGGTCGGATCGGCAGAAGCCAGCGGCCACACCACATCAATTATCACGTTGCCGAAATGAAGCACGTCACCCGCTCCGACTTTCTCAATCGGCACGCCTGTATCTTTCATCGTCTTGGCGAATCGCACATACTCATAATCATCCGGAGGCGTGCGCGCGACGATGGCACCGCGCACTTTGAAATTTCGAGCCACGTCATTTAAGCCGTCGATGTGATCGGCATCAGCATGCGTCGGCAGAATGTAATCGACACGATCCAGACCACGCGACCAGAGATACTCAGACACGACGCCTTCACCGATACTGCGCGTGTCGCGCTCGAAGGTTAATTCGCTTTCGTCGCTATCTGATTTGTTCCAATCGATATTCGGCCGGCCGCCACCGTCGATCATCAGCGTCGCGCCGTCAGGCATAGTCACCACAGCGCAGTCGCCTTGCCCAACATCGAGAAAATCGACATGAAGCTCGCCATCGGCGCGGGCCGCCGTGAAAGGGTGTAAGAGAATTATCGATAGCAGCAGTCCGAAAGCGATAGCCGCAATTCTGGTGTGCGCCGGACTAAGACTCCTTCGCCTGCCTGCGATCATGTCCAGTCGCAACGGATTCCATCGGGCCAATGCGAAGCAAAGAGAACCGAGCGCGAAAAAATAGAGAACGTAGATCGCCGCGGCCCAGCCACGATAATGTGGCAAGCGAATCGCCGCAACCCCCAAGCGATTGAAAGGATCGACAGCGTGAACCATCAGCGATTCGATCTTTTCGGCTAACCAAATGAAGGGTATCGCGGCCGACGAGCTGATTTGCGCAACGGTAATCGCGGCCAAGGCGATGAAGGCGACGACAGCCATCGCCGCGCCGACAAAAATATTCAACAGCAACGATGCGAACGAGACTCGATGAAAGTAAATGATGAGCACGGGCAGCATGCCGACTTGCACGCTTGCTGAAACAACAATTGCGGCCGTCGCAAATCGAAGAAATCTCTGCAAGCGCCAGCGTTCGAGCGCGGCCGCGGCGCGCGTCTTGAACAGACGATAGCGAATGTTCGATGCAGCCATATCAGTTTTCCAGGCAAGTTCACCCCAGAACAAAGCTTCGGATGAGATGCGGAACCAGCGCGCACACTTCGGCGGATAAGGGGTTTCGTGCGTCGGTCGCCACGATCCAACTTCTTGCATCCGCGTCATGATTGGGACGGCGATCGCGACAATTGAAATCACCGAAAGAAACGTGAGTTGAAACGACGGATCGAACAGATCGTTTGGACTCCAAACTAGCAGTGCCAGAGCTGCACCGGCAATCACGTTAAGTGAGTTGGCGCGTCGCCAAACGATCGGCGCGAATATTCCCAGGCTGAACACTAATGCGGCTCGCATCACCGGCGTCTGCGCACCGACAGCGATTGAATACGCAAACAGAAACGAAATCGCGCAAATGAATTGCATTATTCGATTGCGTGTCAGACGTCTCATCAACAGAAAGATCACGCCGGCGATGAAGCTTATGTGCAAACCCGCAATTACTAAGACATGAAACGTTCCACCGGCTCGAAATCGATCTGCGACCTCGCGCGAAACTTTGTATCGATTGCCGAGGAGCACCGCATCCAAAACTCCTGCAGTCTCGCGCGAGAATTGCTCATCGAAATGCTTCTCTAAGCCTTCACGCCATTCATACAGCCAGGCAAGCGGCAGAAATACGACAGCGTCATCAAGCCGCTCGACCAACAGCGGACTCTTGATAATGCCTGTCGCGTCGAAATCCTTCCGATCAAGATATTCAGTGAACGGCAGCACCCCCGGATTCCGATAATCGTCATCGCGACTCAACACGGTCAGCACGCGAATACGTGCGCCGTGACGAAGTTCGAGCGCTTCGTATCTGTTGTGAGCTTGCGCGTCACCCTCAATCGCGAATAACAACACTGTGCCCGTGACAGCACGGTCGCCTAATCTCGATCGAACGGATTCTGCTCTCACGTTCAGATAGAAACCGTCGGGCGCGGATTCCGGCTGGCCCTGGACGACTGCGATCAGTTCGGCCGGTTCATTCGCCGCGATCAGTTCGTCGTCGAACATTCGCTTGATGCGATTAGGATCGGGCGGTTCATTTTCAATTTGCGAAAGAGCAACTCCGGCCGCGAGAAAGCCGACGACGATCAGAACTGAAGCTCTGCGAAACTTTCCGCGACGAACCGTCCAAATAGAAATCAACATGACGATCACCGCAATGGACGCGGTGCCGATCAGAATCGATCTTGATGATGGCTGGTAATGTCCGACGAAGATTCCCGCGGCGAGGGAGAGAGCGAGAACTAGAAGTGGTGTCTGGGTGAGGCGCGCTCGTGGGAGTTCGGTCATTCGATTCGTTAACCGCTGAGATGAACCACGGTTTCCACGTGATGAGTCTGCGGAAACATATCAAAGGCGACGACGGAGTCAAGAGAAAATCCGCCAGCGATTAACTTCCTTAAATCACGCGCGAGCGTTGCCGGATCGCAAGATACATAGCAGATTTGTTTTGGCTTAAGTTGCACAATTCCTGCAATCACTCGCGATTCAGCCCCGGCGCGGGGCGGATCGAGCAAAAGAAAATCAGCTTGCTGGAGTGCACCGGTTGAACCAAGCCAATCACCAACATCAGTATGAGCGATCTCAGCGTTCGTCAATCCTGCATTAGCGAGATTCTTACGAGCTTGCTTCGCAGCGTCTCGATCGTCTTCGACTGCGATCACGTAACTGAACCGACGCGCGAGCGGCAAGGTGAACAGACCGACACCAGAGTAGAGTTCTATTGCTCTCTCTCCGCTCGCGTCGCCGATCGCCGCATCAATCAATCGAGGAAGAAGATCGGCGTTGGTTTGAAAGAAATGTTCGGCAGTCAGCGTGTAAGCGTCGTCGCCAATCAAGCGACGAATTTCATCTACTTTGCCCTGGCGCGCGTTCGTGCTTCTAACGCTTGGCATGACCGAGACGCCGTCATCACCAGCAATCGCGCGAAAGTAGCGAGCATCGTGCGACAGGGCCTCATCGACCATCTGGGCGCGCAAGTTCTCAAGTGTCGCTTGCAACTCCGGCACGAGTACGCCGCATTCGGCTACGTCACAAACTCGGCGCGAAGCACTCTCGAAATACCCGAGCCGCTTTTGCTCAGCATCGTATTGCCACTGCGCTCGCGCGCGATAATGCCACTGGTTCGGCGCGCCGATGATTTCAAAATCCGGAACCTTATCGATGCGAGCGATTCGATGCAGACAGTCTTTGATGATCTCGATTTTGGCGGCGAGTTGTGTCTGATAATTCAACTGCTGAAAATCGCAGCCACCGCATCGGCCAAAGTAAGGGCACGGCGGCTGGACGCGTTCCGGTGATGGTTCGAGGATCTCTTCGATTGAAGCGAAGGCCACACTTCCCTTCACGCGATCGATTCGAACGCGCAGACGATCGCCCGGGGCGGCGAGCGCCACCATCATGGTTCGGCCATCAGCGTGCGCGAGTCCAAGTCCGCCGGGCAGGATGCGTTCGATAGTTACTTCCATACCTTTGTGTCAGAAGCCCGACCGTCAGGTAGGGGCCAGTTGGGCCAAGTTGCCCCCTCACGGTCGGGCTTCTGACACTTTACAGAAAAAACAAGCTCAAGCGCGGCACTCCGAAGTATTCGCGTAAACGCTTCCGGAAAAGATTTTCACGCGTCTGCGCAAACGCGACTTTGTCCATGTGACGCTTGTATGGCTTGATCTGTGAATCGACTTCAGTATCAATTGACTTCAGTGTCTCGGCGTCAATCGCGATTCGCATCGCATCATCGAGCATGCGCTCGACCCCGGTAAGCGATTCCTCGAGTTTGCGCGTGTCAGGTTGCGCTGATGATCGGTAGTCGTCAGCGATCTCAGTCAACAGTTCAGCAGCTCGCATCAACGCTTCGCTCAATTCATCCTGCGCTGGCTCTCGTTGACTTGCGAGTTTGGTAAGTTCTTCCAGCGATCGTTCAAGGTGGGCGCTGACGGTGGCGCGTGGAAATGGTGACTTTGAATCATCAAGGGAATCCCTCTGATCGTCATGGCTACCCACGCGCGACTCTAACCATTCAGCGTATTGAGCCTCGACTTCTTCCTGGCAATACAAAAGCGTCTTGACCGTGCGCTTCTGTTTCTTCGCTTCATACGAATCAAAAGCATGTTCAATCCCGCGCACCGCGACGTGCAGCGGCACTCCACGTTCTTTCCAACTCTCGATCATTGCCCAATCGATCGGACTAAGCATCAAGTGTTTGCCGCGGCGGCGAATGAAAGTGTCTTCGAGTTCAGAGAAATAAGAGAAGTAGTTCAAGTCATTTAGCTCCGTAGGAGCAGCATATTTATGGCACGCGATCGTGTCGATCAACTTCAAAGCTCCGTCGGAGCGACATCAAACATGCCGCTCCTACGGAGCTTCGACAACAAAATCGCGTCGGAAACTATGAAGATCTCGCTCCTACGAAGTTTCTGTTACTGCTTCGTTCATACACGAGTCGCATCCCTTCAAGCGTCAGCTCTTCGTCAACCGTTTCAATGAACTCAGAGCCTTTTGCAATCAAGGGCGCGAGGCCGCCGGTCGCAATTATCTTTGGCGAACCGCCAAGTTCGTGGATCATCTTGCGCAAAATTCCATCAACTAATCCAATGTAGCCGTGATACAGCCCGGACTGCATCGCCTCTACCGTGGCCGATCCGATCACCTTCTGCGGATTCTTGATTTCGACACGCGGCAATTTCGCGGCGCGCTCAAACAAAGCATCGGATGAAATTGTAATGCCCGGCGTAATTACGCCGCCGAGATACTCGCCCTGTGAATTGATCGCATCGAAGGTGGTTGCCGTGCCGAAGTCGACGACGATGCACGGCGCGCCGTATTTCTTGATTGCTGCAACCGCGTCGACAATTCGATCAGCGCCAACGTCCGAAGCCGGCTCGTAAAGGATTGCCACGCCGGTGTCGACTGTATGATCGATGAAGAGCGGTGTCAGGTGAAAATAAAGTTCTGCCATTCGCCTGAGCGTGAAATTCAGCGGCGGAACTACCGACGCGATCGCAATCGCATCAATTGACGTGACGTCGAGTCCGGCCAGCGAAAACAGATTGCGGGCGTGCACTCCCCATTCATCAACCGTGCGCGAGCGCGCTGTCGTCAGACGCCAATGCGCGACAAGTTTCTCGCCGTCAAACACTCCGAGCGAAGTGTTCGTATTGCCGATGTCGATTACCAGGAGCATGAATTTGAATAATAACTCAGACTTCAAGCTTTAGCTTGTGCCTATCTACGCTAATTCTAAAGATTGGATTCCGAACTTGCTGAATTGGTAGTCGCGCGGACAGCCGTAACGTCGCCGGCGCGAACGACCCTGAGCTTGCCGTCGCCGGTTTCAACTCGCAGCGCTCCATCGCCTTGCAGGCCGCGCGTACGACCTTCAAAAGAATCATGATCGCTTGAAACACGAACTACTCGATCAAAGGCATAACTGGAATTCCCGCACCACTCGCGGATCGTGTGCTCGGCGCCGCCTTCGCTCTGCAATACTTGATAGCGTTCTGCGATCGTTTCCAGAAGTTCAGTCAAGATTCTTTCGCCGTCAATTTGATGGCCCATCATTTCTTCCAGCGAAGTGGCGTTAGATCGCAATGCCTCGGGCACTGCCGCTTTCGTTAAGTTGATGCCGATTCCGATGATTGCTGCGGCGCCACTCGCTGTTTCTAGCGTCTCGGCAAGTATCCCGCACAGCTTGCGCTCGTTGGCGAGGATGTCATTGGGCCATTTGATATCCGCGCGCAAGCCGCACGATTTCATCAGTGCATCAGAGACCGCGAGGGCAGACACCAACGGTAGCAGCGGCCAAAGATTCATTGGCAGCTTCGGCCGCAGCACGATGCTGAAATATAAGCCTGCATCCTTCGGCGAATGCCAGGTGCGATCAAGTCTTCCGCGCCCCACCGACTGTTCGCGCGCAATGACGCAGAGGCCTTCAGGCGCACCTACTCTCGCCTGACGTATCGCTTCCAAATTAGTTGAGTCGATTGTGTCGAAGCGAAGGATTGTCGAACTGAAACCAGTGGGCATCGATAACGCAGCATAAATGAAAGAGCAACATCGCGCAAAAGAAAACGCGGACACCGCAGTTTGTCTGCTGCATCCGCGTCAATCCGCATTTATCGGCGGTTAAGTTTTCTTTCTTATCCAAGCACGCCGCGGAACTTTGACTCATTGCCGGCATACCCCGGGAATACCGAGTTCATGTTCGTCGCCCCGAGATGCTTCTTAGCAATCTCGCCAAACACATCGCGAAAATCAGTCGTCAGCGCTAAATCTCGGCCTTCGTACAACTGTTCGTTCTTCAGCCCCGGCCAATCGCCGTAGACCTTGCCGCCACGCACGCTGTTGCCGACGATGAACATTGCATTTGCGTGTCCGTGATCGGTGCCGCGATTGCCATTCTCTTTCACCGTGCGTCCGAACTCAGACATCGTCAGGATCACCACGTCATCCATACGCTGACCGAGGTCGGTGTGGAGCGCCGCGATCGCATTGCTGAATTGTCGCAGCAGATTGCTTAGTTGTCCCTGCTGATTGCCTTCGTTAACGTGAGTGTCCCAACCGCCGATGTCTGCGAACGCGACTTCCAATCCCACGCCGGCTTTGATCAACTGCGCCGTCTGTCGCAGAGCATTGCCGAATGGAGTCTGCGGATAAGTCGCGCCGTTCTCAGGTTTGTACTGCCCGGGATTGACCTGCTTCAAATAATTGATCGCTGCGAAAGTTTCTTTGCCGGTGCCGCGCAACGCGTCGTTGACGGTCTGGTCGTACATCGCTTCGAACCCGCCCTGTACGGTTGCCGAACTCTGACCCGCACGAATGTTGAAGTCCGCGAGATTCGAAATCGCGAGAGTCGACGCTTTGCCCTGCATCGCGCGCGGCATGTTCTGTGTCATCGACACGGCACGGAACAGAGACTTCTGCGGATCGGCCTTCGATTGAAGATAACGATTCAGCCAGCCGTCCGCCGTTGATTTTACACCCGGCGTTCCCGACTCCATGTAGTCCTGCGCATCGAAATGCGAACGCGTGTTGTCTGGCGAACCAGACGCATGAACGATAGCCAGCCGCTTCGAATCCCATAACGGCTTGAATGCAGCGAGCGATGGATGCAAACCAAAGTAACCATCGAGATTGATCGCCGCCTCGGCGCCGCCGTTGGGCTTTGGAATCGCGATGCTCGGGCGCAGGTCGAAATAGTTGTGTTCGCCAAAAGGCACGACGACGTTCAATCCATCGACTGCACCGCGCTGAAAGATCGCGATCAGCGTTTTGCGTCGCCCGCCGTTTGCAATGTCGAACGTTGAGGCCAGCGTGCGCTTTAAAAACGAGGGCGCCGAAGCCATGACTCCGAATGAAGCCAACGCGATGCTGCCCGATTTGATGAAATATCTTCTATTCATGCTCGTTACCTCGCAGTTTCGAGTTTGTAGTTTCGAATTGCGAGTTTGTTCTAACGTGAAACTCGAAACCCGAGACTCGAAACCGATTTACTGCCTCTGAAACTCCGGCGATCCAAGAATCAATCCTGCGAGCTTCACCACCGGATTATCGATCGCAGCCGGACTCATCCGCGCGAGCTGCTGTTGTTGCTGTTGCGGACCACCGCCCGGATTCAAATTGCCTCGCTGGAACGCGACTTCAAATGGATTCGCGGGCGCTCCGTTGGATGTTGTTTGGGCCGGCGGCATCGGCGGAAGCGTTATTTGATCGCTCAATTCTTTCAGCAACGTCGCGCGCGTCTTCGCTGAAATCTCGCCGCCGACGATCAGGGTTACGAATCGATCGAGCAATTTTTCTTTGTCTATCGATGCCCCCATTTTCGATTCGCCCAGTAACTTCGAAAGATCGACGCGCGTGCCTGGGATTCGATTACTCACAAGCGCCAGCGCAAAGTTCATACGTTCGAGCAACGCGCCCGTATTCACCCAATTCTCGGCCACATCCGAATAACCGTTCGGCGTTTGGAAGCCATAGAGCGGCTGGCCCATGCGCGCAATCCATTGATGAAGCTGCGGGCCGCCATTGGTGTCCGCGCCGAGCGTCCGCACCGCGCTGACTGCCAATTCGAACGGCCGTTTCACCTTTGCGCGATACGCATCCAGTGAATTGAATTCCGGCGAATAGAATACCGTGCGCAGCATCTCGCGAATGTCGCCCTCGGTCTTCATGTAAGTTTGCGCGACGCGATCGACGAGCGCCGGCGGTGGATCGTCTGAGACGAATCGTCGCACAAGTTTCGTCGCGATGAACTTCGCGGTCGCAGGGTGATGGGCCAGAATATCCAGAACCATATACCCATCCTTGATGCCGCCGCCGGCTGGAATCTTGTGACCGAGCACGATCTTTTCACCGTTGTCGTGAACGCCCGGACGGAAAATAAAAGTTCCGGCTTGCTTGCGCAGCATATCGCCCATCGGCCCATTCATCACAGCTTGCGCCGCGGCGCCGGCTCCACGCGGAGCGATAATCGTCCACCCAGTGAAGCAGCGAGCAACTTCCTGCACATCTTTCTGCGTGTAGCCGCCATCAACACCCAGCGTGTGCAACTCCATCAATTCGCGCGCGTAATTTTCATTGATGCCGCGACGCTGTTGCTGCTGTTGCGGGCGCTGATCTTGAGGGTTGTTGCTCATTCGGAGATTTGCCAGCGGCCCGCGACGCGCATCCGGTCGTTGCTGTGGCAACTGCGAGTTCGGACTGACGCTTTGAAAATTATCGAGATAGAAAAGCATCGCCGGACTCTGAGCATCAGCGAGCAGAAGATCGTAAAACTTGCCGAGCGTGTGCGGACGGATCGTGTCGCGATCGTACGAAGGCAACAGCCAGCGATCGGCGCCCTTGGCCGCAAAGACATTGAAGTGGTTGGTCCAAAAATCAACCATCACCTCCTGCAACTGTCGCTCGCTATAAACTGCGCGCAGGATGCGTGACATTTGCAGCTCGCCGGTGAGAAATTGCGCCGGCCGCAGATTGTTCTCTTTGAAGTATTCCATCACCGCCTGGCGATACTGCGGATTGTTCATCGGGTTCGCATCGTTCGCGGCATTCGGATTTGGATTGTTTGGATTCGCTGGTTGCATTTCTGTGGGCATGGCTTCGCCGGTCTTGGCCTGATTTGGATTCGCAGCGTTCGCACCACCCTTTACCCGATTGTCGCGGGCGGCGGCAAGATCCGCCGGCAACGCATCGCGTTTTTGAAGTTGCCTGAGAAGCTGTCCCGGCTGCGGATACTTCTCATAAAGCTCAGCCGTCGACATACGCAGCGTCTCGAGATTTTGTAGCTTTGCCTCGCTCGCTGAGTCTTCGATCTTCTCCGGATTGAGTTGCAGCTCGATATACTTATCGACGCCCATCGCCTTCACGCGCTCGACATCGCCCGGCCGCGAGCCAAACCCGAGCCGATTCAGCGCGTGCAGGATGCGCTGATCCTCATTGAGTTTGGCCGCCGGCTTGTTCGCCGGCGCCTGCATACTCTGCGCTCCGACAGACGCGGCAAAAGTGCTGATCAGCAGCGTCGCAACCAACAGAAACGCGCCCGTTTGGCGCGAAGTCGACGATTCGGATTGAATTCTTGAAATATTCATGGCGATGCCTTCACCTTTATTCTCGTCCAGATTCTCGTTTTGCAACCTTCTTTTAGACGCAGCCTCGCGGTGCTTGGTTGAGTAAATCTTCGCTCAGCACGACGCGACGCAAACATCGTTAGGGCGACGTCGCTGGCGTTGCGCCCGTACCGGTACGTCGCGGTTGCGGCTTCGGATAAGTCACCGGGCTGCGATTCCCCTTCTTATCGACCGCGCGCACGCCGAAGAAATAATTATCTTTCGACATCCCCTTCATCGTGTAGCTCTGGACGTTGCCAACCGCGCGCGAATGCGTCCACGTCGCTTCGGTCGTATCGCGCCAGACGATTTCATAGCCGGCAAAGTCAGGTTCTTTGTTGGCGTCCCAGTTGATCGGCGTGTCGTTGGAAAGACTCGTCGGAAACGTCACGTTCTTTGGTCGGGCAGGGGCCAAAGCCAAAACTGCGAGAGATGCGGCGTTCACACGCGCAACGTTGGCGATGTATTTGAAGTCATCGAACTGTGGCAGGTCTCCGTATTGAATTCCGTTTTCAAGGCGCACGTTCTGATGTTGATGTTGATAATTCTCGTTCGGCTCAGTGAAGCGCACCGCCGCGTAGCCGCGTTCGAGAAACGGTTGATGATCGCCGCCGCGACCGTATCGATCGCGACGATAGATCATCCAGACTTTCATCCAGGGCACGTAGCGTTCGCCAATCTCTTTGATGAAGCGAGCGAGTTGTCGCGATTGCGAATCGTTCTCGCCGCCGACGCTGCGACGCGTCGTTGCTTCCTGCTGAGTTTCATTCGACGGCACCCCCTCTGAGAAGATTCGGACTGTATGCGGATCGTGAACGCCGTTGCCGCCGAGCGAGCTGCCGATGATGTCGTTGGTGAACATCCCCTGGATGTCCATGTTGCTCTTCTTTGCCTCTTCCGCGAAGTGCGTCGCGCCCAGCAGACCTTGCTCTTCTCCCGGCACGGTCATGAAGATGATTGTCGCGTCGAATTTGTGCGACGCTATCGCGCGCGCCATCTCGAGCACCGCGGCCGTGCCCGATGCGTCGTCATTAGCGCCGGGCGCATCGCATTTCGCATCGGTCGGACTGCCGCACATTGAATCGTAATGACCGCTTACAACGTAAACTCGATTCACGGATTCAGCCTGCGTTCCTTTCAGTGTCGCGACGATGTTCGTCAGCATCGTCGGCTGCGGAACGCGCGCAGCCTTCGGCTGCTCGAACGTTTGCTTTTCGACGGTCATGCGTCCGCCGGACTGCGCCGCGATCTTCTGAAATTCCCCGTAGAGCCAATCGCGCGCTGCGCCAATTCCACGATTTGGATCATTTTGATCTGAGAGCGTATTGCGCGTGCCGAAGCTGACTAATTTTCGAATCGTAGCTTCGATACTGCGCGGATTGATTTCCGAAACAATTTTCGAAATTTCGGCATTGCCGCGCTGCCGTTGCGCCGTTGCTTTCTTCGAAGACGAGTTTCGTTTGGATGCTGTCGAAGTGTTTTGCGGCGATGGACCAGTCTGCGATTGCCCGAGAGCTTGAATTACCACGCTGCACGATAAGCAGAGGCCGAGAAGAATTACAAAATACGAGCGGAACGAGTTCATGCCGGATGCACCTCGAGTTTCCCGGGTCTGCGAACACACGGAACTCTACCAACTCATACTTTTGAGGGCAACAAAGCAGCGGGAACGCAGGTCGTTTCAGCGCTTGATATCTTCACGCTCGCGAGGATCGCGATAGACGGGATCAAAGAAGCGGGTCGTGTTTTCGGTGACGCTGGGCGCCGGTTCGAGCCGTGCCGTGCTGGGGCGCGCCAATCGCGGGTCTGGATAGAACTGCGGCTGCGGCGCTGGCATTTGTCTCCGTTCGGGCGAAAGGGCCGCGCTAATTAATTTGGACAGCTGACGAATCAAAAGGATGTCGATGGTCAACAGTGTCGGCATGCCGAAGATCGGAATGGCCGGGGACACGCCTCCGGCTCCGTTCTGGACCATTTCGATTGTGCCCGAGATTATTCCCGCAAAACCGCCAAGCGTTAAGAACAGGATCACCAATCCGAAAATCAGGATCGGCTTCGTCAAACTAATCGGCGCCAGTTCGACTGGAGCAACGGGCACAGCGAGATTTGCGCCGCAACGATTGCAGTAATTGAGGCCGGTACTTTCGGTGCCGCAGGATGAACAGAACATACTCGTGAATAGTAAATCGTTAATCGAAAATAGAAAAGACGCTTCTCTCCAAATCGATACGAATCAACCGGCGCCTTGGTTCAAGTCTATTTACGATTTGCGATTTACTATTTACTATTTACTTATGAGGTAAGCCTGGCCCTTCCACACGACGATGACCTGGCCGCTAAGTTGTTGAGCGATAGACTGCAAGCGAGAATCAAGCTCCTTGAATTCATCTGAGCCTCGCGAAATGCTTTTCATCGCCATCGATGATTTGAACTTTTGATCGATCCATCCACGGCCCTGACGGCGAAACTTGTGACCGCCAACCGATCGCGTTTCGGATGATTCATCGTCGGAACTCTGCTTGTCGCCGCCTGTCCGCGCCTTTGCCGGTTCATTGCGGACTTCGTTTTGAGTGCGATTAGCCAGGTTATCCACGTTCCTGCTTGGGCCGCCTTTCTGTTTTTCGTCGGTGGCTTTGCGTGTCACCGAAGTTGGTTGACCAGAATAAGTAGGCCGCAAAGGCTCATCAGCTCGAACTGCGTCCTTGGCTAAGTCTCGTTCGCGATCAGCGGAATCAACCTTCCCCGCAGTTTCAGCTTTTTTCTGAGAATATGAGGCACCGCCGGCAGCACTCCGCTGCTCTTGAGTGGTAGCTTGCGACTCGCCCGGCGGAGGCGGCGCATACGACGGCAATGCTTTATAAGCCTGCGATTCGCCGGCTTTGCTCTCGGTGGATATGCTCGGCAACGGAGCTTGTTTCGCGGCGACCGGAGGCACGATGTTCTCCGCGACTCGCAAGTCCTCCCGTTTCGGATTTTGAGTAGAAGGAGTCGCCGCCACAGTCGGTGACGAGCTGCTCTGCGCGGCATTCGTTTGCGTATTTCCATTATTATCGATAGCCGGAGCTTTGAGGGCACTCGCCGGATGCTGTTCAAGGGGCTCGCTGCTCGCCACCAACTTTTGTTCGCTACGCGGGCGCAACGCGAGATAAGCAACACCCGCAACACCCAAGACGACGGCCGCGAATGCGACGTAACGCAAAACCGGAAGCGCGAAAATTCCGATCAGCATTTGCCAGACCGATCGCGATTCTGGTCTCGCAGCAGCGGACTGTTCACTTCGCACGACTGCGCCGGCGGTGATAGAGAGTTGCGCGACTTGCCGGCGGCACTGATCGCAATCCGCCAGATGTGACACGTAACGCGAACGAGCCGCAGGCGGCAGCGCGCCTTCGGCAAACGTGTTCATCTCGTCCGGGTCAAGGTGATCGCCCAATGATTCGCCCTGTGCACCACTACCAAAGCGGCGCATAAGCACGTCCATTTGTGAATCATTTGGAGTCATCTTCAATACCCAGCCAAGCCGGTTACGTTAGAAGACTTACCGTCCGCCCAGACAACATGTAAGGCCGCCCCGTCGATCGCCATATAAATAGTCCGTAGTTCAATCGGTGCTTCCCCTTCGTTCCTCGTCTCAATTGTCTTCCCCTTGTCTCCGATTTTGACACTCAACCGTGTCTGAAGCGCGTCCTCCCAACCCATGGCGTATTCGCTATTCATTTCGAAGTATTTTTGCAATTCAAGCACTTTCAAAAGTGTGTTGTAATAATAGGGGGACAACTTGCCCTCCCGACGCTTACTTGTATGTAACTCGGTGTAGGTAACCTTGGCGTCGCTGAACTCATCTGCTTTCTCCCGACTCAGCGTCAAGCGGTGATCGGGACATCCCTCGCAACCCGAATAGACTCGTTGCAAAGCAATTTCTGAGACCTGATTTAGGTCCTGATCCTTCACTGCGAGGTTAATCTCCGACGTAACTTTCTGTCTCTGGGACGAGCAAGAAACGATAAAGATAAGCCCCAGCGCAATGTTGGCTGACAATAGTTTCATTGACTCTCGATTATCCTCAGCAGTTTCCCTGGCTTTGCCCTCGTTGAAGGAACGCGCGACGCTCAAATAACTTGCAAACTATTCGTGGTCAGGTCAGTTCAGCGCTCGCGGGTGAACTCTGCAATGCAGTGTCACTTCTCCCGTGCAACATCGGTTCAATCTCTGTCTGCAATTGCGTCGCCACTTCTGACAATGAACGCGCGGCTTCGGCCTTTGTCCAACCATGCTCCTTCATCAAAATCGTTTCCACGTGTTGCCGAACTTCGCCATGAATTCGCGTCAAACGCCGGCTCGCAGTTGCTTCATGAACGCCGAGAACAGCCCCCGCTTCGCGCAGACGCATGCCGTCGAAGTAATACAACTTCATCAGCAGACGATCTTCATTTTCGAGCTCGGCAAGCGCCCGCGCCAAAGCCTTCTCAACATCGGCCGACGCAATGTCACTCGCCAGCAAATCTTCCGGACTGGCCGCAGATTGAAACGCGCGTGCACCATCGGGTTCAGCATCCGTCTGCGCCAACCGGTCGAGGTCTGAATCTTCTTCAGTCTGAACCAGCTTCGCCTGGCGGCG
>Ga0066679_10000284_pt1 | contig 15713 bp, 11 predicted proteins | sample GraSoiAngelo_128_FD_62298 | JGI IMG/M metagenome (GOLD analysis project Ga0066679, IMG submission 62298) | Grasslands soil microbial communities from the Angelo Coastal Reserve, California, USA - 14_0927_12_20cm | ecosystem: Environmental > Terrestrial > Soil > Grasslands | place: USA... | reverse complement strand
GATTTCTCGCACGCCGGGCGCGGTCTTTTCCCAACCCACTTGTCCGTTGAAGCCGCGTTCAAGCGTTCCCTGCGGCGTTGTCACTAGTAGATAAAACTTGTCCGGGCCGGACTGATAGAGTTCAAACTGAAAAGAGTTTCCGTTGGCTTGAGCAATCGTTCCCTTCGCGACCCGCGAAGTCAGTTTGTCGACGGCGCCTTGTCCACCTATTGCCGCGACGTATTTGTTGAAAATGTCGTCGGCCGAAGGCAATGCGGGCGTAGGAACTGGCGATGCTTGCGCCGCGGCGCCTGGAGTTCCCGCGCCAGTTGGTGCTGCGCCGGCGCTACGGTTCGCCGGAGGAGGCGATGGCAACGGCAATGGCAAAGTCGGCAGTGATTGTGGAGTGTTTCGCCCACGATGACAGGTGTAGCAGGCTATTGGGTCCAGTTTAAGACCGGCCAATGTCTTGTTCGTGTCCAACACTAGTCTGATCATCTCGCGCGCGGTGTTCTTCTCTGGCTTTGTGTCCGAAGCATAATCCCACTGGCCCTGATTGTTCACGTGGCAGAAATTGCAGCGGCGGCCCATTGAAGCTGCGAAATAATTCATCACCGGAATAAGCTGTGACGCCGGCATTCCGTTCAGAATTTTGATGTTCTTCTCGACCTGCTCAACGGTTGGCTCTTGCGAAGCAGTGCTCACGGGCGTTTGCGCGGGCTTCGGCGCGCCCAGCGCGAACGAGGAATTCGCAAACTGTTTCTGAACTGGGAAAGATTTTTGAGCGCGCACGCGCGTAATTACGACGAAGGCCGTGGCGCAGGCCAGGCTGACGATGACAAGTCGCAGGACGTTAAGTTTCATTTTCGCTCCGATAGTTATGCTGTCGCATGAAATTAGATAGACAAAGTCAGGGAAGACTAACGGCCCGGATCTTATAGACTGAAAGCGGCGAATGATGCAAATAGCAGAAGAGCATAACAGCGCCAAAACAAAAAACACCCGGCAAGACTCACCGGGTGTTTGGCTAAAGCATTATCGATCGGCGCTATCGTTTGCGCGCGTGATTCTCTTTCGCTTTCATTAGCACGTCGAGCGACTGATAAATCTGCAGGTAGAGTTGCGTCTCGCGCGGAATTAAGGTGCGCCAACCGCTGCCGGCGCGACGAATGTATCCAGGAATCTTTGCCGCGTTCGAGTTGTAACCGGCCGCCACGAGTTCAGTGACCGTCGCCTGCTTCGCAGTAAGCGCGCTCTGCACGTCTTCATTTGCCGACAAATCATTCCAGGTATCCTGCATGTAAAGCAGCATTGCTTCCAGCGCGTTGCCGTGATTGCGCATGCCGACGACGAAGTCAGGATTCAATCCGACGCCTGGATGACGCTGCCGCATCAGCGCGTAACTCCAGGGAATCATCTGCACCATGCCGCCGGCGCCGGCTGAGCTGACTGAATAGCGATAAGTGTCGAGTTCGTTCAGCGCATAGAGCGTGTAAATCTCTTCGAACAGCGCAATGCGATTTTCATTGCGGAAGCGATCGTGATCGACGTGCTCGACGACGCACAGTCGTTTTGCAATTTCGACCAGGTTTGGGGCGATTGGATTGCCGCGTTCGCGCAACCGCTTCGCGGCGAGATCGATCATCGCATTGACGTACGTCTGGCCGGTCTTCATCAACTCCGGCGACAACAGAGCCGGATGCGCCGACGTGTAGTAGGCCATTTCCTTGAACACGCCGCGGCGCTCGATCGGGAACTCAACCGCCAAAGGCAGGAGCGAACGGTTTTGATTATCGAAGATGTTGACGGCCGTGTTGACGCCGTTTGCGCGGACAATTCGCACCTGAACAGGCAGGCCGAGTGAACTAATCGCTGAAACTTGAGAACCTTTTGTCAGGAAAGTGCGCTTGTCGACGCGAATCAAATGAATCTTGGACGTTTCCGGCATCACCGCCGCCACCGTCACGTATTCGATCGAAGGCGTCATCGCCGTCAAAACCGGACGTGCTTTCATCAACCTTTCAGCTTCATTAATGCGCAGGCGCAAACGATTCGGCGAAAGATGACGCGAGTTTTCCCCGCGCCGATCTTCATCCTGAGCCGATCGATTCGAGACGTTCGCAGGCTCCTGGTACTTCGAAGTCTGGGCTCGCGTGGCGGCAACCAAACGCGGACGAGTTTCGGATTTGATCGATCGCGGTTGTTGAGCTTGAGCCGTGCCGGTGACCGAGAGTACAAACGCAAAAAGGATTAGACTGGAGGGCAGTTTCATGATGACGAAATTTCAAGAAGGAGTTCTTCGCGGGAGTTCGAAGACGACCTCAGATTCGCGTAACGACACGCGCTTGTCAACCACTTTTTTTCTGGAAGATCGCGCGATCTTTTCCAGAATTTTTCTGGAAGATCACGACGCAATTTCCAAAAACGTTTTGGAAGGTTCGAAGGCGATTTCCAGAATTATTCTGGAACATATTACGTGCTGTTCCAACTTTTTCCAAACGCGCAAAAACACAAGTGAGAACGCGCTCATCGATCGCGTTTGAGCAATTGTTGTTCCAACTCTTTCACGCGATCTTTTAGTTCTTTCAATTCGTCGCGCATCGCCGGAACGCGGCTGAGATGAGCATTTAAACGTTTGTATTCGTCGAGCGGTTGAATAGGAATGCCCCACCAAACTCCGGGACGGACAATCTTCCCGGGCAGAACTCCCGCCTTCGACCCAATGACGGCGCCGCTCTGCACGCGAATGTGATCGCCGAATCCGACCTGGCCACCGATCACGCAATCATCTTCGATCGTAACGCTGCCGCTGATTCCCGTTTGGGCGGCGATCACCACGCGCTCGCCGATGTCGCAGTTGTGCCCCACATGAACCATGTTATCGAGCTTTGTTCCACGGCCTATGCGCGTTAGACCTAACGCGCCGCGATCAACCGTCGTGTTCGCGCCCAATTCGACATCGTCTTCGATCACAACCGTGCCGATCTGCGGAAACTTGTGATAGCCCATGTCACTGCGAACATATCCGAATCCATCTGCGCCGATAACCACGCCGGCGTGAAGAATTACCCGGTCACCGATTGTCACGCCGTCTTCGAGGAACACGTTTGGATGAATGACGCAATCAGCACCGACGGTTACGTTGTCGCCAAGTTTTGCGCCGGCTCGAATTTGAGTTCCCGATCCGACCGTAGAATTTTCGCCGACGCAGACAAAAGCGCCGATGAAGACTTCGAGAGCGATGTCCGCAGTTTCAGCGATGACTGCGGATTGATGAATTTCCGGCTCGCGCTGCTTCGGTGGGTGCAAGACTTCAGCAATTAATGCGAAGGCCAGCTTTGGATTCTTAACCGCAATCTGGCAGCGAAGTGACAAGCTCGAATTTTCCGGCACGATCAGGCACGAAGCCCGACTGTTGGTCGCTGCTTCGAAAAACTTTTCATCTTCGACATACGAGATATCGCCTTTAGCGGCGGTGTCGAGACTTGCAACCCGTTGAATTTGCGTCTCGGCCTTGCCGGCAACTCGGCCGCCGACAAGCGCCGCGAGTTCGGAAACTGACTTTGCTGATTGACTCATGTGGATGCTGAATTCGAGGCCAGATAGTACAACGTCCTTACCACATTGGCGAAGTGTGAATCGATTCGAGAACTGTGAAAAATACTGAGGTTTTATGTGAAGAGTCCGTGAAGAGCACCGACGGGCGGCCTTTTGTCTTGCCATGTTCGACCCGGCAAACTATCATGGCTCGAGTTGTTCATAGCTTAATCGATTGACGACGGTCATAAATTCATCAGCTTTGCGAACCATAGCAGCGTCTAACTGCGTTTAGAAACAAGAGGAGAGCTTTCATTGTTCAGCGATCAATTTCGCCGCGGCGAGTCCGACAAGAATAAGTTAGCCGGGTTGACCGGTTCGAAAATCATTTCGACGTTGTCGGACGTCGCTTGGAAAGCATTCCAATCCGTTAACAAGCTGCTGCCCGAAGGCGAGGCTATTCGGCCCAAATGGGCGCCCGGGCCGCTGCTAAAATCCTACGAACGAACCGCGCCGCCACTTGGTTTTCCCAGAGAGACTGACTCGCTTTGTCCGCGCTGCGTGAAGGAAGTGCGCACCGCCGTGATTACTGGCGAAACGACGCTCGAGACGTTGATGCACCAGCATCCCGGCGAACTCAAAGCGCAGATTCTCGAAGAGAACGGCCAAGTCATTATGCGCAAGACTTGCCCGAAGCACGGCGAGTTCACGGACGTGATGGCTACCGATCCGGCCTTCCTCGAAAGAATTGAATCGCTCTTCTTCGGTCGCGACTTTCGCGCCGCTGAAGACGCCAACGTTCACAAGCATGGAACGTCGAACATCAAGTTCGGTCGCGGCGCGGTACTGACAGTTGACCTAACGAATCGGTGCAACATGATGTGCGACCCGTGCTTCATGGATGCAAACCAGGTCGGCTATGTGCACGAACCGACTTTCGAAGATACGAAAGCAATTCTCGATCGCGCAGTTTCATTCAAACCAAAACGACAAGTCATTATTCTTTTCTCGGGCGGCGAGCCAACACTCTCGCCTTACTACCTCGACGCAGTTGCTTACGCAAAGAAGGTTGGTTTCTATCGCATTCTCGCGGCGACCAACGGAATTCGTTTCGCAGAAGATATTGAGTTTTGCAAAGCCGCGAAAGCCGCGGGCCAACATGGCGTTTACCTGCAATTCGACGGTGTCGGCGAAGAGAAGAACAAGCATCGGGGCGTCGGGAATTTGTTCGACGTGAAAGTGCGGGCGATCGAAAATCTTGCGAAGGTCGGAATCAAAGTCACTCTCGTTGTCACGATCGTCAACAGCATTAACAACGACGCGATCGGACAAATCGTCGAGTTCGCCGCAAAGAACATCGACAAAGTTCAGACGATTGCCTTTCAACCTGTTTCATTCACTGGTCGCGACGAAGATATTTCAGATGAGCTGCGCACGAAGTGGCGTTACACGCTCGCCGGCATGACGCACGATTTGAAGGATCAACTCGGCGGCCGGATGCAGCCTTTGCGCGATTGGTTCCCGCTGTCGTCGTACTCAGCTTTCACCAGCGTGATGGACATGCTGCAAGGCGCTGACGCGCCGTGGGGATGGTCGTCGTGCAATTGCCATCCGAACTGCGGCATCTTCACGCTGGCGGTGGTAAACAAGAAGACCGGCGACTTCTGTTCGCTGTTCGAGTTCTTTAACTACGAACAGTTCATGAAGGACGTCGCCGTGATCACCGACACGGCGCGCGGCAAAAAGCTTTCGTACGCGCAGCTGGCGATGGCCATCATGCGGAATTACGACGCAAGCAAAGCGCCAGAGGGCTTTCCGATCTCGCAGATCGTAAATCTGTTCAAGCCGTCGTCAACCAACTCAAATTCTGATCGTAACGATCGCATGACCAGCGCCGGCCAGGACAGCCTGGCCGATAATTGGCGCGTCCTCTGCGTCGAAGGCATGTGGTTTCAGGACCTGTTCAATTACGATTTTCGCCGCACAGAGATGTGTGTGATTCCGTATGGCACGCAGGAAGGCGAGATTTCATTCTGCGCCTACAACACCGGCGTGGGTTGGCGGCAGATCATCGAGAACATGCACAAGACGGCAAACCTCGCCGACTGGTACAAGGAAAACGAGCGCCACGCCGTTTACGCCGCCGGGCATGAAGTTCCAAATATTCCCAAGAAGCATTCGTTAAGTTTGCCGATCGTGAATGCGATCATCGCTGAAGATAACAACGGTTCAAGTCCGAGTCCGTATCTAATCGAAGAGCGGGAAGAAGAAGTATTCGTCTGACGCCATAACCTCCCGCGCTTCCACGAAACCACCAGCAACTTTACCCAAAAGGAGAGTTCCCCATGTCTCAAAGTGTCCCTAATCAGACAGTGGTTGTCTACAGAGCCACTGCCTATCTTGTAATTGTTTGTTTAGCGTTAAGTTTCCTGGCGACGGTCAATATCGCTCGCGTTACTCAAAACGAAGCGCAAGCCGCGGAGGTCACGATTCCGGACGGCACCGAGTTCGAAGTTCTAACCGTCGATGAAATCTCCAGCAAGACTAACACCGAAGGTGATCCTCTGACCTTCAAAGTAGCGGAAGACGTCAAAATTGGCGGTCGGGTAGCGATCGCAAAAGACACGATCGTAAAAGGAACCGTTTCCAATGCGCAGAAGAGCGGACACATGGGTAAGAGTGGCAAACTCGGCGTCCGTGTCGAGTCAACGCTCGCTGTCGATGGTCAAAAGGTGCGATTGCGCGCCTCCAAGGGTAAGGAAGGCGACGACAAAACAGGATCTGTGATTGCGCTCACGATTCTTGTGAGTCCGCTGTTTCTTCTGAAGCATGGTAAGGATGCGAAAATCACACCCGGAACCAGGATTAAGGTTTACACAGACGAAGAAACGAAAGTCAAAATGAAAGTCTGACCTTTACTCCTTGCCTTAAGTCATAAAAAACCGGCGCGACTCTTTCGAGGCACGCCGGATCAGTTCAGCTAAGTTAGCTTACGATCTTATCGCTGTGGCACCGGAGGCGGAGCGCCTTCGGGGACAACCCACAACTCGAACAGCCAATCTTCGCGGGCCGGCGCCATCGTGATCACGACGCGGCTCTTATCCAGCCCACGGGTGTTAACCAAATAGTCGACAATTCGCTGCGCGCGAGCCTGGGCTTGCGCCGGACCAGCTTTGCGTGACGGATAAACGATCACGTAGCCCTGCGATCCTGGCTCTTGCTGCAACTGAATCGCATAGTTGTCGAGGCGCGCCTTCTCGTCGTTGCGCGCGATGTCGTAGTACTCGTCAAACTTATGCGGCTTATTCACGATTGGAATTATTACGGCGCAACTCGCCGGACATGGCATTCCAAAACCACCGATGTCCAAAGTGGCACGTAAAGTCTGGCCGGCCAATCCAGTCGTATCGACTGTGATGCTCGGCGTTCCCTGACCGCTCGTGATCCGTCCGGCAGTGATGGTCCAATTGTATGTCGGCGTGATGCCCCGTGTGCCGCCGTTTAGTTCCGCGGTGAAGGTAACGGGTGCGCCTTCCTTGCCGGCTTCGGGACATGAGACTGAAACGCTCGGGCAAACCGGCTGAGGCCGCTCAGGCGGACACTCGAGGACGATCACCGAAATGGATGAGAACGCGACGCAGTTTCCGTCGTGACCATCGTCAACTTCGACCACCGCCTGATATGCGCCGGGCGCTGCACCGCCAAGATCCCAAGTCGGATTTGGCCCATCACCTCTGAGCCGTCCACCGTTCACCGTCCATCGATAGCGCAGACGCGCGCCGTCGTTTGACTTCGCATTTGCGGTTAATTGCACGTGATTGTCATCGCACGCTTTGACCAGCGTTGGTTCAGCGACGAGTGATAACGTCGGCGGAGCTGAAATTTTTTCGTGTTTTTTCTTTTTGGGCTTTGCTTCAACCGAGAAGGTGAGCAGCGCGGCGATTGCGGCCGTCAACACGAGACCAAACCAGAGACTCTTTCGAGACATCGTTGTTTACCTTTCAAAAAATGGGACGCAGCCGGGCAACGGACTACGCCTCTTGAAGTTTTCGGGAAGTTTAGGCTTCCGGCACCCCGAAATCCAGAGATGACAAGCAAGTAAAAGGGCTAATGGCTTTCCGTTTCCAATGCGAAAGTTAAAACCGCCTACCCTAGCAGGCGGTTAATCTCTTTCATTAAAGGATTGTGGAGTGTCAGGATTAGCCCCGGCTACCGGAGGCGGCTTCGCCACTCAAACTGATTCTGCCTTCAGAACTTGACGCGCAGGACACTGCTCGCTGTAGAGTCTGAACGATGCAACGCGTGACTGTGTGCCTGCCGGCGCGATCGACTACTTACGAAATAGGAATTGCAGCCGGACTGTTATCGCAGCTCGGTGAAAATGTAAGAGGCTGTCTCGGCAGTCCCGCGCGGCGCGTAGTCATTATCTCTAACCCCAGAGTCTTTGATCTGTTTGGCACGAAGGCTGTCCGTAATCTGCGCGCCTCGGGTTTTGAAGTTAGCAAATGGCTGATGAAAGACGGCGAGCGATACAAGAATCTTCGTTCGCTCGAGCAGGCGCTGAACTTTTTCATCGAAGCAGGTTTGGAAAGAAACGATGCGGTCGTCGCACTGGGCGGCGGAGTCGTGGGTGATCTCGCCGGCTTTGCGGCAGCGACGTATTTGCGCGGGGTCGATTTCATTCAAATTCCGACAACGCTGCTGGCTCAGATCGATTCATCGGTTGGTGGCAAGACAGGAACGAACTTGTCTGGTGGAAAGAATCTGGTCGGCGCATTTCATCAGCCGCGTCTGGTGGTGATTGATACAGACACGCTGCGAACTTTGCCGCGACGTGAGTTGACCGCCGGTTGGTGCGAAGCCGTGAAGCAGGGCGCAGTCGGTGATCGGAAGTTGTTCGATCGAACCGTGCGACTCATCCGCAGCATTGATTCAAGTCTGGGGGGCGATCGGGCTCGAGGCGCGCGAAAAAAATTGGAGTTACAGACTGAAGTGTATGCGACTGAGCTCGCGGCCACGATTGCTGCGCATTGTCGCTTCAAAGCTTCCATCGTTGCCGGAGACGAACGCGAGGCAATCGATCGCGAAGATCGGCGCTCGCGGCGGATTCTTAACTTTGGCCACACGGCCGCGCACGCTTTGGAAGCTGTGACTCGATACCGGCGCTTTCGTCATGGCGAGGCAGTGGGCCACGGAATGCTGATGGCGGGCGCGCTGTCAAAAAATCTAGGCATGCTCGCTAGCGGCGAGTTAGAATTGTTACGTGAAGCGGTCGCGGCGTGCGGACCGCTCCCGCGCGCGAACGACATCGACGTCAGCGCGCTGATGCGAGCGATGAAAAGCGACAAGAAATCTGTCGGCGGGCGAATCAAATGGGTACTGTTGGAACGGATCGGCAGCGCGCGCATTGTTGACGGAAACGAAATCGATGCCCTCGCGTTGCGAGCAGCGCTTCGTGAAAGCTTGCGGGACACGAGTTAGAGCGGGGAATAGGCTAAGGTTTAGTAAAGGCTAATTCATTTTAAGAACATGTCAAGAAATAACGAACAAGGCAGCGCGCGCGTCAAGCTGATTGTCTTTCTGGTCATCTTTGCTTTGGTCAGTTACGTTGGTTACATGTACCTGCCGGTCGCGGTCGACTCGTACTACTATAAGGACTTTATGCAGAACAAGGTGGACCAGGCGGCCGCTCTGGGTTACGACAGCGGATGGCTTAAAGATCAGATGGTGAAGATCGGCCCCGAATATCATGTGCCTCCCGACGCCCTGATCACCGCGGGTCCTAACGATCAACGCGTGGAACTTCACGTCAAATTCACACGACCGATTTCATTCCCCGGCTATACCTACAACTACGAATTCGATCACACGGTCAAGAGTTCGACATTTCTAAGCAGCAAGTAGACTCTTCTAAGCCCATTCTTCGAACGCCAACAGCGCATCGCTACTTCCCACCGTATAAGCAATTTGTGCTGCGGTGCAGTAACGTAACTAATCGGGTTCTTATCGGGGGCGTCGCCGAAGCCCAATCAATAAGAGGCCACTAGAGAGCTGACTCCAGGTGGTCTCTCTTGATGTTGTCTTCCGAGTATTCTGATCAAGCAACAGGCTGTGTGGCGAAGGCTGTTAATTGCACCAGCGACTGCGGAGCTTCGGCAAGCCATGTCGTGGGACAAACTCCACAACGAGTGCATTGATTGACGGAAGGGCAGGGAGCAGTCGAACGAGCTTCGTGCGCGCGTTCGTCTTCACGCTGCATGAATTCACGAGAGATGCCGGAATCCACAATGTCCCAGGGAAGAATTTCATCGTAAGCACGACGGCGACTGGTGTGAAAGTAGGGATCGATTTGAGTTTCGCGAATCGCGGCGTTCAAATCGCTATTCAACCGCGCGGTTGCTTCGATCACACGAGCAATCCGTCGATCACCCGAAGAGAAGAGAGCCTGTTCATGAGCAATACGCGCCGACATCGCGCGCACTTCGACGTTGGGGATGCGCGCGAGCTTCTTGCTGACAAACTTCAAACGGCGCTTCAATTCTTTTTCTTCACAAATTGGTTCCCATTGAAACGGCGTGTTGGGTTTCGGCACAAACCCATTTAGTGAAGGAATGATCTTGCCGGCGCGACCGAAACGCTTGCCGGCTTCGAGCATGCGATCCTTGATGCGCTCGACTAAAACGATCATCTCTTCCAGATCTTCGTCGGTTTCCGTCGGCAAGCCCACCATCATATAGAGCTTGACGGTCAACATGCCGCGATCGAAAACCGCGCCGCAGATATCGACAATCTCGTCATTGGTCAGATTCTTATTGATGACGCGGCGCAGTCGATCCGATCCGGTTTCCGGCGCGACTGCGATCTGTTGATCGCGAGATTCAACCAGCGCGTCCAGCAGCTCGTCCGAAATTTGATCGAGACGAAGAGAAGAAACTGAAATCCGATAATCCATAGCGCGCAGGCCCTGGAGAATTTCGCTGATCTCCGGATGATCGCAGACAGCAGTCGAAACTAAACCAATCTTGTCGGTCTTTGAGCGCCACGCTCGCGCTTTTGCCAGAATGTCCCGCGCCGGCACGACGCGCGGCGGCCAATAGTTGTAGCCGGCCCAGCAGAAGCGGCAGCCCTGCGAGCATCCGCGCGAAATTTCAATCAGAAATCGATCGCCCATCTCGGCTTGCGGCGCGAAAATTGTCGTCGAGGGTGCGAAGATCTCATCACGTCTCAATTGATCGACGAGATCGGTTTGCCCGCGACGAATCGCGCGGCGGAGACTGCCTTCTTTCGGATTCTGGGCGGAGATCGCGCGGCCGACTCGAGTCGGAACGCCATCTTCGAGTGGTGTGTATGCGGCGACAGTTTGGTCTTGGTTGTGGCTGACGAAATAAAGCGAAGGCACGTAGAATCCGCGGCCTTGTCGCGCCAATGCTAAAAGCAGTTCGTCTTTGCTTTCATTTTCGAGAATCGCATCAACCAGCTTTGGCCCGAGGATTTCGCCTTCACCGACACCGATCACATCCGTGAATTCGGCAATAGGTTCCGGATTCAGGAACGACGATGCGCCGCCCATGACAATCAATGGATCATGTTTCGTGCGGTCTTTCGACCAAACCGGCACGCCGCTTAGCTGCAGCATGCGCGCCATGTTCACGTAATCAGTTTCGAAGGAAATCGAAAAGGCGATCACGTCGAATTCGCGGACGGGTGTTTGTGATTCGAGTGAAAGCAACGGCGTGCGAATGCGTTCGTACTCGGCGAGTTCGTTGATCGGGTCGGAACCCCGCCCATTCGGAACGGAGTGATCATAGCCAGACGTGTCAGAAGCCCGCGCGTGAGCCAGGGCTCGCTTGCGGGAGTTGCCCTCCCTAACGGTCGGCCTTCTGATACTTTCCGGCAGGAAAACTCGCTCGCATGAAACATCAGGAATGTTATTGAAGATTTCATACATCGCCTGAAAGCCAAGGTTCGCCATGCCGATTGAATACACGTTGGGATAGCAGAGCGCGATGCGCAATTGCGCGCCGCGCTTCAACACCCAGCCGTCTTCCGAGGCGAGTTTGCGTTTATAGCTTTCGACGATCTTGTTCATGAACCATTAGAGCCACAGATGCACACAGATAAACACAGATCAGAAAATACTGTAATTAATCCGTGTAATCTGCGTTCATCTGTGGCTAATTTGCCCTTACCCGTGCTGAACCGTTTCCAAAAACGCTTTCAGTTTTCGTGAACGCGACGGATGGCGCAACTTTCGCAGCGCCTTGGCCTCGATTTGACGAATGCGTTCGCGAGTCACGGCAAAATGTTGACCGACTTCTTCGAGTGTGTGCTCTGATCCAGTCGTGCCCAAACCGAACCGCATCTTGATCACTTTCTCTTCGCGCGGCGTCAGCGTCGCCAGCACTTCGTCCGTGATCTCACGAAGGTTTGAAGCAACCACTTGATCCGAAGGATTCATGATCGATTTGTCTTCGATGAAGTCGCCCAGATGCGAATCCTCTTCTTCACCGATTGGCGTCTCGAGCGAAATCGGTTCCTGCGCTATCTTCAGGACCTTGCGCACTTTTGAAACCGGAATGTCCATTTTCTTGGCGATCTCTTCGCTCGTCGGTTCGCGTCCGAGTTCCTGCACCAGCGCGCGCGAAGTGCGAATCAGCTTATTGATCGTTTCGATCATGTGCACCGGAATACGAATCGTGCGCGCCTGATCGGCAATCGCGCGGGTGATGGCCTGACGAATCCACCACGTCGCGTAGGTTGAAAACTTATAGCCGCGGCGCCACTCGAATTTGTCAACCGCCTTCATCAAACCGATGTTGCCTTCCTGAATCAGATCAAGGAACTGCAAACCGCGGTTCGTATACTTCTTGGCAATGGATACGACCAGGCGCAGGTTCGCTTCGACCAGTTCGCGTTTCGCTTGGCCGGTATGATGCTCGCCGGTGACGATTGCTTGCAGGCAACGCTTAACTTCGACCGGCGAGATGTGGTGCTCTTCTTCAACCATCTGCAAACGCTTCTTCGCGGTCGAAACGTGCTTCTTATAGAGCTTGATGTCATCAGCCTTGAGCCGCTTCTTCGTTAGCCGATCGCTGTAGGTTGACAGCTCGCGTTCCGCCGATCGCACTTCCTTCTGCACGTTGCGAATAGCGTTGATCAGCCGCTGACGCGAACGTTCAGTCATGTTCAACCGGCCGATTTCATCGGCGATTTCAATGCGTAAGCGCCCAACTTTGCGTCGCAGTCGCGTCAGCTTCTTTGTCTTCTTACCGCGCGTGATCTTTGTTTCCGTGCGCAGCTTGGCCCATTCCTTCAAAGTATTCTTGAACAGTCTGTTGATACGCTCGATGCCTTCGATGGTCCATTCGCGATACTCTTCGGCCTTGTCTTCTTCACCGGCGAGTTCGGCCTGCTCAGAGAAGGTGACGACTTCGCGGATGTTCAGTTTAAGTGCGGCGAGTTCCTCGCCCATTTTGACTAGCTCGGCCACGGCAATCGGCGAGCGCGCGATTGCTTTCTGAGTCTTGATCTGGCCACGCTCGATGCGCTTGGCGATTGCCACTTCGCCTTCGCGCGTCAACAAAGGAACGACGCCCATCTCACGCAGATACAAGCGAACCGGATCGTTCGTTTTCTCCAGCGCGCCTGCGGACAGATCAAGCTCTAATTCCTCGTCGCCATCTTCATCGTCGGTCGCGATGGCCGCGGCCTGTTCAATCAAACGCTCGTCGGAATCCGCGACGTGAATGTTCGACGCGTCCAGTTTCTGGAGCACGTCTTCAATGTCGTCGGGGGAAACCACGTTCTCAGGCAACTCGCGATTGAGATCGTCGTAAGACAAAAACTTCTTGTCGCCGCCCAATTGGAGCAGCCGATCCATTACATCGTCTTTTTCTTCAATAGCCACTTTTGTTTTCCTATTAAGCTAATCAAGCTGCATGGCCGCGCGGCAGCAGAGCATCGAGCGCGTCTCGCTGCTTTGTCATCTCCAGATGCTGCCGTTGTAGATCAAGGATCTGATTCTCGTCACCCGAGCGAATAGCGTCCGCGATCTGCTGTGTTAGTTCGTCCACAAGCCGATTAAGGCGCGACAGCCGAAGTGAATTCAAACACCGCTCAGCATCAGCTAACGATTCGTCGAAAGACTCGGCGGGTTCGTTAATCAATATCCGCGGGAGAATCTCTGCCGCCGCTGGATTGTCCGCCGTAGCCTCGCTCAACGATTCGAAAGTGATTTCCTTGTCCTCTGTGCCCAGTTCTTTCAGCGCGCGAAAAATCGCGGCTGTTGCCAACCCTTCATAGTCGCTCGGCTCGAGTCGCGGCAGAATGATGTTTCGCAGCTCATCATTCGCCACCAAAAGCCCGAGCAGCTTTTCCTCTGCCACGGTCGGCTGAATGCTTTGCGCGAACACCTTCTGAACGGCTGCCGCGTCGGTGATTGAGCCGCGCACCTGTTGCCAAAGTTCGTGCCGCTGCTCACGCTGCAAGCGCAAACCGTCCATCGCGATGTCAAAATATTCGCGCTTCTGAATTCGATTCCGAACAGCGCGAACAAACGGAAGCGTCTCCTCTACTGCGGCGGCTTTATCGGCTGGGTTGTTGAGGTTACGATCCCGTACCGCTTGATCGATCACGAATTGTATATGGGGCTGTGCCTCTCCGCGGCGTCGGTTATATTCGGAAACGCCGTTTTTTCGGATGAAATCGTCAGGATCTGCGTTGTCCGGGAGGACCAGGACCTTGACTTCAATGTCTTCTGCCAGAATCGTTTCAATCGCCCGCTTTGCCGCCTGCACGCCCGCTCGATCACCATCATAGTTCACCAAAACTTTACGCGCAAACCGGCCAACCAGCTTCACTTGCTCAGGCGTGAGCGCGGTGCCCAAACTCGCGACCAAATTTCGCACGCCGAACTGATAAGGAATGATTAGATCGAGATAACCCTCGACGAGAATCGCAAAACCCTGTCGCCGAATTTCATCGCGAGTCAGATGCAGTCCATAAAGGTGACGGCCCTTTGTGTAGGCCGGAGTCTCAGGCGAGTTCAAGTATTTCGGGTCGCCCTCGGGATCGAGCGTTCGCCCACCGAACGCGATCGGTTTTCCTTGCGCATCGAGAACTGGAAAAATTAGTCGGCCGCGAAAACGATCGTACGATCCGCCGTCGTCTCTTTTGACCACCAGGCCGCTCTTTTCCAGTTGCTCCTGGGTCGCACCTTTTTGCAGCAGATGAGTCGAAAGCGCTTCCCAACTATCGGGCGCGAAACCGAGCTGAAAAGCCTCCGTGGTCTCTTCCGTCAGTCCGCGCTGCTTTAGATATTGGCGAACAGATGCAGCCGCCCTGCTTTGCAACTGATCCTTCCACCAGGCGAGCGCCCACTGGTTCAATTCGATCACTTGATCGCTGTCGCGCTGGCGCGACTCAAACCGTCCGTCGTCGATTAACTTCGGCATCGGCACACCGGATTTTTCGGCCACGATTTTGATCGCTTCGGGAAATGTGACGCGCTCCATCTCCATGATGAAGTTGAAAACGGTGCCGCCCTTGTGACAGCCAAAGCAGAAGAACATTTCCTTTGCCGGATTGACGTTGAATGAAGGCTTCGTCTCTTTGTGGAACGGGCAGGGCGCGCGCCAATTGGTGCCGGCTTTTTTCAACGAGACATAGTCCTGCACGATGCGAACGATGTCCGCTTGTCTTTTGAGATCTTCGATGAAGGTTTGCGGGAAACGCATTTAGGATTTTATTTCTACAATCGTCGCGCCACTGCCGCCCTGATCCTGTGGCGCTGCTGCGAATCGCGCGACGTGTGGATGATCCGAGAGCAATTCGGCAACGCTACGACGCAACGCGCCGGTGCCGTGGCCGTGGATTATGCGCACTTCGGTCTGACCGTTCAAGAAGGCTTCGTCGAGAAACTTATCAACCAGATCGGCGGCTTCGTCAGTTGTCTTACCGATCAGCTTCAGTTCGGCCATATTCGTGAACTTGGAACCTGATTCTCTTGAATGCAGATGAAGCTCAGTGGCCGTCGCTCGGCGACTCAGCTCTTCAAGTGAGCCCTCTCTGGCGGTCGGGCTACTGTCCCGGCCCATCGTTGTTCGATTGGTGGTTTCGTCAATCAATTCGAGATTCGAAATCTTTTCACGCAGGTGAAGCGAGCCTACTCGGACATTAGCTTGATCATCCTTGAGCTG
>Ga0066679_10000283_pt1 | contig 15716 bp, 18 predicted proteins | sample GraSoiAngelo_128_FD_62298 | JGI IMG/M metagenome (GOLD analysis project Ga0066679, IMG submission 62298) | Grasslands soil microbial communities from the Angelo Coastal Reserve, California, USA - 14_0927_12_20cm | ecosystem: Environmental > Terrestrial > Soil > Grasslands | place: USA... | reverse complement strand
CGATGCTCGGGCGCTGGCCGCCAGCGGTCTGCCGGCGGCGGCCGCCGGGCTCGTCATCTCGCTCGGCAGCGTGGAGGCGGCGGTGCGCGCCCAGCAGGCGTCGATCGGCGCCGCGGCGGCGCGCTTCCGGGCGCGCGTGGAGACGATGGGCCCCGCCTTCTGGCGCACGTACGACCGGATGCTGGTGGCCACCGGCCGCACGCTGCTCCGGGTGACGACGCTGACGACGCGGCTGGCGGCGACGGTCGACGCGGTTGGCGCCGCGCTGGAGGCTGCCGACGACCTCGTGATCACCGGCTGCGCCTCGCTCGGGGTGCTGCGGGTCGGGGTGGCGGAAGACGAGCCGCGCCTGCTGGCCGAGGCGATCGAGCGGCTCCGCGCGTTCGTCGCCGACGGCGAGGGCAGCGTGGTCGTCGAGCGCGGCTCGAGCGCCCTGCGTGCGCGCGTCGATCCCTGGGGCGCGGTGGCGCCGGGCCCGCTCGACCTCATGCGCGCCCTCAAGCAGACCTTCGATCCCCGCGGCATCCTGAATCCCGGCCGCTTCGTCGCCGGCATCTGAGCATGACGAGCGCGCCTGCCCTCGCCGACGCCGCCACCCTGGCGATGCTTCGCACCTGCGTGCACTGTGGCATCTGCCTGCCGCAGTGTCCGACCTATCGCGTGCTGGGCGAGGAGATGGACTCGCCGCGCGGCCGGCTCTACCTGATGCGGGCGGTGGCGGAAGGACGGCTCGAGCTGACCGACACCGTCACGCGCCATCTCGACCTCTGCCTCGGCTGTCGGGCGTGCGAGACCGCGTGCCCGGCCGGCGTCCGGTTCGGCGTGCTGCTCGAGACCGCGCGGGCCGACGTCGCGCGGCGGCCGCAGCCCCGCCGCCGCCGGTGGCTGACGGCGCTCCTGCTGGCGACGTTCCCGGAGCCGGAGCGGCTGGGCTGGATCTTCGGCCTGGCGCGCCGTTACCAGCGCTGGGGGCTGCAGCGGCTCGTGCGCGCCAGCGGCCTGCTGACGCGGGTGCCGCCGCTGGCCGCGATGGACGCCCTGCTCGACCGGGCGCCGGAGGAGCCCGAGCCGTTGCCGGAGTACGTGCCCGCCCGCGGCCGCTCGCGCGGGCGCGTCGCCATGCTGACCGGCTGCGTGCAGCGCCATCTCTTCGCCGACGTCAACCGCGACACGATTCGCCTGCTCTCGCTGGCGGGGTGGGACGTGGTGGTGCCGCGCGGCCAGGGCTGCTGCGGCGCGCTCGATCTTCACGCCGGGCGGGTGGACGCCTTCCGCGAGCGGGCCGGCGCGTTGACGGCGGCGTTTCCGGAGGACGTGGACTGGATCGTCACGAATGCGGCGGGGTGCGGCGCAGCGCTGCGCGAGGCCGATCACTGGCTGGCGGGCGCGGCCACCGTGCGGCTGGCCGCGCGCGTGCGCGACGTCACCGAGCTTCTCGTCGACGGTGACCTGCCGCTGCAGCCGCTGCCGGAGCCGCTGACCGTGACCTATCACGACGCCTGCCACCTGGCCCACGGCCAGAAGGTGCGGGCGGCGCCGCGCGCGCTGCTCGCGCGCATCCCCGGGCTCCGGCTCGTCGAGCTGCGCGACAGCGACCTCTGCTGCGGCAGCGCCGGCATCTACAATATCCTCGAGCCTGCGATGGCCGACCAGCTGCTCGACCTCAAGCTCGCTCGCATCGCCGAGACCGGCGCCCGCGTGGTCGCCGCCGGCAATCCCGGCTGCCTCGTCCAGATCGCGCGAGGCGCCCGCGAGCGTGGCCTCGACCTGCAGCTCGTCCATCCGGTGACGCTGCTCGCGCGAGCGGCCGGCGTGAGCGGCCCGTGAAGATCCGCCTGCGAGAGCGTGCGAAGTTCCAGGCCGACCGGATGGCCAGGATCGCGCTGGCGGCCACGCCGCGCGTGCACCTCGATCTCTACGCCCTCGAGCCCGGCCAGGCGCAGAAGGTCCACACCCACGACGACCAGGACAAGGTCTACGTGGTGCTGGAGGGGCGCGGCCGCATCACGGTCGGCGCCGAGGACGAGACGCTCGAGGCGGGCGACGCGGTGGTCGCCCCGGCGGGCGTCGCCCACGGCGTCCGCAACGACTCGGGGGAACGCCTGCTGCTGCTCGTGCTCGTCTCGCCGCCGCCCCCGCACGCGTGAGCACGCCCGTCCGCGCGAGCCTGATGATCACCTGCCTGGCGGACGTGCTCTATCCCGAGGTCGGCGAGCGGATCGTGCGCCTGCTGCGAGGCCTCGGCGTCACCGTGGAGTTTCCCGCCGGCCAGACGTGCTGCGGCCTGCCGCTCTTCAACTCCGGCTATCACGCCGCCGCCGCCGACGTCGCCCGCCGGACGGTGAAGATCTTCGACGAGGCCGGGTACGTCGTGGTGCCGTCGGGGTCCTGCGCGTGGATGGTGAAGCACGAGTACCCCGGCCTCCTGAAGGCGCCGGCCGCGCGGGCGGCTGCCGCGCGCCTGGCCGCGCGCACGTACGAGCTGTCGCAGTTCCTCGTGCGCGTGCTGGGCCGGCGACGCTTCCGCAGCGCGGTCGCCGGACGCCTCACGTACCACGATTCCTGCCATCTCCTGCGCGGCCTGCACGAGGCGGAGAGTCCTCGCGCCCTCCTGACGGAACTGGGCGGCGTCGAGCTCGTCGAGCTGCCGGGAAGCGACGAGTGCTGCGGATTCGGCGGCTCGTTCGCGGTGCGACTGCCGGAGGTGTCGACGGCGATCCTCGACAAGAAGCTCGCCAACGTCGAGGCGACCGGCGCGGATTGCGTCGTCGCGTGCGACGCCGGCTGCCTCATGCAGATGCGCGGCGGCCTCTCGCGACGTGGCTCGCGCGTGCGCGCGCTCCACCTGGCCGAGGTGCTGGGGGAGCCGGCGTGAGCGAGCCCGACCTGGCGACGCCGTTCCGTGAGCGGGCCGGGCAAGCGCTCGACGACCGCTTCCTGCAGGAAGCGCTCACGATCGCCACCACGAAGTTCATCACGCTGCGCCGGGAGGCCTTCGACGCGTTCCCCCAGGGCGAGGCGCTGCGCGACCAGGCCCGCGCGATCAAGGAGGCGACGCTCCAGCGTCTGGACCACTGGCTGGAGATGCTGATCGACAACGTCGAGCGGCGCGGCGGCCACGTGCACTACGCCACCGGCGCCGACGAGGCTCGCCGGATCGTGCTGGACATCGCGCGGCGCACGGGGGCGCGGATGGCCGTGAAGTCCAAGTCGATGGCCACCGAGGAGATCCACCTGAACGATGCGCTGGAGGCGGCCGGGGTGACGCCGGTCGAGACCGACCTCGGCGAGTACATCATCCAGCTCGCCCACGAGCGACCCTCGCACATCATCGCGCCGGCCATCCACAAGACGAAGGGCCAGGTGGCCGAGCTGTTCCGCCGGGAGCTGAACCGGGACGCGGCGCCGGACCCGGAGGTGCTCACGCAGATCGCCCGGGCCGAGCTCCGCCAGAAGTTCCTGCAGGCCGACCTCGGCATCACCGGGGCGAATTTCGGCGTGGCCGAGACGGGCACGGTGGTGCTCGTCACCAACGAGGGCAACGGGCGCATGGTGACCTCGCTGCCGCGCGTGCACGTGGCGGTCATGGGCGTCGAGAAGGTGATCCCCTCGATGACCGACCTCGCCGTGTTCCTGGCGATCCTGGCCCGGAGCGCGACCGGCCAGAAGCTGTCCGTCTACACCTCGCTGGTGAACGGGCCCCGGCGCGGCGGCGAGCTCGAAGGGCCCGAGGAGTTCCACCTGGTCCTGCTCGACAACGGCCGCATCCGCCAGATCGCCGGGCCACTGCGCGAGGCGCTCTCGTGCCTGCGCTGCGGCGCCTGTCTCAACGTCTGTCCCGTCTACCGGCAGATCGGCGGCCACGCCTATGGCTACACCTATCCGGGACCGATCGGGATCTTGCTGACCGCCATGCTGAACGGACCGGGATCCGTCAAGGATCTGGCCCACGCGTCGTCCCTCTGCGGCGCGTGCGTCGACGCCTGTCCCGTGCGGATCGATATTCCGAGGATGCTGATCGAGCTCCGGCGCGAGCTCGACGAGCAGCGGATCGCGCCGTGGCCCGAGCGGGTGGTCTTCGGCGCGTTCGCGTGGCTGCTGCAGCGCCCGGCGCTGTACCGGCTCAGCGCGCGCCTCGGCCGCCTGCTGCAGCGCCCGCTCGCGCGCAACGGACGCATCCGCCGGCTGCCGCTCTTCTTCGGGTCGTGGACGCGCACGCGGGACCTGCCGCCGATCGCCGCCCGCACGTTCCACGAGCGCTGGGCCGAGCTCGAGCGCGAGGCGCGCCGGTGACGACCCGGGCCGAGTTCCTCCACCGCATCCGGACCGAGATGGGCCGCGCGCCGGGCCTCGTCCCGAGCGCCACCGCGCCCCGGCCGACCCGGCCGCGCGAGCGCCTGGAGGTGCTGCGGCGCGAGCTCTCGGAGCGCTGGCGCGAGAGCCTCGAGCGGTTCGCGGTGGAGTTCGAGCGGGTCGGCGGCGTGCTCCACCGGGTCGGGGACGCCGAGGAGGTGCCGGGTGTCGTCGCGCGCATCGCCGGCGAGCGGCGGGCGCGCTCGGTCATCGCCTGGCCGGGCGCCACGCTGGGCGTCGACGTCACCGCGTCACTGGTCGAGCGTGGCCTCGACGCCCTCGCGATGCCGGAGGCGGAGGTGACGCCGGCGGAGCGCGCGCGATTGCGCGCGGTCGCCGCGGCGGCCGACGTCGGCGTCACCGGCGTGGATCTGGCGGTCGCCGAGACGGGCACGCTGATCGTCGTGTCGGGCGCCGGGCGGTCGCGCTCGGCCTCGCTGTTGCCGTCGTGCCACGTCGCCGTGTTCGACCGCGAGGCGCTGCTGGAGTCGCTGGAGCAGGTGGGAGTCGCGCTGGAGGCGTGGCACGACGGCGACGACCCGACCTGGCGGGGCGCGGCGATCAACTTCATCACCGGCCCCAGCCGCACCGCCGACATCGAGCTCACGCTCACGCGCGGCGTGCACGGCCCCAGGGAGGTCCACGCCGTCTTCGTCGAGCGCGGACTGGACGTCCGGCGTCGTGTCTGACCGCTACTTCACGCCCGACGAGGTCGAGCGGTTGATCCCCCGGCTCACGCGCATCATGGAGCGCGTCATGGCGGCCCACGCGGCCGGCGCCGAGGCGGGCGAGGCGCTGGCCGCCGAGCAGAAGCGCATCACGCTGGCCGGTGGCGGCGTGGTCGACCAGGGGGCTTGGCGCGCCCGCCGGGACACGCTCGAGCGCAGCGCGCGCGACGTGCAGGCCGGCCTCGAGGGGATCCAGCGTCTCGGCGGCGTCACCAAGGACCCGGGCCTCGGCCTCGTGGACTTTCCGCACCTGCGCGACGGCCGGGAGGTGAATCTCTGCTGGCGGTACGGCGAGGAGCGCATCACGCACTGGCACGGCCTCGACGAGGGCTATGCCCGGAGGAAGCCACTGTGAGCCGCGACGTCGTCTTCTATCAGAAGCCCACCTGAACCTCCTGCGTCAAGGGGAGGGCGGTGCTCTCCCGTCGCAAGGTGGCGTTCACCGCTCGCGATCTCTTCAAGCAGCCCCTGAGCGCTGCCGAGATTCGCGCGCTGGCGGCCCGCGCGCCCGACGGCGTGCGCAGCCTGCTCTCCACGCGCTCGACCCAGTACAAGGCGCTCGGCCTGGACCGGAAGAAGGTCAGCGACACCGAGCTCGTCGCGCTGATGGTCAAGGAGCCCCGCCTGCTGCGCCGGCCGCTCGTGCAGGCGGGCGACCGCCTCGTGATCGGCTTCGACCGTGACGCGCTGGAGGCCCTGCGCTAGATGGCCTACGGCGCCGTCTTCTTCGATCTCTTCGACACGCTCGTGCGCTTCGAGCGTGATCGGCTGCCGGAGATCGAGATCAGCGGGCGCCGGGTGCGCTCGACCGCCGGCCATCTGCACGCGGTGCTGGCCCGGGCGGCGCCGCAGGTGACGCTCGAGGAGTGCTACGCTGCGCTCCAGGCCTCGTGGCAGGAAGCCGAGCGCTTGCGCGCCATCGATCACCGCGAGGTGCCGGCGCGCGAGCGATTCGCGGTGTTCTTCCAGCGGCTGGGGCTGGACGGGGCGACGCTGCCGCCGGACCTCGATGTCGCCCTCATCGACGCCCACCGCCGGGAGCTCGCCAAGGCAGCCAGCTTTCCGGCCCATCACCGGCCATTGCTGGAGCGTCTGGCCCGCCGGCACTGCCTGGCCGTCGTCTCGAACTTCGACTACAGCCCGACGGCGCTGGCGATTCTCGAGACGGCGGGCGTCCGCGACCTCTTCGCCACGATCGTCGTCTCGGACGAGGTCGGCTGGCGCAAGCCGCGCGCCGACATCTTCCAGGCGGCGCTGCAGCGCGCCGGCGTCGAGCCCCACCACACGCTGTTCGTGGGCGACCGCATCGACATCGACGTGGTCGGCGCCCACGCCGTCGGAATGGACGCCGCCTGGATCAACCCGGGCCACGATCCGCTGCCGCCAGGGATCGCGCCCCCGATCTACGAGATCCGCGATCTCGCCGACCTGGAGGCGATCGTCGACCCGTCCTGAGCCGCATCGTCTGGCCCTGTTCCTGCATCTGAAGACTGGAGGAGGTTCTGGAGCGATGCCGACGACGCGCAAGGTGATCATCATCGGCTCCGGGCCGGCCGGCTACACGGCGGCCATCTACGCGGCCCGGGGCAATCTGGCGCCGCTCATGTTCACGGGTGTGCAGTCCGGCGGGCAGCTCATGCTGACCACGCTGGTCGAGAACTATCCCGGCTTCGTGGACGGCGTCATCGGCCCCGACCTCATGGAGACGATGCGCAAGCAGGCCGAGCGCTTCGGCACCGACATGATCGCCGAGGACGTGACGCGCGTGGACTTCTCCCGCCACCCGTTCGTGATCCGCTCGGAGGGCGCGACCCACGAGGCCGAGACCGTGGTCATCGCCACCGGAGCCTCCGCCCGCACGCTGGACCTGCCGGAGGAGCGCGCGCTGATGGGTCGCGGCCTCTCCACGTGCGCGACCTGCGACGGCTTCTTCTTCAAGGACCAGAACATCATGGTGGTCGGCGGCGGCGATTCGGCGATGGAGGAGGCGCTCTACCTGGCCCGCCTCGGCCGCAAGGTGGAGGTCGTGCATCGCCGCGACACGCTGCGGGCCTCGAAGATCATGCAGGAGCGCGCTCGCAAGCACCCGAAGATCTCGTTCCTCCTGGATACCGTGATCGAGTCGATCAAGGACCCGAAGACCGGGAAGGTGACGAGCGCCACCCTCCGGAACGTCAAGACCAACGAGGTCAGCGAGCACCTGGTCGACGGCCTCTTCTTCGCCATCGGGCACGTGCCCAACACCGCCATCTTCCGCGACCAGGTCGAGCTCCTGCCGAACGGCTACATCAAGGTCGCGCCGGGGACCACGCAGACCTCGGTGCGCGGCGTCTTCGCCGCCGGCGACGTCGCCGACTTCACCTGGCGCCAGGCGGTCACCGCTGCCGGCACCGGCTGCATGGCCGCGCTCGAAGCCGAGCGCTATCTCGAGGCGGCGTCGAGCCAGGCCTAGGCGCGGCCGGTGCCGCGGCAGAATCGCGTCACGCCGTTCGGCGAGCTGATCGCCACCCCGGCGCGCGGGACGCTCATGGGCAACCGCGGCTGTCTCCACGATCTCCAGCAGCGAATCCGCCGGCCCTTCGCGGGCAGGCGGTGGATCGCCTGCGTCCTGCAGTTCAAGGGGCGACGGCGCGACGTCATGGCGCCCGGGCGCTACACGGAGCTCTTTTTCCTGGACGAGGCCACCGCGCTCGCGGCCGGCCACCGTCCGTGCGCCGAGTGCCAGCGCGAGCGCTACCGGCTCTTCCGCGAGCACTGGGTGATGGCGAACCGCGCCCGCGGAGGCTCGTCGCGACCGTCGGTGGACGAGATCGACCGCGCGCTGCACGCCGAACGGATCGGCGACCGGCTCGCCAAGCGGACGTACGTCGCGCGCCTGTCGCGATTGCCGGCCGGCGCGATGGTCGCCGGCGACGACGGCGGCGCCTACCTGGTCCAGGACGGCGCGCTGGCCGCGTGGACGCCGTCCGGGTACGCAGCGACCGCCCCACCCGCGGCTGACAGATCGGTGCGCGTCCTCACGCCGCGCTCGATCGTGCGGGCGATCGCGCACGGGTATCCTGTGGCGGTCCACGACTCGGCGCGGTCACGCGCCGGGTCGCGATCACGCTGACGAGGTGAGGCCATGCTGAAGCTCGATCACCTGCGGATCCCCGTGACCGACCTGGCGCGCTCGCGCGACTGGTACACCCGCACGCTCGGCCTGACCGTCGAATTCGAGGTGCCGGACCGGCGGAGCGTCGCGCTGCAGGACAGCGACGACTTCACGGTCTTCCTGCAGGAAGTGCCGGCCACGGTGCAGGCGAACGGCTGCGCCCTGTGGTTCCAGGTCACCGACGTGGACGCCACGTTCGCCGAGTGGTCCGGCCGGGGCGTCGCCTTCGCTCACGGGCCGCAGAAGACCTACTGGGGCTACGGCGTCGAGCTGCGCGATCCCGACGGCTACCTGATCCGCCTGTGGGACACGCGCTCGATGAAAGAGCGATGAGCCTCGACCTGCGTCTCACGTACATCGGTGGCCCCACGGCCCTGCTCGAGCTCGGTGGCGCGCGGCTGCTCACCGATCCGACGTTCGACGCGGCCGGGGCGGAGTTCCGCGCCGGCTCCTACGTCCTGCGAAAGACGCGTGGGCCGGCGCTGGCGGCGGCGGCGCTCGGCCGGGTCGATGCCGTGCTCCTGAGCCACGATCACCACTTCGACAACCTCGACGCCGGCGGCCGCGCCTTCCTGGACAGGGTGGACCGTGTTCTCACGACCGAGGCCGGCGCGACCCGCCTGGGCGCTCGTGCGCGCGGTCTCGCTCCATGGGCCACGGTCGACCTGCCCACGCCGGGCGGACGCGTCCTTCGCGTCACGGCCACGCCGGCGCGCCATGGGCCGGCCCACGCCGACCGTGGACCGGTCGTGGGGTTCGCGCTGGCCTTCGCCGACGCGCCGGAGCACGCCGTCTACCTGAGCGGCGACACGGTCTGGTACGAAGGGGTCGCCGAGGTCGGCCGCCGCTTTTCCGTCCACACGGCCGTGCTCTTCATGGGCGCCGCGCGGGTCGCCGCGGTGGGCCCCTGGCACCTGACCTTCACCGCTGCGGAAGGCGTCGAGGCGGCGCGCGCCTTCGCCGACGCCGCGATCGTTCCCGTGCACTTCGAGGACTGGGAGCATTTCTCGGAGGGCCGCGCCGACATCGAGCAGGCGTTCACCAACGCGGGCCTCGGCCACCGCCTCCGCTGGCTGCCGCGCGGCGTCGAGACCGCTGGCGAAAGCTAGGCGGCAACGGGGGCTTCACCCCCCGAGCAGGTAGAGCCGCGGGGTCGCGTGCTCGAACGGGTAGGGCGGGCGCACATCGACCGTCTCGACCGCGAAGCCGGCCGCGCGGACCTGGTCCGCGAATGTTTCGGGCCCTCGCAGGTGCAGCTCGACGTCCACCGGCAGGCCCTTGTAGTCGCTGAAGTGACTGAAGCCTTCTCCCGCGTGGACCGCGACGACGAGCGCGCCGCCCGGCCGCAGCACCCGTCGTAGCTCGACCAGCGCCGGAGTCGGGTCGGCCTCGTAGATCAGGGAATAGAAGGCGACGATGCCGGTGCAGGCGCCGCGCGCGAACGGCAGGGCGCGCATGTCGGCGGCGACGAAATGGAGCGACGGATCGTTGAGACGCCGGGCGACCGTCAGCGAGCGCGGGGCGACATCGACGCCGACGACGCGGGCGCCGCGACCGGCCACGAAGCGCCCGACGTGGCCGGCCGGTCCACAGCCGATGTCCAGCACGAGTCCCGGCGCCGGGCAGCGCCGGGCGAAGCGACCCAGGAGCTCGGTGTCGTAGGGCTTGCGGGTGAGCTCGTCGGCGAAATCGGCGGCGTACTGCTCGGCGATGCGGTCGAACGAGGCGCGGACGCGCTCGCTCACGTCCCCACGCGCAGCGTGGCGCCGAGGTCGCGCAGGAGCGCGATCGTCGACAGATAGGACAGCCGGCCGGTGCGGGGATTCTCGGACGGCACGTTCTCCACCTGGATCTGCAGCGTGCCGAACTCGCCCTCGACCCGGATCCGGTGGGTATTGCGGGCGAGTCCGGGGACCGCGTAGATCTTCGTCGTCGTGCGCTCGGGGCCGATGCCGGCGAGGGATAACGCGGCCAGCACGTTGACGTTGGCGGGGAACGCCGGACAGGCGGCGGTCGCCGGGCCCTCGAAGATGAGCGTCTCCTCGCGGATCGCCTCGAGGTCGATCCTCTGCTGCGTGATCCACGGAGCGCCCGCCCAGCCGGCGGGCGCCTTGCGGCTCTCCATCGTCACCGAGGTCACCGGGCCGATCGCGCCGGCCCTGACGCCGTCGAGCCCGGCGATGGCGCCCGACGGCACCAGGATCCGGCAACCCTGGCGCTCGGCCAGCGCGACCCAGTCGGCGCGCCCGAGCAGCGCGCCGCACGACAGCACCACCAGATCGCGCCCGGCGCCGAGCGCCTTCGGCGCGACCTCCTGAAGGTGCGCCTGGGTCGAGGCCTCGACGACGACCTCGGCGGCGGCGACGAGGTCGTCGAGCGACAGGAACGGCGCCGGCGTGCGCAGTGACTTCAGGAAGGTCTCGGCGCGCTCGCGATCACGCGCCGTGGCGGCGGCCAGGCGCAGCCCGGGCAGTCCGGCGTCGAGCGCCTGGCAGACACGGCGTCCGATGGCACCGAGTCCGACGACGCCGACCGTGAGCGGCCGAGTGCGTGAGGGGATTCGACTCATCGCCTGACGAGGCGGCATGTTATCATGCCGCGAGACCGCCGAATGACGTCAGCCGGCGCACTCCGCGAGCCGCTCGAGCGGCTCTACCGCGAGTTCGACTACGGCGCGCGGCTCACGCGCGACGCGATCGAGTTCCCCCTTCGCTATCCCGGCGCCGACGACCGTGAGGTCGTCGCCCTGCTGACCGCCTGCCTCGCCTACGGGCGCGTGGATCTGTTCGGCCGCGCGCTCGCCGGCGTCCTGGCGACGATGGGGCCGTCGCCGGCCCGCTTCGTTCGCGAGTTCGACGCCCGCCGCGACGCCCACGCATTCGACGGCTTCCTCTACCGGTTCAACCGCCCGCGTGACCTCGTGGCGTTCTGCGCGGCTGCCCACGAGCTGCTGGCCCGCTACGGCTCGCTGGAGAAGTGCTTCGTGGCCGGCGATGCGGACCCGGCCGGGCCGATCGGGCCCGCGCTGGAGCGGTTCGCCCGCGCCTTCCTCGACGCCGACGTGCGCGACGTCTTCCCGCGCCGCCGCCTCTCGCGCGGCTACCGGCACCTCTTTCCGCTGCCGTCGGGGGGCGGGCCGTGCAAGCGTCTGCACCTCTTCCTCCGCTGGATGGTCCGCCGCGAGGCGCCCGACTTCGGGTTGTGGACGTCGACGTCGCCCGCGCGGCTCCTGATGCCGATCGACACGCACGTCGAGAACATGAGCCGGGCCATCGGCCTCACCCGGCGCCGGTCGCGGAACTGGAAGATGGCCGAGGAGATCACCGCGCGGCTGGCGACGATCGATCCCGCCGATCCCGTGAAGTACGACTTCGCGCTCTGCCACACGCGGATGTCGGGCGACTGTCGCGACCGGCGCGACCCGGTCGTGTGCCCGCCGTGCGGGCTGCGCGTCGTGTGCCGCCACTGGAAAGGACATCGGCGTGCTTGAGCTCGCGATGCTCATCGCCGGCGCGCTCCTCGGCGGGACGCTGGGCTGGGCGATGGCGCGCGTGCGGGCCGAGGCGACGATCCGCGGTGCGCGCGAAGGGCTCCACGGCCGGCTCGCTGCGGCCGAGAGCCGGGCTGATGAGCTGACCAAGCAGCTCACGCAGCGGGACCTCGAGACGAGTGACCTGCGGAGCGCGGTGGAGAGCGAGCGGGCGGCCCGCACTCAGGCCGATACCCGGCTGGAAGCCGCCCGCGAGTCGATGGCCGAGCAGCGCGGGCTCCTCGAGGATGCGCGGACTCAGCTGGTTCAGACGTTCAAGGCGCTGAGCGCCGACGCGCTGAGGGAGAGCCAGGCCAGCTTCCTGACGCTCGCCGACGAGCGGCTCAGCCGGCGCGAGCACGCCGTCGATTCGCTGGTGAGTCCGCTGAAGGAGGCCCTCCAGCGCGTCGAGAGCCAGGCCCAGCAGCTGGAGATCAAGCGGGAGGGGGCCTACGCCACGCTGGAGCAACAGCTGACGACGCTGCGCGGCAGCAGCGACGAGCTTCGTCGGGAGACACTGAATCTGGTGACCGCGCTGCGTGGCTCGCAGGTGAGAGGTCGCTGGGGTGAGCTGACGCTGCATCGCGTGATCGAGCTGGCCGGGCTGGCCGAGCACTGCGATTTCGACGAGCAGGTGACGCTCAAGGGCGAGGGCGGCGCCCAGCGGCCCGACATGGTCGTCCATCTGCCTGGTGGGCGCGAGATCGTGGTCGACGCCAAGGTCCCGCTGGCGGCCTATCTCGATGCGCTCGACACGACGCGGCCCGAGGAGCGCACCACGGCGCTGCTGCGGCACGCCGCGCAGATGCGGCAGCACATGGCCACGCTGAGCAGCAAGGCGTACTGGGCACAGTTCGCGAGCTCCCTGGACCTCGTCGTCATGTTCGTTCCCGGCGAGGCCTTCGTGGCGGCGGCCGTCGAGCAGGATCCAGCGCTGCTGGAGGACGCGATGAGCCAGCGGGTGGTCGTCGCCACGCCCACGACGCTGATCGCGTTGCTGCGCGCGATCGCGTACGGCTGGAAGCAGGAGCGGCTGGCCTCCAGCGCCGTCGAGATCCGCGACCTCGGCCGCGAGCTGTACGAGCGGCTCCGCACGCTGGCCGGTCACGTGGACCGGATCGGGATGACGCTGGGGCAGTCGGTGCGCGCCTACAACGACGCGGTCGGTTCGCTGGAGTCCCGGGTCCTGCCGAAGGCCCGCGAGTTCCGGGAGCTGGGCGCCGGCGAGGGGGACGACATCCGCCGGCTGCGCGGCATCGAGCAGGTCCCGCGGCCCCTGGCCGCGCCCGAGCTCACCGGGCAGCTCTCGATGCCGGAGGCGGAGCCGGACACATCGGCATGAGGCGGCTCCTGGAACGGCCGGTCCTCGCGGCGCTCGTGTTTGCGCTGTTCGCCGCGTGCGGCCGGGGCGACTCTGGAGGGCCGGCGGCCATCAAGGTCGTCATCGCCGAGTACAGCAAGGACCACACGGGGCCCTTCTGGCGGGGGCTCGCCGAGCAGTACACCAAGCAGAGCAAGGTCAAGGTCGACCTGCAGGTGGTCGACTGGAACTCGATCGATCAGCAGGTCAGCACGATGATCCAGAACAACCAGCCGCCCGACGTGCTGAACCTCAACTCGTTCTCCAGTTACGCCAAGGACGGTCTGCTCTATGCGGCCGACGAGGTGCTCTCGCCGAAGACGCGGGACGACTTCCTCGAGGCGTTCGCGCGCGGGGGGACCTATCGCGGCACGCTCTACGGCGTGCCCATCCTGTCGAGCGCGCGCGCCTTCTTCTACAACAAGGCGCTGTTCGCCCGGGCGGGGATCGAGGCGCCGCCGAAGACGTGGGACGAGTTCGTGCAGGACGCCCGCAAGCTCCAGGCGCTCGGCGGCGGGATCATCGGCTACGCGCTGCCGCTCGGCCCCGAGGAGGCGCAGGCCGAGTGGTCGATCTGGATGTGGAACAACGGTGGCGACTGGAAGTCCGGCGAGCGCTGGACGATCAACAGCGACCGCAACGTCCAGACCCTGACGTTCCTCGCGGACCTCGCCAACAGGCACCGGGTGACGCAGGTGAACCCCGGCAAGACCAACCGCACCGACGGCGCCTTCCAGCTCTTCAAGGACGGCAAGGTCGGCATGGTCATGGGCTTCAGCCCGCTCGCCAGACAGCTCGACGCCGAGGGGAAGGTGCAGTACGGCGTGGCGACGATGCCGACCAACGTCGGCGCGCCGGTCACGCTCGGTGTGGAGGACTACCTGATGGCGTTCAAGAAGAAGGGCAACCGGGAGGCGGTGAAGGGCTTCCTGGACCTCTATTACGAGCCGGCCAACATCACGCGCTGGATCGCCGCCGAGGGCTTCCTGCCGGTGACGAAGTCCGGCCTCACGCAGATGAGCGCCGACGGGAAGCTCAAGCCGTACCTGGACGCGCTGCCCAACGCGAAGCTGGTGCCGACCACCGATCCCGCCTGGGACAAGGTCAAGCTCGACGTCCAGCAGACGCTCGGTCTCGCCGTGCAGCCGGGCGGCAAGCCCCGAGAGGTTCTCGACCGGCTCCAGAAGAACGCGACGGCCGCGGAAGGCGGGCGCTGAGCACGGCCCGCCCGCGCGGGTGGGAACCGCTCATCTGGCTCGGCCCGAGCCTGGCGTTGATCGCGGCGGTCATCGTCGTTCCTGCCGTCCAGCTGGCGCGCGCCTCGCTCGGGCAGTACTCGATCACCGGCCTCTACCAGGGCGCGGTGGGCGCCCGCAACTACGTACGGCTCGTGCAGCAGGAGGCGCTGCCGGCCGTCGTCGCCAACACCGTCGTGTGGGTGGTGACCGTCGTCGGCGTCACGCTCTTGCTCTCGCTCGGCCTCGCCCAGTTCCTCGCCAAGGAGTTCCCTGGCCGGGCGCTGGTGCGTTGGGCGCTGATCGTGCCGTGGGCGGCGTCGCTCATCATGACGTCCAAGCTCTTCGTGTGGATCTACGACTACTACTTCGGGATCCTCAACCACGCCCTCCTGTCGCTGGGCGTGCTCGACCGCCCCGTCGACTGGCTCGGCGACGACCGCACGGTGATGGGCGCGATGATCGCGGTGGGCGTGTTCGTCTCGCTGCCGTTCACGACCTACGTGCTGCTGGCCGGGCTCCAGAGCATTCCGGCCGACGTGTACGAGGCGGCGCGGGTCGACGGCGCGTCGCCCTGGCGCGTCTACCGCTCGGTGACCGTGCCGCTGCTGCGGCCGGCGCTGCTGGTCGCCACGGCGCTGAACATCATCTACGTGTTCAACTCGTTTCCGATCGTGTGGACCCTCAACGACCGCAATCCGGGCTTTGGACACGACACGATGATCACCTACATGTACAAGATCGCGTTCAAGAGCGCGCTGCGGGACGTCGGCCTGGCGGCCGCGCTCGGCGTGGTCAATGTGCTGGTGACGCTGGCGGCCGTGCTGGTCTACCTGCGGGCGGTGCGCTGGCGGGAGCAAGACGCGTGACGGCCCGCCGGGCGTGGCTGACCGCCGCCGGCCTGCTGGTGGCGCTGGCGCTGCTGGCGCCCTACCTCGTCATGCTCTTCACCGCGCTGAAGCCGGAGGCCGAGCTGCGGAGCACCCCGCCGCGCCTGCTGCCGCGCGACTGGCGACCCGGCAACTTCCTCGACGTGCTCGCCGACGCCGGCTTCCAGGCCTGGCTCCGCGTGTCGCTGGTGGTGGCGGCCGCCTCCACGGCGCTGGCCGTGGTCGCCGCGGTGCCGGCCGCCTACTACACGGCGCGCCACCGGTTCCGCGGCCGGAGCGCGTTCCTGCTGCTGGTGCTGGTCACCCAGATGTTCTCGCCGACCGCGCTGGTCGTCGGCCTCTATCGCGAGTTCTTCGAGCTCGACCTGATCAACACCTACGCGGCGCTGATCCTGACCAACGCCGCGTTCAACCTGGCGTTCGCCGTCTGGCTGCTGCGGGCGTTCTTCGGCTCCATCCCGCGCGAG
>Ga0066679_10000282_pt1 | contig 15725 bp, 17 predicted proteins | sample GraSoiAngelo_128_FD_62298 | JGI IMG/M metagenome (GOLD analysis project Ga0066679, IMG submission 62298) | Grasslands soil microbial communities from the Angelo Coastal Reserve, California, USA - 14_0927_12_20cm | ecosystem: Environmental > Terrestrial > Soil > Grasslands | place: USA... | reverse complement strand
CGCTCGTGGGATTCCGGCCGATGCGCGTCCGTTCGGCGGGCTCGTCTACCGTCAGGCGCTCGAGCACCTGCGCGGGGTCCGCGACGAGGCGTCGACGCGCGCGCTAATCGCACAGGAGAATCGCCGATACGCGCGGCGCCAGTTGATCTGGTTCCGCAAAGAGCCTAATCTTACGTGGTTCGACGGTCCCGGCGAGGCGCCGGGGACGATCGAGTCGGTCACACGGCTGATTCATGCCTCCGTCTGAAACCAAATCGACGCAGCCCAACATCCAGGACGTCTTCCTCAACTACGTGCGGCGCGAGAAGCTCACGGTGACGATTCGCATGATGGACGGGAAGGAGGTCGAGGGCCGCATCAAGAACTTCGATCGCTTCGCGCTCGTACTCGATCAGAACGGCACCGATCAGATGATTTTCAAGCACGCGATCGCGGGCATCAAGACGCCGAGGCCGGTCTCGAACTATTTCTCCCACTCATAAGCGCGCGTGACGCCTTTCAAACGCGTCATCGTCATCGTCATGGACAGTGTCGGCATCGGCGAGCTGCCCGACGCTGCGGCGTACGGCGATGAGGGAAGCAACACCGTCGGCAACATCGCGAGGCGCGTTCCGTTGAAAATCCCGACTCTGCGGTCGCTCGGACTCGACCGCCTCGTGACGCTGACGCCGACTCCGACCCCGACTCCGACACCGACTCCGATCCCGACTCCTGCAGCGGCCGGCCGGATGGCCGAGGCGTCGGCTGGAAAAGACTCCGTCACCGGACACTGGGAGATGATGGGAATCGTTCTCGACGTCCCCTTCCCGGTATTTCCGAACGGCTTCCCCCGCGAGGTGCTGGCAGACTTTTCCGCGCGGACGGGACGCGCGGTCCTCGGCAACAAGGCGGCATCGGGAACGGTCATCATCGACGAGCTCGGCGCCGAGCACATGCGCACCGGGGCGCTCATCGTCTACACGTCGGCTGACAGCGTGTTCCAGATCGCGGCGCATGAAGACGTCGTTCCTGTCCCGGAGCTCTATCGCGCGTGCGAGATCGCATACAAGATTGTCGGAGAAGGGCTCGGCGTCGGCCGGGTGATCGCGCGGCCGTTCGTCGGCGCACCCGGCCATTTCACCCGCACGGCGAACCGCCGCGATTATGCGCTGCAGCCGTCAGGCGACACGCTGCTCGATCGCGTGAAAGCGGCCTCGCTGCCGGTGGTCGCCATCGGCAAGATCGAGGATCTCTTCGCCGGCCGCGGCGTCACGAAAGCGATTCACACCAAGAGCGACGATGACGGCATGGATCACGTCGAGCGGGAAATGGGCGCGGTCGATCGCGGATTCATCTTCACCAATCTCGTCGACTTCGACACTCTGTACGGTCACCGCAACGACGTCGAGGGCTACGCGCGGAACCTCGAACGGTTCGATGCGCGGCTGGCCGCCATCCTGCCCCGTTTGCGCGCCGACGACTTGCTGATCGTCACGGCGGATCACGGCAACGATCCGACGACGCCGAGCACGGATCACGCGCGCGAGTACGTGCCGCTCTTTGCCGCGGGTCCCCACGTGCGGCGAGGCGTCGACCTCGGCACACGCCGCACGTTCGCCGACGTCGGACAGACGCTGGCTGAGATCTTCAACGTCGGACGCCTGCCGCACGGAACGAGCTTTCTTCGTGACATCATGTAGGCGTGACGAGTCTTCGCGAACAACTCGAGGCGCGCGAGCGCGAGGTGCTCGTGGCCCGCGCGGCCAAGAGCGCTGAATCCCGCGGGCGACTTAGACCCGAGCGCGAAGACGACGTCCGGCCCGCATTTCAGCGCGATCGCGACCGCATCATTCACTGCAAGGCCTTCCGCCGCCTGAAGCACAAAACGCAGGTGTTCTTCGCCCCGGCCGGCGATCACTACCGCACGCGCCTGACGCACACGCTCGAGGTCTCGCAGATCGCGCGGACGATCGCGAAGGTGCTGCGGCTGCACGAAGAGCTGACCGAAGCGATTGCGCTCGGCCACGATCTGGGGCACACGCCGTTCGGCCACGCCGGCGAGCGCGTCATCGACGGCCTGATGCCCGGCGGCTTCAACCATTACGAGCAGAGCCTGCGCATCGTCGACGTGCTCGAGAACGACGGCTGCGGCCTGAACCTGACCTGGGAAGTCCGCGACGGGATCGCGAAGCATTCGAAGGGCAAATCGGGTGCGCCGGTCGGCATGCCCGAGCAAATGCGCGCGAGCACGATCGAAGGTCAGATCATGCGCGTCGCCGATCTCATCGCGTACGTCAACCACGACATCGACGACGCCACGCGCGCCGGACTGCTCGATCCGGCCGATCTGCCGCGCGACGCGATCGCGCGCCTCGGAACCTCCTCGTCGGGACGCATCGCCACGCTGGTGAAGGACGTCGTCACTGAAACCCTTGCCGCCGATCTCGCCGAAATCCGCATGAGCCGCGCGGTCCTCGACGCGGTGCTCGCGCTGCGCAGCTTCCTCTTCGACGCGGTGTACGAGAATCACCTCGCAACGGCCGAGTTCAAGAAGGCGTCCGGCATCCTCACGGGTCTGTGGGAGAAGGTGCACGAGCGTCCCGATGAATTCCTCGACCGACGGACGATCGAGACCGACGGCCTCGATTGCGCCGCGCGCGACTTCATCGCGGGTATGACAGATCGCTACGCCGTGCGCCTTTTCGAGCAGCTGTTCATCCCCAAGCCGTGGGCCAAGAACTCAATCGAGTAATCGGGTAATCGGGTGATCGGGTAATTGCACAGAGCCGCGGCGCGTCGACCGCGGCGGACGCGATTCCTCAATTACTCAATTACCCAATTACCCGATTATCCAATTACCCAATGAGGTATATTGGGAGGTTCATGCTTGCGCTGAACCTCTCCAGGATCCGGACGGCGCAGGAGCGCTTCGAGCAGGTCTACCAGCCCGAGCAGATGCCGCCAGACGACGGCTTTCGGGTGGCGGCGCCGGTGGCGCTCGCGTTCGACATCTACAAGGACAAGGATCAGTTCCGCCTCGTTGGAAGCGTGAAGACCGCGCTGGAGCTGCCGTGCAGCCGCTGCCTCGAGCCGTTCGCATGGCCGGTGGATGCCGCGTTCGACCTGCGGTATCAGCCGCACGCGATGAATACCGGCGACGGGGAGCGTGAGATCGAGGAGGACGATCTCTCGACCGCGTTCTATGAGAACGAGGAGATCGATCTCGGACAGCTGATGCGGGAGCAGTTCTATCTGTCGCTGCCGATGAAGCCGCTGTGCGGCGCCGACTGCAAAGGTCTCTGCCCGGTGTGCGGCACGAACCTCAATCGCGATACGTGCGAGTGCAAACGCGATTGGGAGGATCCGCGCTTCACCGCGCTACGCGAGCTGAAAACGAAAAACTGAAGGCTGTGAGCCAAAAGCTGATAGCTGAAAGCCGAAAGAAGTCACACGATGCCGAATCCAAAACGACGACACTCGAAAACGCGCACCGCGAAGCGCCGCACGCATGACGCGCTGAAGGCGGTTGGCCTGAGCGAATGCCCGCACTGTCACGAGCCGAAGCGGCCGCACCGCGTCTGCGCCAACTGCGGGTATTACCGCGGCCGGCAGGCGCGGGCGGTAGACGAGGAATAAGCCCGAACCCATGATTTGGATCGCCGTCGACGCGATGGGTGGCGATTTCGCGCCGCGGCCCGTCGTCGACGGCGCCCTCGCGGCGGCGCGGCACTTCGATCTCGGCGTCGCGCTCGTCGGTCCTCGCGCCAACCTCGACGTCGAGCTGGGACGTCACGACGACGTCGATCCCGAACGCATCCGCATCGTCGAGGCGACCGACGTCGTCGCGATGGAAGATTCGCCGGCGGCGGCGTTGCGGCGCAAGCCGAACGCCTCGATCAAAGTGGCCGCCGAAATCGTGGCGCGAGGTGAAGCGTCGGCGCTGTTCAGCGCCGGACACACCGGCGCGACGGTGATGGCCGCCTACGCAGCGTTCGGCATGCTGCCCGGCGTCGATCGACCGGCGCTCGCCGCGACGATCCCGACGCGGCGTCGGCCGGCGATCCTGCTCGACGTCGGCGCGAGCGTCGAATGCCGCCCGCAGCATCTCCTGCAGTTCGCGATCATGGGCAGCGTGTACGCCCGCGTGGCGTTCGGCCTCGAAAACCCGCGCGTCGGCCTGCTGTCGATCGGCGAGGAAGCGACGAAAGGCAACGAGCTGACGCGGGAGGCGCATCGTCTGCTGAGGATGTCGCCGCTCGCGTTCATCGGCAACGTGGAAGCCCGCGACGTCTACAGCGGCAACGCCGACGTCATCGTCTGCGACGGCTTCACGGGCAACGTCGCGCTGAAAATCAGCGAGGGGCTTGTCGACGTCGTCGAGAGCCTGCTGAGCGACGAGCTGTCGAGCACCATCACGATGCGCGTCGGATCTCTGCTGACGCGGCGCGCGCTGCGGCGATTCAAGCGGCGCGTCGATTACTCGGAGTACGGCGGCGCGCCGCTCCTCGGGCTCGCCGGGGTCACCATCGTCGGCCATGGGCGCTCGAGCGCGAAGGCCGTCCGCAACGCTGTGGCGCTCGGCTATCGGTTCGCCTCGCAACGTTTCATCGAGCGAGTCGAGCAGAACATCGCGGAAGCCGCGGCGCCGCGAGCGTGAACCGCAGATCGTTCCCGGATGATTGCGTTTATTTTCCCCGGACAAGGTTCGCAGAAGGTGGGCATGGGCAAGGCGCTCGCCGACGCGTTCCCCATCTGCCGCGATACGTTCGCTGAAGCTGACGCCGCGCTCGGCGAACCGCTCAGCAGCGTCATCTTCGAAGGCCCTGAAGATCAGCTAACGCTGACCGAGAACACGCAGCCCGCGATTCTGACCGTGAGCACGGCGGCGCATCGTCTGCTCGCCTCGCGCCGAATCAAGCCGGCGTTCGTCGCCGGCCATAGCCTCGGCGAGTACTCGGCGAATGTGGCGGCCGGTACCTTCACGTTCGCCGACGCGTTGCGCATCGTGCGGCGCCGCGGCCGCTACATGCAGGAGGCGGTGCCAGTCGGCACCGGGGCGATGGCGGCAATCCTCGGGCTCGACGCCGACAAGGTCGCGCAGGCGTGCGCCGAGGCGGCCGACGGCGACGTCGTGAGCCCGGCCAACCTGAACGGCGGCGGGCAGGTGGCGATCGCCGGAACGATCGACGCGGTCAGGCGGGCGGGCGAGCGCGCGAAGGCGCTCGGCGCCAAGCGCGTGATGCCGCTGCCGGTCAGCGCGCCGTTCCACTGCGCGCTGATGAAGCCGGCCGAAGATCGCCTGGCGCCCGAACTGCGCGCGCTGACGACGTCCGATCCGCGCGTGGCGATCGTCGCCAACGTGGACGGCGAGCCCAAGTGCGATGCGCGGTCCGCGATCGAGGCGCTGGTGCATCAGGTGTCGTCGCCGGTGCGCTGGGAGGAGGTCGTCGCGCGCCTTGCGTCCGAGGGCGTCACAACGTATGTTGAGGTGGGTCCCGGCGCGGTGCTGAGCGGTCTGGTGCGCAAGATTCACCGCGAGGCCACCGTGGTCACCTTCGGCAGCCCCGACGATCTCGCATCCGTCGAATCGCTCGCGCATGTTTGATCTCACAGGCAAGGTCGCGCTCGTCACCGGCGCGTCGCGCGGAATCGGGCGGGCGATCGCGGCGCGGCTCGCGGGACAGGGAGCGACGATCGTGGCGGCGGCGCGCGGCGATCACGCGGCGGCGTGCGTGTCGGAGCTGACGGCCGCCGGACATCGCGCCGAGGCGCTGACGCTCGACGTCACCGACGCGCCCGCGCTGGAGAAGGCGCCGCACGACATCGTCGCGCGCCACGGCCGCCTCGACATCGTCGTCAGCAACGCGGGCGTCACGCGCGATCAGCTGCTGATGCGGATGAAACGCGACGACTGGGACGCCGTGCTCGCGACGAACCTCACCGCCACTTTCGTGCTGGCGCAGGCCGCCATGCGTCCCATGTTGAAGCAGCGGAGCGGCCGCATCATCGCGGTCAGCTCGGTCGTCGGGCAGATGGGCAACGCGGGACAGACCAACTACGCCGCGTCGAAGGCGGGATTGATTGGATTTGCGAAGGCGCTGGCGCGCGAGGTCGCGTCGCGCACCATCACCGTGAACGTCGTCGCGCCCGGAATGATCGAGACCGACATGACGCGCGCGATCGGCGAGGCGGCGCGCGCCGACCTCGAACGGCAGATTCCCCTCGGATGCCTCGGTTCGCCCGACGATGTGGCGGCCGCCGTTTGCTTCCTCGCGTCCGACGAGGCGTCGTATATTACAGGGCACGTGCTCGCCGTGAACGGCGGGATGTACATGTAGAACCGGGACGTGCCCGGTTCGAGGCGGAGCATCTTCCGCCCAGGAGGACGTTGTGGCCGTAGCCGACAAAGTGAAGAGCATCATCGTGGAGCAGCTCGGGGTCGATGAAGAAGAAGTGACGCCTGACGCGTCGTTCGTCGACGATCTGGGCGCCGACTCGCTCGACACGGTCGAGCTCGTCATGGCGTTCGAGGAAGAGTTCGGCATTGAGATTCCCGACGAGGACGCCGAGAAGATCACGCGCGTGAAGGAAGCCGTCGAGTACATCGAGTCGCACGCAAAAGCGAAGAAGTAGGAGCCGAGCTTGCTCGGCTCGCACAACATGCCTAACCATCGGCGGGTCGTCGTCACCGGCATCGGTCTGGTGTCGTCGCTCGGCATCGGAACCGAATCGAACTGGGCGGCGCTCATCGGCGGCAGGAGCGGCATCGGGCCGATCACGCATTTCGACGCGGCGCAGTTCTCCACGCGCATCGCCGGCGAAGTGCGGGGATTCGATCCGCTGCGCTTCATCGAGAAGAAAGACGTCAAGAAAATGGACGTCTTCATCCAGTACGCCATCGCGGCCTCGCAGTTCGCGATGGACGACGCGGCGCTCCAGATCACGCCGGCTCTCGCGCCGAACGTCGGCGTCTTCATCGCGTCGGGCATCGGCGGATTCACCACCATCGAACGCGAGCACAAGGCCCTCATCGAAGGGGGGCCGCGGAAGATCTCCCCGTTCTTCATCCCGTCGGCGATCATCAATCTGGCGGCCGGTCAGGTGTCGATCCGCTTTGGCGCCAAGGGACCGAATTCCTCGACATGCACGGCGTGCTCGGCGTCGGCGCACGCGATTGGCGACGCGTTCGAGATCATCCGCCGCGGCGACGCGGACGTGATGATCGCCGGTGGGTCCGAGGCGGCGATTACGCCGATGGGCGTCGGCGGCTTCGGCGCGCTGCGCGCGCTGTCGACGCGCAACGAGGAGCCCGAACGCGCAAGCCGTCCCTTCGACAAGGATCGCGACGGCTTCGTCGTCGGCGAGGGATCGGGCGTCCTCATCCTCGAAGAGTACGAGATGGCGCGGACGCGGGGCGCGCGGATCTACGCGGAGCTGGTCGGCTACGGCATGTCGGCCGACGCGTATCACATCACGGCGCCGTCCGAGGACGGCGACGGACCGCTGCGCGTGATGGGCAAAGCGATCAAGAGCGCGGGCATCGACGCGTCCCAGATCAACTACATCAACGCGCACGGCACGTCGACGCCGCACGGCGACAAGGTGGAGACGCTCGCGATCAGGCGCTGCTTCGGCGAGTGCGCGCGGAAGGTCGCGGTGTCGTCGACCAAGTCGATGACGGGACATCTGCTCGGCGCGGCCGGCGGCCTCGAGGCGGGCATCACCGCGCTCGCCGTGCACCACCAGACGGCGCCGCCCACCATCAACCTCGAGAACCCGGACGAGGACTGCGATCTCGATTACGTGCCGAACAAGGCGCGGAAGTTCCCGATCGAGTACGCGCTGTCGAATTCGTTCGGCTTCGGTGGCACCAATGCCGCCCTCGTGTTCAAGCGATTCACCGGCTAAGGGCATGCATATAGCCGTCTGCATCAAGCAGGTGCCCACCCGCGAGTGGCAGCCCCGCCTCGACGACGCGAAAACATGGATTCGTGAGCAGGACGCCAGCTTCGAGATGAACGAGCCCGACGCGTACGCGCTCGAAGAGGCGCTGCGGCTGAAGGAGAAACACGGCGGGGAGGTCGTCGTCTGCTCGGCCGGGCCGGCGCGCGTCGCGCAGGTGATTCGCGAAGCGCTCGCGCGCGGCGCCGATCGCGCCATCCACGTCGAACACGACCTTCTGGCGAGCGCCGATGCGTTCGTCACGGCCGGCGCGCTCGCGTCGGCGATGCGCGACGAGACGTTCGACCTCGTCCTCACGGGACTCCAGTCCGACGACCAGGGATTCGCGCAGGTCGGCGTCATCCTGGCCGAGAAGCTCGGCCTGCCGCACGCGACGATCATCATGGAGGTGCAGGCGGACCCTTCGACAGGCCCAGGGCGAGCAGCAACGCTGCGCGTGAAACGAGAGCTCGAAGGCGGTTGGTTTCAGTTCGTCTCCATGCCGCTGCCCGCAGTGCTGACGATTCAGAGCGGCATCAATCAGCTTCGCTACGCCACGCTGAAGGGCATCATGGCGGCGAAGAAGAAAGAGATCAAAAAGGTCCCGCCTTCGCTCCCTTCGGGAGCTTCGGCGGCCAAGCAGAAGATCGTCAGCCTTTACGTTCCGGAGAAGGGCAAGAAGACGCAGATCATCGGCGGCTCGCCCGCCGAAGCCGCGAAAGAGCTGGTGCGCAAGCTGCGCGAGGAAGTCCGGGTTATCCCGTGATCATCGTCATTGCCGAACAGCGCGACGGGAAGCTCAATCGCGCGACGTGGGAAACGATTGCCGCAGCGCAGCAGATGGACGGCGACATCACCGTGCTCGTCCCGGGCGGCAGCGTCCGAAACGTCGCGGGCGAGCTGGCGGCGGCGCAGGTGAAAGAAGTCGTCCCGGTCGAGCATCGGTCGCTCGAACCTTACACGCCGGATGGGTTCACGGCGGCGCTGCAGGACGCGATCGCGCAACTGTCACCGACGTATGTTCTGCTGCCGCACACGTATCAGACGCGCGACTTCGCTCCGAAGCTGGCCGCGCGGCTCGATCGCGCCATCATCACCGATGTCGTCGCCATCAAGAGGGCCGGCAGCGACACGGCGTTCGTCCGGCCGATGTTTCAGGGAAAGCTGACCGCCGACGTCGTGCCCCAGGGTCAGCCGCCGCACTTCGTGACGTTTCAGATTGGCGCCTACCGCATCGATCAGGCAGCCAAGGGTTCCGCGCCGGCGCCGGTCCGGGCGTTGACGGTGAACCTCGACGCGTCGGCGATCCGCCAGAAGCCCGACGCGCCGTTTCAGCAGGCGAAGCAGGCGGTCGATCTCTCACAGGCCGAGCGGATCGTGTCGGTGGGGCGCGGCATCAAGGAACAGGCGAACATCAAGGTCGCCGAGGAGCTGGCGCGGGCGCTCGGCGCCGAGCTGGCCGCGTCGCGTCCGATCTGCGACTCGGGATGGCTGCCGATGGAGCGTCAGGTCGGCAGCTCGGGCCAGACGGTCGCGCCGAAGCTGTACCTCGCGCTCGGCATCTCCGGCGCCATTCAGCATCTCGTCGGTATGAAAGGCGCGAACACGATCGTCGCCATCAACAAGGATCCCGATGCCCCGATCTTCGAGATCGCCGACTACGGCATCGTCGGCGATCTGTTCGAGATCGTTCCAGCCATGATCGACGCGTTGAAGCCGTGACCAGAATCGCGGATTGCGGATTGCCGATTGCGGATTGCAACCGCAAAGTCAATCCGCAGTCCGCAATCCGCGATCCGCAATGATTCCTGTACTGGTCTTCTGGCTCCTGTTCGTCATCTTCATCGGCGCGTTCGCGGCGCAGGTCGCGCGGCGTGTGCGGCTGATCCTCGCCGCACCGAACACGTTCAACGTCGACCGCATCGCCGTTCGTGCGGGCCGGTGGCTCGGCGACGTGCTGTTTCAACGCAAGACGATCCTGGAGCGTCCGATTCCCGGTATCGCACACGCGCTGGTGTTCTGGGGCTTCATCGCGTTCGCCGGCTACACGACCGTCGAATTCCTGAAGGGTCTCGGCATCGTCGATCTCACGGCGACGTCGTGGTTCCACAAGTACCGAATGGCGCTCACGCCGTTTGCGGCCGCGGTGCTCGCGGGCATCCTCGTCCTGCTCGTCCGTCGCGCGTTTCTCCGCCCGGTCGCGCTCGGTTCGCACGTATCGGCCGAATCGATCGTCATCGGTCTCTTCATTGCGACGCTGATGATCACGTACCTGCTCACGTTTCGCCTCGATGAGACGAGGATGGCGGGGCACCTGAACTGGTGGCTGCACATGCTGGTGATCCTCGCCTTCATGGCGCTGATCCCGGCGTCGAAACACTTCCATCTCGTGGTGTCGCCGATTACGGTCTTTCTGAAGTCGCCGGAGCTCGGGACGGTGCCGAACCTCGATTTCGAGAAAGAGCAGGTCGGGCTCGAGACGCTGAAGGATCTCGGCAGCAAGACGGTGCTCGACGCGTTCACCTGCGTCGAGTGCGGACGCTGTCAGGTGAACTGTCCCGCGTGGGGCGCCGGCAAGGAGCTCAATCCGAAAGCCATCATTCTGCAGACGCAGGACGGCCTGCTCGAGAGACCGAAGGACACGCGGCTCGCCGAGCTCTACACGGAGAAAGTGCTGTGGCAGTGCACGACGTGCGGCGCCTGCGAGAACCAGTGTCCCGTCGGCATCGAGCACCTGCCGCTGCTGATCGGCGCGCGGCGCGGCCTCGTCTCGAACGGCGACGCGCCCGATTACCTCGGCGCGATGTACAACAACCTCGAACGCCGCAGCAACATCTGGGGGCTCGGGTACGACCAGCGTCAGAAGTTCGTGCAAGCGGCCGCCGTCGAGACGTTCGATCCGGCGAAGCACGAGTACCTGGTCTGGCTGGGCTGCGCCGGATCGTTCGAAGCGGACTATCAAAAGTCGCTGCGATCGCTGTTCGACATCCTGCGCAAGAAGAAGGTCAGCTTCGGCGTCCTCGCGAAGGAGAAATGCAACGGCGATCCGGCCAAGCGCACCGGCAACGAATACATGTTTCAGGAACTGGCCACGCAGAACATCGAAGATCTTCGAGCGAGCAAGGCGGTGAAGATCCTGACGTCGTGCCCGCACTGCGTGAAGACGATCGGATTCGATTACAAACGATTCGGTTACGACGTCGAGGTCGTTCACTCCGCCGACTTCGTCGCGCGACTCACGCGCGGCTCTGCGACAGGTAGCGCGAGCCTTTCAGGCGAGCGATCCGGCGGCGCGAGCGAGCCATCTGGCACGGCGCGCGAAAGGGTCACCTTCCACGATCCGTGCTACCTCGGTCGGTACGCCGGGAAGGTGGACGAGCCGCGCGAGCTGCTGGAGCGTTTCGGCGCCGACGTCAAAGAGCCCGTGCGGAATCGCGAGAACCCTTACTGCTGCGGCGCCGGCGGCGGACTGCTGTTCGCCGACAAGGAAGAAGAGCCCGGATCGCGCATCAGCGACGTTCGCTTCAGGCAACTGCGCGAGACCGGTGCGACGACCGTCGTCACGGCGTGCCCGTTCTGCTCGATCATGCTCAAGGGCGCCTCGGCGAGCGCAGGCGCTGCCGGCGGCCCTGTGGCCGATATCCAGTTCGTCGACCTGATGACGTATGTCAATGGCAGGATGCAGCCGCTCGGCTGAAGAGACGAGACGCTCGCCTGAAAGGCTCGCGCTACCTGTAAGGCTCGCGCTACAGAGTCGCTCGGCTGAAAGCCTCGCGCTACCAGCGTGTGGGAGCCTCGCGCTACAAGCGTCCGTGAGCCTCGCGCCCACCGTAGCGCGAGCCTTTCAGGCGAGCGAATCCTCGTAGCCAAGCGACCCCGGAAATGACCGACTGGCGCGCGTCGAGATTGAAACGGGTTCAGGCGAAGCTGATCTCGGTCGTCGGCTACCGGCTGGTTGCGCTGCTCGGATCGACGTTTCGCTGGAAGAGCGACGGCGTCGATCACTACGACCGCGTCGTCCGGAGCGGCCGTCAGCCGATCATGGCGTTCTGGCACGGCCGCATCCTTTCCGCGACGTACTATTTCCGGCGGCGCGGCATTGTCGTGATCACGAGCGAGAACTTCGACGGCGAGTGGATTGCGGGCATCATCGAGCGCTTCGGCTACGGGACGGCGCGCGGGTCGACCTCGCGCGGCGCACGCAGGGCGTTGCTGCAGCTGACGCGCGACATGGCGGCCGGCAGGCCCGCTGCGTTCACCGTGGACGGACCGCGCGGCCCCGCGCGCGTCGCACAGCCCGGCGCGGTATGGCTGGCGAAGGCGACCGGCAATCCGGTGGTGCCGTTCCATATCGAAGCCGATCGCAGCTGGTCGATGAACAGCTGGGATCGCACGCAGATTCCGAAGCCGTACGCGACGATCGCGATCGCGATCGGCGAGCCGTTCGACGTGCCGAGGGACGCCGATGCGGCGGCGATCGATCGCGCCCGGCGCTCGCTCGAGGAGCGGCTGCAGGCGCTCGAGACACGCGCGAACGCGATGCTCGATCAGCCGCGATAATTCTTCAGGAGGCGTCGTGCCCTACTTCGCGCTGTTCTACGACACCGTCGACGATTTCGCGTCGCGCCGCACGCCGTTCCGCGCCGCGCACCTCGATCTGGTGCGCGCCGCCCACGCGCGCGGCGAGATCCTGCTCGCCGGCGCGCTGGCCGATCCGGTCGACCGCGCGCTGCTCGTGTTCAAGACCGCCGACCGATCGGTCGTGGACCGGTTCGTCGAACAGGATCCGTATCCGAACAACGGCCTCGTGAAGCGCGTCGAAATCAGGCCGTGGACGGTCGTCGTGCCGCCCGACGAGCCGCCGCGATGATCGCGCGCGTGTGGACGGCGCGGGCGCGGCCCGACGGCGCCGACGCGTACGCCGCGCATTTCAACGATCACGTCGTGCCGGCCCTCGAAGCGGTCGACGGCTACCAGGGCGCGACGCTTCTCCGGCGCGCGCGCGGCGAGTCGACCGAGCTCGTCGTCATCAGCTGGTGGATCTCCGAGGAGGCGATCCGCGGGTTCGCGGGCGACGACTTCGAGCGCGCCGTCGTCGCCGAAGAGGCGCGTCGCCTCCTCACGTCGTTCGACGACACGGTCCGTCATTACGAGGTCTGCGGCCCTTCGCGGTTGCTGGTTGCTGGTTGCTAGTTGCTGGGGGCTGAGGGCTGGTTGCTGGAGGCCAGCGTGATCACGAAGAACACGAAGACGACGAACGACAGTTTTGTCGCGAGGCGAACAATGTGGTGATTCCCGTGGCGACGTTCTGTTCTAGATACGCGCGTGACAGCCGTGAGCCGTCGCGAGGCGCGGACGCGCCGAGCGACAGCGGCGGGGGTGGGGCCCCGCCGCATTGGATAGAGCCGGGCCCACGCGTAAGTAATGATGCGGCACAGACGTTGCCCTCATCCGGCACATCATGTCGTGGTGTCGCGCGGTCGTTGCGGCGATCCTCATCTTCGTCGCTGCGTCGCCGGCCGCCGCGCAATCGGCTGCCAACGATTCGGCGCAGGCAGGTTTCACGGCGCTGCAACGCGGCGACGCGGACAAGGCGGCCGCAATCTTCAGAGATGCTCTCGATGCGCATCCTGAGGATCCGGCCCTGCTGTACGGCGCTGCCGCCGCCGCTCACCTTCAGGGGCGCGAGCATGACGCCTCGCGGCTGCTCAAGGCGGCGCTCGATGCCGAGCCGAGGCTGACGCCCGCGTCGGTGCTCCTCGGCGAGATCGCGTACCACGAAGGCGATCTTGATGTGGCGATCAAAACCTATGAGACCGCGCTCGGGTACGCGCCGTCGAACGTCGCCCTGAGGCAGCGGCTCGCGACGTGGCGCGGCGAAGCCGACCTCCATCATGGATTCGAAGCGTACAAGGACGACCGGTTCTCAATCCTGTTCGAGGGACCGGTCAATCACAAGCTGGCCGCGCGCGCGACCACCGTGCTTGGCGCGGCGTTCTGGCGCATCGGCCGAACGCTTGGCGCGTATCCGTCTGATTCGATCAGCGTGATTCTCTATACGGACAAACAATTCAGGGACGTGACCGGTGCGCCGGAGTGGTCGGGCGGCGGCTTCGATGGGCAGATTCGGATGCCAGTCGGCGGCGCCGCGCAGAATCTCACGGAATTCGATCGCGTGCTGACGCACGAGCTCACGCACGCGATGCTGAAGAGCCTCGCGCCGCGGAACATGCCGGCGTGGCTGAACGAAGGGCTGGCGATGTACTTCGATGGCAGCGACGGCGCGGCGTCCGGGCGCCGCCTCGCGGCCGCGCGCGTCTTGGTGCCGCTTGCGGCGCTACGCGACGGGTTCACGACGCTCGGCGCGGCGGAAGCCTCGCTCGCCTACGAAATGAGCGCGTTTGCGGTGCACGCGCTCATCACGCGGATCGGCACAGCCAACCTCGGCCTGCTCCTGCAGGATCTCGACGGCGGCCAGTCGGTCGACCAGGCGGTCGAACGTTTCGGTTTCACCTTCGCGGAGTTCGAGCGCGGCCTCGCGCGCCGCGTGGGCCGACCGTAGCACAATCCGCATCGCGCAATCTACAATCCGCGATACGTTGTCGGTCATCCTGGTTCACACCGACCGTTTTGCGGAGCATCAGACGCCGCCGGGCCATCCCGAACGGCCGGAGCGCGCCGAAGTGTTCGATGCCGTCGCGAATCGCTGGCGCAGGAAGGGCACCGAAATCGTGGCGCCGCGCGCCGCGACCGACGAGCAGCTCGCGCGCGTGCACGATCCCGATTACATCCGTCGCATTTCGGAAACAACGGGTCGCGCGGTGGCGCTCGACCCGGACACGTTCACGTCGCCCGAGTCGTACGAAATCGCGCGGCTCGCCGCCGGCGCCACGATCGACGCGGTCGAGCGCGTGATGGCCGGAACCAATCGCGCGGCGGTGGCGATGGTGCGGCCGCCCGGCCATCACGCGGAACGCAGCCGCGCGATGGGGTTCTGTCTGTTCAACAACGTCGCGTGCGGCGCTGCTCACGCATGCACGCTCGGCGCGCGCCGCGTCGCGATCGTCGATTACGACGTGCATCATGGAAACGGCACGCAGCACATCTTTGACGTCGATCCGCACGTGCTGTACATCTCGACGCATCAGTATCCGTACTATCCCGGCACCGGAGCCGCGGATGAAATCGGCCGCGACGCCGGACGAGGATTCACGGTGAACGTGCCGCTCGAAGTTGGGGCGGTCAGCGAGGACTACGAGCTCGTCTTCGCGCGGGTCGTGCGTCCCGTACTCCGTCATTTCGAACCGGACCTGGTGATGGTGTCTGCCGGTTTCGATGCCCACGAAAGCGATCCGCTCGGCGGGATGCGCCTCACGACCGAGTCGTTTGCCGCGATGACGCTCGAGCTGCGAGCCGTCGCCGAGGAATGCTGTCGCGGTCGACTGGTTGCCGTCACCGAAGGCGGATACGACCTGCAGGCGCTGGGAACGTCGCTCGACGCCGTGATGACAGCATTGAGCGGACCCGCTGCGGCTCCCAGCTGGCCGTCGAGCGGCATTCGGTCCTCTCGTGGCCGTTCGGCGGCCGAGGCGGTTGAGCAATCGCTCGCAGGGTTCTGGACGCTGGACGGCGGCCGCTAACTCCGATCCAATCCAGTGGTTCTGCGGGCACCATGTGAACAACCCGCAAGAAAACCGGTTGATTCCCATAAGGGCGGGGTGTCTAATGCCCTGCAAATTCATATGGTTCGGCGGGTCGCCCTCGTCATCTTCCTAACCCGTACCCACGAGGAGGCCGCAGATGCG
>Ga0066679_10000277_pt1 | contig 15781 bp, 12 predicted proteins | sample GraSoiAngelo_128_FD_62298 | JGI IMG/M metagenome (GOLD analysis project Ga0066679, IMG submission 62298) | Grasslands soil microbial communities from the Angelo Coastal Reserve, California, USA - 14_0927_12_20cm | ecosystem: Environmental > Terrestrial > Soil > Grasslands | place: USA... | reverse complement strand
CGCAGCCGGCGCGCGACCTCCATGCCGTCGATGTCCGGCAACCCGATGTCGCACAGCACGATCTGGGGATGCTCGCGCTCGGCCAGGTCGACGCCCTCGACCCCGCTGCCGGCCACGTTCACCCGGGCGCCTTCCGCCTCCAGCATGAACCGCAGGACGACGCGCGTGTCGTTGTCGTCCTCCACGACGAGCACCGTCCGGTGGTCGAGGCGGCCCACGGGGCCGGCGCCCGGCCGCAGCGCCGCCGGCCGGGCGGCCGCCAGCGGGATCTCGACGCGGAACGTCGCGCCGCGCCCGGGACCGTCCGAGCGGGCGCTGACGGTCCCGCCGTGCAGTTCCGTCAGGCGCCGCACGAGGTCGAGCCCGAGCCCGAGGCCGCCGGCCCGCGACGCGGTCACCTGGCGGAAGGCCTCGAAGATCCGGGGGAGATCGTCGCGCGCGATGCCCTCGCCGGTGTCGTCGACCTCCAGCACGGCGTGCTCGCCGCGGGTCTCCAGCCGCACGGCGACCCGGCCGCCCGGCGGCGTGAACTTCACCGCGTTGGAGACGAGGTTGGTGGTGATCTGCTGCAGGCGGGCGGCGTCGCCCCACACGACCAGGGGCTCCGGCGGCAGCGTGGCGGCCAGCCGCAGGCGATTGAGGCTGGCTGTCTCCTCGAAGGCCTCCACCGCCGCGCGCACGGGCTCGCGGAGGTCGAGCGTCTCGAAGCGCAGCGTGAACTTGCCGTGGACGATGCGCGAGAGATCGAGCAGGTCGTCGACCAGGCGCACCTGCTGGCGGATGTTGCGGTGGATCGCCTCCAGCGCCCGGCTGGTGACCTCGTCGACCGTGCGGTGGCGGCGCAGGACCTCCGTCCAGCCGAGGATCGGCTGCAGCGGCGTGCGCAACTCGTGGGACAGCGCGGCGATGAACTGGTCCTTGAGACGACTGGCGTCCTCGGCCGTCTCCCGGGCGGCCTCGATCTCGCGCCGTGCGCGCACCTCCTCGGTGACGTCCTTCCAGGTGACGACCACCGCCTCCACACTGCCATCGGGCCGACGCAGCGGGTGCGCGCTGGTGCGCAGATGGCGCCGGCCGCTGGCGTGATGGTCGAAGAGCAGCAGCTCGTCGGTCACGACCTCGCCGCGCAGCGCCCGCGCCGACGGGTACATGTCGACCGCCAGCGGCCGGCCACCGGCGTCGAGCAGCGGCGCCTGGCGCGCCCGGTCCTGGACCGTGAGGCCCTCGTGCAAGTCGAGCACCTGCCGGCCGGCGTCGTTGATGAAGCGGAGCCGGTTGTCCGCGTCCATCACGAAGATCGCCTCGTCGACCAGGTGCACGATGGCCTGCAGGCGCGCCGCCTGCTGCGCCAGCTCACGCTCGAGGCGCGCCGACTCGGTGACGTCGTGGAAGACGGCGAGCACGCCGCCGGCGCCGCCCTCGGTGGTCGGCAGCGGCACCGCGTTGACGAGGCAGGTGAGGCGGCCGCGCTCGACGTCGAGCTCCAGCTCGGCGCCGATGACGGCCTGGCGCTGGGCCAGCGCGCGCGCGATCGGATGGAGCGCCGGCGGCAGCCGCGTGCCGTCGGGCGTGCGGACGACGACACGCGCCAGATGCTCGGCGATCGGACGGCCGACGTCGCGATCGGCGCCGAGGATCTGGGCGGCGGCGCTGTTGGCACGCTCGACGACGCCGTCGGCGCCGACGAGGATCACCGGCTCCACGAGAGCGTCGAGGATGGCCCCGAAGACACTCCCGGAATCGAGCGGCCCGCGGGAATCGGCACTCACGTCGTGTTCTTGTCGCCGGAGGACGGTCGGTTCGAGGATAGCACGCGCCCGGAGGCCGGCGCCGTCGCGACCCGGGCGAGGTCGACGGCCAGGAGCCCCAGCGCGGCGAGCAGGATGAAGACGCCCGCCAGGAACACGGCGCGCCCGATGGGCTCCGCATAGTTGCGCAGCGACAGCTCCGAGAGGATCCAGTTCCAGTCGTGCGTCAGCCCCTCGGCCAGGAGTGGCAGCTTCATGTCGCGGCCGTCGGCGACGTAGATCGCCACGTCCAGCACGTTCTCGCCGGTCCAGAACAGGGCCACCGCGCCGGCGGCGCGCTGGCCGTGGTAGAGGAAGTAGCCGGTGCAGATGGCGGGCACCAGGACCTGGTTCAGCGAGCCGCCGAGCGCGCGGGGGAAGTGTCCGAGGATGCCGAAGATCGGGTGGCCGGCCTCGTGGAACACGAGATCCACGAGGTGGATGAACCACAGCACGCCCCCCGAGGAGAGCGCCAGGCCGCGGGCCAGGAGCATGACGAACAGCACGAGCAGGGCCAGCAAACCGGCGGCGCGGGCGAGCACGGGGCCGCTCACGGCGCGCGCCAGCGGTCGACGGTCTCGTGGCGCGCCTCGACGCTCACGCGGCCGCGCTTGACCACCAGCGTGCGCGCGGGCAGCGTCGCCGCCACGTCCTCGGCGCGCGCGCAGTCCCACACGACCAGATCCGCGCGGCTGCCGGGCGTCAGCCCGTAGTCCGCCAGCCGCAGCAGGCGGGCCGGATGGGTGGTGATCATCGCCAGCAGCGCCCGCAGCTCGGCGGGCGTGCCCATGTGCGCGGCGAGCGCGGCGAGGAACGTCATGTGGGCGAGGTCGGCGGTGCCGACCGGCGTGAACGCGTTGCGCACGTTATTGGAGGCCAGCGCCACCGGCACGCCCGCATTCAGCAACCGCTTGATCGGGGTGAGCCCGCGGCGAACGTTGAGCTCGTCCTGGCGGCCCATCAGATAGAGGTCGGTGGCGGGCAGGCAGATGACGCCGAGGCCCGCGCCGGCGATCTCCGCGACGAGCTCGTCCTGACGGAAGCCCGGCACCGCCGCCAGCTCGGTGAGGTGACCGACGGCGACGCGCCCCTGCCAGCCGGCCCGCACCGTCTGGGCAGCGATCTCGCGCACGTGCAGGTGGTCGGGCTCGTCGGAGAAGTCGGCGTGGAAGTCCGCGTCGACGCCGAACGCGGTGGCCAGCCCGAAGACGATCCGGATGTGCTCGATGGCGTCGCTGTCGTTGTAGGGGCAGCCGCCGACGAGGTCGGCCCCCATCGACAGCGCGCGGCGCAGCAGGCCCTCGGTGCCCGGCGCCTGCACGATGCCTTCCTGGGCGAAGGCGCAGAGCTGCAGGTCGAGCGCCGGCGCGTACTCCGCGCGCAGCGCCAGCATCGCCTCGATGCCGGTCAGGCCGACGAGTGGATCGACCTCGACGTGGCTGCGCATCGCGGTGGTCCCCGCCCGCACGGCGAGATCGAGCACGCGGCGCGCGCGGCTCGTGATGTCCTCCACCGTGAAGCCGCGCTTGGCCTGGCCGGTGACCCGGATCGCCTCCTCCAGCGTGCCGGCGGTGGCGGTGACGCGGTCGGTGAGCAGCACCTTGTCGAGATGGATGTGCGACTCGACGAGGCCCGGCGTCACCAGCCGGGCGCCGAGCTCGATCGTCTCGCGGGCCGGCCGCGCCACCGGATCGACGCCCACGATACGCTCGCCGGCGATGGCGATGTCCACCAGGTCGTCGCGGTCGGGGAGGCGGGCGCCGCGCAGCAGCAGATCGACGGGATCGCTCATGGCGCGGCTCCTAGACTACCGTAGAAGCGCGTATCCTTGAGCGCGTGACTGCGCTGCCGCTGGCCGGCTATCGCGTGCTCGAGCTCGCTCATCTCGTCGCCGGGCCGGTGTGCGGCATGTACCTCGCCGACATGGGCGCCGACGTCGTCAAGATCGAGGCGCCGGGCACCGGCGACGCCTCGCGGACGGCCTATGGCGCCCAGCTCGAGGGCGAGAGCGCCGTCTTCCTCACCGTCAATCGCAACAAACGCAGCGTCGCCCTCGATCTCACCACGCCCGGGGGGCGCGCGGCGTTCCAGCGCCTCGCCGCGCGTGCCGACGTGGTGCTCGAGGCCTATCGCGGCGGCGTGGCCGAGCGGCTCGGCATCGACTGGACGCGCCTGCAGCCGCTCAACCCGCGCCTGATCTACTGTTCGCTCTCGGCGTTCGGCCCCGAGGGGCCGTGGCGCGAGAAGCCCGGCGTCGACATGCTCGTGCAGGCCATGGGCGGCCTGATGGCGGTGACCGGCGAGCCCGACGGCCCGCCGGTGCTCTGTGGCGCGCCCGTCCTCGACACGATCGGCGCCCTCATGGCCGGGCAGGGGATTCTCACCGCGCTGCTGCACCGCGAGCGTACCGGCGAGGGCCAGCGACTCGACGTCTCGCTGCTCAACGGGACGCTGCTCGCTCACGCCGCCCGGCTGGCGATCTTCCTCGCCACCGGCGAGGAGCCGGGCCGCTGGGGCAGCGGCCATCCCTACATCGTGCCGTTCCAGGCATTCCGGGCGCGCGACGGATGGATCTACGTCGCGGTGTGGATCGATCGATTGTGGACGCCGTTCTGCGCGGCCATCGAGCGGCCCGCGCTCGCCGCCGATCCGCGTTACGCGACGCGTGCCGACCGACGCGCACGGCGCGCGGAGCTCGACGCGCTGCTGGCCGACGTCTTCCCGACGCGCACCGTCGCCGAATGGATGGCCTGCCTCGAGGCTCACGACGTGCTGTGCGCGCCGGTCAACCGCTACGCCGATCTGCCGGGCGACGCGCAGGTGATGGCCAGCGGCATGCTCGTCGAGCAGGTCCACCCGCGGGCGGGGCGCTTCCTCACGCTCGACCCGCCGATCCGCTTCTCGCGCACGCCCGGGACGCTGCGGACGCCGTCGCCGGCGCTCGGCGAGCACACCGATGCGGTGCTGGCCGAGGCAGGGCTGGCGCCGGACGAGATCGCCGGCCTTCGCCGGGCCGGCGCCATCGCCTGACGCGCCAGCCAGGCAGGGAGATTCGCCCCGGCGCGTGCGGTTCTGACACGGCCTGCGCCATCCGGGCCACCGGGAGGCGCCGGTTCTTCACCCTGTTCGAGGACCATGTGTGGCAGACTCGTTGCACCGGAGGCGCCGCGTGCCGAAGCGGATTCTGGTGGTGGACGATCTGCAGTACCTGCGCGAAGTGCAGGTCATGCTCCTGAACGAGGCGGGCTACACGGCGACCGCGATCGGCACCGCGTCCGAGGCACTCGACCGGCTCACGGAAATCTCCCCCGACCTCATCCTGCTCGACGTCTCGATGCCGGGGATGGACGGCCGTCAGTTCCTCGCGCGGCTGCGCGAGGCGCCGCAGTGGAAGGCACTGCCGGTCATTCTCACGACCGGCCGGTTGATCGACGACGTCGCGCGCGACACCGACTGCGACATCCTGGCCAAGCCGTTCACCGAGAGCGCCCTGCTCGACTACGTCCGCCGCGTCATCGGAGAGGCTTGAGGCTGATCTGATTTAGATGGGGGCCCCGACATGGCCCCCATACCCCCGCACGTTCGCAGCGCCCCGGCGGAGCCGGGGCGCTTCTCTGGAGTGGGTAACGTCGTGCGGGGCCCCGATGCCCCCATCGTTCGGCGCGCCCCGGCAAAGCCGTGGCGCGCCTCTACAGCGCTAGCTGGCCGCTTCCACCAGCGCGTCCAGCGCGGCGGTGAAGCAGCCGAGGGGCGCGCGCACGACGCCGGCGCCGACCTGGCCGACGCCCGCCCGCCGCCCGGCGATGCCGGTGTTGATCAGCGGGGTGACGCCGGTCTCCACGACCCGGCGCACGTCGATGCCGACCGGCACGCCACGCTCGTCGAGCGCTGGGATGCGGAAGATCGGGTGCTCGCCGGCGCAGATCTCCCGCATCTCGGCCGTCACCGCGATCGCCTCCGCCACGCCGCCGGCGCCGAGGAAACGCGCCACCGCCGGCGAGGCGGCCATCGCGATGCCGCCCAGGCCGATCGTCTCCACGATCGCGCTGTCGCCCATGTCCGGATTGGCGTCGGCCGGCCCGAAGCCGGGGAAGTAGAGGCCGACCGGCATCGCGACCGGCGCGGTGAACCAGCGATCGCCGAGCGCGGCGACGCGGATGCCGAAGTCCGTGCCGTTGCGCGAGAGGGTCGTGACGAGGGTGGCGTCGGCCACGCCGGCCGCGGGATCAGCCATCGCCTTGCCCGCGGCCATCGCGAGGTTGAGGAAGAACTGGTCGTGATCGGACAGGAACTCGCCCAGGCGCGCCACGGCGTGATGCCGGCCGCCGGCGCGCGCCACGTGCGGCAGCAGGGCGCGGACGAGCAACGCCGAGGCGGCCACGTTCCGCTGGTGCATCTCGTCGCCCATGCGCAGCGCCTGGGCCATCAGCGCGCGCAGGTCGAGGCCGCGGCCGGCGCGCAGCGCGGCGCCCAGCAGGGGGCCGGCCTCGGTCGCGAGCCAGCGCAGACGCGCCACCACGCTGTCGTCGTTGGCGCCGTAGCGCAGGACCTTGCCGAGGCCCTCGTTGATCGTCACGTGGGCGCGGTTGCCGAACGCGCGGTTCTCGACGACGAACACGGGCATGGAGCGTGTGATGACGCCGGCCATCGGGCCGACCGCGCGCCAGTGATGGCAGGGCTCGAGCTTCACGCGGTCGCTCTCGACGAGGCGTCGGGCGGCGTCGTCGTTGGCCGCCCACTCCTCGTAGCGGATCGCGCACAGCACCGCCGCCTGCATGGGCTCGCACATCCGGTCCCACGCGATCGGCGGCCCCGCGTGCAGCACGGTCCGCTCCGGCAGCTCGAGCGCCTCCCAGGCCGGGCGGCAGTCGACGACGAACGGCTCGCCGCCGGTCAATCGCGCGAGCGCCTCGGCGTTGGCACGCTCGATCGTCGCGGCGCGCGCCTCGAGGCGGGCCAGCTGCCCGGCGAGGCGGACATCGCCGCCGGCGGTCGGCGACCACGCCACGTGCACGACCGGCACGTCGAGGGCCTCCAGTGCGAGCGCGAAGAGATCGAGCCCGAGGCTGATGACACGCGGCGGCGGATCGAGCAGGGCTCGGCTCACGGCTGGCCCGGCACGAGCGCCCTCAACGGGCCGCCGCGCGGGCGGCGATCAGCCCGGCGAGGCGCGCGGCCTGGGCGTTGGACGGCATCACGACCACGCCGGCGCGTCGCAGCGCGGCGACCTGGACCGAGCACACCTGCGGATCCCGCTCGGTGCCGGTGACGCTGGCGACGATCGCGAGACCGCGCCCGCCACCGGCCGCCGCCCGGCGCGCGCCGGCGAGCGCGGGCACCAGCTCGCCGGCCGGATCGGAATGGGCGCCGTAGCCCAGCACGACGTCCAGCAGCAACACCGCCGTGGCCGGCTCGGCCGCCTCGCTCAGGATCCGCTCCCGCCGGACGGTGCCGTCGATCATCGGGTGCGGCCGGCCGACCGTGAAGACGTCTTCGCCGAGATCGACCACGCGATGGGCCTTGCCCTCGGCGCCGAGCACGTCCGGCGCGACGTCGTCGAGGCGTTGTCTCAGCAGCGTCACGGCTTCCCGAGCGAGCGTGCCGCCGGAGTAGACGCCGCGCACGAAGCGCTGGCCCGGGGACAGCGTGCGCGCCTGCTCGTCGACGAGGCGTGCGACGTCGGAGGCCGGCAGCGAGAACTCCACCGGGTGCGGCACCTCGCCTCGCGCGAGCGCGACGGCGGCCAGCGCCGCATCCTCCAGCGTCGCGGCGGTGCCGGCCGCGCCCGGGAAATACACGACGCTCGGCTTGGCCAGGCCGCCCAGCGCCTCGGCGAGGCGGGCGGCGACCGCCGGCCCCGGCGGCTTGCCGATCAGCACGATCACCTCGGTGGCCGCGTCGGCGGCGAGCGCCGCGAGCGCCCGGAGCGCGGTGGCCCCGCCGACGGCGTCGGAGAGGTCCCGCCCGCCGACGCCGATCGCGTGCGAGACGCCGTCGCCCTCGGCGGCGATCCGGCAGCTGACCTCCTGCAGGCCGGTGCCGGACGCCGCCACCAGGCCGATGCGACCGCGCGGGACGGCGTTGGCGAATCCCAGCGGCACGCCGCCAAGCAGTGCGGAGCCGCAGTCGGGCCCCATCACGAAGAGACCGCGCGCCGCCGCCTCGCGCTTGAGCGCGATCTCGGTGTCGACCGGCACGTTGTCGCTGAAGAGCATGACGTGCAGCCCGGCGGCGAGGGCGCGCCGGGCCTCGGCCCCGGCGTAGATGCCGGGCACCGAGATCAGCGCCAGCGATGCGTCGGGCAGCACGGCGAGCGCGCCGGCCAGCGTGCGCGGGTGCGCGCGGCCCGCCGGCACCGGCGTGCGCGAGACGGCGAGCGCGGCGTCGACGGCGTCGCGGGCGGCCCGGGCACCCGCCTCGTCGTCGGCGCGCACGGCGATGACGAGATCGGCGGGCGCCGCGCTCTCACCGTCGGCGGCGAGCAGGCCCGCCTGGGCCAGCACCGCCCGGTTCGGCGGCGTGCCCATCATCACGGCGGCGCGGCGGACGCCGGGCACGGCTTCGAGGTCACGGGTGAGCCGCATCAGCGTGACGGAGTCCTGATAGAAGCTGCGCCGAACGAAGTTCCAGACTGGCACGGTTATCGAGGCGTGACCCGGCTCCGCCGGGGCGCGACGAGCGTCGGGGGGCTTGGGGGCCAGTGCGGGGCCCCCATCATTTAGGAATGGTAATCCCGTACGCGCGGATCTTCCGGTAGAGGTGGCTGCGTTCGATGCCGAGGCGCTCGGCGGTGCGCGTCATGTTCCAGTCCTGCGCGCGCAGCTCGGCCAGGATGTACGCGCGCTCGAAGTTGTCGCGCGCTTCCTTGAGCGGCTTGCCGTCGGCCAGCGCCGGCGGCTCGTCCTTGGCCCGCAGCGGCGGCGGCAGCTCGTCGGGGCCGATGGCGTCGCCGGGGACCATGATGACCAGCCGCTCCACCATGTTGCGGAGCTCGCGCACGTTGCCGGGCCAGTCGTAGGTCATGAAGTAGGTGAGGGCGGCCGGCGCGACCGCCTTCAGCCGCTTGCCGTTGCCCGCGCAAAAGACGCGGATGAAGTGCTCGACCAGCGCCGGCACGTCCTTCTTGCGCGAGCGCAGCGAGGGCACCTCGATCGGGATGACGTTGAGCCGGTAGTAGAGGTCCTCGCGGAAGGCGCCGGCCGTGATCATCGCCGGCAGATCCCGGTTGGAGGCGGCGATCACGCGGACGTCGACCTTGAGGGTGTCGCGGCCGCCGACGCGCTCGAACGCCTGCTCCTCCAGCGCGCGGAGGACCTTGGCCTGGGTCTTCAAGGACATGTCGCCGATCTCGTCGAGAAACAGCGTGCCGCCGTCGGCGGCCTCGAACTTGCCGCGCCGGCGGGCGAGGGCGCCGGTGAAGGCGCCGCGCTCGTGGCCGAACAGCTCCGACTCGATCAGCTCCTCGGGGATGGCCGCGCAATTGACCTCGACGAACGGCCGCTCGCGGCGGGCCGACAGCGTGTGGATCGCCCGGGCCACCAGCTCCTTGCCGCTGCCGTTCTCGCCGTGGATCAGCACGCGCCCGCTGGTCGGCGCCGCGGTGGCGATCTGCTCGCGCAGCGCGCGCATCGGCTCGCTGTCGCCGATGATCTCCGTGCGCTCGTCCAGGCGCTCGCGCAGCGAGGCGTTCTCACGCTCCAGCCGTCCGTGCTCCAGCGCGCGCGTCACCGTGATCAGCGTCTTCTCGAGCGAGAGCGGCTTCTCGATGAAGTCGTAGGCGCCGAGCCGGGTGGCCTTCACGGCGGTTTCGATCGTGCCATGGCCGGAGATGATGACCACGGTCGCCTCCGGGCGCAGCCGCTTGAGCTCGGCCAGCGTCTCGAGGCCGTCCATGTGCGGCATCCAGATGTCGAGGAACACGACGTCGGGCGTCTCGTCGGCCACGGTCTTGAGAGCGTCGGCGCCGTTGCCGACGGCGCTCACGCGGTAGCCTTCGTCCTCGAGGACGCCCCGCAGCGCCTTCTGGATCGCCCTCTCGTCGTCGACGATCAGGATGTGCTCTCCGGCCATGCGCTCACGCCTCCACGGTGGCGGGCGTGCGGGCCACCGGCAGCTCGATGGTGAAGCGGCTGCCGTGGGGCTCGTGGTCCTCGACGAAGACGGCGCCGCCGTGCTCGGTGGCGATCTCGCTCACGATCGGCAGGCCCAGCCCCATGCCGGTGACCTTCGTCGAGAAGTGCGGCAGGAAGAGCTTGTCGCGGTCCTCCAGCGGCACGCCGGGGCCGGTGTCGCTGACCACGATGCGGACGCGCGCGGTCTCCGGCACGTACACGGTTTCGAGACCGACCTCGCCGGTGCCGCCGACGGCCTCCACGGCGTTGTCGACGAGGTTGAGCACCGCGCGCTTGATGTGGTCGGGATCGACCTCCAGCAGCGGCAGGTCGTCGGCCTGGTGCGTGAGGACGGTCAGGCCGGGATGCGACTCGCGGTACAGCGCGGCCACCGTCTCGAGCAGCGGCCGTACGTCGGTCGGCTTCGGCACGAAGGCCGGCATCCGGGCGAAGCGCGAGAACTCGTCGACCAGCCGGCGCAGCCCGTCGACCTCCTGGATGATCGTCTCCGTGCACTCGTGCAGGAGCCGGCGCTCGTCGGGGTCGTCGCCGGCCAGCCGACGACGCAGCCGCTGGGCCGACAGCTGGATCGGCGTCAGCGGGTTCTTGATCTCGTGGGCGATGCGCTGGGCGACCTCGCGCCAGGCGGCCAGCCGCTGGGCCTTGAGCAGCTCGGTGAGGTCGTCGAAGACCACGACGGCGCCGGCGTACTCGCCGGCCTCGCCGCGCAGCGTGGTGGCGGCGGCCAGCAGCGAGAGGTTGGCCGAGCCGCGCCGCAGGTGCAGCTCGATCGCCGCGCTGCCGGCCCGCGGGCGGCGCGTGCGCTGCACGAGGTTGACGATGTCGCGCACGTCGGGCCCGGCGAAGATCTCCTCCAGCAGGCGGCCGACGCTGGCCGCCTCGGCCACGCCGAACATGCGGGCAGCCGCGCGGTTGATCGTGGTCACGCGCCCGAGCGGGTCGAACGACATCACGCCGGTGGTGATCGCCTCCAGCACGGTCTCGATGTAACGTCGGCGATCCTCGAGCTCGGTGTGCTTGTCCTGGAGGTCGATGTAGGCCTCTTCGAGCTGGCGCTTGGACTGGGCCAGGTCGTCGGTCATGCGGTTGAAGGACTCCACGAGCGCGCCGATCTCGTCGTCGCCGCGGGCCTGCACCTTGTAGGCGAGGTTGCCGGCCGCCACCTCGCGAGTGCCCTCGGCAAGCTGCTCGATGGGCACGGTGATGCCGCGGGCCAGGTAGAGCGCGAACCACGTGAACGAGAAGACGACGATGAGGGTCATGAGCAGGAAGAGGAGGATGTAGATGCCCTTGATCGGGTTCTTGAGCAGCTTGAGCTGCTTGTACTCGCGGAACGCCTGGGAGATCCCGCGGACCTTCTGCTCCAGCCGCTCGGTGACGTGGCTGCCCACGACCACCGCCCCCGCGACCTGCCGCTCGCCGCCGCGCGACGACCAGATGGGCGTGACGGCCTCGATGAGATCGCCGGTGGCCAGCTCGCGCACCGTCGTGACCTCCTGGCCGCCGAGCCCACGCTTGAGCTCCGTCTCGCCGGGATCGCGCGTGGAGAGATCGCCGAGCACGGGGTCCCGCAGGTGGACGAGCTCCTGGCCCCCCGGGCCGTAGACGGTGATCGTGCTGAGCGACAGCAGGTCCTGTTGCTCGGTCAGCAAGGCGACCAGCGCTTCGCGCCGATCATCGGCCAGCAGGCCGTCGCGGTCGATGACGCGGGCGAGGTGCTGACCGTCGCGCAGAGCGGTGCGCTCGAGGTTGTTGTAGTACGTCTGGGCGACGGCCAGGGCCTGATCGAGCGGCCGCTCGACCTGCGGCTTGAACCACCCCTCGATCGACTTGTTGATGAAGTTCGACGCGATCACGAAGATCAGCGCGGCCGGCGTCACCGACAGCAGCAGGAACGCCAGCACGAGCTTGGCGCGGAAGCGGGCGCCGATCACCTTCTGCCGCCGCTCGAACCAGACCTTGACCAGGTTGCGGAACAGCAGGAGCAGCAGCAGGAGGAAGACGATCAGGTTCAGGTTGAACAGGGCGAAGATGACGATGTTGGAGGCGACCGGGATCTCCGGCGCGAAGATACCGAGGTCGAAGGCGGTCGCCCCGCCGATCAGCAGCAGGAAGGCGGCGATGATGACCAGGTTGCGCTTGCGACGGCTCTGATCGCTGAGCAGCGGCATCGCTACTGCACCCGCGTGATGGTGCGGAACTCCGACTGGCGCATCGTCTCCTCGGCGGTGCCGGCCATGCGCGTGACGAACGTGTTGTCGCCGTTGAGCGCCGCCTCGGCGTGCACGCGCACGTAGATGACGTCGGTCGGGTTCATCGTCCCGGCCGGGGTGAGCTTGAGCCCGCGCAGCTCGGACAGCACCCGCTGGGCATCGCGGGCGTCGCGCGTCACGTGCGGAGCCCGCGTCTCGCCCTTGAGCGACGTCACCTTGTAGTCCTTGGTGACGACGTTGTAGGCGAGCTGGCGCTCGACGATGCGAGCCAGCAGCCGGACGTCACGCCAGTATCGGTTGTACTGCCACAGCTCCACCGTGTAGCGCACGTGCGTGGGGATGCCGCTCTGGATGCCCTCCTGGAAGGTGTCGGGGATGGCGCCCAGCAGCGACACGTTGACGGTGAGCTCGTGGTCGTTGAGAAAGACGTCCAGGTCGCTGATGCGAAGGTCCGCGCTCGCCGGGGCGGCGAGCGCGAGGACCACCGCCGCCAGCGCCACCGCTCCCAGCGACCGCACGCAAATGACGGCACCCATTGAACACCGCATTATAGCGCCGACGATCACCCCGCCACGCCGACCCGAGCGCCCCCGCTAAGCCAGGGCGTGGCGAGCGTGTGGGGGGGTGGGCCCCGGATCTTCGGCGCGCGTTACCGAGGAGCGCCCCGGCTAGGCCGGGGCGTGACGAGCGTGTGGGGGTTTGGGGGCCATTTCGTGGCCCCCCTGCTAAGCGGTGGCGGGCGCGAAGCCGTCGACGGCGTCGCGCGTGGCGGCGACGCGGAGGGCGGCGCCGGCCGGGCGGCGCTCGAGGCCGAGCGCCCGCTGGATCGCCACCACGAGCTCGAAGTTGAGCGCGTGGCCGGCGTTGCGCGCGATGACGTGTCCCTGGATCGGCCGGCCGAGCAGGGCGAGGTCGCCGATGAGATCGAGCACCTTGTGGCGCACGAACTCGTCACGGTAGCGCAGGCCGTTCAGCGTGCCGCGCTTTCCGACGACGATCGCGTTTTCGAGGGAGCCGCCGAGCGCCAGGCCGTGCTTGCGCATGGCGCCGAGATCCTTCAGGAAGCCGTAGGTCCGGGCCGGCGCGTAGTCCTCGACGAACGAGTCCTCGGTCGGGACACACGACAGCGCCTGCGTGCCGATCGCCGGGTGATCGTTGTCGAGCGTGTAGCTGATGCGAAACTCCGGCGCCGGCAGGATCTGGATCCAGCGGTTGCCGTCGCCTGCGCGCAGCGACTGACGGATGGCCACGGGTCGGCGCCGCGCGCCCTGGGTCGTGCGGCCGGCCGCCGTGAGCACCGCGACGAAGGGCTTGGCGCTGCCATCCATCGCCGGCACCTCGCAGCCGTCGACGACGACCTCGAGGTTGTCGATGCCGAGTCCGGCCGCCGCCGCCATCAGGTGCTCGACGGTCTGAATGCGGGTGCCGTTACGACCGAGCGTCGTCGCGTAGTGCGAATCGACGACGCTGTCGGGCGAGGCGGGGATCGGCTCGCCATGGGCGCCGGCGCGGAAGACGATGCCCGAATCTGCCGGGGCCGGGGAGAGCGTGACCTTCACCGGCTTTCCCGAGTGCAACCCGACGCCCTCGACCGCGACCGACCTCCGGATGGTCTGCTGTCGCATGCCGGGACCAGTGGACGAGCAACGTCGATGCCACACCGGCGCTGCGGTTGTAAAGTATAGAAAAACATGGCTTGAGCTCGTTTGGACGGCAGCGCTGCTCGCTGAAACGTCGCTGAGATGACACGCCGTTTCGCTGCCAGAGTCTCGTTTATGAGACAGCGCGGCCCTCAGACATCGACGATGACTTTGACCTCGTGGACGCCGTTGCGGACGGCGACCTTCACCTCGTGATACGTCGCCCCCTTCACGACCGTGCCGACGCGATGGCGGGCCGGGTCGAGCGGCTCGCCGTGGAGCACACCGTGGGCGAGCGTGTCCGTGCAGACCGAGAGCTCCACGTCATGCACCACGAAGCCCTCGATGTCGTGAACGTAGAGGCACTCGTCGATCCACGCCACCAGCAGCGCCTCGGCGCCGTCGGCCTGGGCGCGCACCTCGCGTCGCTCGCGCGGCTCGACCTCCGCGGGCATCACGATCAGCGCGAACACGCCGAGCGTCGCCTGCGCGAGGGCCTGCGCCCGCGTCGCCCCCCACGCGCGCACGCCGACGTCGGCCTCGACCTCGAAGTGCTCCCAGCCGGCCGCGCTCATCGCAGATCGCCGAAGCGGGACTGGAGAATGGCCACGATCGCCGGCCCCGCGGTCTCGGTTCGCACGACGCGCGGTCCGATCGACGTGACGACGAACTGGCGGGCGCGGGCGGCGTCGATCTCGCGTGCGGCGAGCCCACCCTCGGGCCCAACGATCACCGCGATCGAGCGCGGCGACCCGGCGGCGCTCAGCGCCTCGCCCAGAGGCGCGCCGCCACCCTCCCACAGACAGAGCGCCAGGTCGACCGGCTCGGCAGCGGCGAGCCACTCGGCGAGCGGGCGCGGCGGCTCCACCTCCGGAATGACCGCGCGCCCGCACTGCTTGGCCGCCTCGCGGGCGACTCGCTGCCAGCGCCGGGCCCGCTCACGCCACCGGCTCGGCTCCAGCCGCACGACCGTGCGCTCGCAGAGCGCGGGCCTCACCCGCGCCACTCCCAGCTCGGTCGCCGCGCGCACGATCGTTTCCAGCTTGTCGCCCTTGGGTACGCCCTGGATGAGCGTGATCGCCAGCGGCGACTCGCGGGCGCCGGCCTCGGCGGCCAGCACGGTGCCGGTGACGGCGTCGCCGAGGCTCTCCAGGCGCACCGTGTAGTCGCGGCCGACCCCGTCGGTGGCGACGACGGTGTCGCCGGCGCGCAGCCGGAGCACGCGCACGAGGTGACGCGATTCCTCCGCGTCGAACGTCACGCGGCCGTCGACGAGACGCTCAGGCCGAAGCGTGAAGCGGCGCATGACGCAGGGCGAGGCTCGTCCAGCCCTCGAGCCGGCACGTCGTCTCGCGGCGGAATCCGTGGGCGGCCAGCGCGTCGGCGACATCGTCCCCCTCCGCGTCGAGGAGGCCGCCGGCGACGAGCATCCCGTTCGGCGCCACCAGGCGCGCGTAGCGCTCGGCCAGCGCGCGGTGGGCGGCGGCGAGCAGATTCGCCAGCACGAGCGGGGCCGGCTCGGCGGCGAGGGTGGCGGCGTCGCCCACGATCGGCCGCACGCGGCCGGCGACGCCGTTGAGCGTGGCGTTCGTCTCCGTGGCGGCGACGGCGTCGGGATCGCTGTCGCACGCCAGCACGTGGCCGACGCCGAGCCGGGCGGCGGCGATGGCCAGGATGCCAGAGCCGGTGCCGAGGTCGATCGCGCGTGCCGGTCGCTCGGCGGTGACGATGGCTTCGAGGAGCGCGAGGCAGCCGGCCGTGGTGCCGTGATGGCCGGTGCCGAACGCGCGGCCGGGCTCGATGACCAGGACGAGGCGGTCGCTCGCGGCCGGGATCTCCCACGGCGGCGCCACGAGCAGCGCGTGGCCGACCGCCACCGGGCGAAAGTGCTCGCGCCACGCAGCGGTCCAGTCGGCGTCGGCGACCGGCGCCAGTCGCGCGCGGGGCCCGACGCGGAAGCCGAGGGCGCGCAGCGCCTCGAGATAGGCGTCGATGCGCGCGGTGAGGAC
>Ga0066679_10000273_pt1 | contig 15942 bp, 14 predicted proteins | sample GraSoiAngelo_128_FD_62298 | JGI IMG/M metagenome (GOLD analysis project Ga0066679, IMG submission 62298) | Grasslands soil microbial communities from the Angelo Coastal Reserve, California, USA - 14_0927_12_20cm | ecosystem: Environmental > Terrestrial > Soil > Grasslands | place: USA... | reverse complement strand
AGACAGCGATATGGTATCTCAACAATAACGTTCTTGTCGGCGCCACGTACGGCCCAACTCTTCCGACTGGTTGGAGTTTGGTCGGGCAGTGAGCAACCGTTAGCGCTCATCCGGGCGTAGTAATCCACGCCTGCTATTGTGCCGCTGTGGCGCGGTTTGGCGGACAGGAAGCGAAGCCGCAACAGCGGCATCGACGGTGAGGCAATCTGGGCTAACGATTTAAGCGATGACCAAGAGTGAAATCGCCGGCATTTTGGAGCAGATCGCGGCGCTGCTTGAATTGAAGGGCGAGAATCCCTTCAAGGTTCGAGCCTACACTAACGCCGCCCGCGCGATCGAAACATTTGGCGGCAATATTCCGGATCTGCAGGACGAAGAAGCAGTCGCGAAAATTCCGGGGATTGGAAAAAGTATCGCTCTCAAGATCAAGGAGCTCGCTGCTACTGGCTCGCTCAAATACCTCGAAGATTTGCGCGCGCAATTTCCGGAGGCCATTCTGGAATTGTTCTCGATTCCTGGTCTGGGCGCGAAAAAAATCAAGGCCCTTTACGAGCGGCTGCGCGTCAGTTCAATCGAGCAACTCCACCAGGCTTGCGAGGCGGGCCGGGTGGCGGAATTGCCCGGTTTCGGTGAAACGACACAAGCGAAAATTTGCAAAGCGATCGAGGAACGAACCCGGCATGCCGGCTATTTCCAATTTGGCGAGATCGCGCATGAAGCGGAGGCGTTAAGGAACGATTTGGCAGGCCATCCCGACACGCTGCAGGTGGATATAGCGGGAAGTTATCGGCGGCGAAAAGAAATTGTGCACGATGTCGATTTGCTGGTGGCGACAAAAACCCCCGAAACGATCACGAAATTTTTCGTTTCCCATTCGCTCGTAGGATCAATCATCGCTCAAGGGCCGACGAAATCGAGTGTGCGCCTTCGTTCCGGAGTGCAGTGTGATCTGCGAGTAGTGAGCACAGCAGAATATCCTTTTGCGCTCGCTTATTTCACCGGGAACAAGGAACACAACATCGAGCTGCGCAGCCGCGCGCTCAAACGGGGCTGGACACTCAACGAGTATCGGCTCGCCCCGATTCCGGTTGAAGGTAGGGGCGGTTCACCCGAACCGCCTGCCGTGCGGAGGCGAGCCGGGCGATTGAGGTCAATCGCCCCTACCACTTCGCCGAAGCCGAAGAAGAAAATTCGACCAAAAAAGATTCCAAAGGTGCAGGACGAAGCCGGACTTTATCGGGCGGTCGATCTCGATTTTATCCCGCCGGAACTACGGGAAAACTGGGGCGAGTTCGAAGCTGCCGAGAAACATGCTTTGCCAAAATTGATCGAAAAGGAAAATTTGCGGGGCACGTTTCACTGCCACACGCTGGCGAGCGACGGACACAACTCTCTTGAAGAGATGGCCGAAGCCGCGCAGGCGCTGGGCCTGGAGTATCTTGGCATCGCCGATCACAGCCACAGCCAGATTCAGGCGCACGGGCTCGATGAGAAAAAGCTGCTGGCGCAAGTCGCGGTGATTCGAAAGCTAAACAAAAAGTTCGACGGCTTCCGTCTCTTTGCTGGAGTGGAATGCGACATTCTTCGCGACGGTTCGCTGGATTTTCCCGATGAAGTTTTGTCGCAACTCGATTTCGTAGTCGCTTCCGTTCATTCTGCTCTTGGTCTGAGCGAAGCGGATATGACCAGGCGCATGATTCGCGCAATGGAAAATCCGTTTGTGACCATGCTGGCGCATCCGACTGGCCGCTTGCTTTTAAAACGGGAGCCTTACAAAATTAATTTTCCAAAAATTCTCGATGCTGCTGCGCGTATCGGGACATGGATTGAGCTCAACGCCGCGCCCAAAAGGCTCGATCTCGATTGGCGCTGGTGGCCAATGGCGAAACAGAAGGGCGTCAAATGTGTGATCAACCCGGACGCGCACCGCACCGAGCGTTTGCAGGATTTATGGTTCGGGATCGGTATCGCCCGTAAAGGGTGGCTCACGAAAGACGACGTGATGAATTGTTTTCCATTGGAAAAAATCGAGAACGCCCTCGCAGGGAAGAGAAGAAGCTAGCCGAAAGCGCTCAAGTCACGGTCGCGCCAGTCCGACCGGTGCTGCGACCTATTTCCTTGACTGGCCTCTGGCAGATTATCAGTGTAAGGCTTCGCCCTACACATGGCTCAGTCAGCAATGGAGGCTATCGATGCTTGCCCCGCGAAGCCGTCAGGACCGGGAAACTCATGGCTCGCCTACGCGGCGCTTTATCGTGATCCGCTTGACTATCTCACGCGTGCGGCGCGCAAACATGGAGACATCGTCCATCTGAAGATTGGTCGTAAGAGCGATTTTCTGCTTAATCATCCCGATCTTGTCCGTGCCGCCCTGCTTGATCACGAGAATCTGCGGCGGTGCGTGCACCGCCCACTGCGACGCGTCCTTGGGACGGGCTTACTGACTTGCCGCGGCGAGAGGCATAAGAAACAGCGCGCTCTCTTACAAACGATGTTTAATCGCGAACGAATTGTTGCGCTGGGCGATGTCATGGTTGATCAGATCACGCGGTGGACTGACAGGTGGCGCGACGGCGCCTCGGTGGACATGGCGGAGGAGATGACGGACCTGGCCATATCCATTAGCGGAAAGGCGCTGTTCAATGTTGATTTCGGCTCGAAAGCGGCCGAGTTGCGCAACGCACTTGTCACGGTCTTGCAAGCCACTCGCTTCAAAAATCTGGCGCTGGCTAGCAAGCAGTTCGAGAAGCTTTCGCTTCCCTCGCATCGTCGATTCGCACGCGCTGCGGAGAAACTCGACGCGGAAATTCGCGCGATGATCGCCGAGCGGCGAAAGGGCGCCTGCGAAGATCCTGATTTACTCTCGGTGATGGTACGCCTACACAAGCAATCGCGAAAAGGGATTACCGACCAGAAGATACGTGATCAGATGCTCACGTTTTTCATGGTCGGCAACGAAACGCCTGCCACCGGATTGATGTGGACGTGGTATTTGCTTGCAGAAAATCCAGACGTGGCGACGAAGCTGCACAACGAACTGGATCACGTCTTGGGCGATCGGCTGCCGTCAGGCCAAGACTTCGACCGCCTGCGGTACACACGGATGGCTTTCGCCGAATCGATGCGGCTGTATCCGCCCGTCTGGCTCATGACCCGGCGGGCAGTGCGAGATGTGAAGATAAATGGCTTCGTAATCCGCAGCGGATCGTACGTGCATGTCAGCCCGTTCGTGACGCATCGCGACGCGAGATACTTCCCAGAACCGGAACGGTTCGATCCAGAGCGCTGGACGCCAGAAGCGGCCGCCGCACGCCCGAAGTTTTCGTACTTTCCGTTTGGCGGAGGCAGCTTGCAGTGTATCGGCGAAGGCTTTGCCTGGATGCAAGGTGTGCTGACGATAGCCACGCTCGCCCGGCGGTGGCGGATGCGGCTCGCGCCAGGCCACCGGATTGCGCTTGATCCGCACATAACTTTGCGTTCCCGATACGGCATGCCGATGATCCTAGAGCGACGGAAGTGACCCCCAAAGGCGCGTCGGATAGCAGCGCGCTAGTGTTTACGAAATGGGCTCTCTTTGCGGCATGAACATCACAAGACATTTGCAGGCGCCGCCCGCTTTGATGAATTCGCTCATCGGCAACTCGTGGCAGCGATAACCGCGCTCTTGGAGCTTCGTCACGAGCTGGGGCGCGCCTTCGGGCAACACAATGTCGCGCTCGATAACGACGGCATTACACGAAAAGTGCATCGCCTCTTCCGGTGCAACATCGATCAAATCGGTCACGTGCTCCCGGATTGCGCGCTGGCCGTACTCGTCGAAGGCTCTTGGAAACCAAAACGCCCCGCCGTCGGGCAGCGGGCAAAAGCAGGTATCAAGATGATAAAACCGCGGATCAACCAGTTCCACGGAGATAGCGAGACAGCCAAGCATGTCTGCGACGGCGCGATGTGATTGAATGTCAGACCGAAATTTGTAGCCGCAAAAGAGCACGTCGCCGCCAAAGAGCGCGTCGCCTTCGCCCTCGAAATAAAGATTGTCGCCCAACCAGCACACCTCGTAGCCGCGTTGTTTCATCCATTCAGCAAAGAACGGCTGCTCACCCGCGCGTTCTTTGTGGCGGAAATTGCTGGGGATGAATTTCTGGCCAACGGTCAGTCCGGCATTAGCCGTGAAAACCATGTCGGGCAGTCCCCGCTGCGGCGCAATTAGATGAACTTTGCAATCCAAGTTTGAGAGCGTCGCCTGCAATTGTTTCCATTGCTTTTGCGCGAGCTCTGCCTCCGCGCCCCGGGCGCGACTCATCCAGGGATTGATCTCATATTCGATGCCGTAGTAATCCGGCGGGCAAAGAAGCAGTTCGCGCATACGATAGGCAATTTACTCGCGAACACGGCCCCCGCCGAGATGATCGGCAAGTTCCCGGAGAAATGGTTCCACGTCCGTGACCAGGCCGATGGATTGCAAAGGCTGATGCTCGACCGCTTTCTCTACCGCCGAGGGATCGATATCGACGCACACGGTTTTCACGGTGGGCGCGAGCATGCTCGCCACCGCGAGGGAATGCCGAATTGCCGCGAGCAATATGACGTGCGTCACGTCCGCCAGCCTTTTGCGCATCACTTTTTGGGCCTCGATCGCGTCTGTCGTTACACCAGGAATCGGTCCGTCGTCGCGAATGGAGCCAGTCAGCACGATATCTACATTGTGACGGACGCAGGCGTACAGGATGCCGCTGGTCAGGATCTTTTTCTCAACGGCGCTGGCGATCCCGCCAGCCGCGCGAATTGTATTGACCGCTCGCATCTGGTTCTCGTGTCCGCCGCGCGCGACGGCTAGATCTGGATTTACTCCCAATGATGTTCCGAACAATGCGCGCTCGACATCGTAAGCCGCAAACGAATTTCCGGCGAAAAGCCGATCAATATACCCTGCTTCAATGAGTCGGACCAAATGCTCGCCCGCGCCGGTCCGCACGATCGCCGGTCCGGCGACAACGGCGATTTTCCCTTCCGCTGCGTGTGCGCGACGCAACTCCTCACCGAGTTCGCGAATGATGGCCGACTTTGGTTCGTCGGCATCAACGATCGTATTGATGAATTGAAAGAGATCGGTATGCGTGGTCGCACGCTGCACCGGCACAACGCGCACACCCTGATGACCAACAACAATCTCGTCGCCTTTGTTGACGTCGAAAAATTTAACGGCTCTCGCAGCGCCTTTGTTTCGATCAACAGCAATTGCGCTGTTGACCATTGCGGGACGCACTTCGATTTCTTTTCCTTTGAAGCGCACGAACGTTTGCTGATTCGTTGTCACGTAGAAATCGGCCGGAAAAACTCCGTGAGCTGGAGCGCTGGCCAGTTGCGCATTTGCGCGCTCCACCACTTCGGCGCCCTGCTGCCGAAGACGCAGGATCAACTCGTCCAGCGCTTCGCCTGTTTCGGTGGACACTTCAATTCGGGCAAAGCTTTGGTCCGCTCGCTTTTTGCCGATATTGATCTCAATGATCTTAAAATTGGCGTCGTGCGTTAGAATTTGATCCAGCACCTTTGGCAAAATCAGCGAGTCGATAATGTGGCCGCGTAGCTCGATCGTTTCCGAAAACATTTACAGAATTTAGCCGTCCGGCGCGACTGCGCCAGTGAGGCCACATTGTTGTAGCGCCGCTTGTGGCAAGTGCGCAACATTTAGGCGTTTGACACAAGCGCCTCTACAACCACTTACATCATATGGAAAAGCCAAGCGCACGCGGGCCTTCGCCGAGTCGCAAGGCGCATCGCGCTCTGGGACCGCGATTGAATCGAAAAACAAAGCGTCCGCCGCCTCTGCCGATGAGAAAAATCACCAAGCGTGAGACGCGCGATTAATCGCTCGACCGGCAACACATGCACAAAGGACTTGCAGCTCTCGCCGCGAAAATAGCGAAAGCGCTATCATGCGGGTCCGAGTACGTGGTCACCCAACCCGTTGAGCTTCGAATTCTGCAGGAAATGTCCGAGGCGGAGGTTAGCGAGTTTGCAAAGAGCCATGGCTGGCGCGTAATACGTCGTCTCGGGGGACGACAGATCGAATTTTACAATGACGCGAGCCAGCGCGGGTTCTAGCAACCCCGAAAGCGTTCGGGGTTCGGGTTGCAGTCACGGGTGGCTTGACGCGCCACAGGCGCGTGGCTACAGCACCAGTGGACACAAACCAGCAGTTGGCTTACGAGTGCTAGCGCGTTCCAAATGGAAGCAGCCAAAATTTATTTTATTGTTTTCGGCGTTTTGACGATCCTGGGCGGCATCGTCGGTTACGTAAAGGCAGGCAGTGTGGCGTCGATCATCGCCGGCTCAATCACAGGTGTGCTATTGCTCGTGGCTGCGTTTGTATTGCCCGAACACCGCATGGTTGGCTTGGCGACTGCGCTTATCGTGTCGCTTTTGCTCGCTGCGCAGTTCATCCCCAGATTTCTGCAGACCGGAAGAGTCATGCCTGCTGGAATAATGTCGGTCCTGAGCGCAATTGGGGTCATTGTGGTCATCGTCGCCTGGGTAAAAAAGTAATCGCGTGGGAAGAATTCGCCTTCGGACGTGGCGACGGCTGGTGCTTGTCTTATTCGCCGCGCTTTTCGCTGCGATTGTTTACCGCTGGATCTCACTCGAGCGGCTGCAACGCGTCGCGCCTACTGAGTTACCTGCCATGCCCACACCGGAACCGACGCCAACCCGGCCGCCGGTGATCACTGGAAAATTGGACACTGGCAAACTGTTCAACGGGATCACGCTTCACTCCACGGTCGAGACAATCCCAGGAGCCGATGCCGCCACGGAACGCACGCAGCCGGACAGTTACGTCCTCGATCTAAGACTACAGGCTCGCGTGCCCTCGCCGAACAAGACAATCGAGGAGCTGGCCAAGGTAAGTCCCCAACTGCCAACGCTATTGCCCGGCTTGGCGTCGATGTTATCGACCGATTCGGGTTCGCCGCTTTACGCTCAGCTTTACGACGCAAAAGTCAGGATGCTGCGCGAAAACCTCGCTCGCCTCGATCTGCTTTTGTCGCGGCATAACTTTTTCGATTGCCAAACTGTTCTCCAACTTCAGCATCCGCAAACGCATCGCAAAGCGCTTCTGCTCCAGGCGGACATGGACGTGGATGCTGACGGTTCAGACGCTGATCGGATGCCTGTCGGTACCGGCGCACCCGCTAATTTCAAGCCGTCCACGAGTTATCGCTGGCCAAAGAAAACGTCCGCGCCTAACCCGTATCTCGCCGCGACCGAAGAGGGATTGAAACGCGCAGAAGATGAATACGCGCTCGCAACTACCACTCCCGCACGGAAGCGTGAGTTGCGCAATGCAATCGCGCAGTTGCGTGCCGAGGTCGGCACATTGAGAAAATACAGCTTCCTCATCGGCGCGACCGATCCTTTTATCGTGGTGCCGGGCGCATTTACGCACGCTCACGACCCCGTTAAGCTTGGCGACTATGCGCTTGTCGTTTTCGGGGACTCGGTTTATCCGGCCATGGTCGGCGACGTCGGGCCAAACGACAAAGTCGGAGAGGCGTCGCTCCGCATCGCAAAACAAATCAACGCGCTTTCGACGCCCTACAATCGGCCAGTGAGCGATCTCAAAGTGACCTACGTAATTTTCCCTGGCACGGCAGACCAGCCATTTGGCCCGCCGGATTTGGAAAAAATTCAGGCGCGCTGCGACACGCTGGTTAAAGAGATCGGCGGCGCAAGCGTGCCGTTGCATCACTGGGAAAATATCATTCCGCCTTCGTCCACTCCTAGCCCGACGCCGAGTCCTTCGCTGTCTCCGAGCGTGACACCGTCCCCATCGCCAACTGCACCGGCGTCAGCTTCTGCTCTACCGTCGCCGACGTTTGCGTTTCCCGTTCCTAGCCCGGTCGCGACCGCGCAGACTAATCCGACGCTCGCGCCGACGAGTTCACCCGCCGTTAAGCGAAGCCCGAGGAAGAAACGGAAGCCGTGAATCTGATCCTTCGCGACGCTGTTGAGGCCGATCTGTCGGCGATCATTGAGATTTACAACGCCACTGTGCCGACGCGCATGGTGACAGCCGAGCTTGAGCCGACCACGGTCGAAGCGCGTTTGCCGTGGTTCCGCGATCATTCCCCGGATGAATATCCATTCTGGGTCGCGGAATCGGACGGCCGCTTGATTGGCTGGCTCAATTTCAAAAAATTCCTGCCACGCGGTGCGTATCGCGGCACAGCCGAGATTAGCGTTTATGTCGATGGAAAATTCCGGCGCCGCGGCGTTGGACAACGATTGTTGGAAGAAGCAATCGCCCGCGCTCCGTCGCTGGGAATAACAGCTCTGGTCGGGCTGATCTTCGGACACAACGAGCCGAGTTTGAAATTGTTCGATCGCCTCGGCTTCGAACGCTGGGGATTTTTTCCCGCGGTCGCGCAACTCGACGGCGTGAAGCGGGACCTCATTGTAGTCGGATTACATTGTCCAGCGCCCGACAGCCACCCCAAAAGGTTTCGGGGTCCGGTTTCTGCAGAAACAACGTCGCATGCCGACGCGCCGCAGGCGCGTTGCTACAAGGATTGCCTCAACTTAATGCAGACACTGATGCACTATCGGCAGGAGCCGATTCATTCGGCGCTTCAGAAAATCCGGGACAAATATTCCATGCTGCATCTGGACGTGCTGATCCTAATCTATCATTTTTCGAAAATTTGCTCCGGATCGATTCTTGAGATCGGCGCGTTCGTTGGCGGTGCGACCATCGCCGCGGCGTTCGGCATGCGCGATTCGGGCCGGCAAAAAAAGCTGATCGCGGTCGAACCCGGAGGCGGGGTGAAACACAGGCGGCTCGGCACGCGCAATATCTTGCGCGACTTGGAACGCAATCTCGCCCGACAACGCGTGTCCAAAATGGTCACGCTAATCAAGGGCCGCTCGTTCGCCCCAGAAACGATCTCCGTGGTTCATCAGGCGCTTGGTTCAGAAGAAATTGGCCTGCTGATCCTCGACGCCGACGCCGGTAAACGGCGCGACATCGAATGCTACCGCGATAAATTAGCCGACGGATGCTGGATGGTCATAGACGATTACTCCGGAGCCGATTCAAACGTAAAGAGCGCACCGAGCCGCGCTGACGTGGACGCGCTGGTCGCCGCGGGCGCGTTAGAGCCGCTGGGGTTTTACGGGTGGAGCACATGGGTGGGCCGATGGCGCGGCGGTTCGAGCTAAGTTTTCAGCCCGATTTCCGTCACGTTTCTTCGGGACCGATCACGAGATGGATCATGCCGTTTGGCGCGGAGATGAAGAAGCCATTGAAGTCTTCCCGCAATTGCTCGACTTCATCGCGCCGCGTGACGCCGTGCACTTTCAGAAACGCTGCGGCAGCCTCGGTATCATTCGTCTCCAGTTCCAGCCAGATGTCCGGGTGGCTCAGGTTGGGAACGCTGTCGATCCAAAGGCGGTTCGGGCCGAATTGAAAAATGCAGCCGTCTTTTTCTTCCTCGATTAAAGGCAACCCCAGCGTATCGCGATAAAAGGCAACCGTCTGTTCATATGTGTGGCTGGGGCATTTGATCGCGATGTTCGCTCCGCCAGAGAACTGCGGCCCTTCAAGTTTTGCCACCATCGTTTTCGCGCCGAAGGAAAGCGGGCTGTTATTCTTTCCCGCCTGGGTCGGTCATTTTAATCGGGTCCAGCGCGCGCTCGAGTTCTTTCTCGGGCAAAACTTTTTTCTGCCGGGCAATCTCGCGAACGGTGCGCCCGGTTTTCGCGCTCTCTTTTGCAATCTCCGCAGCGCGATCATAACCGATCTTCGGGGTGAGACCGGTCACCATTGCCATGGAAAGCTCTACTAACTCGCGGCAGCGCTCTTCGTTCGCCACGATGCCGCGCACGCATTTCTCGCAGAAAACATCGACGACGTTCGCCAGCAGCCGGATCGACTCGAGAAGATTGTGCGCCATCACAGGCATCATCACGTTGAGCTCGAAATTCCCGTTCGCGCCTGCCCAGGTGATGGTTGTGTCGTTGCCGATGACCTGCGCGCACACCATCATCAGCGACTCGCACATGACCGGATTTACTTTTCCCGGCATGATCGAGCTGCCAGGTTGCGTAGCGGGAAGTTGGATCTCGCCGATGCCGCAGCGCGGACCGCTGCTGAGCCAGCGAATGTCGTTTGCGATCTTGAACAGACTCACGGCGATGGTTTTCAAATGACCGCTTGCTTCGACAACGGCGTCCTTTCCGCCTTGCGCTTCGAAATGATTTTTTGCCTCGTAAAATGCGATGCCCGTGCGTTGCTCCAAATGCCGCAGCATTTTCTTCGGAAGGTCGATGTGCCGATTCAGGCCCGTGCCGACCGCAGTTCCGCCCAGCGCAAGCTCGCGCAAAACTTCGATCGATTTCTGCGCGCGTTCTTTCGCATAAGCAACTTGCTGCGCGTAGCCGGAAAATTCCTGGCCGAGCCGGATCGGCGTCGCGTCCATCAAATGGGTCCGGCCGATCTTGATGATGTCCCAGAATTCTTTCGCCTTCGCTTCAAGCGCGCTTTGCAGTTTTTCCAACGCCGGGATGAGACAGTTCTTCAACTGTTCCGCGGCGCTGATGTGGATCGCGGACGGAATCGCGTCGTTGCTCGATTGGCCCATGTTGACGTGATCGTTCGGGTGAACATGCTCGCGCGACCCGATCCGTTTGCCCGCAAGCTGGGCGCAGCGGTTTGCGATCACTTCGTTCGCGTTCGTATTTGTGCTGGTGCCGGAGCCGGTCTGAAAAATGTCCAGTGGAAAATGGTCGTCGAGTTTTCCTTCCGCAACTTCTTCGGCTGCCCGCGCGATCAGCGCTGCGCGCTCTGCGTCTAATAATCCAAGATCATGGTTGGCCTGCGCGGCCGCCCATTTGATCAGACCCAGCGCGCGAATGAATGGCCGCGAGAACCGATAGCCGCTCACAGGAAAATTCAGCACCGCGCGGTGCGTGGAAGCGCCATGGAGTGCATCCGCCGGAAGCGTCATCTCGCCCATCGAATCTTTTTCTGTCCGCGTCGGCTTCTCGGTCATGCGGAACGATCCGCGCCAACGCCAGCCAGCCTGGAAAAACGTTTGGACTGCGCGGTGCGTCGTTCGCGACTATGCGGCGAGGGCGTTTTGTGAAAGACAGTAATGAACATTGGTGGGATATTTTGCAGGAAGTATTCCGATTTCGCGTGCTCGAAAAGTGTGGCGTGCTGCTTCAATTCGTTGGTGACCTGGTAAATGATGAAACTGCCACTCGGCGCCAGCGCCTCATACGTTTTTCGCAACAGCGCGCGTTTCTTGTCGATCTTGAGAATGCTGAACGGAATGCCGGAAAGAATATAGTCGCAGCAAGCGATGCCGCGACGTTTGAGCTCGTACGGCAAAGAAGCTGCATCGCCATGGATCACATGCACGCGCGGATCGCCCGCGAATTGCCGCTCGAGCGCCCGCGAGAACGCCGCATCGAGCTCGAACAGGAGCAAGTGCGAATCCGCACTCATCCGGCGCGCAATCTCGCGTGAGTGCACGCCTTCACCCGGCCCGTACTCGGCTATTACCCGCGGCTGGCTAAAATCCATTTTGCCGGCGACGCGTTCTACCAGCGCCTTTGAGCTCGGCACGATAGATGCGACTTGGAACGGTCGTTTTAGAAATCGCTTGAAAAACAGTGCGCTCACGGGGAACGAATAGTCGTCTGGAGGCGCCGGATTGTCCAGTGACGAAGTAGCAGGTGTACGTGATCAGCGGACCGTGGACCGGCGTTACCTTGACCGATCACCGATCACCGATCACTGTTCACGTCTGATCGATGCGCGGTTAGCTCAGTGGTAGAGCACTACCTTGACACGGTAGGGGTCAGAGGTTCGAACCCTCTATCGCGCACCATTTTTTTTGTTACATTCTTCACAGTGCGCTTTTTTTTGAGTATCGCGATCACAGCATTCCTGAGTCTGAGTATTGAAAGACCCAGTTATGCCAAGAATGAGGATAAGAATCTTGACCAGACGACTAGGGTGAAGGGCCTTGCGGTATATTCACGCCGGCCAAAATATTCACGTAGTTGGCCGGAAGGTAGCGGTGTCGTCCTTCTTCATGTCGATCGCAAGACAGGGCTCGTGACCAATGCAGAAATGGCTGAAAGCACAGGCCACGAGATTCTTGACCAATCGGCGCTCGAAGCATTTCGCCAGTGGCGCTTCGAACCGGGTACCGTTTCCAAAGTGAGAGCCCCGATTAGCTTCAGTCACCATTTACGAGTCCGTAATGGATAACTTGTAGGCTGGTAAACCCGATGGCGCGCAAGCCGCGAAGATTGCAGACCTGATGGGACCACGATTGCTCAGGCGTGGATCCAAAATGCGCTGTCGGCAAACTGCTTGCCTTCCCACCATTGGGCCGTGGTTGCGCGATAACGAAAATTCGTCACGCCCGCCTGGCTTTGCAGCGGGCCAATTACTGACCCGTCGCTGTCTCGTTTCGTTTTCTGATCATCGGTCTCCGGAACGATCGCCACGATGTGCCCGGATTTTCCATCGATCTTTCGTTGCGCAACAATAATGCAGATACCGCCCAGATTGGCTGCGTCTTGCAGTTTGGTCAGCGTGCCGGTCTGTCGCCAGCCGAAACGCGGACCAAAGTCGCAGAGCCAGCGGAACAAATTGTTTGCACGTTGTTCGTCGATGGTTTTTTCGTAGAGCGGCTCGACGGTTTCGCCTTTGGCCAGTTGCTCTATTGCACCCGGCGTCCACCAAACTCGCGGCAGATACACGTTGGCCAGAAAACAGTAATCATGCGCGTAGATGTTGCAGAAGGTCGTGCCGCCGCCAGTTGGTTGGTAGCGCTTGTGTGCAGGTTTATCGACGGCGAGCCAATCAATAATTGCAGCCAGTTGAGCGCATCGCTCGGCTGCGCTTTCGGCATTGCGCTGTGGCTGGCCAGGCTCATTTAACGATTGTGGTCCCGCGGGATCGGCACGGCGCGTGATCGTTCCGGCCTTGCGCGGCATGTAAACAGCCACAATGCCGTCAGTCGGAGGCGCCGCTGCCGGCACAACCACCGGAATCGCTTTGGGAACTTTGACCGGACGCAGGTATGCGGCGGCAGCGAAGCCGCGAAAATGCGCTCCGTTCAAGCTGGTTTCGACTTCGAAAAATTCATCGCCTTCTTTTCCGGAGATGCGAACCACCATTTGCCCGGCAGGCAATTGAGCGATGACATTGGCGCGTGGATTGGGTTTGTCGATCTTGGGTTCGCTCCGCAAATGCAATGTTGATTCCCGAACATCAACTTCGTAAACGTCATCCGTCGCTTCGACCGGCGTCGGCGGCGGAAGCGGAGCGGCGGTTCTTCTCGGTGGTGCTGTGATCTCGGCGGGCGCGCCAAAACAGATGGTTTGCGCTATGCCCAGGTATTCGCAAACATTTTCGCCGTAGTACCGTCCATCGTCGGACTTGTGGCCTTGCTTAAATCCACGCTTCAGATCCGCACTGCCTTGGTTATAGGCAATCGCGACATAAACTTTCTCGGGGTCAGTCAGCGCCGACTTGGCTGGCCACCCTTGGCGCCGCATCGCCTCGCGCAACTCCACGATAAATTTGGCGACGCAAGCGGCAAGATCGCACCATTTCTTCTCCAAAAAGAATGCAGGATCATCTTTAAAAAATTGGAGATCGTACTGGAAGATGCCGTAGCCGTGACAAAACTTGTCCGCGTTCCTGACCATCGCCGAGTAGCCGGGAATGTATTGCGCCATATCCACCAAAGCTTGGCGCGCAATACGAAACATCTCTTCGCCGCGTGGCGCTGCGACGAGCTGAGCTTTACTTTTTGGAAACTCACTTCGGCTGGGGGCATCAATGGTGTCACCCACGCAAAGCTGGAGGATTTTTTGTAAGCTCAATTGCTTATCCACGAGCACTGACCAGATGTACCCGGTCTCCTGATAAGCAATCGCGGTCAGCATATCGACGCTGAACGGCGTGCCAGCGACAGCTTTCTCCAGCTCTGTACCGAACTTCGTTTTGAACCAACCGATGGCGTCCCCGGTCTTCATGAGACGAAATTTTCAGTCTTAGCTGGGAGAAGGCGGAGTAGCCGGAGCTGCCGGCAGCGCGGGCGCGCTGGTCGGGCGTTTTTCAATGAGGGTCGCCAAGGCGGGACGCAAACTCATTAGGTTCTTTAGAAGATTAAACCAGAACGGCGCGCCAAGCGCGAGTAACCCGGCCGTAGCAAGAATGCCAAACAGGTGGCCGAATGTATGGCCCATCTGTCGTTGAAGCCGCGGCCACCCGTGGAGTTTACGTTCTGCTGGTTGATCCCAGCGGCCAAGAAAATCAACCGGCACGAGGTCGAACCCAGCTTCGTCCGCGGTTTTCTTCAGGCGTTCAACACGTTCGCGGCTTGACTCTTCGAACTTTTTTGCCGCGCTTGTGCAAAGGACGTCGTACTCTTCGAGTAATGCCTGCGCTTCCTCCGATTGGACATTGTTTGCGGTCAGCTGCGCGTTCAGAGCTTGCCGATACTCATCGGGCGTGCGCGACGCGGGGAAAACGCTCAAAGCCTGCTCCGGGTGTTTTTCTGCCCACTGAAGATAAGCCTGGTGTGCTGGCGCATTGTTCGGGTCGAAAATTTTGCTGCCTTCTTCGATTACGCTTGATGCGGCTTTCCCCAGCCCTTGGACCAGCACGGGATTGGCGCGGAGCTGCCGATAAACTTCGGAGGTATCCAGCTGGAGAACGAACGCCGCGCAAATCGAGCAAACGATCGTTACCACGCGAACATGAGTTTGGAACCATTGCTCGGCGCGGTCCTGGGCGCTACCGAACCAGCGCTGAAACCGATCGTACCCTTCCGTCGTCGCGCGCTCGACTGTTGCGCCGAAGTTGGCTAACGACTCGAGCACGGCCTTTTGCTGCTGCTCCGTCACAAAGATGTCTGCCACCTTTTTGATGAGCTCAAGTTTATCTTCGGACTCCTGCGCGGGTTGATCGCGAGCTTGGAGGCAAGCCAGCAGATCGACGGATTTTTGGACTAATTCCGGTGGTATATCGCGGAGCGCTGCTTCGGTCGGCGTCAGATCTGCGAACTCGTGGATAATGCGGTAGATCTCACCGGGACGAATTGCGCTTCCAAGAGCGGTTGCGTCCTTCAACTTTGAAAAAAATCCCCACGGTGCCATTCGGTTCGGCGCGACCTCTGGAATTCTGACCCCGGCGCTCGCCGTAATCACTTTTTTCTGAGCCGCTTTCACGGCTGCTTGCTTGCCGGTATCGGTCGGGTCGTCGGCGAGGCCTGCCTCGGCTTGCTTCAACTTCCTCTCGGCGTCAATGAGCGCTTGCGTATTCGGGTTCGGGATGACCTGGACGCGATTCTTAGGTCGCCACACAGAATCGCTGAAAATCGGATCCCTTAAAATTTGCGCGGCCAGCGAATGCGCGTGCTCGCCAATTTTCGGATCGATCGTTTGAAACGTCAGCGCGAGCGCATTGGCCAGATTCTTGCCCCGCAACGAAAACGCCGTGGAGACCATCTGCACGACAATCGTGATAAGCAGGCTGAGAACAGTCATGATCACCGCGAAGGCGATCGCGGTATCGATGGTATTTAGCATAAAGATCCCGATTGATTTGCCACAGTCAGAGCACCAACGGCGAAAGGAAAAGCGACGCAGCCTCCGGCGTGAAGAACCGCGAATGCTTGAGAGCGAGTCTGTTCACTTGGGGGCAGCGTTGGGCCAACTTTTATCGATTCGAGAAACGTCTGACAAGACCAAAAATCCGGCAGTCATTTTGACCCCGTGCTTCTAAAGCCGGCATCATTCATTTTGCTTCAAGCGCTGAAAAGTTGTATCAACACCAATCCGTTCCAAATAAAGCCTGCAATCAATGTCTCACCTTCCTCAATTTCGCGACGCCATTGCAGCCGCGACGGAAACACT
>Ga0066679_10000271_pt1 | contig 15968 bp, 19 predicted proteins | sample GraSoiAngelo_128_FD_62298 | JGI IMG/M metagenome (GOLD analysis project Ga0066679, IMG submission 62298) | Grasslands soil microbial communities from the Angelo Coastal Reserve, California, USA - 14_0927_12_20cm | ecosystem: Environmental > Terrestrial > Soil > Grasslands | place: USA... | reverse complement strand
ACGCCGCCCGAGGCGATCCGCTTGATGGCCTGCGCCGTCCCGTTGACCGCGATGGTGGGGTAGTACTGCCCCTTGGCCGCACCGTACGTGGCGGCGGCAGCCCGCGCATCCGCCCACGCAGCGCTCGTTGCGGTATTGTTCCGCAGGGCGATGTCGATGACGTCGGCGAGCTTTAGCTGGGCGATCCGCCCGGCGAGGTCCGGCGGCAGCTCCGGCGGCGCCGCGCGTGCCGTGGACGGCTGGTTAGCAACGGGGGGCGTCCACAACACGTTCGGGGCAGGCGCCGTGCCCGCGACGCCTCGCACACCCGGCGTGCCACAGCCGAGCAGCACGGCGGACGTGGCGATGCCCAGGGTTACAGGCCGCAACGCCTGAAAGGCCGCGACCCTGCGGACTGGGACGCCTGGCGGACGAGTCGCGAACCGAGCATGCATTGGACGCTGCGCGAAAAAGGGTTTGGGCGGGGCCGCGGTTCCCATTATACGCACACCCGGCGCCGCTCGTGGACCATACCCTGCCGGAGGGAGGGGCGCCATGTCGGACGGGGCACGCGTGCGGCTCGATCGCTGGCTCTGGGCCGCGCGTTTCTTCAAGACCCGTGCGCTCGCGGCGGCGGCCATCGGCGGCGGCAAGGTCGAGGTGGGCGGCGCTCGGGCCAAGCGCGCGAAGCTGCTGGCCGTCGGCGACCGGCTGCGGATCCGCCGCGGCCCGTTCGAGTACATCGTGGTGGTGCGCGCCCTATCGGAGCACCGTGGGCCCCCAGGAGCAGCGGCTGCCCTGTACGTCGAAGACGCCGAGGGAAAACGGCTCCGCGAGCATCTCGCCGAGCAGCTGCGCGTGGCCCCATCGCTCCGCTACGAAGGGAAGGGCCGGCCGACGAAGCGGGAGCGCCGGGCGATCGAGAAACTCAGGGGAGAGTGACTAGCGACCCTTGAGCGCTTTCAGCAGCTGAATTTGCCCCGCGTGATACAAATCGTGTGAGGCGATGCCGTACACGTGCTGCGCGTTGGTCCAAGTGGATCGCCAGCCGCGGGCGGCGAGCCGCGCCGCGGGAAAGCGAGCGATCACCGCCCGGAGCAGCCGGTGCTGCTCCTTGAGCAGCGCGACGTCGCGCCGCCACGCCGCCGCGTCGGGCTTCGCAGGGAGCCCGGGCCAGTTGCTCCCGGCGCGCGGAAACACGAGCCCGGGATCGCGCGTCAGCCGGCGGCGCACGATGCACTTCCAGTAGGTCGTGTGCAGCACGATCTCCCAGATGTTGTGGCGGCGGGGGCCGGGGCGCCACAACGCCTCGCGCGGCGTGAGTCCGCGGACGGAGCCCCACAGCGCGGTGCCGTGCCATGCCCTGCGATCGAATGCCTGGTCGACGACGTCGAGCAGCAGGGCGATGCGGCGGTCGCTCGTCAACGCGGCCTCCGTGGCAGCCAGCGCGCCACGGTGCGGCGATAGCGTTCGTACGACTCGCCGAATCTCCGGCGGAGCGCGGGCTCCTCGTACAGCACCACGAACAAGTGACAGGCCACGAACACGGCCGCGGAGTAGAGGAGCAGGACTGTGGCTTGGAAGACGATGGCTTCGCCGACCAGGGCGAGCACCAGGGCGACGTAAATCGGGTTCCGCACCCAGCGAAAGAGCCCCGTCGCCACGAGCTGACGCGGCGGGTCGATCGGCGCGGGCGTTCCCCGTCCCACGACGGCGAAGTCCCTGAAGCACCACACGATCCCCGCGCCGCCGAGGGCGAGCGGCAGGAGACCGGCCCAGCGCCAGGGCCCGAGCTCGAGCGACCCCGCTCCGCCGCGACCGGAGAGCAGCAGGTAGGGGACGTAACCCAGCACGGTCCCGGGCGCGACAATCGCGAACACCGCGGTGCGGACGGCGGGGCAGATCATTGGAGCGCGATCGCCACACCCAGACCGACGGCGGCCGCGGCCAGAGCGTAGAGGCCGAGCAGCACGGGGAGCGCGAACCGCAGCCAGTCCTCGTAGCGGACCTCTGCCGCCGCGAGGATCGCCATGAGCGCCCCGTTCGTGGGGGTGAGCAGCTCGCACAGCCCGCCTCCGTATTGATACGCGAGCACCGTGACCTGGCGCGATAGGCCGAGCAGGTCCGCGAGCGGTACGAGGATCGGCAGCGTGAGCACGGCGTGGCCGCTGGGACTCGGCACCGGTATATGGACCAGGCCATGCACCAGCATCATGCCGAGCGCGGCGAGCGCGACGGGCAGCTGGGCGACCGGCGTGAACAGCCCGTGCACGATCGTGTCGACAATGCGCCCTTGCTCGAGGGTGACGAAGATCGCCCGCGCGAACCCGATGAGCAGCGCGGCATAGGCCATGGACCGGAATCCGGCGACGAGCGCGTCCGCCGTGCCGCCGACGCCGAGCCCGCCCACAAGCCCTGCGACCACTCCCATCGCGAAGAACAGCGCCGCCATCTCGTTGAACCCCCAGCCGAACCGGAGCACGCCGACTACGAGCGCGACGAAGGTGACGAGCACCAGGGTGAGGACCGCGCCGCGCCGGCCGTCGAGGGTGCCCGCCGTAGGCTCTGGCTCTGAGGTCGGCGCGCTCTGCGTGCGGGCGGCGTAGCGCGACGTGCCCCAGATCCAGACACCCAGTGCGGCCGCCAGGAACGCGATGCGATATCGCGACCCCGAAAGCAACGGCAGCTGCGCCAGCTGCTGCGCGATCCCCACCTGGAACGGATTGATCGGGCTGAAGGCGGCGCCCACTGCGGCCGCGCCTAGGCTCATCGCGACGGCGACCACCGGCCGGTAGCCCAGCCGACGGGCCAGCAGCAGCATGACCGGCACGAGCGCGATGATCTCTTCCTTCATGTTGTCGAGCACCCCGCCGAGCGCGAACGCGAGCGAGGCGGAGGGAACCACGAGCGCCGCGGAGTGGCCGAAGCGCCGCACCAGCCAGTCCACCCCCTGCCGCAATGCCCCGGTCTCGTCGACCACGGTGAAGGCGCCGCCGATGAGGAACACGAAGAAGATCACCGCCGCTGCGTCGGCCATACCGCGCGGGATGGCGACGAGCGTCTGAAAGATCCCCACGGGTCGTGCCGCCACGGCGTGATAGGTGCCCGCCACCACGACCCTGCGACCGGTGGCGGGGTCGTCCCGCCGGTCGTACTCGCCGGGGGGCAGCACGTGACTGGCCGCGGCCGCGAGCAGGATGCCGCCGCACATGAGGGTCAGAGGATGGGGGAACCTCACCGCCGGGCGCCGCGCCGCCGGATCTCGTCCGACTGATATACGTGGGTGCCGCGCGGCGCCTCGAGGGCGACGCGCACCAGGGCGCGCGCCACGGCCTCGGCCTTGATCGGTCGGTACCGGGCCAGCGGCCCCACGAACGCCCAGGCGACGAGCGTGCCGACTATCCCCGCCACACGCTCGGCGGGCCGGCTCTTGGTCCGCGCACCGACGAGCCATGAGGGCCGGAAAATCTGCATGCCCTCGAATTGCAGGCGACGCAGGGCCTCTTCCGTCTCTCCCTTTACCCGGCTGTAGAAGATCCGCGACCGGGGATTGGCGCCGAGCGCCGTCACCACGAGGTACTGCGAGGCGCGGTGCCGCACGGCGACTCGGGCGAGCTCGACGACGTAGGTGTAGTCGACGGTGCGAAACGCGTCCGGCGAGCCCGCTTGCTTCATGGTCGTGCCGAGGCAACAGAACACGTCGTGCACTCGGGGGAAGTCCGCGATCTGGGCCAGCCGATCGAAGCTCAACACACGCTGCTCCAGCTTCTTGTGAGCGAGCGGCAGCTCGCGACGCGCCAGCACCGTGACGCGCACGTACGCCGGGTCCTCTAGCAGCAGGCGCAGCACGTGACTCCCGACGAGCCCGGACGCCCCGGCGACGAGAGCGGTACGGGACGCGGGGGCGTTGGTAGGCGTCGGGGTCACTCGGTCAGCGCCACAGCGAGAGCAGCACGCCCATGAGAACGAGATACGAAAGCTGATATCCGGCGTCGAGCACCCACGCGGCGATCGGCTTTTCCGAGAACATGTTCGCGGTGAGCCCGACGGTGGCGGCGAACCCGAGCCAGCAGAGGAACCCGAGCCACAGCCCCTGCGCCAGGGTGGTCGAATTGGTGTATGAGGCGAGCAGCGCCATCACGTACGCCGTGACCAGATAGCACAGCACCGAGACGGCGTACGCCCGAGTCACGCCCTTCCGCTTCATCTCTTCGAGCTTCTCGGCGGTATACCCTTGAGCCGCCATCCACTGCTTGGCGAACAGGACAGGGGAATACCAGACGGCGCCGAGGACGAAGGTCAGGACCGCGGCGACGAGGACGGCGAGGACGTTGATGTTGGCGGTCGGCATGAGCGCTCCTTTGGGGGTCGGGGCGGTCGGGGCTAAGCTACGATGGCTCGGCTCGCTCGCTAGCGTAGGTCCATCCTCGCAGGCAGGACCAGGCGTACAGCAGCACGCCGACCAGCCGCACAGCGCCCCCGATGGCCTGGTCCTGCTTCAAGAGTCCGAGAGTCCCGAGGAGGTAGTTCCAGTCGTGCTCACCGCCGCCCACCAGCGGCACCTCCTCGGCGCGGGCGTCCTGCACGTAGACCGCGACGTTCCAGAGGTTCTGGGCGACCCACCAGACGGCGACCATCGCCGCATGCCGGTCGCCCTGGCGCCAGAAGTACGCTACGAAGATCGCGGGCACGAGGAGCTGCATCAGCGTTCCGCCGAGGAAGCCGATGAACTCTCCGAACACGCCGAACAGGGGATGCCCGGCCTCGTGGATCGCGAGGTCGAGGCTGTCGAGCCAGCCGTAATGGCCGGGGTTGAGGATCAGGAACGCGCCATACACCGCGAGCACGGCGGTGAGGGCCAGGCGCGCGCGCCGCTCCAGGCCGGAGGAAGGATCGGGGTCGGTTATTGCGCGAGCTGGGATTGAGTCGCGGCGAAGATCGCTGCGAGATTGGTCGCGCCATCCCACTGAGCAACCATGTTCCCCTGTGAGTCGAGCAGTGCCACGTACGGCAGGTTCCACGGTGTGGGGAGGCGGAAGCCGAGCGGACCGAGCGCACCGATCAACTCGCCGGGCTGCCACGGCTTGATATACAAGGGATCGAACGGCGCATCGTATCGCGCCAGGAAATCCGGAATGCGGTCCTTGTCATCGGCGTCGTCGATCGAAAATGCGGCGACGGCGAACGGCTCTTTCTCGTAGCGGCGGGCGAGCGCGACGAAGCCGGTGAACATGCCCCGGGATCGCGGGCACCGCGTGCTGTAGAGGATGGCGAGTGTCACTCGTCCCTTCTTGCGCTGCAGGTACTGGGCGGCTTCGTAGGTCTTGACGGCGCGAACGCCCGCGGCGTCGAGAGCGGGAGTCGCAGGGGGAGGCGAGCCCGTGCTGGAGAACGCGGCAGGCGCGGCCGCACCGCCGCCCGTGTAGGGTGCGAAGCCGCCGCTCGTCTGTGTGCCCGCGATGCGGCGCCGCTCCGCGGCGTCGCGCTCCACGATGGCGGCGAGGGTGGCCGAGTCGGCCTGGAACGCGGAATCGGCCGCGGCAATGCGCGGGCGATCGGACGCGCCCTCCGCCCCACCGCACGCAATGCCGCAGACGGCGAGCGTCGCGATACCCGCTACCCGCATTGCGGCCTCGTGGGGGTGCATGCCCCCAAACTAAGGCGCGACCCGCTTCGAGCGGAAGTTGCCCGTCATGATCGTATTCCCGCCGCCCGCGGGCCGCATCTCGAAGGTGCCGTTGAGCGAATCACCGCGCAGCTTGCCCGTGGTGGTCGTCACCACGTCGGCGTTCGCCGCGATGCTATGGTAGGGGCCGAGCTCGCTAACGACGGCGCTGTCGCTGACGTCGCGCGCGCGGATCGGGACAGGGGGAGCGGTGACCGAGGTGTAGGTCATCGTCCCGCGCAGCGAGCCATCCGGCGCGACGGCGGTCACGATGCGCCACGGGGTCCCGGTGTCCGAGGCGCTCCGATACGAGCGACCTTCCCACGTGCCGGCATACTTTTGCACGCCAGACGTTCGGGACTTCTCGCCCGGCGCGCACGCGGCCAGGACGACGGCCGCGCAAAGCAGTGTGCGCATGTCCGACCTCCGCAGTATGGAGGAGTGGAGTATGAACGCCCGGGCGGCGCGACACAAGGAAGTGGGGCTGGGCCGCGCTGCGATCAGACCCGCCGGCGCTCGAGCCAGCCGGCGACTGCGGCAAACAGGACGTAGGCCCCCAATGCGGTGATCGCCGCCGCTCGATCGCTCGGCGGGGGCGGGCCGAAGAACGCGCTTGCCTGGACGGCGAGCATCACCACACCGAACACTGGCATGCCGTACCGGCCGAGGCGGGTCGTCGCCGTGGTGGAGCGGAGATAGAGAGCCATGCCGCCGAACAACGTCGCGACCTCGAGCAGGAACGCGGGGGCAGGGTAGTTCCAGAGACCGAGACCGACCTTAGCGGCGTTGTCGTAGAGCGGTAAGTCGGGACGGTGTACGAGGAGGTCGAGCACCCAATGGGAGAACACCGCGACGGCCACGAACAGGGCGGCGCGGTGCGACCCGCCGAAGGCGCGGATCCCCCGATAGGCGATGTAGGCGCCGAGCGACCACACCAAGGCAGCGACGAGGCTGTGGGTGTAGGGCATGTAATAGAGGTCGAGGGGGTTCGAGGCGGTGATTCCGGGAGCGATCCGGACCTTCTCGACGCCCATGAGGACGAAGACACCCCAGAACACGTCGAGCAGCTGCACGGCCAGGAACAGCACCCACAGGGGGATGGTCTTGTCACCGCGCTTCGCGGCGAAGCTCACACCATAGTGGCCGACGAGCATGCCTTATCCGAACACCTGCAGCGCCACTTCCACCCGCCCGAACGGCGCGCTCACCTGCACGCCTTGCACCGTGCCCTTCACCTGCTCAAACATCTCCCGCGCGATCTTCACGCCTTCCGCGAGCGCCGCCTCCTTGCCCTTGTCCTGCGCCTTCCGCATCCGCTCGAGCACCTCGGCCGGCACGACGACGCCCGGCACCTCGTTCGCCAGAAACTCCGCGTTCCGGAGCGACATGAGGGGCCAGATCCCGGCTACGATCGGGATGCGGTATGCCTCCACGCGCTTGAGGAAGCTCTCGAGCTGGCGCACGTCGAACACGGGCTGCGTGACGGCGAACTCGGCCCCCGCGTCCACCTTCCAACGGAAGCGTGACAGCTCGCGATCCAGGTCCACGGCGCCGGGGTTCACCCCGACGCCGATCGCCCACTTCGTCGGCGCCCCGATCGGGTTGTTCCCGGGATCGAGCCCGTGGTTGAGACGATACACCAGGTTCGTGAGACCGATCGAGTCGATGTCGAATACCGCCGTCGCCTCAGGATAAGGGCCCATCTTCGGCGGATCGCCCGTGATGATCAGGATATTGCGAAGCCCCGCCGCGTGTGCGCCGAGGATGTCCGACAGCATACCGAGGAGATTACGGTCCCGGCAACAGTAGTGGATGACGGTCTCGATCCCCACTTCTCTCTCGATCAGGATCGCCGACGGGAGCACGCCCATCCGGCTTTGGGCCCGCGGGCCGTCGGGGACGTTGACCGCATCCACGCCCGCCGCCTTGAGTGCCCGGCATTGCTCGAGCATCGGTGCCGGGTCCACGCCCTTGGGGGGGACGATCTCGACGCTCGTGACCAGCTCCCCCCGCGCCAGCTTCGCACCCCAGCACGAGCGCGCCGCCAGCGGCACCTCCTCCACGCCGGCGGGCGACTTGATCGTCTCGCGCGACACCACGGCAGGCTGGTGGCGCGGGACCACGCTCGCGACGTAGTCGCGGATCTTTTTGATATGCTCGGGCGTGGTGCCGCAGCACCCGCCCACGAGGCGCGCCCCCGCCTCGATCATGCGGCGCGCGTAGCTGGCCATGTATTCCGGCGACGCGAGGTAGATCTTCCGGTCGCCGACGTCCTTGGGCAGGCCGGCGTTCGGGACCGCAGAGATCGGGCGATCGGTCGCCTTCACCAGCTTCTCAACCGCTTCGAGCACGCCGGCGGGACCCACCGAGCAGTTCACCCCCACGGCGTCCGCGCCCCAATCGGTGAGCTGCTTCGCGAACGTTTCGGGGCCGGTGCCGTAGTGTGTGAGTCCATCGTCCCCCACGGTCATCTGCGCGATCACCGGGAGGTCGGACACGCTGCGGACGGCGCGCAGCGCTTCGTGGATCTCGTCCAGATCCGAGAACGTCTCCAGGATGAATCCATCCACCCCGCCTGCGACGAGGCCACGCGCTTGGCGCTGAAAGTGCGCGAACGCCTCCTCGCGCGAGGTTGGACCGAACGGCTCGATGCGGACGCCCAGGGGCCCGATCGCGCCGGCGACGCTCGCTTGGCCCGCGGCGGCGCGGCGGGCGAGCTCGGCCGCGGCCTGGTTGATCTTCTCGGTGTCGTCGGCGAGTCCGTAGCTGCTGAGTTTCACCGGGTTCGCGCCGAAGGTGTTGGTCTCGAGGATTTCCGCGCCGGCCCGGACGTAGGCCTCGTGCACTTCCTGGACCAGCTTCGCCTGCTTCAGGTTCAGCTCGTCGTAGCAGACGTTCAGGTAGAAGCCCTTGGAGTACAGCATGGTGCCCATCGCCCCGTCGAGGACGTGGACTTTGCCGTCTGCTAGGAGATCGCGGAGGTTGATGGGCATCCTGGCTTTTTAGCGAGTTGTTTAACGTGGCCGCAATACGCCGCAAATCGCCACGACATCGGTTGTCTTAAGAAAGGTAATGCAGGAGACGAACCTCCACCAACCTCCTCTAACCTCCCAAACCTCCTCGCTTATCTTACCTTTTATGCCCGACCTCCTCGCCGCCCGCTCTCAGATGGCGGTCTCGCTCGCGTTTCACATCGTATTCGCCGTCATGGGGATCGCGATGCCGCTCATGATGGTGTTGGCCGAGCGGCGCTGGCAGGTGACGGGGCACGCGATCTATCTCGATTTGGCCAAGCGTTGGGCCAAGGGCACCGCCATCCTGTTCGCGGTCGGCGCCGTGTCTGGAACGGTGCTGTCGTTCGAGCTCGGGCTTCTGTGGCCCCGGTTCATGGAGTTCGCCGGTCCGATCATCGGGATGCCCTTCTCGCTCGAAGGGTTCGCGTTCTTCACCGAGGCGATTTTCCTCGGCATCTACTTATACGGCTGGGACCGCATCTCGCCGCTGGCGCATCTCTGGGCCGGCGTGGCCGTGGCGGTGAGCGGGGCGGCGTCGGGCATTTTCGTCGTCATCGCGAACGCCTGGATGAACGCGCCAACGGGGTTCGAGCTCGTGAACGGGCAGGCGGTGAACGTCGACCCGATCGCGGCGATGGCCAACGCGGCGGCGGTGTCGCAAACCCTGCATATGACGCTCGCGGCCTACGCGGCTACCGGGTTCGCGGTCGCGGGCATCCACGCGTTTCTGCTCCTCAAGGATCCGGCAAACGCGTTTCATCGCCGGGCGCTCGAGATCGCGCTGATCGTGGGCGCGCCGGCCGCGGTGCTGCAGCCGATTTCGGGCGACATCTCCGCCCGCCACATCGCCGCGCACCAGCCGGTAAAGCTCGCCGCCGCCGAGGCCGTATTCCGCACGCAGGCCGGGACGCCGCTCACGCTCGGAGGCTGGCCCGACGTCGCGGCGCGCGAGAACCGGTTTGCGGTCGACATTCCCTACGCGCTGTCGCTGCTCGCGTTCCACGATCCGCACGCCATCGTGCAGGGCCTCGACCAGGTGCCGGCATCGGAATGGCCCAACGTCCCGGCCGTACACTTCTCGTTTCAGGTGATGGTCGCGCTCGGCACCTACCTCGCGCTCGTGGCGCTTTGGGCCGCGTGGCTGTCGTGGCGGCGGGCGGACCTGGCGCACAACCGCTGGCTCATGCGCGCGATCGTGCTGGCCACGCCGATGGGCTTTATCGCGGTTGAGGCCGGGTGGATGGTCACCGAGCTGGGCCGGCAACCGTGGGCGATTTACGGCGTGCTCAAGACCGCCGACGCGGTGACCCCCATGCCGGGACTGATGGTCCCGTTCCTCACCTTCACGCTGCTCTACTGCTTCCTCGGCGTGATCGTCGCGTGGCTCCTGTACCGGCACATCATCCGCAGTCCGGCGGTCCCGGAATGGCGCGGGTTTTATATGCCGGGGAGCGGGAAACGGGAAGCGGGAAACGAGACATCCTGAAATGGGCCTCGCCGATCTACTCGCCGGAGTCATTTTCGTCGCGCTCAATGCTTACGCGGTGCTCGGCGGCGCGGATTTCGGAGGCGGCGTGTGGGACCTGCTCGCGCTCGGTCCCCGCAAGGAGCGTCAGCGCGAGCTGGTTGCCGAGGCGATCGGGCCGGTGTGGGAGGCGAACCACGTGTGGCTCATCCTCGCGATCGTGCTGCTCTTCACCTGCTTCCCGCCGGCGTTCGCGCGGCTCGGTACGCTACTGCACATCCCCCTCTCGCTCGTGTTGATCGGCGTCGTGCTACGTGGTTCCGCGTTTACGTTCTGGCGGTACGGGGCGGACCAGGAGCAACGCTACTGGGGCGTGGTGTTCGCGATCGCGAGTCTCATGACTCCACTCTTACTCGGAACCACAGCGGGAGCGATCGCCTCGGGTGCCGTCGGAGGCGGGGGACAGCCGGGCGGGGACTTCTACGACACGTACATCGCCCCCTGGCTCACTCCCTTCGCCCTGTCCGTGGGACTGTTCGCGCTCGTCGCGTTCGCGTTTCTGGCAGCCGTGTATCTGACCCTCGAAGCACGCGAGCGGGAGCTGCAAGAAGACTTCCGCCGTCGCGCGCTCGCGTCGGGTGTCGGGTTATTTCTGGCGGCGGGGCTGGCCCTGCTCCTCGCGCTCACCGGTGCGCCCCGGGTGCGGGATGGGCTCATCTTCGCGGCCTGGGCCTTGCCGCTGCATCTCCTCACCGCAGCGGCGGCCATCACGGCACTCGCGGCCCTGTGGGTCCGCCACTGGCGCGTGGCGCGCGTAGCCGCGGTGATGCAGGTGTCGCTCATCCTGTGGGGCTGGGCGCTGAGCCAGTATCCCTACATCCTGCCGCCTGACCTCTCGATCGCGAGCGCCGCCGCTCCCGCGGCCACGCTGCGTCTCCTGCTGGGCGCGCTGGTCTTAGGAGCGGTGGTGTTGCTGCCGTCTCTGCGCTACTTGTTTCACGTGTTCAAGAGCAGCCCTCAACCGTGATGCACCCGCATCCTAAAACAGGACTCCGAAGCCGAACCCTAGGACCGAACCGTTATAGGCCACCCGAGCGGGCGCGAAGTTCGGCGTGCCGGGCGTTAGGGACTTCGCGAACCGCCGCGTTTGGCTGTGGAGATTGAGCTCAACTCGCCCAGCCACAGGGTAGCGGAATCCCAGGTCAACCAGGAGCCCGAAGACACTGCTCCGAGCGCTGGTTCGGTACACGGGGCAAGACGGGCAGCCGGCGGAGCTGTATGGCGTGTCTTCGACACGCCACTGCGCACGCTCGAGCGCTGGCCCGACGCCAGCCCTGAACCCCCACCGTTCGTAGTACAGTACCGTTCCAACAGTGATGCCCGACCACCCGATCTCCAGCTCCGAAGAGCGGCTGTCGTTCCTTCCAAGCGTAGAGCCGCGAGGCAACGCTCCGATGAACAGCTCACCGACCAGGCCGTCAGAGAAGCGATAACGAGCACTTCCGAGCGACAGGGGTAAGTCGGCGAGCCGGGTCACGTCTTGTGAAACCGGCGTGCGTTGTCCGGTGGAGGGCAGCCGATCGCGCCAACCTCCGCTGATCATCGCCGACTCTACGTCGGCGGCCGCTCCAGCGTCTGAGAAGAAGCCAGAGAGCAGGGTGATAGCGAATCGCGACGACTTCTGGAACGCTCGTGCCCGGAAGAACTCCGGGTCGACGCACGCCGCCTGGGGTGGAGGTCCGGTGAGGGCCTGTTGGGAGCGGCTGGAGAGGACGGCCCACTGGACCTGGGTGTTGCCGAGCGAATCGCGGGTCCACCGCGTAGTGAACCGGCCTACCAGGGTGTCCAGCGCGCCAGTGGTGTCGCGGACCTCAGCCCAATACACGCCGCGCTCAAATGCTCCATCGGTGCAGGGTTTGAGCGGTGGCTCCCGATCGAACCGAAAGGTGGCGACCCTAGCCGCAGGACGCGCCGTGCCGAAGTAGTGCGCGATCGCATCCCGCCCACGAATCGAGTCGCCTGCCCACGTGATCAGGATTCCATCGGCGGCGAAGACGCGCGCCATGGAGCGGGCGTCGCCCGCAGCGGCTGCCTGGTAAAAGTCGGCGCGGGACCTGCGGATCTCGTCCTCGACGCGCGGCAGCTTGCGCGGCGCGGGCGTCCGCTCCCGACCTTGCCGCGGTGCAGGCGCGCACGACAGGAAATGAGTTGCGACCAAACAAGACAGCGCGAGACGCTCACTTCGCATACTGGTCCGCACCGAGAAAATGCAGCGACACGTACGGCTCGGTGCCCTCGACCCAGCTGTCGTGCCCCGGCGCGATGTGGAACAGATCGCCGGGTCCGAGGGAAAACGCCTTGCCGTCGTCCATGACTACACGGCAGCGTCCCGACACGACGAGCCCCACGTGCTCGACCTGACAGCTCTTGGTACCTGCGATGGGTCCGACGTGGGTCGACCACTTCCATCCCGGCTCGTAGCTGGCGCGCCCGACCGCGAGGTCGCCGATCTTCACCAGGTCGAACTTCCCCTTGGCGAAATTGCGCGTTTCGTCGGGACGGTCGAATCGCCTGATGATCGCGTCTTTCACTGCGCGTCTCCTTCCGTATCCCGGCGCAACAGTGCCCGGGCCAGCGCATCCGCCGCCACGCCGTCGACGGCGACGACCTTCCGACGCGCGGCCGCGCCGCTGGCGATGGTCACGGCTCTCCGCGGCACGCCTACCCGCTCGGCGACGAAGCGGACCAGCTCTGCGTTCGCCGCACCGTCCACGGGGGCCGCCGCGACCTTGATCTTGATGGCGTCGCCGTGCCAGCCGGACGCCTCGGTGCGGCGGGCGCGGGGCACGACGTGCACGACTAGGGTTGCCATCAGCCGACGACGACGGTGAGCAGCACGCGCTTCAGCACCCACAGCGCGAGCCAGGCGGCCAACGGGCTCCAGTCGAATCCGGCGGCCGGTGGCAGGACGCGTCGTATCGGCTCGACGAGCCAATCGGTCAGCACGTACGCCGGACGTAACCACCGCGTATACCGGAAGTAGCCGAACCAGCTGGCGATCACCCGCACCCAGAGTGCGACGACGAGAATCCTGTACACGAGGTCGATCGCGAGGGCGATCGCCGCGCGCGGCCCCGCGGAGTATGCGGCGGCCACGGTGAACCCCGTCTCCACCAGCCAGTTCCAGAGCGTGATGAGCAGGACGCCGGCGGCCGCCACCGCCACGACGAGCCACCATCCCGCGTGCACCGGGTTGCCGCCGGCCCGCACGAGGCGCGTCTCGATGGGACGGATCAGCGGGTCGCTAGCCGTCCGGAGCGTGCGGCCGAGCGCGCCGAACGGCGAGATGCGTCGGGTGCGCACCAGCCAGGAAGCGAGCGCCACGAGCACGCTCGCGGCGAACGCCGCGAACACCACGTAGCGGAGGGCGACCTGGAGCTCGGGCATGGCTTAAGTCTAGCGCGATGCGCCGCAGCCTTCAGCGGCGCCCCTCGTTCAGCGCGCGAACACGTCCACGGCGTCGGTCTGTGAAAACCCCGCTCTGGGCCCGCCGCCGATCACATAGAGCCTGCCCCCGACTGCGGCGGCCCCGAGCCCGTGGCGGGCCACGGGCAGCGCTGGAGCCGTAGTCCAGCGATCGGTCGCGGGGTCGTACACCTCATGATTCGCGAATACAGAGCCCCGAGTCTCCCCGCCCACCACGTGGATCGCACCGTCCAGTAGCGCCGCCGCGAGGCCGCCGCGCCGGCTCGGCATAGGCGACCGCGTGCTCCAGCGATCACTGGCGGGATCGTAGGCTTCGATGACATCGTAGTTCCGGTCGGGATTGCGGGGGCGTCCGCCGATCGCATACACCAGCCCGGCCGCGCCCACCGCCGTGAGATGATCCCGCGGTGTCGGGATCGGCGCCCCCTCGCGCCACCGGTCGGTCGCTGGATCGTAGATTGCCGTCGCCCGGATCAGCTGGCGGCCGGCACCCCACCCGCCGACGACGACGAGCTCTCCGTTCACGGCGCCTGCACCGGAGGCCCCGCGCGCGGCGGGAAGCGGGGCCCGCGCCTCCCACCGGTTTCGATCCTCGCGATACAACCACAGGCTGCTCTCGGGCACGAAGCTCTGTTCTGCGAGCCCGCCTACGGCGTAGAGCGTATCGCCCACGACCGCGAGCGGCATGTGGTGGCGTGGGGCCGGGAGGTCTGCGATGCGCTCCCAGCGGTTCGCGGCCGGATCGAAGCGGAACGCGACGCCCGTAGGTCGGCCGGTGCGGTCGATTCCTCCGGCAACGTAGATCTTCCCTCGCAGCACCGCGGCGCTGAGCTCCTGGATCGGCTCGGGCAGCGGTGCGGCGGTGGACCAGCGGCCGTCGCCCGCGAGGAGGGGGAGGCCAAGGAGAAACGGGAGCAGGACGGGGCTTACTCGACTGTCCACGTCCCGTCGCGGGTGAGCAGTGCCCCGAGGTCGGGGACCTCGCGTCCGAGCCCTGCGGCCCGCGCCTGTGCGTACACGTCCGCCTCGTAGGAGGTCGCGGGAGAGCAGTAGAGCACGCCGAGCGCTACGGGGAACGCCGGTGGCTCGAGCCCGACCAGCAGCTGCGCCAGCGTGCGGTTGGTCTCGTCGTGCACCAAAATTTCGTCGCGTGGCACGCCGCCATCGCCTAGCTGAACGACCTCGAGCGCGAGCGTGCCGGGTTTCAGGCGGAGGCCTCGCTCCTTATTTGGTCCGAAGAGCAGCGGCTGGCCGTGCTCGACGTGCAGCTGCGCGTCAGGCGCTCGGTCCTTCGCCGTGAAGCTGTCGAACACGCCGTCGTTGAAGACGACGCAGTTCTGGAACACCTCGACGAACGACGCCCCGCGGTGCGCGCGCGCGCGCTTGAGCAGCGCCACCATCTGAGCCTGCTGCGTGTCCACCGCCCGTGCGACGAACCGCCCCCCGGCGCCCAGCGCGAATGCGCACGGCGATACCGGGTTCTCGATCGAGCCCTGGGGCGTGGAGGGTGAGCGGGTCCCGCGCCGCGACGTGGGCGAGTACTGCCCCTTGGTGAGACCGTAGATCTCATTGTTGAAGAGGAGAATCTGGAGATCGACGTTGCGCCGCAGCACGTGCAGCATGTGGTTCCCACCGATCGACAGGCCGTCGCCGTCGCCCGTGACGACCCATATGTCGAGCTCGGGATTGGCGAGCTTCATCCCGGTGGCGATCGTCGGCGCCCGCCCGTGGATCGTGTGGAATCCGTACGTCGACAAGTAATAGGGAAACCGGGCCGCGCAGCCGATCCCTGAAACGAACACGGTGCGCTCGCGCCGCGCGCCGAGGTCCGCCAGGGCTTTCTGGACGGCCTTGAGGATCGCATAGTCCCCGCAGCCGGGGCACCACCGGACCTCCTGGTCCGACGCGTAGTCCTTGGGGGCGAGCTCGGCGTCGGTGATCGTCGTGACCGTCATCGGCCGGACCTGAGGGTCGATTGAATCGCTTGCACGAGCTCCGCCACTTTGAACGGTTTTCCTTCCACTTTACTCAACCCCTCCGCGGGCACGAGATAGGCTGCCCGCAGGAGCTGGACGAGCTGCCCGTTATTCATCTCCGGCACCAGCACCCGATCGAAGCGCATCAGCAGGTCCCCGAGGTTCGACGGGAACGGGTTCAGGTAGCGGAGGTGGAGGTGCGACACATCGAGCCCGTCCTCACGCGCCTCGCGGACCGCCTGGTGAATCGCGCCGTACGTCGAGCCCCAGCCCACCACCGCGACCGCGCCGTGGTCGTCCCCGAGGGCGGGGCGTTGCAGCGGGATGTCGTTCGCGATCCCGGCGATCTTGGCCGCGCGGGTGCGGGTCATGCGGGCGTGGTT
>Ga0066679_10000269_pt1 | contig 16002 bp, 11 predicted proteins | sample GraSoiAngelo_128_FD_62298 | JGI IMG/M metagenome (GOLD analysis project Ga0066679, IMG submission 62298) | Grasslands soil microbial communities from the Angelo Coastal Reserve, California, USA - 14_0927_12_20cm | ecosystem: Environmental > Terrestrial > Soil > Grasslands | place: USA... | reverse complement strand
CCCGATCGCGCGCCGCTGCACCTGCTGCCGACGCTGTGGTTCCGGAACACGTGGTCGTGGGAGCCGGGGGCGCCGCGGCCCCGCCTGCGCGAGAGCATCTCGCGACCGGGCTGGCGGTCGGTCGAGGCCGAGCACGTCACGCTCGGCCGGCGCTGGCTCAGCGTGGAAGGCGCCGCCGACCTGCTGTTCACCGAGAACGACACGAACAAGCAACGCTTGTGGGGCGTGCGCAACGGCTCGGCCTACGTGAAGGACGGCTTCAACGACTACGTCGTCCACGGCCGCCAGGATGCGATCAACCCCGCCCGCGTCGGCACCAAGACCGCCGCCCACTATCGGCTGATGCTCGCCCCCGGCGAGAGCGCGACACTGCACTTGCGGCTGTCCGACGTCGCGCCCACGCGCGATCCCTTCGGCAAGAGCTTCGACGCCACCTTCGCCGAGCGGCTAGCCGAGGCCGACGAGTTCTACGAGCGGTTCGGCCAGCACGGCGCCTCCGACGACGCCCGCCGCGTCCTGCGGCAGGCCTTCGCCGGCCTGCTGTGGAGCAAGCAGTTCTACCATCTCGACGTGAAGCGCTGGCTGACCGGCGACCCGCCCGAGCCGCCGCCGCCGCCCTCCCGGCTCAAGGGCCGCAACCGCGAGTGGCTGCACCTCTACAACGAGGACGTCATCTCGATGCCCGACAAGTGGGAGTATCCCTGGTACGCCGCCTGGGACCTCGCCTTCCACATGATCCCGCTCGCGATGATCGACCCGGAGTTCGCCAAGGCGCAGCTCATCCTGTTCCTGCGCGAGTGGTACATGCACCCCAACGGCCAGATCCCCGCCTACGAGTGGGCGTTCGGCGACGTGAATCCGCCGGTGCACGCGTGGGCGGTGTGGCGCGTCTACAAGATCGACCGCAACCTCAACGGCGTGGCCGACCGGCTCTTCCTCGAGCGCGCCTTCCAGAAGCTGCTGCTGAACTTCACCTGGTGGGTGAATCGCAAGGACTTCCAGGGCAACAACGTGTTCGAGGGCGGCTTTCTCGGCCTCGACAACATCGGCGTGTTCGACCGCTCGGCGCCGCTCCCGGGCGGCGGCCGCCTGGAGCAGTCCGACGGCACCTCGTGGATGGCCATGTACTGCCTGAACATGCTGGCCATCGCGCTGGAGCTGTCGGCCGAGAACCCGGCCTACGAGGACGTCGCCTCGAAGTTCTTCGAGCACTTCGTCTACATCGCCAAGGCGATGAACGAACTCGGCGACGGCCAGACGCTGTGGGACGAGGAGGACGGCTTCTACTACGACATCCTCAACATGCCGGGCGACGTGCGCCGCCTCAAGGTCCGCTCCATGGTCGGCCTCATCCCGCTCTTCGCGGTGGAGACGCTGGAGCCGGAGCTGGTCGACCGGCTGCCGGGCTTCAAGCGCCGCATGCAGTGGTTCATCGACAACCGGCCGGAGTTCCGCGGTCACGTCGCCACCCGCGTCGGCGCCGGCGGCGGCGTCCGGCGCCTGCTGTCGATCGTGCGGCGCCCCCAGCTGCTGCGCGTGCTCGGCTACATGCTGGACCGCGACGAGTTCCTCTCGCCCCACGGCATCCGGGCCCTGTCGCGCTATCACCGCGAGCACCCCTACCTGCTGCGCATCGACGGCACCGAGCACCGGGTGGACTACGAGCCGGCCGAGTCGCGGACGGGACTCTTCGGCGGCAACTCGAACTGGCGCGGGCCGGTGTGGTTCCCGGTCAACTACCTGCTGATCGAGTCGCTGCAGAAGTTCCATCACTTCTACGGTGACGACCTGAAGGTCGAGTGCCCCACCGGCTCCAGCCGCCTGCTGAACCTGTGGGAGGTGGCGGCCGAGCTCTCCCGCGGCCTCACGCGGCTGTTCCTGCGCGGCCGCGACGGGCGGCGGCCCGTCTACGGCGGCAGCGAGCGGTTCCAGCAGGACCCGCACTGGCGCGACCTGATCCTGTTTTACGAGTACTTCCACGGCGACGACGGCGCCGGCATCGGGGCCAACCATCAGACGGGGTGGACCGGCCTGGTCGCCAAGCTCATCGAGCAGAGCGGCGATTGACGTGTACGCTGGGTCCCCAGGCCGATCGACAGTCGCCGGCTGAGCCCAGGCGAAGCCGAAGGAGGAGACGAGTTGGCGACGACGGACCGTGTTCGAGAAATCCTGACCTGGTACGGCAGCGACAGCCCCGGCACGCTGACCAACCTGTCCCGCATGCTGAACGCCGGCACGCTCGGCGGCAGCGGCAAGATGGTCATCCTTCCGGTCGACCAGGGCTTCGAGCACGGACCAGCGCGCAGCTTCGCGCCCAATCCGGCGGGCTATGACCCGCGCTACCACTTCCAGCTGGCGCTCGAATCGGGCTGCAGCGCCTACGCGGCGCCGCTCGGATTCCTGGAGGCGGGGGCCCGCGAGTTCGCCGGCCAGATCCCGCTCATCCTGAAGGTCAACAACCACGACGTGCTCTACGAGGAAAAGGATCCGATCCAGGCGATCACGGGCTCCGTGAAGGACGCCCTTCGCCTCGGCTGCGTCGGCATCGGCTACACCATCTATCCCGGCTCGACGCATCGCCTGGACATGTACACCAAGCTGCGCGAGCTGGCCGAGGAGGCCAAGCAGAGCGGACTCGTCGTGGTGGTGTGGTCCTATCCGCGCGGCTCGGGGCTCTCCAAGGAAGGCGAGACGGGCATCGACGTCACCGCCTACGCCGCCCACATCGCCGCCCAGCTCGGTGCCCACATCGTCAAGGTCAAGCTGCCGTCGGCCCATCTCGAGCAGGCGCCGGCCAAGAAGGTCTACGAGACCGAGGGCGTCCCGGTCGGCACCCTGGCCGAGCGGGTGCGTCACGTCGTGCAGTCGACGTTCAACGGCCGCCGGGTCGTGATCTTCTCGGGCGGGCCGACCGTCAGTGACGAGCAGGTGTACGACGAGGTGCGGGCGATCCGCGATGGCGGCGGCTTCGGCTCGATCATCGGGCGCAACTCCTTCCAGCGGAAGAAGCCCGACGCGCTGAAGTTCCTCGGCACGATCATGGGCATCTACAGCGGCACCCAGAAGTGATCGTTCTCGCCGGCGACGTGGGCGGCACCAAGACCGCCCTCGCCCTGTTCGACAAGGATGAGCACGGCGGACTCCGGCTGGTGCGTGACGGCACGCTGCCGAGCCGCGAGTCCGCCTCGCTCGAGAGCGCCGTCGAACACTTCCTCGCCGCCGGCCGCCCGCCCGCGATCGCCGCCGTGTGTCTGGGCGTGGCCGGGCCGGTGGTCGACGGCCGCTGCGTGGCGACGAACCTGCCGTGGGTCATCGACGAGCGGGTGCTGCGCGACGCGATTCCCTCGCCGCGCGTGAAGCTGCTGAACGACCTGGAGGTCGCGGCGCACGGCGTGCTGGCGCTGCCCGAGACTGACCTCCGCACGCTGCAGACCGGCGTTCCCCGGCGGGGCAACCAGGTGCTGATTGCGGCCGGCACCGGCCTCGGCGAGGCGCTCATCATCCGTGACGAGGAGCATCGCATCGTCATCGCCAGCGAGGGCGGCCACGGCGACTTCGCCGCCCGCGGCGACCTCGAAGAGGATCTGCTGCGCTACTTGCGCAAGGAGTTCGGCCGCGTCTCGCTCGAGCGGGTGCTGTCGGGACCGGGTCTGTTCAACGTCTACCGGTTCCTGCGCGACACCGGCTGGGCCAAGGAGTCGCCGGCGGTCGCCGAGCGGATGCGCACCACCGACCCGCCCGCGGTCGTCACCGAGATGGCGCTCGCGCAGTCGGATCCGCTCTGCCACAAGGCCCTGGACATGTTCGTGTCGGCGTACGGCGCCGAGGCCGGCAATCTCGCCCTCAAGGCGCTGGCGGTCGGCGGCGTGCTCGTCGGCGGCGGCATCGCGCCGCGGATCATCGAGCGCCTGGCCGCCGGCGGGTTCGTGACGGCGTTCCGTGACAAGGGCCGGCTCGCGCCGCTGCTGGAATCGCTGCCGATCAATGTCGCGCTCAACCCGCGCGCGCCGCTGCTCGGCGCCGCCCGGGTCGCCGCCGATATGGTGTAGATGGGAGGCCTCTAACTCACTCGCTCAGTCGGTTACCCGCGATCCTCGTCGTCGAGGTGTAGTGGCAACGTCACGGTGAAGGTGGACCCCCGCCCGACCTCGCTGGCGACCTCGATCGTCCCGCCATGGCTCTGGACGATTCCGAGGCTGACCGACAGTCCGAGCCCGGTCCCGCTGACCTCGGGCTTCGTCGTGAAGAACGGATCGAAGATGCGTCCGAGGATGTCCGCCGGGATGCCCGGACCGGTGTCCGCGAAGGCGATGCGCACGCTGTCGCCGGCGGCGGCCGTACGGATCGTCAGGGTGCCGCCCGCTTTCATCGCGAACACGGCGTTGTTGATGATGTTGAGGAAGACCTGCTTGATGCGCGGCACGTCCATCTCCACCATCGGCAGGTCCGGAGCGTACTCCTCGCTGACGGTGAGCGTGTTGAGCGCCCCCTGACGGCGGACCATGGCCACCACCTGCTCGAGCACGGTATTGACGTCGGTCGGCTCCGGCCGGAAGTCGCGCTGGCGGCTGAACTGCAACAGGTCGCGTACGATGTCGCGCGCCCGCGAGGCCTCCTCCTGGATGAGCCCGAGCTCTTCTCGCATCGGATCCTCGGCCGACAGCCGCTCGGCGATGAACGAGGCGAAGCCGAGGACGGTCGTCAGCGGATTGTTGATCTCGTGCGCGATGTTCGCGGCCAGCTCGCCGATGGCGGCCAGCTTGGTCGACTGCACGAGCTGGGCCTGCGTCTGCTTCAGCTCGACCATCTGCTGCTTGACGCCCTCGTAGAGCCGGGAGTTCTCGATGGCCAGCGCGCTCTGCAGCGCGATGCCCTCGGCCAGCCGCAGCTCGTCGGGGGTGAAGCGGTGCACGTCCTTCAGCCACAGGACCGAGAAGCCGCCGATCAGCTCGTCCTTCCAGTGGATCGGCTGGATCAGCATCGACCGGTGGGGAACGGTCTGGGCGGCCGGCATGCCGCTCCACGCCTCGGCCTGGCTGTCCGACGACGCGATCGCCCCCTTGACCTTGCGCAGCTCGGTGATCACCGCGGCATCGATCTTCAGCCGGGCGGCCAGCGGAGTTCCCAGGACGTCCTTGGGGATGTGATAGCCGACCAGCGGCACGAAGTGGGTGCGGTCGGGGGCGAGCAGCCAGGCCACGCCCATGTCGCCGCCGAGCGCGCGGACCATCTCGCGGGTCGCGCGACGCAGGACCTCGGACAGCTCCAGCGTCCCGCCGATGGCCTGGCTCACCGAGACGAGCGTCTCGGTGTGCCGCAACCGCACCTGGGTTTCCTCGTAGAGGCGCGCGTTGCGGATGGCGACGGCGGCCGACGTGGCCAGTGCCTGCACGAGCGCGACCTCCTCGGCGCCGAACTCGCGCCGCTGGCGCGACACGCCGACCAGCACGCCGACCGGCGTGTCCTCCAGCAGCAGCGGCACGCCGACCAGTGACATCAGGCCCTCGGCCCGCGCCCAGTCGCGCTCCTTGAGACGCGGGTCCACCTGGAGGTCCGGGATGACGATCGGCGCCAGGTGCTCCATGACCCAGCCGACGATGCCTTCGCCGGGCTCGAAGCGACGGCGCCCGTCGTCGGGCTGCTCGGCGAGTCCGGCCTGGGCGTGCAGCCGGTACTCGCCGGGCGCTTCCTGCAGCCAGATGCGAACGACGTCGAGGCTGATGCGGCTGCGCACGAGCTCGGTGAAGCGCTGCAGCACGGCCGTGAGGCGCAGCGTCGAGGCCAGCAGGTGGCCCGCCTCCACGAGGCTCTGTTGCTCGGCGGCCCGTCGCACGACACCGTCGTAGAGGCGGGCGTTCTCCACCGCGATCGCGACCTGGTTGGCGACGATGTTCAGCAGCTGTTCCTCGTCGGCCTTGGCGCCGGGCGGCAGCACGTGGCGCGCCGTCATCGCGCCGAGCGAACGGCCGCGCACGGTCAGCGGCAGCGTCCAGTCCACCTCGGTCCAGTCGTCGGCGGCCGCCACACCGGCGCCGGCCAGCACGCTGCGTGGGCGGTCGACCAGCTCCCCGCTGACCGAGACCTTCACCTCGAACTCGGGCAGGTCGACGGCGAGCGAGCGGGTGCCGAGGGCGCGGGCCAGCGCCGGCAGGAGCTGCTCCAGCATCGGCGTGACCCCGACCTCGGAGGTGATGTCCTGCACGGCCCGGTGCAGATCGGCGAGCTGGGTCGCGCGCCGGACGAAGTGCTGGTTGAGCCGCTTGAGCTCCTCGACCTGGTTCACCAGCCGGTACACGAGCCGCTGGTTCAGCTCGCGGAGATAGATGCCGGCCTCGCGCTCCTCGACGTGCTCGCGCTTGCCGTGCAGGAACTCCTCCACCTGCTTGGGGAACGCGTCGACGTCGATGGGCTTCTGGATGTAGCCGTCGCAGCCGGCCACCAGGGTGCGCTGGCGATCGCCCTCCATCGCGTAGGCGGTGAGGGCGATGACCGGGGTGTTGGCGAAGGCCGGGAACGACTTGATCACGGCCACCACCTCGTAGCCGTCGATGGCCGGCAGGTTCACGTCTAGCAGGATCAGTGACGGCTCCTCGCGGATGGCGGCCTCGATCCCGGCCAGCCCGTCCTCGGCGTCGACGATCGAGTAGCCCTCCGCCTCGAGGATGGCGCGGACCAGCATGCGGTTCTCGCGGTTGTCCTCGATGTAGAGGATCTTGGCCTTCTTGGCGTCGCGACGGCTGATCGGCATGCGTCGTCCTTTACGTCTGGGCCGCGATGAGCGGCAAGGTGAAGTGGAACGTCGAGCCCTGGTTCTCCCGGCTCTCGGCCCAGATCCGGCCCCGGTGGAGCTCGATGAACTTCTTGCTGATGGCCAGGCCGAGCCCGGTGCCGTCGGCCTGCTGGGCCAGCGGATTGTCGAGCCGCTGGAACGGCTCGAACAGCCGCTGCAGGTCCCCCGGCGAGATGCCGATGCCGGTGTCGGCGACCGACACGTGGACGGCGTCGCCCTCCGGTCGCACGTGGACCAGCACGCGGCCGCTGTGCGTGAACTTGATCGCGTTGGACAACAAATTCAGCATCACCTGCTTGATCCGGGTGCGATCCGCGTGCACCGGCGCCAGCCCGACCGGCACGTCCTTCTCCAGCTTCACCCGCTTGTCGCGCACCAGCGGCATCGAGGACTCGATGCACTCGTCGAGGACGTCGAGCAGGTCGACGCTCTCCGGACGCATCTCGAACTTGCCGGCCTCGATGCGGGAGAAGTCGAGAATGCTGTTGATCAGCTCCAGGAGGTGACGGCTGGAGTTGTGCACGGAGCGCACGTAGGCCTCCTGCCGCTCGGTCAGCTCGCCGTCCAGCCGATTCAGCAGCACCTTGCTGAAGCCGATGATCGAGTTCAGCGGCGTGCGCAGCTCGTGCGACATGTTGGCGAGGAACTGCGACTTCAGCCGACTGGCCTCCAGCAGGCGGGCGTTGGAGGTGGCGAGGTTCTCGTAGAGCCGCGCGTTCTCCAGCGAGATGGCCGCCTGGGTGGCCAGCAGCAGGAGCATGTCGAGCTCCTGGTCGTCGTAGATCTCGCCCGACAGCTTCTCGCCGAGCAGGAGGATGCCGTTGAGCTTGTTCTCGACCTTCAGCGGCACGATGAGGGCGGCCTTGATCGCCTCCAGCTCGCCCTCGGCGGTCTCGAAGTAGCGGGCGATCCTCGGATTGAGCTTGGCCTCTTCCTTGACCAGCAGGCCGTCGGTCCCGGACAGCCACTGCACGATGGGGCTGTCGACCCGGATCGCGTCGACCGAGGCGCCCTCGTCGAGGGTCGTCTCCTCGCGGTAGTTCAGGAAGGCGCCGGTGGCGGGATCGTGGATCATGAGGGTGGCGTGGGTGCCGGGGATCCCCCGCACGAGCCCGTGCACGAGCGTGTCGACCAGCTCGTTGAAGTTCAGGATCGAGCTCATCCGCTTGCTGAGCTGCAGCAGGGTCTCGTAGCAGCCCCGCCGCTTGCTGAACGTCAGCCGCTGGATGCGATCGTCGAGGCCCTTGCCGAGCGGCGAGATGAGCAGGGTGATGATGCCGCCCATCGGCACCACCATCCACAGCGCGCTGGCCTCCTTGAGGTCGAACGCGTCCTCGATGACCTTGGTGAAGACGGCCAGGATCGCGGTCAGCACGGTGCCGACCAGCGCATAGACGGCCGTCTTCTTCACTGCCACCGTGACCGCGAACAGGCGGTAGCGGACGATGGAGGTGCCCAGCATGAGCGCGAAGACCATGTTGGCCGGGATGCCGAGCGGGTACACGTAGTCGGCGGCGGGAATGACGCCGGCCAGGAGGAAGCGCGCGACGTCCACGAAGCCGCCGGCCAGGCTCACCAGGGTGCCGAGCACGATCAGTGTCCCGCGGTTGCGGCGGAAGCTGGAGTCGATGCCGCGGCTGTCCTTCACGAGCTGGTAGACGCCGTAGATCATGAAGCCGTAGAGCGCGAGGAAGTTCGGCACGTAGAGGGGCCCGGTGGCCGGCGCCCAGCCCCAGTACGTCGTCTTCACGCCGGTCATGAACAGCGGCGTGCCGGACAGGTTGATGAGCTCGTAGACGAAGGCGATCAGGTAGGCCAGCACCAGCGAGGGACGGTGCCGGGTGGTGCTGTCGAGGAAGATGAGGACGAAGTGGTAGTAGAACGCCGGCACCGCGATGATGCCGGCGTGGATCAGGATCTCGGCGAAGTAGGCCGTCCACGCGTCGGGGCTGCTCCGCAGGACGAAGGAACCGAAGTTCCACAGCGCCATGCTCGACGCGAAGTAGGCGAAGACGCGGTTGAGCCGGCTCCCCGGATTGCGCAGCAGCGCCAGCGCGGCCAGGGAGACGTTGAGGACGAACGCTACGAGCGGAAGGAGACTATGTGGGCTCACGCCCGTTCCCCTCGGACGGGTCGAGAGGAAGATAGACCTTGTCCCGTCGGCGGACGGCCTCGATCTCGTCCTTGAGGATGCCGAAGATCACGAGGTCCCAGTACCGTTCACCGTCGAAGCCCGCCTGCCGGAGCACGCCCTCCTGTCGGAAGCCGTTGCGTCGCAGCGAGTTCATGCTCAGCACGTTGTACTCGTAGACCTTCGCCTCGATGCGCCGTAGCCCCAGGACGTCGACACCATAATAGGAGACGAGTTTACCCGCTTCGATGCCGAAACCCCGCTTCATTGCACGGACGTCGGCGACGATCGTCTCCAGGAACGCGTATCCCTCCAGCAGGTGGATGTTGAAGAGGCGTACCACCCCCACCGGTGTGGTCCACCCCCGATAGGCCTCGATGATCAGCACGACCTGGGTCGGATCGCTCAGGACCGCCTCGAAGAAGGCCGGCGACTTGTCCCAGACGTGCCGATAGGCCTGCAGGAACTCGCTGCCGACCATGCGCTGCAGGAAGGGATCGTCGACCCAGGCCGACAGGTGCGGCAGGTCCTCGGGGGTCATGGTGCGCAGGTAGACGCGCGTCCCTCGGGAGATGACCACGCCCTGTTCGGCAGGACGGCTGCGAGAGTCCGATGGGGCGTTGGCCCCTTGCGGCTCCACCCCGATCACATTCCGGGACCGTTCCAGAGCGCGAAGGCGGCGATCGTCCCGGTAACCCTGAGCGCCCGGCACACCACTCCGTTGGTCCGCAGGACGAGTGTGCCTCCGGCCTGCGTCTCGAGCACGCGACGCGCCTCGAGCAGGACGGCGATGCCGGCGGCATCGAGCCCGGTGACGGCCTGCAGATCGACCACGACCCGCGCCGAGCCGCGCCGGATGGCGTCCCGCACACGCGCGCGAAGCTGCGGCGCCGTCCCGGCTGTGAGCGGACCGGACAGGCGCAGGCGGGCCAGACCCGGGAGGGCCTGGCCCGCCGCCGCCCCGTCCCGCGCGTCGATCGCGGTCGTGGCCATCGCCGATGACTCCCTAGAAGGTGATCTCGAACCGCACCGTCGGCCAGCCGACGGCGCGCTCATCCGGCCGTACCTCCTGGAGCTCCCCATTGTCCAGCAGGTAGTACGCCGCGTCGAAGCGAGCCTTGCTGTCCGTCTTGGAGTCCGTCACGTTCCGGCCGCGCTGCGTCACGACGCCGGCCTTCTCGTTGTTCCGGAACGGCTGGCGGAACACCGCGTTGAACGGAAACGTCGCACCCGGCATCCCGTCGATGGTGAACGTCCCGCCGCTGACGAAACCCAGCGGCAGCGGCGGCTGGAAATTGATGACGCCGCTGAACGTGCCCGTCTGCACCGGGAGCTCCGGGCTGTCGGCCGAGTTGTCGAGCTGCACCACGACGGCGTAGGTGCCGGAGACCGCGCCGCTCGTCGGAATGACGTTGCCGTACTTGTCGATGACGAGCTTGACGTCGTCAGTCCCGGTCGCGATGACCGTGCAGTCCTTCGTGCCGACCGTCACTTCCTGGGGATAGGGACACAGGAGCGAGCCGAGCATCGCCACGCCCTGCAGCTGGGAGATGGCGTGGCGGATGGCCGGGACGCCGGCGGCGCCGCTCGTGGCGTCGACCAGGCCGGTCGGGCTGGTGCCGGTCAGGTCCGGCATGAGGACGTGCCCGGCGGCGTTGAGCAGCACCGCGTCCTCGTCGAGCTCGTAGAGGAACGCCTGATTGGCGCCCGGCGCCGGCGAGCCCTGCGCCGCCGCCTCGGCCGCGCCGAACAGCAGCGCCGCTCCCAGCAGCACCACCCACGAGTTCCTCATCGCCTTGGTCTCCATCGCTCTCCTCGCTCCGTGTTTCGCCCCTCACGACTACCGCGCTCCCGCGATTGCGGGCATCTTCCGACCCCTGCTAGAGGCCGATCTCGAACTTCGTCGCACCTTGTACAGCAACGGCAGTACCAAACTCGGAGTCGCGACATAACCCATTGATATGTAATCTAATCAGACGCAGGGGCCCCGGGGATTACCTCGGAATCCGGTCGATTTATCACCGGGCCAGACGGGCGCCCTGGCACCGGGTGGCGAGAGATTGATCAGGCGCCCGGCAGCCGCGCAGGCTCGGTCGCGCGCGTCCAGGCGAGCAGGCTGATACCGGCCAGGAAGGTCCGGCGCGTTTCGAGCACCTCGAAGCCCGCCGCCTTCAGCGCGCCGGTGAACTCCGTGCAGCTGAGATAGCGGGGCCGCCCGCCGCGAAAGAGCTCGAACGCCGCCGTTGGCAGCAGCCAGCGCAGCGCGCGGCAGGCTTCCCACGTCCCCCGCCGCGCCCGCACCTCGGCGAACGTGCGCAGCACGCGCGCCGGCCGGTCGTAGGTGAGGAAGACGGCGTGGCCGCCGGGCTTCAGCGCCCGCCGACAGGCCGTCAGGAACCCCGCCGGATCCGGATGCCAGTACAGCGTGTGCATGCTGACGACGACGTCGTACGTGCCCGCCTCGGGCAGCGGATCGCGGGCGACGTCGACGTGCTGGAAGCTCAGCGAGAGGCCGCTGTCTCGATGCGTGCGCCGCGCCACGCTCACGAGATGCCCGACCGAGTCGAGGCCGACGACGCTCCAGCCGCGCCGGGCCAGGCGCTCGGCGACGGTGCCGATGCCGCACGACACGTCCAGGACCCGCGTCGCGACCGGCGGGCCGGGCGCGCCGCCGCTGGCGACGAGCGCGGCGATCTCGTCGAGGAGTGCCTGGTAGGGCGCGAAGCCTCGCACGATGGCGTCGTAGGTCAGGCCATAGCCGACCGCGATCAGCCGCTCAACCGCCGGCTGCGTCGACACACGCTCTCCCATGGCGTCAGCCAGTTCCATCGCCTACTCCGCGCGATCCTTCCGCGCCCACACGAGCACGCTGGCGTCGTTGAGGAAGGTCCGCCGGAACTCGAGGACGGTGAAACCGGCGGCGCGCAGATTGGCCCCGAACTGCTCCTCCGTCCAGTAATGGGGCCCGATCCGTCGCCGCGACGCCTCGAAGAGAGCGTGCGGCAGCAGCCAGAGCAGCAGGCAGCGCATCGCCGGCCCCAGACCTTCGCGCGCGCGCAGCTCGCGGAACGTGGCCGTGACGTCAGCCCGGCGCGTGTGGTTCACGAAGATCGCGTGGCCGCCAGGCCGGAGGATGCGATGGGCCTGGGCCAGCAGCGCCTGGGGATCGGCGTGCGCGTAGAGCGAATGGACGTTGACGACCTGGTCGAAGGACGCGTCGCGGAAGGCCTTGGTGCTGGCGAGCTCGCCCTGCGTGAAGGACAGGTTGGCGAGACGTTTCGCGCGGCGCTTCTCGCGTGCCAGCTCCACCAGGGCGCCGTAGGGCTCGAGCCCGACGACCGAGAAGCCGGCCTCGGCGATCACGAACGTGAGGTTGCCGGGACCGCAGTCGACGTCGAGGACCTGGACCGCACGACGGTCCGGAGCCTGCTTGGCCGAGGCCTCGACGAGGGCCAGGACTTCGGCCTGCAGCTTCTGGTAGGGACCGAACTTCTCGAAGATGTAGTCGTAGAGCAGACCGTAGCCGACCGACAGCATCCGGTCGACACCCCACTGGAGCCCGCCGTGCAGGGAGCTCATCACGACCTCCGCCGTGGCCGGACCGCGAGCCTGAGCGCCGGGCCGGGGCTCCATCGCGGCCGCGCCTCAGCCTCGATCCGCCAGGACTTTTTCGACGGTCCCGCGCAGCTCGTCGGATGTGAATGGCTTGAGGAGAATCGCATGGAGGCCCAGGCGATTCGCTTCGTTGATGATCTCGGGCGTGCCGTGGCCAGTGACGAGGACGACCGCCATGTTCGGGTGCAGCAGGCGTGCCTGCGCGAAGACTTCGAAGCCGGTCATCCCCGGCATCTTGTAGTCGAGCACCATGAGATCGAACGGCTCCTTGCGCATGAGCTCGACGGCGGCCTCGCCCCGGTTGGCGCCCTTGACGGCGTAGCCGAGCGCCTGCAGCACGTTGACGCAGAGCACGACCACCGGCCCCGCGTCATCGACGATCAGGATCTTCTTCTTGGGCGGCGTCAATTCGCCTGGGCCAGGGCCGGCGCGCCCGCCGCGCCGTTCGTCAGTGTTTCGTAGTCGCGAGTGATCTCTTCCAGCTTGGCCAGCGGAATCCGGAGGAAGGCCTCCGCCACGATCGGGTCGAAGTGGGTGCCGCATCCCCGGGCAACCTCCTCGCGGGCGGCGTCGAGCGGCAGCGCCGTGCGGTACGGGCGGTTCGAGGTGATGGCGTCGAAGACGTCGGCCACCGTCACCACGCGCGCGACCAGCGGGATGTCCTCGCCGCGCAACCCGTCGGGATACCCGGTGCCGTCGAAGCGCTCGTGATGGTGGCGCACGGCACACGTCTCCCGGGACAGGAAGCGAAGCGGCTCCAGGATCTTGGCGCCGACGGCCGGATGGCTCTTGATGATCGCGAACTCGTCGGGCGTCAGCCGGTCGGGCTTGCGGAGGATTGTGTCCATGATCGAGAGCTTGCCGAGATCATGCAGCATTGCGCCCCGCCGCACCACCTCGACCATGTCGGCGGTCATGCCGAGGGTCTGGGCGATCTCGGCCGCGTAGAGGGCCACCCGCGACGAGTGGCCCTTGAGGTAACGGTCCTTCGACTCGATGGCGTTGACGAACGCCGTGATCGTGTCGACCAGGTTGCGCTCGACGTTCTCGCGCAGGATCAGCTTCTGCAGGGCCACGGCCGTCGTCTGCGCGTAGCCCAGCAGCATCTCGCGCTCGTCGGGCAGGAAGCCGCCGGTCGCGACCTCCCGGGCCAGGCACACGACGCCCATGGAGCGCCCCACGCCGGGAATGACTGCCGCGATGGCCTCCAGCGGCTCGGCGGCGTTCGTCAGCGTCAGGAGTTCCTTGCCGCCGGTGGCGACCAGCTCGTCGAAGGAGCGCTGGAGCATCGTCAGCAGCCGGGTCACCAGCGTCGCCTCGCCCTGCTGGCTCGAGCGGAAGGCGCCGTGCTCGTCGCGCAGCAGCACCAGCGCGGCGTCGCTCTTGAGGCTCTCGCCCACCAGCCGCAGGACCTCGTCCACGAAGGCGGAGGTTTCCAGCCCCTGCAACGCCAGGTCGCCGATGCGGAACAGGACCTCCACCCCGCGCTGGCGCCGCGACAGCTCCTCGGTGAGCCCGGCCGGCAAGGGCACGTGCCCGTCCCACTTCTGCCGATCGCTGCGGATCCGGGCCAGCAGCTGCTGGATCTCGCGGATCGAGAACGGCTTCGGCAGGTAGTCGTAGGCGCCGTGCCGCAGACCGAAGACGGCGGAATTCACCGACGGGTTGCCGGTGATGAGCACGACGGGCGTCTCCGGCTGCTTGCCCTTGACGGCGCGCAGGAGGTCGAGGCCCGAGAGGCCGGGCATCTTGATGTCGGAGACCACCAGATCGAACGGCTCCGCCGTGATCAGCGCCAGCGCCTGCTCGGCCGCGGCCGCCTGACTGACGGTGCAGCCGTTGGCGGAGAACGCGGACACCAGGAAGCGCAGGAGCGAGGCGTTGTCATCCACCACGAGCACGCGTAGCGGCTCGGGAGCGGGCACCACCGGCACCGGGGAAGACATGGGTTCCTTTCCCACTACTTCGTGGTCGACATCTGGCTGAGAAATTCCATCCACTGGCGCGTCAGCACGCCGTCGTTCGGGAACTTCAGCCCCTTGAACTCCTGCGGCAGTCCGGACGCGGCCGGCTTGGCCGTGTCGTCGAGGACGGGCTGCTTGCGCGGCGCTGCGGCCGCGGTGGCCTTCGCCGGCGCGACGGGGGCCGGCGCCGGTGGCGTCACGCTCTTGATCAGCGCCTCCACCGTCAAGGCCACGTCAGCCGTCGGCTCGGCGCCGGACGCGTCCTCGCGGGACGCGGCGATCTGCGCCAGCATCTCGAGCCGCTCGTCGATCGTGCGCGGCTCCGGCTCGCCGACCATCGGAGCGGCCGCCACGATCACCGGCGCCGCGGGCGCGGGCGGCTCGGGCGCCGTCGTTCCGAGCAAGGCGGCCGCGAGGTCCTTGAAGGAGAGTCGCTCCTTCGGGGCGGGCTGGGCCTTCGGCGCGACCACGGCCTTCGGCGGGCGCGGGCTCAGCTTCGGCAGGCTGCGCAGGCTCACGCGCTCGGTCTCCTTGGGCGCGCTGGACACCGGCTCCGGCTCCGCGAGCGCCAGGGGATTCTCGAGGACGAGCGGATTCTCCAGCACCAGTGCCGGCACATCCGGCGTGTCGGGGACGATGGTCTCCGGCTCGGCCGCGGTCGCCTGCATGACGAGGGGCTCGTCCTCCGCCAGGACCAGCACCGGCTCGTCGGCGACGGGCTCGGGCTCGGCGACGGCGACGGCCGCCGGCGCGTCCGCGCTGTCGTCGGTCTTCAGCGCGGCGATTGCGCGCTCGAGCTGGGCGAGCAGCTCCGGATCGGGTGCCAGAGCCGACGGTCGTGCGCGAGCCGGCGCCAGTCGCCGAGGCGCGTGGACGACGCTGGGCTCGGGCATCCGCACGATGATCGGCTCGGCCTCTCGCACCACCGTCGGGTGCGCCCGCTCGAGCACGGTCGGGGCGGGCTCGGGAACGACAATCGGCTCGGGTTCGCGGAGCACGACCGGCTCGGGTGCGGCGACCACCGGCTGCGGCTGGCGCAGGGCGACGGGCTCCGCCGCCGGGCGCGCGCGCTCGGGACGGGGTGCGCCCTGGCGGCTGACGATGCTGACGACGGACGCAGCCTCGCGCACCGGCGCCGCCGGCCGCTCGCTCGTCCGCAGGGCGTTCACCGGCGCGTCGACCGCCGCCTGGTTGAGGAGCTTCTGCAGCTTGAGGCTCGTCGCGCGGGCGGCGGCGGAACCGTTGAGCGCGATCACGTTGTCTGCGCCGACGGCCCGACCGGTATCCGCGACCGGCGTCTCAATGCGCGGGGAGGGCTGGGCCGGGGGCGCCGGCACCGTGCGCCGCAGCTTCAGGATCGTCTCGAAGTACACGCCCGGCACGCCGTCGACGTCGAGCATGCGGAATTCCACGCAGTCGACGTCGGGGAAGCCGAGCTGCTTGATCTTGCGCTGGAACGCATCCGGCATCCGCTCGACCACGAACACCAGCCGCGGCGGCCG
>Ga0066679_10000267_pt1 | contig 16023 bp, 15 predicted proteins | sample GraSoiAngelo_128_FD_62298 | JGI IMG/M metagenome (GOLD analysis project Ga0066679, IMG submission 62298) | Grasslands soil microbial communities from the Angelo Coastal Reserve, California, USA - 14_0927_12_20cm | ecosystem: Environmental > Terrestrial > Soil > Grasslands | place: USA... | reverse complement strand
CTCGTTCAGGTCGGCGATGGGCCCATACCTCGAGTCGATGCCGCCGTCGAGGTCGGTGCCGAGGCCGACATGCTCCGGACCTCCGGTGGAGCGGGCGTGGTGAACCGCATGCCGGACCACGTCCTCGAGGCTCGTCTTGCCTTTGGAGCGGAGGTGGTTCGGATAGAAGCTGATGCCGACGATGCCTCCGCGGCGCGCGATCTCCGCGGCGGTCGCGCTGGTGATCTGGCGATCTCCAGAAACCAGCTCTCGCGCATTGCTGTGCGAAGCGATGATCGGACCGCGCCACATCTCAAACGCGTCAGCAACCGCCTGGTCGGCCATGTGGCTCAGGTCCAGGATGACGTGCTTGCGCCGCATGGCCTTCAGGAGCTGGACGCCGAGCTTGGTCAGGCCGCCTGGTGCGCGGGTGCCGCCGCTATAGCGGGTCCGGCTCCAGGCCGGACCGATGATCCGCAACCCCATGTCGGTCCAGGCGCCGAGCTGGCTCGGGGTTTCGATCGGGTCGGCTCCTTCCATCAACATCACGGCCGCGACCTGGCCCCGCCGCCAGCCGCGAACGTAGCGCTCGAGATCTCGTGAGTCGCGAATCAGCTGGAGCTCGCAGGCTCGGTAGTAGCTGACCTGGGAGCGCGCCATGATGTGGGCTTCGTGCGCGTTCTCGTACACATAACGCGTGCGCATCGCCCGCCTCGCCAGTGCCGGTGCCGTGTACAGGGTCGCGAAGACGAGGCCGACGCCGGCGCCGATGAGCGAATCCCGGCTGATCACGTAGCGCGGCGCCGGCGGGCCCAGGAAGCCGCGACCGTCCGCGAGGGCGTTCCAGCCGATGTCCAGGTGTGCGTCGACGATCACTCCGCTGCCACCAGCACAGCCCGACCGGCGGCTTCAACCGGCGCGCAGCCTTCCATGAGCGCTACGCAGAACGTGGCGGCCAGGGCAGCCGTGTTCGACGCGGACGCGGGCGCATGGACTCGGCGGCCGTGGACACTGCAGCCGCCGGACTCGATCCGGATGACCGGCATCGAGGCGATCCCCTCAAGCGGCCCTCCCAGCTCGGACGCCGCCGCCTCAGACGCAAAGAGGATGTCGGGCCTCATGCCGGCCAGCTCGTACGCCGCCTGAGGGCCGCCGAGCTCGCGGATCCAGCCCGTGTCGCCCAGCTCGATGGCAAGGAGCGCGCCGTCATGCCTGGCGGCCTCGACCGTGGCGCGGAAATCAGCCTTCCTGGGTGAGTCGAAGAGCAGCTGGGCCTGAATGTAGACCAGAGCCGCGCCCGACCAGCCGCCGCGCCGGGTGGGAGCCGCCGGCGTCGCCTGCCCGCCGAGGAGGCTCGTCCAACGGCAGAATTCCGCCTCCTCCCCCAGCGTGGCAACCATTCGGCGTCGAGAATAACTTGGCTTGAAACCCTGTATGTGGTGATAATGAAGCCATTCACTATGAATGACGACACCATGAATCGATCTACAACGCATTCTCTGCCCCGCGAGCTGGGTTCGGGCCACGAGCTCGCCCGCGACGAATCAGGACGCCTCTACAGCGTCCACATGCGTGAGCTCTTCGAGGATCTCCACGTCGACATGAGCGCCGTGGAGGCGCTCGGTGCGATGAAGATCGCCGGCCACATGCTGGGCTTGCTCCAGGAGCGCTGGGCCGAGAAGCACGGCCTCACCCAGGGCCGCCTTGGCGTGCTGTTTCGCCTGTACCGATGCGGCGACACCCCGCTCGGGGATTTGGCCGCGAACATGGAGTCCACGCCTCGCAACATCACAGGGCTCGTCGACCACCTGGAGCGCGACGGCCTTGTCGAGCGCGTCCCGGATCCGTCCGACAGGCGCTCGATCCGGGCAAGGCTGACGGAGGCAGGGCGCGCCCGCATCCAGGCGGTCTGGAAAGAGGGCGTGGACCATCAGTTCGAGATGGTCGAAGGGTTCAGCAAAGACGACCTGGCGCAGCTTCGACACCTGTGCCTGCAGCTGGTGATCAACGCCAGGAAGGAGCTGGGGAAGTGATAACTCAAGGGCTGTCGCGCAACCGCGTGATTCTCGCCACAGCCGGGACGATGCTGGCGCTGCTGCTGGCCGCTCTAGACCAGACCATCGTCGGTACGGCGATCCCGCGCATCGTGGCCGACCTCAACGGGCTCGACCGCCTGGCATGGGTCACGACCGCCTACCTGGTCACCTCGACGACCATGACCCCGATCGCCGGCAAGCTGGGCGATCTCTTCGGCCGCAAGCCCTTCCTGCTCGCCGGGATGATCGGCTTTGTCGCCGCGTCAGCCCTTTGCGGACTGTCCCAGGACATGACGCAGCTGATCGTGTTCCGAGGCATCCAGGGCATCTTCGGGGGCGTGCTTTTCGCCACTGTGTTCACTGTGATCGGCGACCTCTTTCCGCCCGAGAGCCGAGGCCGGGTGCAGGGCATGTTCGGGGGCGTGTTCGGCCTGAGCTCGATAGTCGGCCCCACAGCCGGCGGCTTCATCACGGACCACTGGAGCTGGAGATGGGTCTTCGAGGTCAACATTCCCGTCGGCATCATCGCCGTGGCTGTCGTGCTCGCCGGGCTTCCGTACGTGCGCTCGAAGGCGTCGTGGCGTGACATCGACTTCTGGGGCGCGCTGACGCTGGCCGCCGGCGTCGTTCCCCTGCTGATCGCGCTTTCGATCACGCGCGACCACGCTTGGACTTCCCCCGAGGTCGTGGGCTTGCTCGCTTTGGCCGCCGCGATGCTGGCTGCGTTTGTGTTCGTCGAGGGCCGCGTTAAGCAGCCGATCGTGCCGCTCGAGCTCTTCAAAAACACGACATTCACCGTCTCGATGATCGTCGGCTTTCTCACCGCCTTCGGCATGTTCGGCTCGATCCTGTTCACGCCGCTGGTGTTCCAGGGCGTGCTCGGGATCAGCGCGACCAACTCTGGCGCCCTGATCACGCCCATGATGTTCGGCCTGCTCGCCGCGAGCACTCTGACCGGGTTTGTCATGCGCCGGGTCAAGTACTACCGCTTCCTCGGCACGCTTGGGGTCGCCGTGATGATCGGCGGCATGTACTTGCTGTCGCTGATCTCGCCCACCACCCCGGAATGGCGCGTCGTGGCCGCCCTCATCGTGGTCGGGCTCGGCATCGGCACGACGTTCCCCCTCTACCTGACCGCCGTTCAGGTGGCCCTCCCGCGCAAGCACTTGGGGGTCGCCTCCAGCCAGATTCAGTTCTGGCGAAACCTCGGTGGCACGGTCGGCAGCTCCATCCTCGGCGCGGTGCTCGCGAACCGGCTGCCGGACTACCTCAACGCCCGGGTCGGCGCCCTGCACCTTCCCCCGCAGGTTCTGTCGCACCTGCCGTCAGGTGGGGCCAATGCAATCCTCCAGCCGGGCGCGTTGTCCCAGCTGCCGCCGGCGGTGGCGACCGCGATCCGCCTCGCGCTGTCGGACACGCTTCACGACATCTACCTGTTCGCCGGGCTGATCCTGATCGCCGCCCTCATCTCGACGGTCTTCCTCAAGGAGGTGCCCCTGAGCAGCGCCCCCGCGCGGACCTTCGCCGACCCCGTGCCCGACGATGAAGGCGCCGAGGAACGCCAACGGGTCCCCGCCTAGGTCAAAAGCCCTGGCTCCAATTTGCCGCCAACCGCGTTAAAATCGCCCCCGCAACGCTAGAGGGGGTAGACCGGTCAACTTCGTCCGGGCCTCTGAGCGAGTTTCTATGGGAGGCCAGACGGTGAGTTTCTCGGACAGGACGTTGCAGTGCCGTGACTGTGGGCGTGATTTCATTTTCACGGCCGGGGAACAGGAGTTCTATCAGACGCGAGGGCTCCAGAACGAGCCTCGCCGGTGTCCCGAGTGCCGAGCGGCGCGCCGCTCGACGGAGGGCAATGGCAGGGCGCGGGTCATGCATGACGTGATCTGCTCCAACTGCGGCAAGCAGACGCAGGTGCCGTTCGTGCCGACGGGGGCGCGTCCGGTCTACTGCCTGGACTGCTTCCAGACCGTGGGTCGCCGCTAGGACTCTTTTTCGATAGTCAGGGATTGCGGCCGGGTTTCGACCCGGCCGCTTCCGTTTCTGGAGCACCGAGCACCACCGCCATCTCGGCGAAAGTTCCGTAGGCGGATTCGAATTGTGCCTTCGAGTGCCATGCCCGCCCGAACCACGGGTCGTTGATCAGGACGGCATCGGGCCGCACGCCGATGAGCGTCACGGCATGCTCGGTGAGCGTGTACCGGACCATAGCGCCGTCGTAGGCGACATACCTGGCGAGCGGTACCACGTGATATGTGTTGCTGATCCAAGCGACCACCGGGTGGCCCGCGAGGATGGCCCTGTAGATGTCGGGTGGCGCAATGCCTATGCCGTAGAGGCCTGATCCACTCGCTATTACGGACGCGCCCGCCTTTCGAGCCGCGCGCGCGACCGGCTCGTTGTAGACCCCGTAGCCGGTATAGGCGGCGAGGCGGCCGTCGGGATTGCCGACATAAGCAGCCATCGGATCGCCCCAGGCGATGAGCCGGCCACGTGAGTCGAAGCGCGCCGGTCGGAGGTCGTCGCCCATCTCGGCGATTAGGGTGAGCTCGTCGGTGGAGATGCCCTCATAGGCGAGCGCCATCCTCAAAGCGGCCGCCTCGCAGCTCAGGCGGTGGGCCTGATGGTAGAGGGGAACGTTGAGCACTCTCTGGGTGAGGTCCACCGCGGGCAAATGCGGGCTCGGCGACAGCGCGATATGGTCGAGGCCGCCGCGCGCGATCTCAACCGTGTACGGTCTCGCGGAACCGGCGATCACAACGGTCACCAGGACCAGCGCTACGAACCGAATGAGGGTGCCCAACCTGTACGTAAGAACGCGCCGGCAGCTTGCGACGCTACGCGTCAGGCCAGGGCGATCGGACGGACGGGCGAGCCGGTGGCGCCACGCATCTTGAGCGGGAGGCATACGAAGCCGAACTCGTGCACGCGCGCCTCGGCGAGCTCCTCGAGGTTGAGGTTCTCGATGATCGGGATCCCCGCCCGTACCAGCAGGAGCATGTGACCGGGAAGCGTCACGCCGAGCTCGGGGTCGGGCGGCCCGATGACGTCCCAGGCAATGTTGTCGGCGCCGACCGCCTTGACGCCGCGGTCGATCAGCCACCGCGAGCCACCCGCGCTCACGCCGGCCGCGTGAAGGTACTGCGGCGCATCGGTCCAGAGCGCGCCGTACCCGGTGCGCACCAGCACGACGTCACCCACTCTTACCTCCACTCCTTCGAGGCTCGCGGCCTGCTCCAGCTCCTGGCGTGTGATGGCGTGGTCGGGCGGCAAAAGCTGGCCGCGAGCCACGTCCAGCAGAACGCCTCGGCACACCAGCGGCGCCAGGGTGTCGATGCCATGAACCCTGAAGCCGACCGAGGTCTGCACCCCGGAGTCGACGTGCACGCCACCGTGAAGGATCATGTTCTCAGCCTGGTGTGCCAGGGCGTCGATGTGCGTGCCGGAGTGCTCGGGCATCACGACGAGGCCGGACGCGCTCGTTCGCGCCTCGGGCGCGCCGCGCGCATGGTGGCGATGGAGAAAGTAATTGAAACCCGGCGCGTGGGCCGGGTGCGAGGGCGCGCCGGCGAAGCGCGACTGCTCGAGATCGAAGACCCTGGCTCTGCCCAGAAGGTCGACTAGAGCCGGGCTCACTCCCTGTAGCGGTAGACGATGCGGCCGCGCGTCAGGTCGTAGGGCGACAGCTCGACTCGAATCCTGTCACCCGGTGTGATGCGTATGAAGTAGCGGCGCATTCGTCCAGCCGCGTAGGCGATCAGCTTGTGGCCGCCTTCGAGCTCGACCTCGAACATCGCGTTCGGCAGCGCCTGCGATACGACGGCGTCCATGACGACCGCCTGCTCTTTCTGTCCGCCGTCGTCCTTCTCCGGCTTACGTGCCTTTTCGGGGCGACGCGGACCCCTGCGCTGACTCTTGAACTTCCCCAAGACTCGTGAAGTCTACTTGCCGTGAACTACGGTCGCGAGTCGGGCCTCGATCACTGGAAGAAGGTCTCTCGGCACGCGACCCACCAGCGCCAGGCGGCGCAGCGTCTCCACCCAGCGGTCGCCCTTGGTGCGGACGCACTCGGCCAGCAGCTCACATCCGCGGTCGACGTCTCCGTTGATGGCCATCTCGAGGCCGGTCCAGAACCGGATCTCGACCATCTCGGGCGCGATTTTGATTGCGTCCTCCGCAATCGCCATCGCCTTGCCTTTGTCGCCACCAGTTTCCGTGATGCGGTCAGCGTCACCGAGGGCCATGTAAGCGCGTTTGACGCGGAGCAGGCGGCGGAGCTCAGGGAGCGGCTCGGGAGCGTCCTCGACGCGCAGGTCGATTGTCCGATCCTCCCAAAACCGTCCTGTGGGCGTGCCGGTCACGACCAGCAATGCCGCTGACTGCTTGCCGCGGATGTCGCCGCCTTCGGACTCAGCGGCTTCGAGGGCGGCCATCATGCGCTCCGCGAGTGGCTTGTCAGACGATGTGTAGGCGTGGGCCATGGCGGCCCACACAGTGTCCTTCTCCATGAGGTTGGCCTGGCAGCTGAACCCATCGCCGAGCAGGTGACCTGCGGCCGGAATGCACCTGGCACCGGTATGTGCGGCCACGCCGCCGCTCGCGTCGACAATGGCGCACTGCCGCACATCGGCAATCGGATCACCTGCCGTCAGCGCGGTGAGCGCCTGCTCCGCGCTGTAACCAGCCTGGAGCAGCTCGAGGCCGAGCGGTCCATAGGCGACGTTGACCTGCGACTGCGTCGCCACCGCGCCGATCCCGGCAAGCGCCCAGGGCACCACGGGGCTGACCTGAAAGTAGTGGGACTGCACTGCGACACCGAACTCGCCGGTCTCCTTGTCGCGGGCGACGATGGAGTAAGTCACGGCCCCCTATCGTAGAAGCAGAACGTGGCCTACTACCGCAAGCCCGGTTGGTTCACCGCGAACGTCTTCAACCCCGCCGTCGCGGCGATGACGCGAGCTGGCATCAGTGTCTGGGGCTCGCGCGTGCTGCGCGTCCGAGGGCGCAAGTCTGGCGAGTGGCGCAGCGCGCCGGTCAACCTGTTGACCTACAACGGCAAGCGGTACCTGGTCGCGCCTCGCGGCCTGACGCAGTGGGTGCGCAATCTTCGTGAGGCCGGCGAAGGCGAGCTGATGCTCGGCAAGCGGGTCGACCGATTTCGAGCGCACGAGGTGCCCGACGATCAGAAAATCCCCATCCTCCGGGCGTACCTGAAGCGGTGGAAGGCGGAGGTCGGAATTTTCTTCGGCGGCGTCAGCGCGGATTCCCCCGAGGATGACGTGCGGCGGATCGCGCCCGACCATCCGGTGTTCACGATCGAGAATCTCTAGTCGCTGTACTCCGGCTCGCGCGGCTTGAGCGCCTGCCATCGTTCGATCCAGCTGCCCTGGAGCTCAGGCTGCGCGGGCTCGGCCGCCAGCGCCCGCACCGCCTTCTCGACTCGCGCGGTGAACTCCCGCGAACCCTCCTTGGGCTGGGGCGCCATCGGCTTTCCGATCCGCACACGTACCGGGCCGGGGAGCGGCAGCTTCTGCCCCTTCGGCATAATCTGGTGAGCACCGCGGATGTGCATGGGCACGACAGGAGTTCCGGTCTCGTTTGCGAGGTGGCCGACACCGGGCTTGAACTCCTGGATGCGGCCGTCGTCCGACCGGCTGCCCTCTGGAAACAGGACCAGGTTCCAGCCCGACTTCAAGAGCCTGCTCGACGCGTTGAGCTGGGCCTGGGCACCGCCGGTGCGCGAAAACGGAAACGTGTTGAGAAACAGGCTGACCAGGTTCCCCAGCAGGGGCCGCTTGAACCAATAGTCGGCCGCGGCGGCAACGACAGTCCGATCCCGAGCGCGGTCGGACAGCGCGTGAAGGATCAGCGATGTGTCGGCATGGCTGGAGTGGTTGGCCGCAAAGATCACGGGCCGTTCGAGCTCGGTCACCCACTCGCGCCCTTCGACCTTCGGATGCGCCATCGCCTCGGTGAACGGGAGCAGCAGGCCGTGCTGGATCAGCCAGCGCAATGTGCGCACGGGTTCCTGGCGAGCCCAGCCCAGGTCGCTGGGTTCTGCGGGCACCGCTGCGCCCTGTTCCGGCCACGTGCGCGGCCGGGGCATGTCCCAGCGCCATCCGCGCCGGACGCGGCGGACGTCATCGACGATCCCTCCCAACGCGCTCGCGAGCTGAGGTAGGCCGCGATCGCCGGAATACCACGGCATCTCAGTGGATCCTGCCGTTCATGCGATCGACCGCCGTTGTGGCTTCGGATGCGGATAGGTTGTCCGCGTACACCACCGCCTCGAAACTCTTGTTCTGCCAGAAGGCCACATACGTGAGGACGCCTCGATTCGAGATTGCGGCCACCTCTGCGTTCTCACCAAATCCCGTGGTGGCGCCCCTTGTCACGGTGCCGCCCGCAGCCGCGAATCGATCGGCGAAATCGGGCGCCACCGGAAATGTGTGCGACCCGGACGCGAAGCTCGCCGCCGCGCTGGACGCGCTCTTGAATTTGACGGCGACTGCGTAGACGAGCCGCCCTTTCGGAGCGGCGGAGCCGAGAAGGAGCGGACAGTCGAGCTCGCGATCGGCGTAAAGCGATAGCCATCCTTCGGTGGCCCCCGCGGCCTTCAAGTCCGACCAGGTCGCAAATCCGGTTGGAAGCATCTCAGGCTCGCCGCCCAGCATGAGGGCCGCCCATGCGTCACTCTGCGGGCACTTCTGGAGGTCAGGGATGTCGCCGGCCTGAAGAACGACGGTCTTCGCCGTGGCCGCCACCGAGTGCGCTGCCACGGCCGAGCCGCCGCACGAGCCACAGAGCAGCGCGAGACCCACGAGGAAGGCCCTCATGCCTCACTCGACGTCGCACAGCATGATCGGTGGCATCCGGAGGTGCGTCACGCTCGGGTGGCGACCGACCGTCTGCTCAGCCATCTCGAACGCATCCTCGAGCGTCGTCGCGCACTTGAAACCGAGGCGGTGGACAACATCGCGCTCGCCGCCGACGACGATGATGTCGCCCGCGTGCTCCATCGCATGAGCGGCCCAATAGAACGCATAAAACGGGTGGGCGCCGTGGTAGGCATTTGACTTGCGGTACAGCTGCCGGAACCATGGGTCTTCGGCAAAGCGCAGCTCGTACTTTTTCTCGATCTCGAATGGATCGGTGGTATCAGCCAGCACCTCGTCGTAGAAGTCGATGTAGCTCGGGTGCTGGACCGCGTCGAACTCGTACCGGCATGGGTGCGCGAGGATGAGCACCCCACCCTTCCTGAGCACCGGCTTGTTGCGGTAGAAGTTGAACAGGTATCCGGCTCCCATGCAGACGACCAGCACCGGGTTCATCGGCGCGTTGACGTTGTAAGGCCCCAGGTAAGGCACGCCGATGGTGACGATGTCGGTCTGTCCCTCCACCCGCACGCTGAGCTGGTTGCGCACGTTCTCCAGGGTCTTCTCGTGCACCGCGTCGACCTGACCCGCATTGACTCCCGTCAGGCCGTAAGGCGCGCGCATGGCGTGGAAGAAGTTGCGTTTGACGGCCGGCGGCGCAAGGTCTGTGAGCTGCTTGGTGGCCAGGAACATCGCCTGGTCCTGTGCGGTCCAGTCGGTCTCTCGCCTCTGCATGAAGTTGGCGATGGCTGGAAAGGCATGGTTGTTGACAGTGGTCTCGATGTGGAACACGCGCACCGTGTCCTCTATCAATTGACCCTGCCGGATGCACGAGTGATGGAGCGCTGAATCGGGCGGGTTCATATACGAGCGCGAACCGAGAAGAGTCTTCACGTTGTGATGCGCGCGAATCCCTCGATAGGTCGCGAGCCCCGTTGCCATCGACTTGTGGCCGCCATCCATCGGCACGAGCGTCAGGTTCACGTAAACGACGAGGTCTGACTCCGCGGCGCGCTTGTGCAGCGTGACCTCCTCACCCTGTGCCGTCTTACCGATGTAGACGTTGGCCTCTGGATCCTCTCCATCGTGCTGGTAGAGACGGTCGGGCCAGAACGTCGTGAAGATGCGGTCGCCGACGATGTGCCGGACCTCGTCGGCCGTCATGCGCCGGTGGAGGCCGAGCGCGGCGATGAGGTGGATGTCTTCCACACCGGCTTCGGCGGCCATGTCGATGACCTCCTCCATCACCAGCTGGCGCACGTCCGGGGCCGCCATCGGCGGGAGCGGCAGCGACAGGTCGTCGAAGGCGATCGTGAGCTTCATGCCTCGTCGCAGCAGCGACTTCAGAGGATCGTCTTCGAGTGGCTTGCCGAGAGCACGCTTGATGGCGCGCTCGGCGTGGGCGATCGGCTCGAGAGGGTCGGGCGGATAGACGATGCGTGCGCCCAGGGGCAACCTCTCCAGCCGCACCCCTTCGCCGAACTGGAACAGCACCGGCGGGGTGTTGCGATCGACCTCGATGACGGCGCCGGGACGTGGCATTTAGACCCTCAATCCTCGCAGGTCAAACGCGACCTTCACCGCGCCCAGGCGTCCGGCGCTCATCGCGTACGCGATGGCGTCGCGGTACTCGCCCAGACCGAACATCGGGCCCGTCAGGTTTTCGAGATGAAGGTCGGGCGCTGCTTCCAGCGCTAGCGCGAACGTGCGCTTGCCCTTGCGCTTCGGCTCGGAGCCATAGGCATATGCGCCCATGATGGTCAGCTCCCGCTGCCAGATCGCGGCCCAGTCGACCTTCTCCTCGCCGGGCATCCCTACCGCGACCACAGTCCCGCCTTCGCGCGTGAAACGGACCGCGTCATTGAGGCTGTCCGCGCGTCCAACGCATTCGTACGTGATGTCGGCGCCGCCCAGCAGCAATGAGCGGCCGGCGCCATCGAGCCGGCGCGCCCCGGTTGCGAACCGGATGCGCTGAAAGACGTCGGCCGGATTTATCACCTGGTCGGCGCCGAGCTTCGCCGCGAGGTCGCGCTGGGTCGGATGCTTGGCCACGGCGATCAGGCGCTTGGGCTTGGTGAACATTCGGATCGCGGCCACCGTCAGCAGGCCAATCGTGCCGGCGCCGAGCACGACGACGATGTCATCCTTGGTCGCGCCGCCGCGAAGCGCCGCGTGCACGCAGCACGCAAACGGCTCTATGAGCACAGCGGCTTCGTCCGAAAGCGATGGCGGCACCGGGTGTATCTGGCTCGGATGAGCGACGAGGACCTCTCCCCATCCTCCACCCGTATCCGCGCAGTAGCCCGTCTGCAGCCCGACCTCGATGGGCCCTTCAGTGATGTTGTAGCAAAGCCCCGGGCGGCCTTCGGCACAGCGAGGGCAAGGCGGCTCGATGCCGCGCACCGCGCAGCCGAGGGCCGGCTCGATGACGACGCGCGATCCGTCATCCAGGGTGCCCACGACCTCGTGGCCGGGCACGAAGGGATAGCTGGTCAGGGGATCGAGATAGAGCGACGCGTGACCACCGATCGCGGCGAGATCGGAGCCGCAGATGCCCGATAGCGTGGGCATCACCCGGACCCAGTCGCGCGCCGGGAGCTCGGGCTCGGCCACATCGCCGAGGTGCAGCATTGACAGGGCGCTGGTGGCCACGTCGGGCCTGCCGCCGGCCGCCCGAACGATGGCATACGACGGAATCGATCTGACGTATGTCAGAGCCAGCACGGCACTCCCCTCTGGCGCTACGCGCCACCTCCCCACGAGTGGGGAGGCGACTTTTTGATTACTCGACTCATGGATCCGACCTCATCGCCGAACTGCTTCCCTGTACTCCGGCGAGCGCGGGTCCGGCATCGGCAGCCGCCAGTTGCCCGGCGCCATCCGCCACCGCTCGACACGCCACCCGCGCTGGCCAGCGACCTGCGACAAGCGCGCATCCGGATTGACCGCCACCGGCGTGCCGACCAGCTCCAGCATCGGGAGGTCGGAGAGCGAATCGGCGTAGGCGAAGCTGTCCGCCAAAACGACTCCATTGCGCGAGGCGTACTCCTCGAGCAGGACCCCGCGCGCCTCGCCGGCGGGCGGAGGCGATTCAAGATCGCCCGTCAAGCGCCCATCCCGCACCAAGAGCCGCGCACAGTCGACCTCCACGTCGAGTAGCTCGGCCAGCGGCTCGACGACCACATCTAGCGCGCCTGTCAGCAGCAGCACGCGATGACCCGCACGCTTGTGCTCTCGAATCCGCCTCATGCCCTCCGGATAGATTCGCCGCAATGTCACCGAGTTGAGCGCCTCCCGCCCGAGTCGCTTCATGACCTCGTAGTCGAGCCCGTCGTACTCACGGTAAAAGCTGCGCTGAAATTCGGCACGCGACCGCCGCTCGAGATACAGCCAGCGTGGCGCCTCGCGCGCCATCTGGGCCATGAACGCCGGCCACTCGTCGACTGGCTGCGCGCGGAGGCGCATCCAGAGGAAGTACTCGACCACGTTGGTTTCGACCAGGGTTCCGTCGACGTCGAACACAGCCAGCACATCACCCCGGCCGGCGCGCCGCTCCAGGGCCGAGCGAACCGAGCTCGTCTCCGGCTTGGGCGCGGTGCTTCCGCTCGGCTGGCGACCTTTTCGCGCAACCGTCTCAGCGCGCGACATGCGGACCACGGTCGGAAAGTGGACGTCCTGGAAGTAATGCTTCCAGTCGTACAGCGAGGCATCGAACGGGAACTCCTTGCGCTCGGCCGGCGGTACCCGCTCCCACACGGACATGAGGTTCCGCGTGTCGAAGATGCAGTCAACCTCCGTGTACACGCCGTAAAGCTGAATCAGGTTGAGGCCCCGCTCGAGCCGCTCACGTTCACGGTTGAGGTCGTCGGAAAGGTCTGCGACGCTCGCACCCAGCGGCAGCCGCTCCACCGCCCACTGCGCGGCACTGACGAACTTCAAAGCAGTCTCCCCTTTCGCCGCCAGCTCGCCCCGCGTCGGATAAGTCCATGTCGGTGTGCCGATAGCCTGCCCGTATCGATCGCGCAGCGGATGCTCCGTGAAGAAGCGTGTCGCCTCTTCGGTCATCACCCGAAAGCGGAGCGGGTTGCGGCTGCCTGACGCTGCGTGATAAACCCGCGGCTTCGCGTCCGGTGGCGGGCTTGCCGCAACCGCCAGAACGGTGTTGACCACGAAGTCGGCCGGGATGATATCGAGCAATGAATCCGGCAAGCCCGAGAAGTCCCGCAGGATGCCGCGGCCGAAGGCGAGAATCAGCGGCTCCGCCATTCGAAAGCCCTCGAGCCAACCGGCGAATGGCTCCTCCAAGGCGCTCTCGATGATCGACGGCCGCACGATCGACAGCGGCACATCTCCGTGCAGCTCGACGACTGCGTGCTCTGCCATCGCCTTCGTGAACGAGTAGATGTCCGCAAAGCCCATCGAGTTCGCGTGCACGCGACCGCGTTCGATCAGACGGTCCTTGACCCAACGGTCACGCAGGCGCTCGGTCGCGCGTGCCACCGCGGGCGTGCCGGCCGGGCCCATGCGCGACTGCGCCTCGCGCCGCAGCTTCTTCAGGATCTCCGGCCGCCGCGACTCTTCCTCGACCGGACCGCGCAGGCTCGTCAACACAGCCGCTTCGTGCCGCCAGTTGAGACCTGGATCGAGCGGCGGCTCTTCGCGCACCAGCCCGCGCAGCATCCCACCCACGTATGCGGTTGATATGTGCACGAGGTGAGGGCGGGCGCCCGACTTCTGGAGGGCCTCGACCAGGCGCGCCGCGCCCAGCAGGTTGGTCTGTGCGGAAAGATCCGCGGGATTGTCGAACTCGACGGCGGCCGCGGAGTGGATGACGATGTCGCACGAACGAAGCTGCTCGCGGCCAGCGTCGCTCAGTGCCAGGCCGTCGCGGCCCAGATCTATCTCGAGCACCGCCAGCTTCTCCTTCGCCAGCTTCGCGAAGGCGGCCTCACCCATCTGGTCTTTGAGGCGCTTGAATGCCGGGCTCGACAGCACTTCGCGCTCGAGCCTTTCCGCTGCGGGGCGGCGCGCGCTCGAGCGGATCGCCAGGTTGATGCGGCCGATGTCGGGGATGGAGCGCAGACATTTCTCGACGATCGACTTGCCCAGAAATCCAGTGCTGCCGGTGACCAGTACGGTCTTGCCCTTGAAGGCCTCGGCTATCAAGACCGATTGATTCTAGAGTCGGCGGTGGTGCGCCCTGCTATACACCCTGTCCATGGTCGACCGCCGGCGTATGGACCGGGGCTGAGCCCGCGGCATCGCTCCACCCGAGGTCGGTGGTGACCGACACCCAGAACCAGTACGACTGGTCGGAGCGGCCGCGGAAGACCTCCGTGCGCGACCCCACGTTGGAGAACCATGGTTTCATCGAACCGTCTTGAAGGACGACGTAGACCTGGAACGTGTTGCCTCCGCCCGGGCTGGACCACGTGACGTCGATCGCCTTTGGATCGGCCGAGTCGGGAACAGCCGAGACGCTGACCGCCGGCATCGCGATGTCAGCAAAGCGTGGCGAGCCGGTGATCCAGAGGTCGCCGAGGTCCCGCGGCCATGGGTCGGAGTAGGAGCCCGACCATCCATAGGGGTCGACGGGGCCATTGCCGTTGACGTAATAGACGCCGAAGTGAAGGTGTGGGCCGGTGGCGGTGCCGGTGCTGCCGGAAAGGCCGATCACCTGGCCGCGGCGAACGGACTGGCCCTTGACGACGTCGATGCGCGAAAGGTGGCCGTAGAAGGTCAGCAGGCCGTTGCTGTGTTTGATCTCGATGGTCTTCCCGCTCAAGCAGGTGTGACAGTTGGGGTCCAGCCAGTTCGCGAGCATGACGATGCCTGGCGCCGCCGCAGCCACGGGCTCGTAGAAGAGGCCGTAGTCATACCCGTCATGCCCGTCGTAGTACAGATAGTCGTGTCCGCCAGGCGTCTGCGCGTAGCCCTCGGTGAACCCCGGGTCGGGGCCACCGCTATGGCTGGTCGCCTGCACCCCGTCGTAGCGGCAGACGCGCCCATCTGTGCCGTAATTGGGGTAGCAGTGGTCGAACAGCGAAGTTATGTAGTGCGGCCCCCTGAAGGGCAGCGTGAGGAACGCGCCCGCGGTCGGACCCTCGCCGCTGTCGGCGGCTCCGGTCTCGAGGGGGCCGTACGTCATCTGGCTCGGATAGGACCAGCGCACATAACGGCCGTGCTTGCTGTGGCCCGGCGGCAGCGCCTGGGCGGCTTGCACGGGCGCGCTCTGCAGCAGGAGCGGCGCCACGGCCGCGAACGCAATCAGATGACGGAGGCGCATGAGGTTCAAGGCTGGCCTGCCGCCGCCTTACAACGGGCCGCGGATTGGTTAAGTTTCGCAAATCGTGGCCCACGAAGTCGTTAACACGCCCGTTCTGAGCCAGGGCCGGGCCGCCGTCTTCGAGGAGGCGATCGGACCGGCGGGCGTCAGGATCCGCGAACGGCCACGCACCCGACCGGCGCCGGGCACGGTCGCGGTCGCCGTACGGGCGGCCTCCATCAATCACCTGGACCTGTGGCTGGCCCATGGCGCGCAGCGAATCACCCCGCCCCGGGTGATCGCCGCCGACGGCGCCGGCGTGGTGCACGAGTCGGGCGACCCCGCGTGGAAACCCGGCGACGAGGTCGTCCTCTTCCCCACCCTGTGTGACTGGGAATGCGAATCGTGCCGCGCAGGCGAGAACGTGCGCTGCCCGCATTTCGGCGTTCTGGGCGAGCACTCGGATGGTGCCGCGTGTGAGCTCATCCACATCGATGCCCGGAGCGTGTTTCGCAAGCCGGCCGCGCTCAGCTGGGAGGAGGCTGCGGCTTTCCCGCTCACGTTCCTGACCGCCTGGCGAATGCTGATGACGCGGGCCCAGCTGAGGGCGGACGAGACCGTGCTCGTCATCGGCGCGGGCGCGGGTGTCGCCGTGGCCGCGATCCAGATCGCGCGGCATATCGGCGCGCGGGTTCTGGTCACGAGTCGCTCAGAGTCCAAGCGACAGCGCGCGCTCGAGCTGGGTGCCGAGGCGGCATTCGACTCTTCGGCCTTCAGCAAAGAGGTCCGCGCGGCGACACAAGACGGCGTCGACGTCGTCTTCGAGCACGTCGGGCCGGCCACGCTCGACGAGTCGATGCGGTCGCTG